>Ga0075425_100003689_pt1 | contig 15596 bp, 14 predicted proteins | sample SoiMethybrSBSTD4_FD_75300 | JGI IMG/M metagenome (GOLD analysis project Ga0075425, IMG submission 75300) | Bulk soil microbial communities from a Populus tree surrounding site in Tennessee, USA - Soil MetaG P. TD hybrid SBSTD4 | ecosystem: Environmental > Terrestrial > Soil > Tree plantation... | reverse complement strand
GAAGGCAGTTACCCGGACGATGACCTCAAGGCGTTAATGGTCGACGGAAAATGGAAGTTTGTACACAAGGACGGCTCGCCGTACTGATTCGCAAAAGTTCGACCGCTCAAAGGGGAGACCTCTCTGACGACTCACGCACTCGACTTAGCTTTACGTTAAGCTGACCACATTGATACGATTGCACGAAACTAAGGACGGCATGTCGTGCCGTGCACAGAAGTTTGTGCTGTTTGTTAGTTCGCTCTCGCTTTTCGGGCTGCGGCGATATCGCCTTCGCTGAAGCGATAGAATCTCACCGGGTTATCGTAGAGCATTTTTCTCTTGAATTCCTCGGATACGTCTTTACGGGCGTAGAGGTGCGGCAGATCGCCGCCGAATTGATCCCGTTCGCGCTCGTGCGGAAAATCGGAAGCCCACATAATCACATCGTCGCGGATCAACTCGGGAAGGTACGGCGCGGTGCGCTCTTCGACTTCCATGGTGACGAAAATATTTCCCGATTTGAAAAATTTGCTCGGTGGTTCCTTTAGGTGGGGCGCTAGACGCGTGGCGAATTTCTCATAGTCTTCTTCCATGCGATCCATCATGAATGGCACCCAGCCGGCGCCGGCTTCAAGATAGGCGACCCGGAGTTTGGGAAATTCCTGAAAAACGCCTTGAAACATCATATTGGTGATTTGCAAAAATAGACCAACCGGATGCTCGAGCATGTGGGCTTCCAAAAAACTGCAAACGCGGTCAAGGCCAAGATTCTGGCTCACGCCACCATGAATCGAGAGCGGCACGTCCAGCCGCTGAGCTTCGTCATAGATTTCATGAAAAATCGACGAGCCGTAAAGCGGCGTGCGATTGTTGGTTACGGAAGGAAGAAGTCCCGCGCAAAAGCCGAGATCTTTGACACAGCGGCGCAATTCTGCAGCGGCAGCTTTCGGATCCTGAGGCGCCAGCAATGCGACGCCTTTCAAGCGGGGTGATTGGCTGATGAAACGATCATGAAGCCAGTCGTTATAGCCCTGTGCAATTGCCGAGGCCCAGGCGGGTAGCTGAATCATCCCGATCGCCAGCGCCGAGGTCGGATAGAGGACCGCGCAGTCGATGCCATGTTCGTCCTGAAAACGCACCCATGCTTCGGCATTGGGATCTTCGCGCTTGCCTTTGCGCGCAAGTCCGCGCTGCCAGCCATCGGCGTCGAACATCGGCCAGGTGGAATGCCAATTCATTTCACTGAAATTGCCTTTGATATGCGCAAAGATGTCTTTGTGATCTTCCATGATGTGGCCGTCTGCGTCGATAACGAATTGTGCCATGCTTATTACTCCTGACCGCTTGTCGCTGTCATTCTGAGGCGCAGCCGAAGAATCTTGCTAGATCCTTCACTTTCGTTCAGGATGACAAATCCACTTCAATGCACAAAGGCTACTGGAAAAAGATTTTCTGATATTCCTTCTTTTTTGCTTCGAAATCTTCCTTGCTGAAATTGTACATCTGCACGAACTTGATCTTATCGGCATCGGCGAGGGGTGGGTAGACACCTTTGCGGTTGACAAATTCTCCGGTGTCGGCCTGAATCTTCATGCTTTCTTCGTCAAGAAAAAAGTCGATAAAGGCCTGGCCGGCGTTAGGGTGGGCTGGCTTGGCGCCGATGGTGATGAACTGGCCGTCGCCGAGCATCGTGTAATCGCGCACATAATCGAGATTGGCGCCTTGTTTGTTGTAGGTCAAGACGAAGCGCACGAACGTGATGCCGATGGGCGTTTCGCCGGTGCCGACGCGGTCTGCAGCCGGAACGATCGATTCGGCGAAAATCGGTTTGGCGGCGGCTAGATCACGGATAAATTTTTCCGCACGCGGCTTAGGCATGATCTTGTCCAAGCTGGCGAGCCACTGGGTGGTCAAAGTATGGCCGGTGGGATGCGGCATCACCAGTTTGCCTTTGTATTCGGGCTTGGCTACATCCTCGAGTGTCTTGGGAGCCTCGGAAGGCTTGATCTGGTTCTTATCGTAAATCACGCCGTAAAGGACGTTGCGGTAACGAGCTCCTAACTCCGGATCGATAGCGTCTTTGGCGAAGCCTTTGAACGATGGTGATTGATACTTGCCGAAAGCACCTCCCTTGGCCATCAGCCGCATATGATCGCCAGTGGTCGCGACGACATCGAATTGCGGTTTGCCGACGCGGTGCTCACTCAAAACCCGGTCGAGAATTTCCGTCGACCCGCCGCGCCAATATTCCATTTGCAATCCAGTTTTGGCCTCAAAGGCTTTTTTCAATGCGTCGGCTGTGAATGTTTCCATCGAAGTATAAAGGTTGACCTTGCCGCCCTCTTTCTTGGCGGCTGCGACAGTCTGAGCTGATTGGGCGAACCCTGACCGCGCACTGAAGAGCAGCAGCAAAGGCAACAACAGAGTCGACATCTTGCGCATTGAGCTCAATCCTTTCCGTGACGCTATCGCCGAAGAGCGGCTATTTTTTCGACTTATAGTGTACGCCTCGCTTGGGAGTCAAGGCGGACTAGCAGAAACGAGAGCAGGATTTCGGGTGTTGATAAAGAAACATGGGAGGAGGAATGAGCCAGTGAGATAATTGTCGCCCAACCCTCAAGCTTCTTGAACAGACCATCGAGGCGGTTGGACGAACCGGACGAAAACCTCGAGTGCTCATCGTGCATTCGTGCTTAGTTTTTTCCGAGCAGCCGTTTGAAAAATCCCTCGCGGTCCAATTCATCGAGAATGCTTTCGTCGAGATATTTGGCCATGTTCATATCCACTTTGACGGCCGCATTTCGCTGCCCCACAATTTCCAAAGTATTGCGTAAGCCATCCTGTGAAATTCGCGTCGGCATCGCAAAGCTCTTGGCAAAGTAATCATAGGTTCCTTCAAGTCCTTTGGGATCTTTGAATCTTAATCGCTTCGCGAGAACAGCCAATCCCTTTTCCCTGCTGGTCATGAACTGGTAGGTGCCTTCCGCATAGGCCTGCTGAAACCGTTTGATGGCGGTACGATTCTTCTCGAGAAACGAGCGGCGCGCTACCATAACGTTCATAGGAAAGGATGTTCCTTTAAGGTCAGGCATTTTCACCAGTTCGTGCATGCCGATACGGAGCGCCTCATTGATGTCGGGATAAGACAGCATGGTGGCATCGATGGCTTTGGTGGAAAGCGCCGCGATGCGCGCCGCGGAATCGCCGGCGGGAAAAATCGTGACTGACTGCCGTGCTATGTTCCACGCCTTCAGGGCCAGAAAGGTCGCTGTCTCTGTGGCGCCGCCGACGGCGAGGATGCCGATTTTTTTCCCGACTAGGTCCTCCGGCCTACGAATCTCTCTTTGGGTGACAAAGCTATAGGGAAAGCTGTTGAGCGTTCCCGAAATCATGACAAGATCAGCGCCTTGATTAATCGCATTGATTCCCGTAGCGGCGTCGATCTGCGCCAGGTGAATACTGCCGCCGAGCACGGCTTGGACTTGGCGAACCGATCCCGACACGAGCACGACATCCCCATTAAATCCGTATTTTTGAAATAGGCCGAGATCCTTAGGCGCCCAGACTGGTGCTTGAAAACCGGCAAAGCCGGCATAGGCGACGAGATAGCTTTCCTGAGCGAGTAAATTGATAGGAAACAGCAACAGAAAAACGACGGTACACAGCCATTTCATTTGCACTCCTGCTTGAACTTGTTCGCCGGGCCAAAGTTTCTCGTGCCTAGGGAGTCTCAATTTTAGTTTGTAGTTGTTTGCTGCTGAATAACTGGAGACTCGAGACTACAGGCTAAATCACGTCCATCCTCTCGTCCAACGCTCGCCTCTTTTGACTTTGTCGGCATAGTAGTTCCAATCGGCGGAATGAAACATTTCGTCGCGCGGCCGGCGAAACAGCTTTTTTCGGCTCGCGGTCAGTGTTTCGATCGCGTCGGGTGTCGGGCCCTGATAGCCATGCAAACCGGCGATGGCCAAGATCTTTGCGGTCCGCTCCATGTAAAGCGCGTTGATGCAAGCTTCATCGATGCTTTCTCCCACGGTGACGATGCCATGTCCTTTAATCATGACCGCGGCGGCGTCACCCAAACTCTTGGCAAGGGCGGCCCCTTCTTCCTTGTCCAGAATGTAAATCGGTCTCGGAAAGATCGGCGTCCCGCCACTGAACCGTGATGATTGCATGTGGATCCAGTTGATGGGCTTGTCCGCCAGGCTCAGCGCGACGCACATCGCCGCATGGCAATGAACCGCCGCATTGACATCGGGCCGGGCTTTGAAAACTTCCGTATAGATTACCGCTTCGCGTGGAATGGTGCCGACACCGGAAAGCTTCTTCAAGGAAAAATCAAAATGCACAAGCCAGTCTTTGTTGCCCTGCTCGGGGCGGCGGAACATTTTGACCGCGATACCTCGATCGCCGGGGAGGCGTGCCCCCACGTGACCCCAGAGATCGCCGATTTCCCAATCTAGAATCTTTGCGGCGATTCTCAACTCATCCTCGATGGTTTTGATATTTTTGCGCAGCGCGCGGCCATTCGGATTTTTACCCATGTCCATAGCGTTTGTTCGCAATCTTTCCGGTTGAAAACTCATCTATGAAGCCACTTTGCGCCTCAGGGTGTACGACATGGGATTCTCTTTTTGCGCAGAAAGCGTGAGGTATTCGAATTGCTGGCGCCAGGACACATCGGGCGGCAATAAACAGGCAAAGCAATCCACATGCGGGAACCAGTTGCGCTTGGCGTCTTGTACCAGATGCGGCAGTTCTTTGCCGTTTTGTAGCTCCTTGACGCTGTTTAATAAAAAACGCCGTACGGCGATCACCGCTTTGTCGCTGACACCGAGGTGTTCCTGGCTGCGGTCAAAAATCGGTCCCATGCTTTCCGTGGCGCAGGCGTCGTGATTGAGAAAGTCTTCGATGCCGGTGAAATTGACGCTCTTCTGCATTACCCTGTCCTGGAGATAGTCGTTGGCTGCGTTGCGAATTCGAGTGTAGTCGGACTTGATCTGTTTGCGCCGGTGTACTTCCTCTTCGCGCACCGCGCGGTCCCGGCGAAATCCAATATCATAACGCCAGCAGTGGCGATCGTCAGCGGGCACATACGTATGAATTTCGTAACCTTCAAGCTCGTTGGTCGGCCGCCCGGCCGGAACGCAGCCGTAAACCGGCATCACGAAGGCGGAAAACCGGACGTACTGTTGGTCATTGTTTTTCCGTGTCGCGATCAGCCGGACGCCGAAGTCCGTTTCTTCGGTCTCGTAAAATGGCGCCGTGTCGCTCTTATAAAACGGCTGATTGCGCTCGTTGGTGAATGTGCGATGTAAAAAGGAGAGATGCGAGGAGTCGCATTCGCCTTCGAGCCCTTGAAGATAGTTGCATTCGAGCAGGCATTTGGTCACGTACGTATATTCGAGCGGCACCCGTGTCCACTCGTAATTGGGCAATAACGGCATCTTTGCGGGCGGGCCGAGATAAGCGTAAATGACGCCGTTTGCCTCGCGAGTTGGATAAGCGGTGTGCCGGAGTTTATGCCGAAAATCGCTGCCCACGGGCTCGGCTGGCGTCTCAAGGACATTTCCTTCGACATCGTACTTCCAGCCATGATAGATGCAGCGCAGCCCGCATGCCTCGTTGCGGCCGAAGAAGAGCGACGTGCCGCGGTGCGCGCAGTGCTCGCCGATCAATCCGATTCGACCTTGGGTATCCCTGAAGGCAACTAATTCTTCGCTGAGGATTTTGACCCGTACCGGCGAACAATCCGGGGCGGGAATTTCTTCCGACAGCAGCGCTGGAATCCAGTAGCGCCGCATGAGATTACCCATCGGAGTTCCCGAGCTGGTCCGGGTGATCAACTCATTGTCTTCTCTTGAGAGCATCTACACTCCTTATTGAATTGGTGAAAGGTTCAAAGTGTTCAAGCGTTCAAATTCTCGATCGGTCAGGTATCGAGCGTGCCCGCGGCGAAAATCTGGCCGTAAGACGGCGCCCTCCTGATCATGCCTTGATCGACGTTGTATCGGATAAACGCGTCGATGGTCAGCTTGTTGGCTTTGATACCATATTTCCATGGATCGCCCCATGAGGCGATTTGCTCTTTCATGCGCTCTCGCAGGTAAACGACGGAAAAGCCGCCGCGATCGCTGAGGATATCGTCATAAGCGAGTTGCTTTGCCTGTTCGAAAGCGGCGTAGAGCTTACCGGCGAGCTCAGGATGATTGCGATCCAGTTTCCGGCTCATCGCGATCATATGCACGGGCGTATAAATTCCAGTTTCGCGATAGAGCCTTTGATCTTCTTCGGTGTAATTGGGAAACAAGCGCGTGATCCGGGGATTGTTTTCGAGGCTCGCAAACATCTTCGTGTCGGAGATATCGGTGATCATGGCGTCCAGTTCGCCGGCGATCAATCGTTGCGACATATTTTTGGATTCATCGACATACTCGATGTGCACCTTTGAATCATGAATCGGGAACACTTCCTTTGCCTGCAATACCCAGTGCACCGCCGCAAAGTCGATGCCGTAACGCTCGTGCAATAAACCGCGCGCCCATACGGTAAGCGCGGTGCGGTAAGTCCGCGAGCCGATGCGCTTGCCTGCGAGATCTTTGGGGGCGCGTATTTCAGAATCGACATGGCAGAAGATCAGCTGGTAAACGGGCTTGCGCTTGGAGAAAATCGGCAGGCCAATAATTTGCCAGTCCGCTTCGATGGCCGGAAAGAAGTAGCCGATATTCAGATCCATAAGACCGAAGTCGCCGTCACTCAACTTCGGTTCTTCCTTGTTGATCATCGATGACGATTTGATCGGTCTTAGTTTCACGCCGTCGATCGGCACGCGTCCTTCGAGCAACGGCAGTGTAATGTCATAGCGCATTACCGGAAATTCGATGTCTAAAGGAAGATCAAGCGACATATTTAGAGTTCTTCGCGCGAATCGTGCGCTCCTGTCAAGGGGCGAAACGCCTCGAGCCGGGAGCCGGCTTGATTCGCGACCCGCGGATTTTTGTCAGCCTGGACGGTCGACGATTTTTTTTAACCGAGCGGCCAGAAGATTGGGTTGGCGATGTTGCGAGGAGAAAAATCGCTCGATCTCTTCGTCGGACACGGCGTCGAGGGTCGCCGGATTCCAACGCGGCGTTTGGTTTTTATCAATCAGACGAGCACGAACGCCTTCGAGAAAATCGGAACGGACACAAAAGTTGAGCGACATGTCCCATTCCCGCAGAAAAATATCTTTAAGAGAAAGCGGTTTTCCACGGCTGAGTTGCTGGAAGATCACTTTGGCAGAGGTGGGTGAGCCGCTGAGATAATTCTGAATCGCGTTTTGCATCCATGTGTCATTGCCGTTCCAGGCGCGGAGCGCGGCGTCCACTTCCTCCAGAGATTTTCTTACGGTCAAGGACTGAATCACGTCGAGACGCTGAAGGATCTCAGGAGATTGCGCTGCCGTCGCTTCAGCGAATTGTTCGAGATGCTGTTGTAGAAGGGTCTTGTTTTGAAGCGGGTTAGCTGTCCAAGGCAAATCTTTTAACCCCGCCAGTACCGTTGCCTTTTTATCCGACCGGATCTCGAGGTCTGCCATACCGATCGCCACCGCGTCCGTGCCCTTGAAGCGCGCAGAAGTCAATCCGAGAAACAGTCCAAGTCCTTCAGGCAATCGATTCAGGAAATACGTACCCCCCACGTCCGGATAGAGGCCGATCGACATCTCGGGCATCGCCATCACAGTGCGCTCAGTAACGACTCTAAACGATGCGCCATTCATAAGACCGATGCCGCCACCCATCGTAATGCCGTCGGCCCAACAGAGAACCGGTTTGGAGTATCTATGGATGAGATAGTCCACAAAGTACTCAATGGCAAAAAACTCGGCGGCGCATTCCAGAACCCCGCTGGTTTTTAGCTCGCTCACTAAAGCTTTTACATCGCCCCCCGCGCAAAACGCCTTATCGGAGTCGGCGTGAAAGATTACGCATGCGATTTCGGGCTGCGCCTCCCAAGCGAGTAATTGCTCTTCGATTGCTTGAAACATTCCTAGCGTGAGCGCATTCAGAGCCCGTGTATTGTTGAGTTCGACGAGGCCGATGGTATGCCGTCCGGCTTTTTCGAGGCGAAAATCGGTTCCGGGGAGAGAGTGAAGGCTTCTCGTCATCCTAGGGCATGATCCTATTCATCTGGGCACAAAAATGTAAACCGCTGACACTCGGTGGTGGCAGACTTTGTTCCCCATCTGGCGTTGCTGAACCGGCTTGGTGCTGGTTCCTTTTTTTTATCGATAACTTAGCGCTTTTGTGCTATAGCTCAGATTGTGGCATTGAGCTTGCTTGACGTCGCACTGTTGCAAATTACCGACAGTGAGGGACAAATGGAATCAAGTATAAGCGAAACTTCTTACTCCATTCAGTACGACAATGAAACATTCAACGCAGCTGTTTGCCATCGCTGCGGCGCGAGAATGTTTCCCGCAGAGTTGCTCGAAGCCCACATGGACCGCCATGAATTAAAGGATATGTATTTGCAAGGGGAACTGAAGAAACTTCAATTCGCGATGAATCGCATGCGGTAGTTTAGATATGCCGACACGTCGGCGAACGCTGTGCCCGAGAGCAGGCGTGAATTTCCTCCTCATTCACGTTTGCTGCCATCGCCGCGGGTGTCCTCACAGGAGGACACCCGTCCCCCAAACAGACTGATCCCTCTCAGTCGATTTATCGACACGCCGCATGACCTCGCGATAAAGTAGCCGCGGTTAAGAAACGCCGCAAACCGCGCCACTCGCCCCATGGCCCCGGAATCGCTGCGTTGACTTCAAAAATCGCTCTTGTTAGCGCATAGTTTTCGCAACAGGAGGCGCTTTGAAAGCTGTTCGGATGCACGCGCATGGCGGCGTCGACCAACTGTTTTTTGAGAATACAGAAGAGCCTCGACTCGACGGCGCGGCGCAAGCCATCGTGAAACTCAGCGCCGCGGCGCTCAATCATATAGATATTTGGAATCGGCTGGGTGTCACCGGCGTGCGCATAGCAATGCCGCATATTCTTGGCGCCGATGGCGCCGGAGTCGTTGCCGGCGTCAGCCCGGGCGTCGAGCACGTACGAGTTGGCGATCGGGTTTGCCTCTATCCGCCGACCGGCTGCGGGCATTGTGAGTTTTGCCTTACCGATCGAGACTTCATGTGCTTTCGGTTACGTGTGCTGGGCGAGAGATTGGAAGGGACCTATGCTCAGTATGTAAAATTGCCGGCGAAAAATTGTTTTCCGATTCCCACCGGCTATTCCTTCGAAGAAGCAGCGGCCTTCCCGCTGGTGTTTATCACGCTTTGGCGAATGTTGATCACCAACGCTCGGCTTGAACCCGGCGAAACCATTCTCATCCTCGGCATCGGCGGCGGCGTCGCGAGCGCGTCGTTACGGGTCGCAAAGAAAATCGGCGCCCGCGTAATCGTGACATCCGGTAGCAATGAAAAGCTCGAACGCGCGCGGGATTTAGGCGCCGACTATGGAATCAATCATGGCAGCAAAGATTTTGTCCAAGAGGTGCAAGCCCTAACGGCTGGTCGGGGAGTCGACGTCGTGTTCGACTCTCTTGGCGGCGAGTTTTGGCGGAAGAGTCTTGCGTCTCTGGCGCGGGGTGGACGTCTGGTCACCTGCGGCGCAACTGCCGGCGGCGAGCCCATCGATGATATTGCGGCGATTTGTGCCAAGGAACTGAAAATTTATGGCTCGACCCTCGGCAGCCGCGAAGAATTTCACCAGGTTATCGATTTTTTGAATGCCGCTCAGATCAAGCCCGTGATCGATTCGATATTTCCCCTCGAGGATGCGGCCGGGGCGCAGCTTCATCTCGAAAACGCGCACCAATTCGGGAAAATCATTCTCCGAATACCGGATTAGCTCATTCAAAACCCGAACGCCGAGAGGGCGCATGCCATGGGCCCCTACGAAGCTTCAGGCTTCCATGTGTGCCGGTTATTCTTACTGCATTTGGTTTCAAGATTGCAGCAAGCCGCGTCGGTTGAGCGCTTCGGCACAGGCTTCCAGAGCACGACCTTGATCGTTGGCGGCCAGCCGGAGAACCACGGTGCGCGCGCCTGACTCGATATATTTTTCCATCCAGTCGATCACCTGGTCCCAGCCGCCAGTGACACAGAGCATCGCGTTGGCCACCGCTTCGTATGAGCGATTGTAATATTTGGCGAGGAAAGCTTGGCCTTCGGCGACCGCATCTTCGCCGCCCGCGGCAAGAGTGAAATAGATTCCGGCGCGAATCGCGTCCGGATTGCGCCCGAGATCCCCCGCGTAAGCAAGGATTTTCTGCCAGCATTCAGCGAATACAGCGGGACTTTTGATATTGTTGATCCAGGCATCGCCGAGGCGAGCTACACGCTTCAAGCCAGGTTCGACGTTGTTCGAAGCGATCCAGATCGGCACACCGCCGGCCTGCACCGGCTTGGGTTGGATGGAAACATCATCAAAGTGAGTAAACCTGCCGGCATGAGAGACATGATCTTCACGCCATAATCGGCGCATGACTTGAATCACCTCTTCGCTCATCTTGATGCGCGCCGCCGCATCGAGTCCGAGGATCTCAAATTCATGCTCGCCCGCCGGATCCTTGGGCCGACCATAGCCGACACCGAAATCGATTCGTCCGCCAGTGATCCAGTCGAGGCTTGCAAGCTGATAAGCGAGCAATATCGGATTACGCAACGCCGCAAGAAAAATTGCCGTGCCCAAGCGCAGACGCTGAGTCCGCGCCCCGACTGCGGCAAGTGTGGTGAGCGCGTCGATGCGCGGCCGCGCCGTCAAGCTATCGCCGACCCAGACGGAATAAAATCCGAGCGCCTCAGCGCGCTCGCCCAGTTGTAAAAGGCTTGACGGATCCGAACGCGCCGACATGACGGCTTCGCGGGTGGGTAACAGGACACCGAAATTTACAATTGCGTCACTCATGGAAATTTTGCTCTTTCGTGAGAGGTTAGGAGTAAGTGGTTAAGCGTTGAAATCCGAAACTCCTTACTCCTCACTCCTGACGGCTGACGATTCCTGTCTGCTGCGGATCAAGCGCGCCACATCGTATTCCATGACGGTTTCCTGCCTTTGATTTTTGACCCAATGGCGGTAACGTACAATTCCCCCGCCGCGGTTCGGTACGGGTTTGCTCTCGAGCACTTCGATCTCGACCTGAATCGTATCGCCGACTTTGACCGGGCCAAAAAGACGCATCTTGTCCAAGCCGGCGAACGCCATGCCCGTGCCGTGAATGATTCCGGTTTGCACCGTCAGACCCTCGGCCATTCCAAAGGTCAAGCTTCCCGGCGCAATGCGCTCGCCATAAAGACTTTCCTTACGAATGTATTCCAGATCGAGAAAGAGCGGCTCGGTCAAACCGACGAGCCCGACGAATTGCAAAATGTCGTGCTCGGCGATCGTGCGCCGTCCGGTGATATAACGATCACCAATTTTGAATTCCTCGAATGTTTTGCCGTTCATATGACGCCCTTCTGTTTGAGCTTCGCCACAGCCTCGCCGCTGATGCCGAGCCATGAAGAAAGCACTTGTTCTGAATGTTCGCCGAGCAAGGGCGGCGGCAACCGCACCGAAGCGGGGGTTTCCGAAAATTTGACCGGTAAGCCTGCCATGCGCACGGTTCCTGCCGTCGGATGCGTCACTTCCACGAGCATCTTGCGGTGTAAGACTTGCGGCGAGTGAAACACTTCATCGATGGTTTGAATTGGCGCGCAGGGCACTTCGGCTTCATTCAAGAGCCGCAGCCAGGTTTCGTTGTTTCGGCTGCGAAATATCTCGGATAAACCCGGGATCAAAGCGCTGCGATTGGCGACCCGATCGGGATTCCTTTCAAACCGTGGATCTCGAGCGAGCTCCGGTTTGCCGATGGCCGCGCAGAAGCGTTGCCAAATACCCTCGCTGGCAACTCCGACCACCAAATAACTGTCCTCGGTCTGAAAGCTTTGATAGGGGACGATCGTCGGATGCGCATTGCCCCAGCGGCCCGGAACTTTTCCGCTCACAAGATAATTGCTACCGGCGTTGATCAAAACGGCAACCTCAGCTTCGAGCAATGACGTATCGAGCTTTTGTCCGACGCCGTTTTTTTCCCTGGCATAAAGGGCAGCCGCGATCGATTTGCCGAGCATCAAGCCGGCGACGAGATCGATGATCGCAACCCCGACTTTCAGCGGTCCGCTCTCCTCGGTGCCAGTGATGCTCATCAGGCCTCCCCATGCCTGGACGATGAGATCATAACCCGGCATATCAGCCATCGGGCCATCGGCACCGAAGCCGGAGAGCGAGGCGTAAATCAGTTTCGGATTGGCGCTATGGAGTCGATCATAGCCAAGTCCGAACTGGTCCATTGTTCCGGGACGAAAGTTCTCGATCAGCACGTCGGCGCGCTCTGCCAGTTGGCGCACGAGAGAAATGCCTTCCGCTGATTTTAGATCTACCGTGAGGCTTTTTTTGTTGCGGTTGACGCAAAGAAAGTATGCGCTTTCACCGTCGGCGAAGGGCGGGCCCCACCCGCGGGTGTCATCGCCGACGCCGGGTTGCTCGATTTTAACTACTTCGGCGCCGAGATCGCCGAGAAACATCGTGCAGTAAGGGCCGGCGAGAACTCGTGTCAAGTCGAGGACACGAATGCCGGCAAGGGGGCCATGATTGGGGTTAGGGTCATCCGTGTAGGGGCGATTCATGAATCGCCTCTACTGTTGAACGGAAGAACGATGGGTTCAATCATTTGAATTCGATGCCTTTGGCCTTGAGAATTTCTTGCAGGGTTTCGACTCCGAGCCAGAGGCCAGGCATGCCGCCGGGGATCGCGGCGACCTCGACGGCCTCAAGCACTTCGCGCGGAGTCGCGCCGAGGTTCAACGCGCGCTCGCTATGCAGACGGACACCGCGCGGGCGATTGAGCGCGCAGCAGATGCCGACCATGATCAATTCTTTGGTGCGACGCGGCAGCGCGCCTTCGCGGCCGAAGGTGCCGTCAACATACAGTCCTTTGAGTTTTTCGAAATATTCAGGGTCAAGCTCGGCAATGATATTGTAAGCTTTGTTCTCCGCGCCGAGGGATGTTTTCTCGAAGGCTTCTTTGGAGCCTTGTGTCATACTTCCTCCTAAGTCTGCGTTGCGAGCTCAAGCAGCAACGGTGAGTCGGATTTTTACGTTCTCTTCATTGTTTTTGTCGATCCGATTAATCTTTTCTCGTGTTTTGCGCAATCACCACGTCGACGAGTGCGGGACCATTTTGCTCCAAAGCGCGCTTAAGCGCCGGCTCGATAACGTCCGGCTGCTCAACGCGCTGGCCATGGATGCCGAACGTTTCCGCAAGCCGGGCGAAGTTTAGATCCGGTCCGGTAATCTCCGCGCCCATTTCCGCGGCTATCCGAACCCGTTCTTCCGAGCCGCGGAATTGATTCTTAACCGCCATGTAAGCTCGGTTGTTGAAAACGACGACTGTGAGCGGCACGCGATATTTGGCCAACGTCCACAAACCTTGCAAGCCGAACATGGCGCAGCCGTCGCCGAGGCAGGCGACCACTCGTCGGCGTGGGGAGGCGAGTTTGGCGCCGATGGCGGCGCCAAGACCCCAGCCGAGATATCCGCCGGACGAGTTGGAAAAATAGGAGCGGGCCGCAGAAAAGCGGAAATTCGCCATCAGAATATCTTTGCTTGTGGGACTTTCATTGACGATCAATGCATCCTTCTCGATCAGCCGATCCATGGTTCGAACCAGCCGCGCGGTATTGATCGGCGTGGCGTCCCAACCCTGTCTGGTTCTGTTCTCGAGCTCCACCTTGATGTGTTGCTGCGCGTTGTTGATCAGCTCGAGGCGTTCGTTTCGCCCGTTCGCATCCGCCGCGACTCGCGGATAGATTTCGAGCAGAGCGCGCAGCGCGCTTCGCGGGTCGGCAATGATCCCAACGTCGACCGGAAAAACCTTTCCGATTTCCCAGGGATCTTCTTCTATATGGATGCAGCGTGTTTCCTCCTTGATCACCCGGTCCGGCAGATAGCGGTATTCGCGAATCAGCCGGCAGCCAATCGCGAACAGCAAATCGGGTTCACCCCAAACCGGCAGGTTGAATGACGGCTGGCGTTCGGCGATCTGAAAACTCTGCGGGTGATCCGTCGGAAAACTCAAAAAAGAATAGCGTGGCTCCATCACGACCGGCGCGCCAACGGTCTCCGCGAACTTGATTAGCTCTTCGCTGGCACCGCTTTTCGCGATACCGCTGCCGGCGACGATCACCGGGCGCTTTGCCGCCGCGAGAAGCTTTGCCGCTTCTTCCAACGCTTCTGGATCGGCGCCGATGCGTGGGATGACGCGAGAGCGCTCGGCGACAGGATTTTCCATGCCGATCGGTTCGCCCAGCAAATTGCTCGGAAGCGCAAGGTATACGGGCCCGGTTGGCGGTGTCGCCGCCACTTTGAAAGCGCGGTTCAAAAATTCGGGAATCCGATCGGCACGATGGACTTCGGCGCTCCATTTGGTGAACTGCTTGGTCATCTCGACCAAATCTTTGCCTTCTGTGTGCGAGTCGCGTCCGGCGATTCTGGTGTCGACAGTTGTCGATGTGACAATCACCGGTGATCGATCACGATACGCATCGTAGAGCGCGCCGACCGCATTGCACGAGCCCGGCAATGTGCTCACCTGTGCGAGCTGCGGACGGCCGGTCACGCGCGCATGGCCGTCGGCCATTGAAACGACACAGGTTTCATGAAGCGCCAGAATGAAACGGATCTTTTCCTGATCGGCAATGGTGCCAATGAATTCCTGCCCGCTGGTGCCGGGGAGGCCAAACACATACTCGACGCCGTGCGCCGCGGCGACTTCGAGGTACGCTTGCGACGCGATTTTTTCTTGTGCCATGGAATCGATTGCTCCTTCTTCAATGTTCAAAGTTCAAGGTCGAAGGTAAAACCCAAACCGTACTCTTACACGACGGCTCCTTGAACTTTGAACATAGCTTGGACCAGGATTCTCTTCACGGCCATATCGACTTGATGAATCCTGTGGCTTCGAGTTCGTCTATAAAGCTCGTGTCGATGAATTCCTCGGCCTTGTGGCCTTTGGCTTTCGGTGTGACTTCGGCGAGAAGGCTCAAAGCCGTTTCCACAGTTTTCGGATTGATCTTCGGTACCTTCTTCGTGTAACGGCTGGTGAAAAGATCGTATGTCGTCGTTAAGAGCTCGCGGTCATTCACCCCGCCGTATTTCCTCAGGGCGCGAATGCCGAGCTCTTTGTCGGTGAGCAGGCGACGCGTGCCCTCAATGTAGGCTTTGAGAAATCTCAGCACCGTGTCACGATGCGCATTGGCGTATTTCCGGCTCGCCACCACAGTAGTCGACGGAATGTCCAATCCTGAATCCGCGAAATCAAGAAGAGTCTTGACACCCATTTTCTCGGCTTGCAGCGAACTGGGAAAAGAAATCACCCCACCATCGACTTTTTTCTGCGCGATGGCGAGAACCATATCGGGTAGCCTGCCGATCTGAAGCAGCTTCACGTCCTTCTGCGGATCCAATCCCCAATTCTTGAGCATCGGGCGAAGCAGTAGGTCGGTAAGCGAGCCAAAGCGCGTGACCGCAATGGTT
>Ga0075425_100003686_pt1 | contig 15605 bp, 15 predicted proteins | sample SoiMethybrSBSTD4_FD_75300 | JGI IMG/M metagenome (GOLD analysis project Ga0075425, IMG submission 75300) | Bulk soil microbial communities from a Populus tree surrounding site in Tennessee, USA - Soil MetaG P. TD hybrid SBSTD4 | ecosystem: Environmental > Terrestrial > Soil > Tree plantation... | reverse complement strand
AGACCCTCCTCTTCGACATCAAAGGCATCGATCCGCTCACGTTTGCCGCGGCGCCCCTCTTCCTTGGAGTCGCGGCGATCCTGGCCAGCTACATTCCGGCCCGCCGGGCGGCCCGCATTTCGCCGCTGGCGGCACTAGGACGTTAGTTCTTAATCACTCCCCTGCACTTCGCTTGGATCGGCGGGGTCCCCTCACCCCGCCTGGCGGCCTCCAGCCGCACCCAGCGTCGGTCTTTCTCCGCCTTGTCCGCCGGAGCACTTCAGTGCGAAGGCGGATCGCGTGGGCTCACTCGCGTCCGCCTTCGCGCGAAGCGCTTCGGCGAGATCTCGTCGGAGCCTTGGCGTAGGCGGACGCTCGTTCGCCTCGCACAGAACTTCACATTTTGACCCGTTCTTTTTCCCCCGTTGTACGCCGGGCGTTCCCCAATACGTTTGTCTCACTATAGGATTCAGCCACGCGCCCGTGTTATCATGGGCGCCTCCTCACAACTTGACGTGCGGCTCCTCGAACGGGCGAGCAGTGTCGCTTCGTGCGAATCGGCTGCTCGCGACAACGAGACCAGGGCCATGGTGTCATCATTCTCTCGATGGACAGTCGCTTCCGCCGTCGTCGCCGGGCTGACGATCTCTTCGCTGCAGGGACAGGCGCAAACGGAACAGCGCGCTACGTTTCGAAGCGCGGTGGACCTTGTCAGCATCCAGGCGTCCGTCCGCGACAAGCACGGACGGCCGCTGCCGGGCCTCAAGGCCTCTGACTTCGAGGTCAGGGACAACGGCCAGCCGCGGTCGATTCTCTCACTGCGATCGGATCTGCGCTCGCCGGTGAGTGTGGCGGTCCTCGTCGACATGAGCGGCAGCATGCGCGTCGGCGCGAAGATCGCGAGCGCGCGCCAGGCCTACGATTCCATCCTTTCGCAACTCCACGACGGCGACGACGAGGTTGGTGTCTTCACGTTTGACTCGCGGCTTCACGAGCGGCAATCCTTCACGACAGCAATCAGCGGTCTGCGGAACTGTCTCGACGACTTCAAGCCGTTTGGCGCCACTTCTTTGTACGACGCCACCGCCGCCACGGCGCGCCGCCTGGCGGAGCGCTCCGCTGCGCACAAGGCGATCATCATCCTGACCGACGGGATCGATACGAGCAGCAACCTGTCGGCGCCGGAAGTATCGGCGGTCGCCAGCTCCATCGACGTGCCGGTCTACATCGTCGCGACGGTTGCGTCCGCGGATAAAATCTCGCTGACCGAAGCCGCCGAGCGCGTCATCCCTTCACAGGCCGCTGATCTGCGCGATTTGGCCGATTGGACGGGCGGCCGCCTGCTTTTCGCAACGACGGCCGGCGAAACGGTCCTGGCGGCGGCGGACCTATTGAGCGAACTGCGTCAGCAGTACGTGCTTGCGATCGAGGCGTCGAATACACCCGAATGGCGCCGTCTCGAAGTGCGCGTCAAGCGCTCCTCCGCTATCGTCAAGGCTCGAAGCGGGTATTTCGGGGGCTGAAGTCTCCAGCGGCGCTCCCTCTAACCACAACAAGAATACGCAGTTAGCCTGCGCAGCCGCGCACCTGCAAGAAATCTTCGTCCCCCCGTTCTACCTAAGAACGGGAAACGGAGATGGTCAAATCCGCCTTAACGCTGTTCCGGCCGATTGCGCGCGACCCGCGCCATTACCAGATCGCCACGCTCACGTGCCTTCTCGCCTATGGGATCCTCGGGCTGGACTTTGAGGTCGGCGCCGCTCGCGCGGCAGCTATTCTCTCCACCGCCTTACTGACCCAATACATCTGTACCAGAGCCTGGCATCTGCCGGCGTTCGATCCACGCAGCGCACTTATCTCCGGTCTGTCACTCTGCCTGCTGCTTCGCACGAATCACTTCGGCCTGGCGATCGTCGCGGCAATCGTCGCGGTTGCCAGCAAGTTCCTGATCAAACTGAACGGGAAACATCTCTTCAATCCGACCAACATCGCCATCGTCGCGCTGATGGCAGTGACCGGAAGTGTGTGGGTTTCACCGGGCCAGTGGGGCAACGTCGCGTTTTTCGCGTTCCTCATGGCGTGTCTCGGCGGCCTCGTCGTCAACCGCGCGAGCCGAAGCGATGTGACCTACGCGTTCATCGCGTTCTACATGGCGCTTGTCTTCGGTCGATCTATCTGGCTTGGTGAACCACTGACGATCCCGGTTCATCGCCTTGAAAACGGCGCGCTCCTGCTCTTCACGTTCTTCATGATCTCTGATCCGCGGACGACGCCGAACTCGAGGGCAGGCCGGATCCTCTTCGCATTTCTCGCCGCATCGGGCGCCTGGTACATCCAGTTCCGGCTGTTCAGAACCAACGGGCCGCTGTGGTCACTTGCCGGCTGTTCGCTGACGGTTCCGCTGATTGACTGGCTTCTTCCTGCGGATCGTTATGAGTGGACTCAGCGCAAATCAGCGGCGAAAGCTGTTCCTGACTTCCGCCTGAAGGCGGAAGCTACGAGGGCATGAGGGTTCCTGACTTCCGCCTGAAGGCGGAAGCTACGAGGGCATGAGGGTTCCTGACTTCCGCCTGAAGGCGGAGGCTACGAGGGCATGAGGGTCCCTGACTTCCGTTTGAAAGCGGAAGCTACAAAAGGCATGAGGGTGTTTTTATGAAACGAGTCGCATCGATTGTCGCAATCTTGATGGCCGCGGCGGCGTGGAATGGGCCGGCAGTCCTCGCATTCTGCGGGTTCTACTGCGCCAAGGCAGACACGAAGCTCTTCAACAAAGCGTCGCAGGTCGTCCTGGTTCGCCAGGGCGACCGGACCGTGTTGACGATGGCGAACGACTTCAAAGGTGATCTGAAAGAGTTCGCTGTCGTCATTCCGGTTCCAACCGTGTTGCAGAAGGGCCAGATTCATATCGGAGAGAAGGGGGTTCTCGATCATCTCGATGCCTACTCGGCGCCTCGGCTCGTCGAGTACTTTGACGAGGATCCCTGCCGGCAATACGCGGTGGACCGTATGATGCCAATGGCCGCACAAGCCGGAGTCGCAGGAGGCCTGGCCGAAAGCGCTGGGAGGCGCGCTCAAAGCCTGGGTGTGAAGATCGAGGCGCAATACACGGTCGGCGAGTACGACATCCTGATTCTGTCGGCGCTGCAAAGCGGCGGCCTCGAAACGTGGCTGCGCGAGAATGGCTATCGAATTCCTGCGGGTGCCAGCGACGTGCTCACCAGCTACATCCGCCAGAATCTGAAATTCTTCGTCGCCAGGGTCAATCTCAAAGAACAGGCGAAGCTCGGCTTCACGATGCTCCGTCCCATCCAGGTCGCCTACGAGTCGCCGAAGTTCATGCTGCCGATTCGCCTGGGCATGGTCAATGCCGATGGTCCACAGGAACTGTTCGTCTATGCATTGACGAGCAAAGGGCGCGTGGAAACCACGAATTATCGAACCGTAAAGCTTCCGACAGGCATGGACCTGCCGGTCTACGTCAAATCGCGCTTCCCTGACTTCTACAAGGCGATGTTCTCGCGTGCGGCAACGAAGGAGAACATGAGCGCCATCTTCACGGAGTACGCGTGGGACATGAACTGGTGCGATCCGTGCGCCGCCGAGCCATTGAGCAACGAGGAACTCCGCCAACTGGGTGTTTTCTGGTTACCAGACAGTGGATCCGGAGGCCGAATCGGCCCGCGAATCCCGTTGCCCGTGCCGTCAGGCGGCCAGGGCGTGTTCGTGACCAGGCTGCACGTCCGCTACGACGCCGCGCATTTTCCTGAAGATCTCGTTTTCCAGGAAACAGCCGATCGCGCGAACTTTCAAGGGCGGTACGTCCTTCGCCACGCGTGGACGGGGGACAGCACGTGCGATGCGGCCGGACGATATCGTGCCGAACTGACGCAGCGTCGCGAGCGCGAGGCGCAGACCCTCGCGATGTTGACCGGGTGGAACATCGCCGACATCCATCGATCGATGAACGCGAGCGCTCCGCCAGACCCCGCCGCATGGTGGCAGCGTATCTGGAAGTGAATACAGCGAACGCTCACATAGGAGAAACGGGAGAAATCTTTGGCTCTCGTTTCTCCAGTTTCTTCTGTTTAGCTGAACACGATCGCAGTGTGATAGTGGAAGCTGCACTCCCACTGCGCAGGTGACTCGCGTAGAATCACCTGACCGAATGACGCAGGCCATACCGTCGGCATTACCGTCGTACGACGTCCTCGCCTCAAAGCCACCGGTCGTCGCGGCCAGCAGAGTCCGCATTGAATCCGTCGATCTGCTCCGCGGCCTCATCATGGTGATCATGATGCTGGACCACACGCGGGACTTCGTCCACCGCGACGCGTTTTCGTTCGACCCGACGGATGTGTCGCGGACTTTTCCCGTGCTCTTCTTCACGCGCTGGATCACGCATTTCTGTGCCCCGCTGTTCGTGTTCCTCGCCGGAACCGCCGTTTCCTTCCAGGAAGCGCGGGGCCGTTCGAAAGCACAGCTCTCGAGGCTTCTGGTTACACGTGGGCTGTGGCTGATTGCACTCGAACTGGTGGTGTTGCGACCGCTGCTCTTCTTCAACTTCAAATACGGGGAGCTGCTGTTCTTCATGCAGGTGATCTGGGTGACCGGGTGGAGCATGATCGTCCTTGCCGGCGCAATTCATCTTCCGTGGCGTTGGACGATCGCGTTGAGCCTTTCGGTGATTGCATTCCACAACCTGCTCGATGGCGTTCGGGTCACGACGTTCAACGGTCCCGGGACGCCGATACCAGGATTCTGGGAATCGGTCTGGTACGTGCTTCACCGGCAAGGACCAATCTTCCCGCTCGGATTTCCCGGGCCGGTTGTATTCGTCGTCTATCCACTGATACCGTGGCCGGCCGTTATGCTGGCTGGTTATGCATTCGGGGCCTTGTACCGCAAGGAGGAAGGTCAAAGACGCCGTGCATTGCTTCTGCTCGGCGGCGCGATCGTGGCAGGGTTTGTCGTAATCCGTTTGATCAATGCTTATGGCGATCCGGTTTCGTGGACGATGCGATTCGGGGCCGCCAAAGCTGTCCTGTCGTTTTTGGCACTCAGCAAGTACCCGCCGTCGTTGCTCTATTTGATGATGACGATCGGTCCCGGCATTCTCTTCCTCGCGTTCGCCGAACGTCACGCGTCCAGTGCCCTCGCGCGCGTGTTCATCACGTTTGGCCGGGTACCGCTGTTTTTCTATGCGCTGCAGTGGATCGTGTCGCACGGCCTCGCAGTCACGGTGACATGGATGGCCGGCAAGCCGGTCGGGTATCTCTTCAGCAACATTGGCTTTGCAGGACCGCCGCCAACCGGCGTGGGATTTGGTCTTCCTGTCGTCTACGCGCTGTGGATTCTCGGTGTGATCCTGCTGTATCCGCTGTGTGTCTGGTTTGCGAGCGTAAAGGCAAGACGCCGCGACTGGTGGCTTAGTTACGTGTAGGCGCGGTCTGAAGACCGCGCCCTACACTGCCGGGCCATCAATGTAGGGCGGGGTCTTTAGACCCCGCCGACGGACCCCGCCGAGGAAATTCGATACAAATGCGTCGTCGTCCGAATGAACAATGACTGTGACGCGACCGCCATCGACGCGAGCGTGGGCCCGTCGAGCGCGTTGACGGCGACCTGCTGAAACGTCGCCCCGGGCGTGATGACTGTCGTTCTTCCCTCCTCGTCCAGAAAGTAGATGCGTCCGTCGGCGAACACCGGCGATGCGGACACTGCGGCGCCAAGGCGGTGCTGCCACTTGATCGAGCCCGTCCGCGCATCAACGTTCGACGCGATCCCGGCATCACTCACGATATACAGATCGTCGCCGACGAGAAGCGGCGACGGCGTCAGCGGCGCGCCGCGACTCAGCGACCACGCGACATGACTTCGCGTCACGTTGCCCTTTCCATCCGGCCGCACCGCGAGGATCGAGGGTTGCTGAAAACCGGTCGCGATGAAGACGAGACCGGCACCGTACACCGGACGCGGCACGTTCGAGAATCCTTCCGGGTAATCGACTCGCCACGCCTCCTTGCCGTTTTGCGGATCGTACGCCATCGCATGAAATGCGCCGGCGCTGACCACCAGGTCACGATCGCTCACGCGGATCACGAGCGGCGTGGAATAGGCCTGCGACCAGGGTTCAGGACGAACCGTGCGCCATCGCGTCTTACCGGTCCGCTTGTCGAGGGCCACGACAAACGCTTCATCGAAACCGTCGCAATTGACGATTAACAAGTCGCCATACAACACAGGTGAGCCGCCGTTGCCGTGTTGCGATTCGTACTGCAATCGCGTCTTCCAGACGACGTCGCCCGCGGTAGAAACAGCCGCTGTGCCCTGAGCGCCGAAGTGCACGTAGACGCGGTCGCCTTCCACGATCGGTGTCGGCGATGCGTGACTGTTCTTCGCATTCAGGAGGGCCGAGTTCCGCAGGCGAAGCACTTCGACGTCTGATGTCTGACGTCCAGACGCGGCGTCAAACGACATGAGCCGCAGCGAAGTTTCGCGTCCGGCCGCCGTCGCGGTCGTCAGCCAGACACGGCCGTCAACGACGACCGGCGAGGACCAGCCTCGCCCGGGGACAGGAACCTTCCACGCGATGTTCTGCGTTTCGCTCCATTGGGTTGGTACACCGCGCTCGCTCGAGTGCCCTTGGCCACCTGGCCCACGAAACTGCGGCCAGTCTTCGGCGAGAAGGACAGGCGCACCCGCCATGATGGCGCAAAGCGTCAGCGGGACAAAGAAGCGGCGCATGTGTCAGCGTACAACAGCGCGCCAATGCTCAATGATCAATGTTTAATGATCAATGTTGAGTCCTTGAGCCATTGAACATTGAACATTGGAGATTGAACATTGGACATTGAACCTCATTCCGGACCGTCCATGAAAGTTCCACCAGATAGCCAACGCCGGCAATGTTTTATCCTTTGGCAGTGAAAAAGGCGGTCCTCGTCTACGGCTTGGCGGGAGCGTTGTTGATCGTTGCCCTTCGACTGATCGAATATCGCTTCCTCGTCCTCGAACACTCGGTCCAGATCTATGGTGCGCTGATTGCGTCGGTGTTTGCCGGAATTGGTATCTGGCTCGGCGTGACGCTCACCAAGGGAAAGCGAAGCCAAACGGTCGACATCCAAAGGTCAGCCGATCGCCCTTTCATTGCCAATTCACAAAGGATTCAGAGTCTTGGCATCACGCCGCGCGAACTGGAAATCCTGAAGCTCATCGCGGACGGCATGAGCACTCGCGAAATCGCTTCGGCACTGTTCGTCAGCGAAAACACGGTCAAGACTCACGCCAGCCGCTTGTTCGGAAAATTGGACGTCAATCGCCGGACCAAGGCCGTCCAGGTCGCCAAGACGATGGGGCTGATCCCCTAGTGTGTGTCGCCTGAAAGCATGATTTTCCCGGCGACAGAGCAAAATCACCCAAACGTATGACGACTCGCGACACGTCCGGCGGTTACGCTCCGGGCCGGATGAATCATTTGGTCCACTCATTCGTGCTCAGGAGTTGACACGTCCATGAAAAAGACAGTTCTGAAATACGGATTGATCTCTGCTGCGGTGTCGTCGGCGCTGATGCTGGCGACGCTGCCCTTTGTCGACCGAATCGGCTTCGACAACGGCTTGATCGTCGGATACACGGCGATTGTTTTGTCGCTTCTGCTGGTTTTTTTTGGCGTGCGAGCCTACCGGGAATCGAGTGGCGGCGGCCTCTCGTTTGGACGTGGCTTTCTCGTCGGCCTCCTTATCACGCTGATCTCGTGTGCCGGCTACGTGATCACGTGGGAGTTCCTCTATTTCAACGTGATGCCTGATTTTGCCGACAAGTACGCGGCCTATTCGATCGAACATGTGAAGGCATCTGGGGCAAGTCAAGAGGCAGTCGATGCCCACACCCGGCAGATGCAAGACATGAAGCGCATGCTGGATAACCCGCTGATGAACGCGGCGATGACGTTTACCGAGCCGTTTCCAGTTGGACTGTTGGTGACCGTGATTTCAGCGGCGGTGCTCAGGAAGAAAGCGCCTACGGCCCGAGCGAGGGGAGAAATCGCCGAGCGAGAGCGCGCGGGGGTGGGGCCCCGCGAACAGTGAAAAAAGGCCTACGTGCGCGGAAGCCCCTTGAGGAGCGATCGAGTTTTCCGGAACCACGGGCGCTCCCGGCGCCGAATGTAATCCGGCATCGTCGCTTTCTTGCGCAGGATGCGTTCGGCCCACTCGCGCGCTTCACCAACGCGGCCGGTTTCGGCGAGAAATGACGCGTAGTTGTACTGCGTTTCCGTGAGCGTCGACGTCTGGGTCACTTCCGCGAACAACGTGCTCGCGCGGTCGCGCTCAGCGATCTTCCCGAGCGCGTGTGCGAGAAGCCCGGCGGCGCGCTGATAGTCGTACTTCGGGTCGAGAGCCACCACTCTTTCCAGGTCGGCAACGGCCGCCTTGTAATCGTTGAGAGCCAGCGCTGTCAGCCCCCGTCGATACAACGGATCGATCGACTCTTCACGGGCCAAAACTTTGTCGAAGCACTCGCGTGCTTTGACGAACTGGCCGTCGTCGAGATACAAATCGCCGAGCTCTTCGTAGTTCCCGATCGAAGGGTTGTCGACAATCATGCCTTCGAGCGCCCTGATGCGCTTTCGCCTCGGAAAGACCTGGAACGACGTGCGCAGCAGACCAAAATCCGGAATGACCTCGATGAGGATGTAAGCAAGCGCACCAAAGCCCGGGAACATGAGAATGATCCAGAGCCAGTACGTGTCTGGACGCCGGCGGATGAAATGAATGATCGCGAGGACCTGGAGCAGGATGCCGTAAGGAAATAAGCCGAACATTCGCCGCGGCGACTATAACACGCGGGAGAACCGACGCTACGGGGTGCCTTCGCTCTCCATCTTCCGTACCTGCTCGATCGCGCGTTTGAGTGAACGTCCTCGCCTTTTCATCCCTGCCCACACATCACCGGCTGATTCAATCCGCGACGCCATGGCTCGCAACGTAAAGCTTTGCGGGCCGACGTCGCCGTGGTGCAATTCGTCCCACGTGCAGGGGGCGGATACGGGCGCTCCGGGCTTGGCGCGCACGGCGTATGCGGCGGCGAACGTCGCACTGTAGCCGTTCCGTCCGGTGTCGACAAGAATCCGTCGGCCGCGATCGACTTTATGGAATTCCTGGGTGAGGTTGGCAGGATCGCGTTTCACCAGCATGCTTCCGACTGCATGCGCGAAGCCCGCGACCTCGGCCATGTTCGACTTGCCATCGAGTGCGACGAGGATGTGAAACCCCTTCGAGCCGGACGTCTTCAGCCAGCTCGGAAGGCCAAGTTCAGCGAGGAAGTCGCGCAGTTGAAACGTCGCGGCCTTGAGCTGCGCGGGATTGTCCTCGGATGGATCCAGGTCAAACACGCAAATGTCGGGGTAATACAAGTCCGGCGCGCGCGACGTCCACACATGCGGCGTAATGCAGTTCTGGTTCGCGAGCCACAGAAGCGATCGGGCATCGGTGACGATCGGATGATGGACCGTGCCTCCCTTCTTCGGCACCTCGACGCGTTGAAGCCACTCCGGAAAACCCTTCGACACATCCTTCTGAAAGAATCCGGGGACGCCGATGCCTCGGTGGTAACGCTCCATGGTGACGGGTCTCGCCCGCATGTGCGGCACCATGAACGGCGCAATCATCTCGTAGTACTCCGCCAGTTCTCCTTTCGTAATCCCGTTGTCCGGGAACAGGATCTTGTCTGGATGCGTGATCGTCATCACGTCGTCTCTCGTACAACATCGCGCGGATTCTTGTCGTATCTCACGCCGAGAAGGCGCGGATGGCGCAACTTTCCATGCACCGTCCATTCGATGAACGCCACCTGAACGACAATCTCGGGCCGCACCCAATGCGCGCGGAGACGCGGAAGCCCTTTCGCTCTTGTGAAAGGCGTGGTCGCAATCTCGAGTGCGTCGAGCCGGGAACGAAGCTGGAGCAGAAGTTTCGTGTCGAAGCCGGTGCCGATTTTTCCTGCGAACACGAGATCGTCGTTGTCGAAGTAGCCGACCAGCAGGGCACCCAGGCCGACGCGTGCGCCTTGCGGATCCGTGAAGCCGCCGACCACGAACTCCTGTGAGGCTTCGCACTTCATCTTGAGCCAATGTGGCGATCGGCGGTGCTCGTAGCATGAGTCGCGCCGCTTGGCGATCACCCCTTCCCAGCCTTCGCGCTCGGCGCGCTCCCACGGATTGGGATCGTCAAGCGCCATGACGCGCTGCAGCGGCGGTCGCAGTGGCAAGCGGTTGAGAATCTCACGACGGCTTACGAGCGGCAGCGATCTGACATCGCGGTCGTCGACCCAGGCGACATCGAATACGTGATAGGCGCCGGATCGATCCCAGGTGATCTCGCCGTCGAGAATGAGATTCTCGACAGGCAGGGCAGCGATGGCGCGAGCGATTGCTGGAATGTTCTGCGGCAAGCGATTTCGAGAGAACAGCCGCACGTCGGGGCCCTGTTTGAACGCAATCAGCCGGATCCCATCGAACTTGCGCTCGAAGATCCAATCGGGCCCGGTGAACCGCTCCTGGGTGAGGGTCGCGGCCATCGGTTCGATCCAGTCGGGGAACGAGGCGCACACCGCGCAAATCTATCAGGGGTCAGACCGGGGTCAAACCGGGGTCGCACGGGGGTCAGACTGGGGTCAGACCATCCGCCGACGAAGCAGTCGTTGTAAATGCAATCGAATAGTCATCTAGCGGTGGTCTGACCCCCGTCGAAGCTCGGTCTGACCCCGGTTTGACCCCGCTCTGACCCCAAGCGGGGCCTCAGACTCGCGAGATCGGGCGTCCGCGGGCTGTACACGGCGCAGCAGTCGTCACCGGCCTTCCACGACGGATCGTTGACTTCGTCAACGCTGTCCTGCGCGTTTCCTTGCGCGTCGAAATAGGCGAATCGTACTTTCCAACGTGCCTCGTCGCCGTACTGGACACGCTCGACCGACGTGACGACGCCATCAACCTCGACATATTTCTGAGGGCGAAGCAAGGTGAACTGACCGCTGAAGAATCCCGCCAGGACCAGCAGAACGCATGCGAGTGTCACTTTTACTAGCGCCAGCCCTCGCTGCGGATTTTCGTCGAGACGGGCCGTCCCCTTCTCGTCAATCGACTGGCGGACGTCGATCGATTGCCCGATTTGAAGCCGCGTCCAGAGATCGTGCGTAACGTATTCCCGCTTGCGGCAGAGCCCTGTCGCACCGTTGCACGGGTATCGGTAGTCGACGATCCAGTCGTCAAGAGAGAGCGTCAGCAAGGAACGACAAATCCCTTCGTAGGTGCTGACTTCACTTGATGGTAGACGCGATCCTCGCCACTCGGTGCTGTCCGAATGACGCAGATCTTCCACGACGCCTGGAACCACGCGGCCGTAACGCAGGCGCGATTCCTCGAGCACGCCGAGACGGAACCCGTCAAAGAACACAAACGCACCGCCGACGCCCAAAACGAAGGCCAGCATGGAGCTGTGACTGGAACGCTGACGACGGGTGAACAGCCAGGCGGTAATGGCTGCAAGGCCAATCTGTAAGACGAGGTCGAAGAGCGGCCGGGCCACGGGGCGCGGGGAAGCAATTCACACGCCCGTGCGATGCCCTCAAAACTGTCGCACGATAGACAGTTCGTGATCAGAAGTCGACAATTTCGGAATCAGACACACAGAATTGAGCCTTGTCCTTCCGGCTGAAGCCGGAAGCCACACGTGCCCCTTTGTAGCTCCGCACATACCTCTTTGTGGCTTCCGCCTTTAGGCGGAACGCCAGCCTTCAGGCGGAAGGCCAGACTTTGGGCGGAAGGCCAGCTACACGTACCGCATCCACGGCCGCGGACGACCGGCTTTCTTTTGCGCGTACCACCGCGACAACGGATACAGAATCGCGACCGCAACCAGCCACACCAGATACAGCAACGCCAGGGACCATCGCTGATCGGGTGGCACCGGCACGTAGGGTGCCGTCGTGTAGCGTTCACCGTGCGCCGCTCCAACGCGCAGGAGATTGACGATGAGCGCGAGCGCGTGAATGAGCGGTATGTGCAACAGGTAATAGAAGAATGGCACACGGCCAAACGTCGTCAGCGCCTCAGCGAACCAACCCCGGGCACGTTCGGCGAACGGAAGTAGCGCGATCAACGGACCGAGTGTCATCAGCAGGAACAACGGAGACGCCGGATACTTTCGTTGATTCAGAAACCGCACGAATGCGGGCGGACCATCCGGCGCTGCGCTGCGGGCCACTTGGGCGCCCGCAATCAGCACGAACAACACGGTTGCCGTCAGGCCGATTCGAATGCACCATCGCGTCCGCTCGCCGTCGGGCAGCGTCATGACCGATCCGAACGCATAGCCGGCGCACATGACTCCGATCCACGGGACGATGGTGTAAAGCACCGTCACGGTTGGACCATTCTGTCCAAGCCGCAACTGCGCACCGACCGGATAAATGAATTCCCACAGCGGCTGGAGCGATTGCGGCAGCGCGCCGCCGACGGCACCGAATCCACTCTGCGCCACAACGATCAGCAGTCCGACCGCGCCGATCGCACGCAGGGGCAGATAAATGAAGGCGGCGAGGAGCACCATGCACCAGCCAAGCATCCAGATGACGCCGGCCAGCAGGAATTGCGAGTAATCAACATTGAACGTCCACGATGCCTTGATGATCGTCAGTTCGAGGAGGACGAGCATCAAGCCGCGTGTGATCAGATACCGGGCGAGATCGGCGCGGGCAAGCTTGCGGCCCTGCAGAAACGCGGCGGTGCCGGCAAAGAAGACGAATCCCGGTGCACAGAAATGAGTGATCCAGCGCGTGAAGAAGATGCCGGGGGTTGGTCCGCCAGCGGGCACGCCCGAATAGACACGGACGTGATCGATCGCCATCAGGACCATGATCACGCCGCGAACGAGATCGAGCGAGCCGATTCGTTGAAGCGGCGCGGCAACGCTGGTGGGACGTGATTCGCGAATCGACCGGACGTCTGCCGGAACGGCGGCTGTGGCCATGACGGTGCGACATTCTGCCACTAAATTGCGGGATCGCAAGCATCCATCCGCGAATCAACATTTGCCGAGTACCAACCGCCAATCGCCAACTGCCAATCGCCAACAGCCAATCGCCAACAGCCAACCGCCAACCGCCAAGCGCCAACCGCGGTTATGATTCAGCCAATGCCTATCGTGGTTCAGAAATACGGCGGCAGCAGCGTCGCCGACGTCACACGTATCCGCCGGGTTGCCGAGCGCATCATGCGGACGAAGGCCGAAGGCCACGACGTTGCGGTGGTCGTCTCGGCGATGGGTGATACCACGGATGAGTTGCTCGGCCTGGCCCGCGAGGTTTCGGCGAACCCTGATCGACGCGAGCTCGACATGTTGTTGTCGGCCGGCGAGCGCATCTCGATGGCGCTGCTCTCGATGGCGATCCGCGAGCTCGGTGGAGACGCGATCAGTTTCACCGGCAGCCAGTCAGGGATCATCACCAACGATCGTCACGTCGATGCGCGCATCATCGAAGTGAGGCCGTTTCGTGTTCAAGACGAGCTTGCACGCGGGCGCGTCGTCGTCATTGCCGGATATCAGGGCGTTTCCTACCGCCGCGAGGTCACCACGCTGGGGCGCGGGGGAAGCGACACCACCGCCGTCGCGATGGCCGCGGCACTCGGCGCCGAGTGGTGCGAAATCTGCTCTGATGTGGACGGCGTTTACACTGCCGACCCCCGCGTCGTCCCCGCCGCGCGCCGAATCGGCGCGCTGACTTACGAAGAGACGCAGGAGCTTGCAGAAGCCGGAGCGAAAGTGCTCAACGCACAAGCGGTCGAGTTTGCGAAGGAGAAAGGGATCGCCATCTACGCGCGCGCAACGTCCTCTCCCCTTCCAGGACCAGATCCCTCGTCCGATGGCACGGTTGTCCGGCGGCATGCGCCACGAATGCCCGGCACCGTGGCCGGTGTCGCGAGCGAGCGCGACATCCTGCTGCTGCAGTCAACACAGGACGCGATGCGGCTCGTCGAGGTGATGGACGACTGCGCCGTCAGCGGGAAACAGTTGCACGTTGCCGCGCTGGGCGCACCGGGTGATGGCGCAACGGTCGTGATCTCCCGCGAGAACCTTCACAACGAGGATCGATTCCGCACGCAGCTCGGTGCCGCGTTTGGCAAGAACGTCAGACTCGTGGATGGCCTGGGAGCATTGAGCGCAATTGGCGCCGGCATCAACGCGACGTATGCGAACGTGCGTCGCGGATCGGAGTGCCTCGGCTCTCGTGGAATCGCATCGCACGGAGTGTCCACTTCGTCCTTTCGAGCGACGTGGCTGGTGGAGCGCGCCGTCCTGGACGACGCTGTGCGACTACTTCATGCGACCTTTATTGAGCAAAACCCGCCAAAGGTGCCCTGAGATTAGTCCAACAGATGCTTGAGCTGCCAATCAGGATCGCCGGCCAGCGCCCCGTACTCTTCCGGCGTGATCGATCGGTTCGCATATTGGCACGACAACACGAACAGGCCGAGACCCTCATTCCAGTCAGCACGAACAACGCGCGCTTGCAGCGTCTTCCCTGAGCTCGTTGAAAGATCGAGCATCTCGTCTGGCTTCGGGATTTTCGGAACTTCAATGACCCTTCGAAAGCGCATGGACGCGTGATCGATGGGATATCCGTTCTCATCCAGCGCGCGGACTTTCATGTTGGGCACCCGCAGGCGCACTTCCACTGGCATCGACATATCTTCTATTTCTCTCACGAACCAGCGGTTTGAACAAGATTCGCGAGCTTTTGATGCCGTTGGTCGGCGGGGTACCTGCTCCGCTGGCGCAGTCAGCCTGCAAACGCGATGGACAGCGGAGCAGCCACGCAGTCCGTTCATCTTTCCAGCTTCGTTACCTGGATCACATAGGCAAGGTTCACCCATTTCTGTGTGCGCTCGACTCCAAAGCCGCCAGTGCCGCACTTGACCCAGGTCCCTTCAACCTCTGATACTCGGCAGCGCATTGTCCAGACGTTCTCACTCGGGAACGTTCCACGCTCGAACTGCAGTTCGACGTAGTCACCGCCAAAGACGGAGACCAGGGCACCCGGCGGGACATTTTGAGCTCTGACGGATGGGCCAGCAACCAGATACCCTACCAGCACGCCGCAAGCGAGACACAACGCCGCCGTTCGGTTCAGCATTCAGACCTCCAGTCCGATCAGTATGTTGACGGCGCCGAACCGTTGCGGGTTTAGAAATTCCAGGATGAAAAGCTCTGCGCTGTCTCTTTCGCCCGTGGGGTCTCAAAGACACCATTCACCCGTTAGAATCTTGACGTGCATTGCCCTGGCTGCGGCACCGAGACGCCAGACACTGCCCGGTTCTGTTCCTCCTGTGGAAGCCCGGCGCACGCCGACATCACCGTGTCGGGCACTGAGCAGGTGACCGTTGTCGCACCGGCCGGCTCAGAATTCCGAACGCCGCAGGACGCCCGCCGCCAACCATCGAGCGGATGGCTGTCGTCGTCGGACTCGATCAGCCACGGCCGGTTTGCGCCAGGGGCCATCCTCAGCGAACGGTACCGGATCATCGGTCTCCTTGGCCGAGGGGGCATGGGTGAGGTCTATCGCGCTGACGA
>Ga0075425_100003684_pt1 | contig 15606 bp, 11 predicted proteins | sample SoiMethybrSBSTD4_FD_75300 | JGI IMG/M metagenome (GOLD analysis project Ga0075425, IMG submission 75300) | Bulk soil microbial communities from a Populus tree surrounding site in Tennessee, USA - Soil MetaG P. TD hybrid SBSTD4 | ecosystem: Environmental > Terrestrial > Soil > Tree plantation... | reverse complement strand
GCACCCGATCGACGATCACCCGCTGCGCGGCCATGGCGATGGCCTGCATGCCCGAGGAGCAGAAGCGGTTGACCGTGACGCCGGCGGCGGTCACCGGCAAGCCGGCGCGGAGCGCCGACTGCCGGGCGATGTTCTGACCGGTGGCCCCCTCGGGCAGCGCGCAGCCGAAGATGACGTCCTCGACCTCGCCGGGCTCGATCCCCGCGCGCTGGACCGCGTGGCTGATCACGTGGCCGCCGAGCACGGCGCCATGCGTGTTGTTGAAGGCGCCGCGATAGGCGCGGCCGATGGGGGTCCGCGCGGTCGAGACGATGACGGCTTCCGCCATGGGATGGCTCCTCGTGTGAAGTCGGAATCGAACAATCGTATGGTAGCTCGAATCATGCCTGCGCGTGAGTCGACCGTGGCCGTGAGGGACGATCTCCGCTGGAACGTGCTGGCGCTGGGCGCCGACTACGGCCTCTTCATGGTCGGGCTCGCGTTCGTCTCGTCGGCGACCGTCCTGCCCGCCTTCGCGGCTTCGCTCGGCGCCTCCACCGTCGTCATCGGCGCCATTCCCGCCGTCATGACGGTCGGCTGGTTCCTGCCCCCGCTGTTCGCCGCCGCGCACACCGAGCGACTCGAGCGCAAGCTCGGGTTCATCCTGCGATGGACGGCGTGGGAGCGCGTCCCGTTCCTCGTGCTCACGGTCGTCGCCTTTTGCTTCGCCGACCGTGCCCCGCGGCTGTCGATCGCCATGCTGCTCGTGATGCTGCTGGTCATGACCGGCGTCGGCGGGATGCTGATGCCCGCGTGGATGGATCTCGTCGGCCGGGCCGTGCCGACGCGGCTCCGCGGCCGGTTCTTCGGCCTGTCCGGTCTGGCCGCGACGCTCGGCGGCCTGGTCGGCAGCGCCTTCACGTCGTGGGCGCTCGCCGCGCTGACGCCTTCGATCGCGTACGGCGCGTGCTTCCTCGCGGCGACGGTGGCCGTGGGGCTCTCGTGGGTGGCGCTCGCGGTGGTCCGCGAGCCGCCGGCCACGAGCGCCCCCGTCCAAACAGACTTCCGCACGCACCTCGGCGCGATCCCGGCGCTCCTGCGGCGAGACACGAACTTCGCGCGGTTCCTCCTGGGACGGGTGCTGGGATTCGGCGCCGCGATGACGACGGGCTTTCTGACGGTCTACGCGCTCAGGGTCCTGGACGCGCCCGTCGCGGAGGTGGGCGCGTTCACCGCGCTCTTCCTCGCTGGACAGATGGCCGGCCAGATCGGTCTCGGATGGATGGCCGACCGCGCGGGCCATCGCAATGTCCTCGTGCTCGCCGTCTGCGTGGCCGCGGCGATGAACCTCGTCGCGGTCGGCGCGGGCTCGCTCGGCGTGTTCCGCGCCGTGTTCGCGCTGCACGGCCTCCTGAGCGGCGCGGTACAGGTCTCGGCGACCAGCCTGATCCTCGAGTTCGCGCCCGCCCTCGAGCGGCGCCCGACGTACATCGGGATCGAGCGCACGCTCATCGCGCCCTTCGGCTTCGGCCTACCGTTGATCGCCGGGCTCTTGATCGACGCCGTCGGCTACCGGCCGGTGTTCGGTCTCGCCGCCGTCTTCGGCCTCGCCTCCGCCACCGTGTACGTCACGCTCGTCAGGGATCCGCGCCACCATGGCGCGGGATGACGCGCGACCGTCGGGATCACGAGAAGCGGGCGATGGAGAGGTCGCGGATGTCGATGCTGGGCGCCGCGCCGGTGAGCAGTTCGGCGACCACCTGTCCGGTCGCGGGCGAGTGCTGGAAGCCGTGGCCACAGAAGCCGATCGCGAGATACAGGCCACGCACACCGGGCGCCCAGTCGAGGATGGCGTGCTCGTCGGGCGTCAGCGGGCGCAGACCCGCCCACGCGTGGCGGATGCTCGCACCCTCCAGCGCGGGGATGCGGCGCACCGCCTTGTCGACGGCCTGATCGAGCACGCTCCAGTCCACCGTCGCGCTGAACTCCGTCGTCGCGCCGATGTCGCCCGCGCTCATGAGGATCTGCCGCTGCTCGCTGCGGCAGTAGAAGCCGCTGCTCCGGTCGATGACGAGCGGCATGGGATGACGGACGCCGGAAAACTCGTCGGTCACGAAGATGTGCCGCCGTCGCGGGTCGACGGGCAGCTCGAGGCCAACCATCCGCCCGACCAGGGCGGCCTGGGGGCCCGCGGCGTTGACGACCAGCGGCGTGGCGATCCGTCCCGCCGGCGTGACCACGGCGTTGACGCGATCACCGTCGAGCTCGATGGCGGTCACGGGCGTCTCCTCGAGGATGCGCACGCCGCGGGCCCGCGCCTGCGCGGCGTAGGCCTGCACGACGTCGTTGGGCGACGCGTAGCCGTCCATGGGCCCCCAGGCCGCGGCCAGCACGTCATCCACTCGGAGCTCGGGGACGATGGCGCGCGCGTCGTCGGGAGCGAGGATGCGCACGTCGGCCCCGAGGCTCGTCTGGAGCTCGACGTTCTTCCGGTAGCGCGCGAGATCCCCCTCGTCGGCGAGGAGGATGAGGTAGCCCTCCTGCCGGTAGTCGCAGGGCACGCCCATCTCGTCCTCGAAGCGTTTGAAGAACTCGATGCTGCGCAACGAGAACTCCACCTCCACGCGCGTGCCGAACTGCACGCGGATGCCGCCGGCGGCCTTGCTGGTGGAGCCCGCGCCGATCGTCTCGCGCTCGAGCACGACGACGTCGCGCGCGCCACGCCGCGCCAGGTGATACGCGATGCTGCAGCCGACGGCTCCGGCGCCGATGATGACGATGTCTGCCGCGCGCGGTGTCATGGTGTCTCCCCCTCGTCCGAGTCCGGCAAATAGGGTACAGTCTTGGCACCCTACCGGAGAAAGGATCCGCCATGAGAGAAGCTGTCGTCGTCGCCAGCTCGCGGACGCCGCTCGCGAAGTCGTTCCGTGGCTCGTTCAATCTCACGCGGCCGGATGAGCTGGCCGCCCACGTCATCCGAGACGTCCTCGGCAAGGCGCCGAGGCTCGATCCCGCCGAGGTCGAGGACGTCATCATGGGGTGCGGGCAGCCCCACGGCTCACAGGGTCACAACATCGCGCGGGTGGCCGCGCTACGCGCGGGCCTGCCCGTCAGCGTGGCCGGCACCACCGTCAACCGCTTCTGCTCGTCGGGGCTGCAGGCGATCGCCATGGCTGCGCATCACATCATGAACGACGGTGCGGAGGCCGCCGTCGGCGGCGGCATCGAGTCGATCACGATGCTCAAGCGCGACAACGATCCCAATCCGTGGGTGAAGGAGCACTACCCCGGGCTCTACATGGTCATGGGCGACACCGCCGAGGTGGTGGCCAAGCGCTACAAGGTCACCCGCGAGGCCCAGGACCAGTACGCGCTGTCGTCCCAGCAGCGGACGGCGCGCGCGCAGCAGGAGGGCTTCTTCAAGGAAGAGCTCGCGCCGATGCAGGTCACCCGCGGCGTCCTCGACAAGAAGACCGGCGAGATCGTCGGCAAGGAGGACTACTTCGTCGACAAGGACGAGTGCAACCGCGCCGACACGACGCTGGAAGGCCTGCGCTCCCTGCCGCCGGTGTTCGACAAGGACAGCGGTCAGGGCTCGGTCACCGCGGGCAACTCCTCGCAGCTCTCGGACGGCGCGTCGGCGACGCTCCTGATGTCCCGCGAGCGGGCCGAGCAGCTAGGCGTACGGCCCAAGATGGTGTTCCGCGGCTTCGCCGTCGCGGGGTGCAGCCCGGAAGAGATGGGGATCGGCCCGGTGTTCGCGGTTCCGAAGCTCCTCAAGCGCCACGGCCTGCGCGTGGAGGACATCGACGTGTGGGAGCTGAACGAGGCCTTCGCCTCGCAGGTCGTCTACTGCCGCGACCGGCTGGGGATCGACCCCGAGAAGCTCAACGTCAACGGCGGGTCCATCTCCATCGGCCATCCGTTCGGCATGACGGGCTCGCGGCTCGTCGGCACCATCGCCAACGAGCTGCTCAAGCGCAAGGCGCGCTACGGCGTGGTCACGATGTGCATCGGCGGCGGTCAGGGCGCGGCCGGGCTCTTCGAGGCCTGCCTATGACGATCAACCGTCACAACCGCGGGCCCCGCATGAGCGGGGCCGTCGTGCACGGCAACACGGTCTACCTGGCCGGCCAGGTGGCGCGTGACGGCTCGACCACCGTCAAGGGACAGACCGAGCAGATCCTCAAGCAGATCGACGAGCTGCTGCGCGGGGCCGGCAGCAGCAAGTCGAATCTCCTCTCGACGACGATCTACCTGGCGAGTATGTCGACGTTCGACGAGATGAACGCGGTGTGGGACGCGTGGGTCGATCCGAACAACACCCCCGCCCGCGCCACGGTGGAGGCCAAGCTCGCCTCGCCGAAATACCTCGTCGAGATCATGGTGACGGCCGCGATCTGATCCACCGTAGACCGGCAGGCCGCTCAAAAGGGTCCAGATGCGAGGCGGCGCCCGACGGCCGCACGCGAGGCGTACTGCCTGTACGTTGAGCGTGCGGCAGAGGGCGCCAACGGGGCAGATGGGCCCTTTTGAGCGGCCTGCTAGGCGCGGACGGTGTGGACGCCGGCCATGCGCGCGCACGCGGCGCAGCAGAAGAAGTGGCCGTCCGACTCCACCCCGTGGCCGACCACCTTGCACCCGCAGTGCTCGCACACCGGGGCCATGCGATGGATCGCGCACTCGAAGCTGTCGAACACGTGACGTCGCCCGGCCGCCGTCACCTCGAACGTCTTGTCGTACTCGTTACCGCACACCTCACACCGTGCCATACGGCCTCCTTGCCTGACGCGATCGTCTCGGTGGTTGCCAACGATGTGCCACCGAGCGCGCCGGCACGGCGGCGGAGGCTCAGCGCGTGCGCGGCGAGGCCATCGCGGCGTCGAAGTCCGGGTCGGTGGCCTTGGCTTTCAGCGTCCGGACCAGCTCGGGGTACGAGGAGCGCCGCAGCATGTTGTTGAACTGCGTGCGGTAGTTCGCCACCAGGCTCACGCTCTCGATCTCGACGTCGTAGACTCTCCACCGGTCGTCGCGCCGAAGCACCTTGTAGCTCACGGGGATCTCGGTGCCCTGCTTGTTGAGGATCTTCGTGCGGACGACGGCCTGATCGCCCTCGATCGTGTCGCCCAGCCACGCGATCTTCTCGCCGTCGTACAGCTCGATCTTCGACATGTACGACTTCTCCAAGAGCTCGGCGAACAGCCGCACGAACTCCTCCCGCTCGGCGGGCGTCCGCTGCTGCCAGTGCGTACCCAGCGAGCGCTTGGCCGTCTCGTCCCAGTCGAAGATGTCGTCGGCGATCCTGCGCAGCGTGACGCGCCGATCGCGCGGATGATCGCGCTTGGCGGCCCCGTCACCGAGCACCTTCAGCGCCTGATCGACGGAGAGGCGAAGCTGATCGCTCGGACCACCGGCGAGCGCATCCGGCACCGGACCCTGAAGGATGAAGCCGAGGACGAGTAACCCGATTGACGAGTTCCACCGCATGATTGCCCCCTGCGACGCCGACGACGGCGGATCGGATCGACTTCTGCTCGCCCTCAGTGCACGATCCATTCCAAACCTACGCGCCGTCGTAACCCGGTGTGGAGCGTAACTTGTGGGACCGCAGGACGCGCCGGGTATCCCGCGCCGGGCGAAATCTTCCCTGACTCGCGCAAGCGCTTACCCTGGGTGACATGCTGACGCGAGGGCTGTCGGCGGTGCTGCTCGCGCTGGCGGCGGCGTGGCCGGCGCGCGGCGAGGCCATCGACCGGTGGCCGCCGTTCGTCCCGCCGCCGGCGACGTTGCCCGCCGCGATCGCGGCGGGCGTGGAGCAGGCGTGGACCCGACCGACCATCGTCCGTCGCGTGGATGGTGAAGCCGCGCGCGCTCACTTCGACCTGTACGTCGCCCTCATCGATACGCCCGACGTCACCGCCGCCGCTGCGCGCCACCTGGCCGTCGGCCGCTACGTCGCGAGCCGCCGTGGTCCCGACTGGTACGAGGTCGACGACGGCACCGGCGCCCACGGCGAATACCACGTGCTGGTACGCGAGCGGACCCGACGCGTGATGTTCTCGCGGGGCCGACACGTCGGCGTCCTGGGCACGATCACGGGCGCAGCGTTGACGGATCTCCGGTTCGAGGCGCACGGCGGCGAGGTGCGACAGGGTCTGACCGCGTGGGTCGTCATCGACAACCGCGTCGCCGCGGTGCTCATGCGGCTATTCGTGCCCTTCTTCGGTCAGGTCGCCGACCGGAAGCTCCAGGAAGCCTTCCGCGCCACGGCGCGCGTCGCCGAGTGGGCGGCAAGCCGCCCGTCGGAGTTCTGTCAGTGGCTCGCCGCCGAATCGTCGCTCGGCGACGCGCGTCACTCGGTGCACGCGGCCGCGGGTTGCGGACGCCCGACGCCGCGGTCATCGGCCTCGTGATTCGCATCCGCTCCGCAAGTTCACGCTTGACCGCGCTGTGGGGGGCACCGTATCAAGAAGAGTCGAGAGAGGAGACGTCCATGCACATCCGTTGGATCATGAGCGCCGTGTTCGCGGGCGCCCTGTTCGCAATCACCGCCGTCGTCTCGGCGCAGAGTACCGACACGAAGGACACCGCGGCGACGATCGGCGACGAGGTCATCTCCATGGCCGAGCTCGAGCGCAGCGCGGCTACGGAGCTGGCCGGCCTCGAGCAGCAGCGCCAGCGCGTGCTCGATCAAAAGCTGAACCAGCTGATCAGCGAGCGGCTGCTCGCCCGCGAGGCGAAGAAGCGCGGGGTGACCGTCGAGGCGCTGCTGCGCGACGAGGTGACGGCGAAGGTTCCGCCGGTGCCCGAGTCGGACGTGAAGGACTTCATGGATCAGAACCGCGCGCGCATGCCGCGCGGCAACGAGGCCGATCTCAAGGCGAGGGTCGCCGACTTCCTGCAGCGCCAGCAGATCAGCCAGCGGCGTGACGCGTTCGTGTCGGGCCTACGCGCCCAGACGCCGGTGCAGGTCCATCTGAAGGCGCCGGAACCCGTCCGCGTGCAGATCGATCCGAGCCAGGGCTACGCGCGCGGTCCTCGCGAGGCGCCGGTCAGCATCGTCGAGTTCTCCGACTTCCGGTGCCCGTACTGCAAGGCCGTGGTGCCGACGCTCAAGCAGCTCGCCGGTCAGTACTCCGACCGCGTCCGGTGGGTATTCCGCGATTTTCCCATCCCGGGGCTTCATCCCGACGCGCCACTCGCCCACGAGGCCGCGCGTTGCGCGGGCGAGCAGGGCAAGTTCTGGCCGTACCACGACCTGCTCTTCGAACGGGCGACCGACGTGTCGGCGACCGCGCTCAAGCAGTACGCGGCCGAGGTCGGCGCCGATCGCGCCGCCTTCGACCAGTGTCTGGACAGCCACAAGTACCAGGCCGCCGTGAACGTAGACATCGAAGCCGGCTCGAAAGTGGGGGTGACCGGTACGCCGACCTTCTTCATCAACGGCCAGGCGCTCGTGGGCAACCAGCCGCTAAGCGAGTTCCAGAGGGTCATCGAGGGCGAGTTGGCCAGGACCGCCGCGAAGCGCTGACGAGAATCTGAAAAATCTGGACCTGAAAAATCTAAATCTGAAAAATTTACTCTTGATGGCAGGCGCCACGGCCCGTTAAACTCCTCGCGTCGGCGGCCCGCTCCGGGGGGAGATGGCCGGCCGGAGTGCCGCGCCCCGGTATTTTGAGGGAGAGAGCGTGAGACGCGCCGTCATCGCTGCCATCCTGTCACTACTGACCACCGCCGCAACCGCCACCGCTCAGACCGCAAGCCCCGCCCCTGATGCCGGGCGCTTCACCATCAGCGCCGAGGCGCTCCTGCTCTGGTTCAAGGGCGGCAACGCGCCACCGCCGCTCGTGAGCGACGACACGCTGGACCAGCCGGGCGCGCGGGTACTGCTTGGCCGCGAGGATCTCGATACCAATCCCAATGCCGGCTTCCGGATCACCGCCGGCTACGGGTTGACCGAGCGCTGGGGCGTCGAGGGCACGTTCTTCTACGTGCCGCCTCGTACGACGACCCGGACGGTGGCCTCGTCCGGGCTTCCGGGCTCCACCGATCTCATCATTCCGTTCTTCGACGTGACCCCTCCCGCGGGCGAGAGCGGCACATCGCTCTCATCGGACGCCGACAACTTTGCCGGCCGGGCCACCGAGAAGCTCCGCAACAGCCTGCTCGGCGCTGAGCTCAACGCCACCATGCGGCTACCGATCATGGGCCCGCTACGCATGGACGCGCTCGGTGGGTTCCGCTACCTGCGGCTGCGGGAGACGTTCACCTTCGCCACCGATAGCCCGAACGTCCCGCCGGCCCCGGCCGACGTCTTTAGAACGCGTGACGAGTTCGACGTCACCAACAATTTCTACGGGCTGCAGGTCGGGGCCCGCGCGCGGGCGGACTGGGGCCCGGTGTTCCTCACCGGCATACTGAAGGTCGCCCTCGGCGCCATGGTCGAGTCAGTCGACATCGACGGCAGCCTCGTCACGAACGACTTCAACAACTTCGGTGCCCCGCAGACGTTCAGGGGCGGCTACTTCGCGCTGCCAACCAACATCGGCAACCACACGCGGAGCGTCTTCGCGGTGGTGCCCGAGGCCGGATTGACACTCGGCTATCAGCTCACGCCGTGGATGTCCGTCTCGGCGGGCTACACGTTCCTGTACGCGAGCAACGTCGTCCGCGCTCCGCAGCAGGTGAACCGCCAGCTCAATCCCACCCAGGCCGCAGCGATCACGGGCACCATTCCGCCCACTCTGGTCGGCCCCGCCCAGCCGTCGTTCAAGTTCAACTCCTCCGACTTCTGGGCCCAGGGCCTCACTGCCGGGGTCGCATTCCGTTTCTAGCGGGTCGCACATCTTTCACAACGCGCATTCACGGATGAGGATAACCATGGATCGATTGCACCATTTCGCCTTCTCCGCCATCGCCGCTGTCATCGTCGTCCTCGGCTCGCTCGCGGGCACGACGCCGGCCGAGGCGAAGGGCACGGTCTCGACCCTGTGCCCGTGGGGGCAGGTCGGGCTGGAGGCCACAGCCGCGACCGGTGAGGACACCGAGCTGGTCCTGTCGGGCACCTTCGACGAGGACAAGAAGATATTTCTGCCGAAGGAGTGCCAGGTGCCCGCAGGCCGGTGGGTCTTCGGCAACGTGCACATCCTCGACGGCGCCATCCTCAGCTTCAAAGACGCGAAGATCGACTTCTGGGCGAAGTCCATCCTGATCGAAAAGGGCGGCACGCTCAAAGCGGGGGACGAGAGTGCACCGATCACCGGGCCCGTCACGATCCATCTGTATGGAGCGGATCAGGGCACGTCCGGCAAGGGCATCCTGTGCCGGACAAGGGACCCCATCACGTCCTTGCCGGACCATTTCCGATGCGGCGTCCCCAAGCAGATCTGGGAGTCCAACGCGGCCGCGAAGGATTGCGGCGGTCACTGCGAGCCGGGCAATCCCGCGAATGCGATAAAGATCTCAGCCGTCGGCGGCCCGTACGACGGCCCGGTCACCAACGACTACTTCTATCCCTATCATCCGCTGATGTTCGACGCCGCGATGCACGGGACTCATCCGCCGGCCATGGGTTACTTCGGCTACAAGGTCCTCGGCGTGTCCTATGGAGGCACGCTCAGGCTCTTCGGCAAGAAGGGAACCTGCACCGCGAACTGCGACGATGCCAGCACGACCGGGCAAAGCTGGCTCCGGCTGCAGGACAAGGTCGTCGGGTCGACCGTCACACCGGCGGCGCCGAAGGGAAGCACGCAGATCATCGTGGAGACGCCGCCGGGCGGGCTTCAGTGGGGTGACGGCGACGAGATCCTGGTGACGACGACGGACTACCTGCCCGGGCATTCCGAGCAGCGCTGGATCAAGGGAACGCCGGTCGCCGATCCGTCGACTGGTACGACCACCATCACGGTCGCAAACTGCCCGCCAGGCACGCCGGATGATCGTTGTCCACCCCCCGGCCTCGAGTATCACCACTACGGCGCCAAGTACTCGGTGGCCAGCGTTCCCGAGACCGTGCTCGACTCGACGTCGTATCTCAAGAAACACGGGGTGGAGACGCGAGGCGCCGTCGCGCTGCTCACGCGCAGCATCCGCATCGTGTCCGAGGGGGATACGTCCACCTGCAAGGAAACTCAGGGCGGGGTGCCGGACTCCTGCTTCCCGGACGACTCGTACTTCGGCGGCCACGTGGTCATCCGCCAGGGGTTCAAGGAGGTCAAGATCCAGGGCGTCGAGTTCAAGCAGCTGGGTCAGGGCGGGCGCATCGGCCACTATCCCATCCACTTCCACCACGCCCGCAAGACCAAGAACAATCCGACGGATCTCCCGGACACGACCTACGTCAAGGACTCCTCGATCAACGAGTCGATGACGCGCTGGATCGTGCTCCACGGCACGCAGGGCGTGCTGCTGCAGCGCAACGTCGGCTGGAAGTCCATCGGCCATGGCTTCTATCTGGAGGACGGCACCGAAACCGACAACAAGCTGTACGCCAACATCGGGATCTTCGCGCGCGCCGCCGTCATCAACAAACAGAACCCCCGTAACGTTCCGGGGATCCTGGCCGCACCCGATCTCGACAACGACGTGAACAGCGAGCACTTCCCCTACAAATCCGACTACGACCATCCGACCGTGTTCTGGATCATGAACGCGTGGAACGATTTCCAGTACAACATGGCCGCGGGCGCGGGCACGTGCGGCGCGTGCTACTGGCTGGTGGGCGGTTACAACAGCACGAGCTCGCGGACGGTCGGCACGGGAGACGCGGCCCGGGGGCCGAAGTGGGAGTCCTACGCCTCCATGCAGAGCAGCTCCGATCGGGCGGCGATGGCGCCGCTCCAGAACTTCGTCGGCAACGTCTGCACCTCCGCGATGACGTCGTTGCAGACCATCAACATCACCCAGCCCTGCCTGTCCGTCGGCCCCAGCACGACCGACTTCCCGTCCATCCCTCAGGTTCGCAATACCCTCCCACCACCGAATGCCAACGTCCTCGGCGAGAACGCCGTCCCCAACCTGGACTACTATCCCAGCACCCAGGATGGCGGGCGCTTCCCGACCAAGTGCGATGCCGCGGACTGCAGCACGAGCCCGCCGCGGTGCAGCTCCGGGAATCTCGACAACTGCGTGGTCACCGTGATCGACAAGTACACGACGTCCTTCAACTACGCCCCGTTCAACTTCGCGGCGATCTGGCTACGGCCGCAATGGTACTTGCTCACCGACAGCGCGATCACCGACGTCCAGCAGGCTGGGGTCACCATGGTCACCGGCGGCGGCTACAGCGCCTCCGACGTCATCACGGGACACTGGGCGCTCACCCGCAAGAGCGTGTTCATCGGCCACGCCCAGCCGGCGACCAACAAGGTCGTGGGCGATGCCGACTTCCCCGAGTACTCCACGGGCTTCTACCCGGTCAACGCGTACGCCGCGGACGGCGGACCGTTCAATGCCGTGTCAGGCCTCAGATGTGCGCTGAACGATACGAAAGACCGCCCCGGGGACCGCTGCGTGTCGATCGACGACGGCATCGCGTTCCAGACGAGCAACTTCGGCGTCTATCAGCGGCTGTTCAACGTGTACGACGGCCCCGCCTTCCAGGACTCGAACGCCTACCTCGACATCAGCCGTCGCCCGATCGACGACTGCAAGCCGTTCGAATTCGTCGGCGAGACGACCTTCAACGGCCAGACGCTGAAGTTCGGAGACGGCCGATGCGACCCCCTGCGGGGGCTCGTGTCGGGCCAGCCCAAGCAGAGCGCCTGGCTGTCGGGCTTCAGCCAAGGCCTTCCGAAGATGTCGATCACCACGAAGAACAAGGCCAACCAGGACGTCACCGTCAACATTTGCTACATGCCGAACGCGGCCATCGGATGGAAGCAGCCGAACGGCTTCTACTACCCGCCGGCCTTCCACTCGGACAAGCTCTTCTTCAAGGACGTCGACGTCCGCCATTTCGTGGTCTCGCCGCTGTTCTTGGAAGGCACCCTGCTCCCCGACGCGGCGCAGATCAACAAGAACTACTGCCTCTGGGCCGTGAAGTCGGACTTCACGAGCCACACCTTCACCGGCTTCGCCGGCAACGATCGGCAGACCGTGCTCAACGACGACGACGGCTCGCTGACCGGCTACACGGCGCCCGGCAACAAGCCCACGACCGTGATCAACCTCGACGACTTCTTCCTCGCTCCCATCGAGGCGATCCAGTGCCGCTCCGAGAACTCGTCGCGGACGAGCCCATACGACTACGTGACGACGGTGCTGTACCCCGGCTGCGTCATCGACGGCAAGTGCGCGGCGCCGGAGGAGAAAACCAACCCGCACACCAACGACGGCGACTGGAACCGCGCGTGCACCAGCGAGCAGTGCTACGGCATCCCGCTGTGGCGCCAGGACAAGATGCCCAAGTCGGACGGCGACGTGGCACGCAGCATCCGCATGATGGGGCAGGCGACGGGCCAGCGCAGCTCGCTGACCGTCAACCACGGGACGTATTACTTCGACACCGCGGTGAGCAGAGAGGTCCAGCTCAAGTGCCTGACGAATGATCCCGCCAAGAACCCGTGCGTGATCAACGAGTTCAAGAGGAACGACCGCTACTACGTCTTCCAGATCTTCTCGAAGGCGGACACCGAGCAGACGTATCGATTCTACGTGGGACCGCCGCCGTCGAATGTCGACGACGACCCGACCAAGTACATGACGATCAAGATGTCGCAGGCCAGCATCGGTCCCAACCCCGTCGTCTTCAGCAATCTCCAGGACTTCCCCGATCAGAATGACGACAAGAAGCGGCGGGTCACGTGGTACGACAAGGCCAAGGGCATCGTGCAGGTCAATCTCAGAGCGTCGGATGTCATCCCGAACTTCGACGCGAAGATCAAGGAAGCCAAGAAGACCAAGTGCAAGCCCGCGACGTTCTGCACCTGGAACGACGATTTCAAGGACCCGATCACAAACGCGGTCGTCGGCAGGTGCGAAGACAACAGTAGTCCGATCGGGGCCAAGACCGATACGGTCTGCCGCTGGGCGACCGTCGACCTGGACTGCCCGGCCGGAGGCTGCCCGGGGTTCGTGTTCATCATGCCCAGCGCCTTCAGTACGCAGAACGACACCAGCAGCCTCCGGCCGCCCGTCAAGTGTCTGGACAAGACGGCGCCCTGGGACGTGTCCTTCGAGAACAAGTCGGACGGCGTGTGTCCGAGGGACGCCCTGCTGCCGGCCGGGGATCGACTCCCGCCGGATTTCTGTCCCTGAGTTGGCTGACCCGGCCGCGGCCGACGGGCCGCGGCCGGCTACAGCGTGTGGATCACATTACCTTGCAGGACCCCGTGCTCCCAGACTTCTGCAAGTAACCGTCGCCGCGGCCACCTGACGAATGAAACGAAGAGAGTTCCTCCAGCGTACTTCCCTCCTCGCTGCCGGAGCGCTGGGCGCGTCATCCTCGGCCCACGCCAAGGCGGGCTCGAAGCGATACGACGTCATCATCGTCGGCGCGGGGGCGGCCGGCTCGATCGTCGCAACGCGGCTGGTCGACCGGTTTCCCCGCAAAGCCATCCTGCTCCTGGAGGCGGGCGGACCGACTTCGGTGACGGTCGGCGGGCGGGACTTCCCGCCGTACGACCAGCGGGCGACGATCTTCGACGTCCCCGGCGAGTACACGAACATCGCGTTCCAGCCGAAGGGCGAGCCCTACCGGCAGCCGGAAACGCCGTTCACGTACCAGGGCACGGGCTACGGGGGCAACTCGCAATTCAACGGCATGCTCTTCCAGGCGGCGCCGCCGTTCGATTTCGACGAGGCCTGGCCTCGAGGCTGGAGCTACGCGGACGTCAAGCCCTACTTCGATCGCGTGCTCGGCGAGATGAAGGTCTCGGATATCCCGTCCACGGACGGCCTCTTCTACAACACGGGAGCCTCGGCGATCGCCGGCGACATCTATCGATCACTGGGGTTCTCCGAAGTGAACACCAGCGTGCTGGGCGGGCTCGGCGATCGATACTTCAGCCGCGCGTACGTCGTCTCACAGGATGGACTGAGAGGAGGTCCGGTCCGGAGCCATTTGACGTCCATCATCGGCCCCGACGGTGAATCGAGTCGACGGAATCTCGCCCTGATCGCCTTCGCAAAGGTCGAGCGGATCGTCTTCGATGCGACGGCGGGCACCCGCGCGGCGGGTGTCGTGTACTCGACGCCCGACGGCGTCCGCTTCGCCCCGTTGGCGCGGGGCGGAAAGATCGTCCTCGCCGGTGGCGCGCTGATGACGCCTCGCTTGCTGCTGCTCTCCGGTGTCGGCCCCTCCGCCAAACACGATGAGATCTTCGCCGACGGCTTCTCCGTCCCCTTCCACATCGACAACCCGGGCATCGGGACGTCGCTGTTCGACCACGTGGCGACGGCGCTGGTGTACGAATACACGGGCGCCGTGCCGCCGTACCGCGGCTATCACTACGATGACTACGCGGCGAATCAGTCCGATCTCGCGCGTTACGTGGGCTCGCAGGCGGGCCCGTACGCCCAGTACGGGCCGGTGTCGGTGATGCAGGAATTGCTGCAGGCGCCCCGTCAACCGAACGTCGAGGTCTTCGTGAATCCCTTCGGCGCCGGCCCCGTCAGCGGCCACTACAACGGCCCGCGCAACCTGTCGGCCTACACCATGCTCCTGCGGCCCCGGGCCCGCAGCGTGATGAAGATCAACCGGGACACCTTCGTCGAGTATCCGCCGATCTACCTGACGAATCCGGAGGACGCGGAGCTGATGGCGGTCGCGGTGCAGCGGCTGATCTTCATGTATCGGACGAATCCCGATCTGGTCCTGACCTTCGGCCCGGGTGGCCGCTCACATCCCGACCTGAACCCCGACAAGCTCGCCGACGTCAGGCGCTACGTCGAGGCCTTCGATCCCGTGGACGGCGTCTACTTCGCCCGGCTGATCATCAACCACTGGGGCGGCACCTGCCCGCTCGGCGGCGCCGTGGATCCCGCGACGTTGCGCGTCGGGGGCACCCAGAACGTTCACGTGGTCGACGCGTCGTTGCACCCAGCGCCGCTCTCGGCTCACCCGGTGGCGACGATCATGGCCGTCGCTGAAAAGGCCAGCGACCTCCTCGCCGGTCAGCTGAGCCAAGGCCCGTAACCGCCCACGACGACGGAAAGTCACGAGGACCAGGGAAACGAATCGACGTCATTTCTTGGGGCTTGGCGCGGGCATCGTGGGAGCGGCGAGGGCCGCGTCGCCCTCTGGCCTCGGCGCGTCGACCGCCTCGAGTGCCGATGGCGCCATTGCCGATGTCCCCCAGGCGGTTGCGCGCGGGTACGCGTATCTCTCATTCGCGATGGACGCGTATCGGCAGGATGGGACACCGCGGCTCGTTCAGAGCTTTTCGGATTCGCAGGCGCTCGGCAGCACGGCGTTCGTGTACGACAACGCCCTCACGATCCTCGCCTACCTCCGGCGTGGAACGGCCGCGGATGTGGCCCGCGCGACGTTGCTCGGCGACAGTTTCCTCTACGCGCAGGCACACGACCCGATCTATGCCGATGGGCGTTTGCGACAGGCCTACTGGGTCGGGCCGTTCACGCTGCCCTTTGCGAGCACCGATGCCTACTTCGTCCGGGGGGACGGCA
>Ga0075425_100003683_pt1 | contig 15608 bp, 8 predicted proteins | sample SoiMethybrSBSTD4_FD_75300 | JGI IMG/M metagenome (GOLD analysis project Ga0075425, IMG submission 75300) | Bulk soil microbial communities from a Populus tree surrounding site in Tennessee, USA - Soil MetaG P. TD hybrid SBSTD4 | ecosystem: Environmental > Terrestrial > Soil > Tree plantation... | reverse complement strand
CCTGGGCCAGCCCAAAGGTGCTCCGCAGGCTGCGGGTACGGTGCAGGGCTCGCGTACCATCCGCAGCGAGGATATGCGCAACGCTCACGAACTGATGGAGTGGTTCGGTCCCAGCCTGCCGGACAGTTATCCGGGCACTACGGCCATCTCCTTCTCCTCCGAAGTTTTCACCGAACTGAAGAGCCGGGGCGAGAGCGACTTCAGATTTCGTTCCGGCGGGTTGTAGGGGATGGTGGGAGCCCTGTTGGGCGGTTTCGGGCAGGTGACCGGCGACTCCGGCGGAAACTCCGGTGCCGGCCAGGATTCGGTGCAAATGGGCCACGAGCATTGCACGCTGCAGCGTGTGGGCGGAGTGAATGCCTTCCCGGTTCTGCTCAACAACCAGCGCGTGAATCTGCCCGCGATTCATGCCCAGTGCACGACCGACGGCAACACCAACGACTTTTATGTGCTCGATGACGCCGCCAACCCAGCTATGCTCGCTTTCAAGCTGGCCGGCGGCGATACCCTGCAGCTCATCAAGATTGAATATCCGCCAAGTCAGCAGATGGCGGCCGGCGCAGGCAGAGGGGGTCAGCCGGGTGGACTGGGAGCGAAGGGCGGCGGATCCGGCGGGGGAGGTGGCGGAGGCGGTGGGGGTGCAGGGGGTGGAGGAGGCGCGGGTGCTGGTGGCGCAGGGGCGGGCGCTGGTGGGGGAGGAGGCGGTGGGGGTGGAGGCGGCGCAGGCGCGCAACAGATCGAGCAGAAGCTGCAGCGCAATGAGCCGGTGGAGATCTACGGCATCTATTTCGATTTCGCCAGCGACAAGATCAAGCCCGAATCCGAGCCCGTGCTGCAGGAAATCGCGCAGGTATTGCAGCGCAATCCAGCCTGGAAGCTGCGGGTGGAAGGACACACCGATAACATCGGCGGCGATGCCTACAACATGGACCTGTCGCAGCGGCGTGCGGCGGCGGTGAAGCAGGCGCTGGTGGGGCGCTATCGAATTGCGCCTGAGCGCCTTGATCCCGCCGGCTTTGGCGCTACTCGGCCCAAGGAGTCCAATGACACGCTGCAGGGCCGGGCGCGCAATCGTAGGGTGGAGCTGGCGAGAGAATGACCTTCACAAGTAAGGCGAACAATTTGCGAAAGTCGTGCTAGAATAGTTGGATGTCTGCCCTCTCCCCCGCCAGCCTGGACTGGGCGCACCCGCTGGTGCGCGAGTGGTTCGTGGAGCGCTTCGCCACACCCACAGAGCCCCAGGAGCAGGGCTGGCCGCATATCCTGGCCGGACACACGACGCTGATTTCCGCCCCCACCGGGTCGGGCAAAACCTTCGCTGCCTTCCTCGCCTGCATTGACCGCCTGGTGCGCAAGGCGCTGGCGGGCGACCTGCAGGACCGCACCGAAGTTCTCTACATTTCGCCCCTCAAGGCGCTGGGCAACGACATCCAGAAGAACCTGGAAATTCCTCTGGGCGAGATTCTGCAACGAGCCGGAGAACGCGGCCTGCTCATGCCCGAAATCCGCACCGCGGTGCGCACGGGCGACACGCTGATGCACGAGCGCCGGGCCATGCTCAAGCGCCCGCCGCACATCCTGGTGACCACGCCGGAGTCGTTCTACATCCTGCTGACGGCGGAGAGAAGCCGTGCCATTTTGCGCGACGTGGAAACCGTGATCGTGGATGAAATTCACGCTGTGGCTGACGACAAGCGTGGCGCGCACCTGGCGCTTTCACTGGAGCGATTGGAGGCGCTGACGCCGCGCCCGCCGGTGCGCATTGGCCTTTCGGCAACCCAGAAACCCATTGAGCAGGTGGCGGAGTTCCTGACGGGAGCGGGCCGGCCCACGCCCGCCATCGTCAACATCGGACACAAGCGCCAGCTCGACCTCGGAGTAGAGGTGCCGTCCAGCCCGCTGGGCCCGGTGGCCTCGAACGAGATGTGGGATGAGATTTACGAGCGCATTTGCGACCTGGTGCGGCAACATCGCTCCACCCTGGTTTTTGTGAACACACGGCGGCTGGCGGAGCGCGTGGCCCATCAACTGGGAGAGCGCCTGGGCGAAGATGCGGTAGCCGCACATCACGGCAGCCTGGCGCGAAAGCTGCGCCTGGCGGCGGAAAAGAAGCTGAAGAGCGGCGAAGTGCGGGTGCTGGTGGCCACGGCCTCGCTGGAGCTAGGCATTGATATCGGTTTCGTGGACCTGGTGTGCCACATCAGCTCGCCGCGTTCGATCGCGGTCACGCTGCAGCGCATTGGCCGCGCCGGGCACTGGCGAGGCGCCGTGCCCAAGGGCAGGATTTTCGCCACCACTCGCGATGAGCTGATGGAATGCGCCGCACTGGTGCGCGCCATCCGCCACGGTGACCTGGACCGGCTGATTATTCCCGAAGCTCCGTTGGACATTCTGGCGCAGCAGATCGTGGCCATTTGCGCTGCGAGCGAGAATAGCGCGGAGCGGCCGGGACGCCCGCCCGACAGCCGGCGGGACGCCGGCGCCACAAGGGATGCCGGCGCTACGAATGACAGCGGCTGGCAGGAAGACGAGCTTTTCGAGCTGGTGCGGCGCTCCTATCCCTACCGTGAGCTGCCGCGCGAGCAGTTCGACGAAATTCTGACCATGCTGTCGGAGGGCATTGCCGCCCGCCGCGGGCGCTATGGCGCTTACCTGTTCCGCGATCGCGTGCACGGGCGGCTGCGTGCCCGCCGTGGGGCGCGGCTGGCCGCAATCACCAGCGGCGGGGCCATTCCGGAGAACGCTCTGTACACCGTGGTGGCCGAACCTGAAGGCACGGTGGTCGGCACCGTGGATGAGGATTTTGCGGTGGAGAGCAATAAGGGCGACATCATGCTGCTGGGCAATACCTCCTGGCAGATTCGCCGCATTGAAGGCGCCTCGGGCCGGGTGCTGGTGGAGGACGCGCATGGAGCGCCGCCCAGCGTGCCCTTCTGGCGTGGCGAAGCCCCTTCCCGCACGTCGGAACTTTCTGAGCACGTGGCCGAACTGCGAAAGCAGATCAGCGATATGCTGCCCAGGACCTCTCCCATTGGCATCTCGCAGAACCAGCCGGATGTGGCAGAGACGGTGCGCTGGCTGAAAGAAGAATGCTGCGTGGACGATTCCGGCGCCGAGCAGGCCATTGAATACGTGATCCAGGGCCGCGCCGTGCTGGGTGCGGTGCCTACGCAGAAAACCATCATCGCCGAGCGCTTCTTCGATGAGGGCGGCGGCATGCAGCTGGTGATCCATGCACCCTTCGGCGGCCGCATCAACAAGGCCTGGGGACTAGCACTGCGCAAGCGCTTTTGCCGCAGCTTTAATTTCGAACTGCAGGCCGCGGCCACGGATGATGGGCTGAATATTGCGCTGGCCGAGCAGCACAGTTTCCCGCTGGCTGACGTTTTCAACTTCCTGCAAGCGGAAACCGTGCGGCCGGTAGTGGAGCAGGCAGTGCTGACGGGATCGCCCATTTTTGGCACGCGCTGGCGCTGGGACGCGATGCGCTCCCTGGCCCTGCTGCGCTTCCAGGGAGGCAAGAAGCTGCCGCTGCAGATTCAGCGCATGCGCTCCGACGACCTGCTGGCCTCGGTTTTCCCCGACGTGGCTGCCTGCCAGGAAAACATAGTTGGCGACATACAGATTCCCAAGCACCCGCTGGTACGTGAGGTGATGAAGGACGTGCTCACCGAGGCCATGGATATTGACGGCCTGCGGGCCGTCCTGCGCAGGATTGAGGATGGCAGCATTCGATGCCTGGCGGTGGATACGCCGGTGCCGTCGCAGTTCTCGCATGAAATCCTGAACGCTAACCCCTACGCCTACCTTGATGACGCGCCGCTTGAGGAGCGCCGGGCGCGAGCGGTGCAGATGCGTCGGCTGCTGCCGGAGTCGGTGCTGGAGGAGGTAGGCAAGCTCGACCCTGCCGCCATCGCCCAGGTACGCGAGGAGGCTTGGCCTGATGTGCGCGATGCCGACGAACTTCACGACGTGCTGCAGACACTGATAGCGCTACCCGAAGATATTGCGGGCAGCGGCCCTCCGGCACATGCGGGTGCGCCAGAGGCAGGGCTGTGGTCTTTCTATTTCGATGAATTAGCTTCTTCCGGTCGTGCCGGCCGGGCCATTCAGGATGGCAAGGCTTGCTGGGTCTCTGCCGAACGGGCCCAAACCTTCGCGCAGATTTATCCCACGGCTCAGTTCGAAACCACGCTGCCCAAGCTCGAAGGCGCAGTTCCCTCCTCCGAGGATGCCCTGTTGCAGATGGTGACCGGCTGGATGGGGCATCTGGGCCCGACCAGCGCCCGCGAATTGGGCCAAATGTTGAGCCTGCCGCCTTCGGAAATTGACAAGGCGCTGCTACGCCTGGAAGCTACGGGCGCAATTCTGAGAGGCAAATTCACCGACGGATCGCGGGCGGGAGCCTGCCCTGAGCCTGCCGAAGGGGCGCCCGCGCCACAAAATCTCAGTGGAGCTGAAACGGAGTGGTGCGAACGGCGCCTGCTGGCGCGCATTCACCGTCTGACCCTGGGCACATTGCGCAAGCAGGTAGAACCGGTCACGGCCGCGCAGTTCATGCGCTGGCTGTTGCGCTGGCAGCACATTGCCCCAGGCACGCAGGTTCTGGGCGAACGCGGTACCCTGGAAGTCCTGCAGCAACTGCAAGGCTTCGAGATTCCCGCCAGCGCCTGGGAGCGCCAGGTGCTGGGCCGCCGCATCGCCGACTACGATCCCAAGGTTCTGGACCAGCTCTGCCTGACAGGCGCAGTAGGCTGGGGACGGCTTTCGCCACATCCCGCCACCCTGGAGGATTCCGCCGAAGGCAAGCGGCGGGTAATTCCCACCAGCGTGGCGCCCATCACGTTCTACGTGCGCGAGGAAGCTGACTGGCTGCCTCCGCACACCGACCACCAGGATGGCCGCGGTCTGAGCCACGGAGCGCGCCAGGTGCTGGAGTTCCTGCGCCAGCGCGGAGCTTCGTTCTTCGCCGATATCGTGCGCGGCACCGGCAAGCTGAAGGCGGAAATCGAGACCGCGCTCTGGGAACTGGTAGCCGCCGGGCTGGTCACCGCCGACGGTTTCGACAATCTGCGCTCTTTAATTGATCCCAAGCGGCGCTCCGGCCAGGGCAGCGGGCGCATGGCCCGGCCACGGCACAGCGCAGGCCGCTGGGCGCTGCTCTACCCCGGCGAGGCGGCAGAGCGCACGCGCCAGGTGGAGGCTGCCTGCTGGATGCTTCTACGTCGCTATGGCGTCGTCTTTCGCGACCTGCTGGCGCGGGAGGCAATCGTGCCCAAGTGGCGCGAGCTGGCCATGGCTTTCCGCCGCTTAGAGGATCGGGGCGAAGTGCGCGGCGGGCGCTTCATCAGCGGCTTCCTGGGTGAGCAGTTCGCTTTGCCGGTGGCAGTGGAATCGGTGCGGGCCATGCGCAAGATGGAGCCGGCGGGAGAGACCATCACCATCTCCGCTGCCGATCCGCTTAACCTGGTCGGCATTGTCGTGCCCGGCGAGCGCGTGCCCGCCATCTCCGGCAAGACGGTCACCTTCCGCGATGGGGTTGCGGTTCTACCCCAGGAAACCTCCTCCCACGCCGCGACAGGTGACTAGTTGCGCACCCCCGATTTCCCGTTAGTAATAAGCTTGTTCCCATTGAGCCCGGCAATATAGGAGCGCTATGACCGAGGCAGAGAAACAGGCTTTCTCCCTTTACGAGGATATCTGCACCACCGGCAAAGACCGTCCCTATTCGGCAAACTCGCTGGCAGAGATGATGCGCAAAATTGCGGAGTGGCGGGCGAGCAATTCAGCGCTTAATGCCCTAGGCCGCGCCAGCGCCGAAGTGCAACTGGCTTTTCTGAAGAATAGTTTTGAGTGGTTGCAGGCCGAGGCCAAGGAGTTCAGCCGGTTTCAGGTCTGTCAAGCTGTTACCGATGCGATTCAGCTCGTCCTGACCACGCTGCCCAAGCCGTTGCCCACAGAACTGGTGCAGCGGCTCCTGAGTGAGTACCGCCAGGATTTTTCCATGACCCGGATGTATTTTCCCTTCGAGAAGTTCGTCTCCGTGCTAACGCGCGAGCAGATCACGGATGAGATCCGCGGCGAACTCCGCCGAATCCATCTGCAGTTTGCGCCCACTCCGACGGGGAAGGTAGAGGAGCATAACAAGGAAATCCGGGAACTGCTTGCCGGGCTCCTGCGGATGGCGGGCGAGAAGGAGCCAGATCCCGGACGCGGCCCCTGGTCGCAAATTGTTTTTGACGAACTTGCGGCCAAGGATGACATCACGCGTGCGGGATGGGAGGCCTTGCTGGAACACTGCCGTGCACTGGAACAGACCGTGCCCGGCGCCAAATGGAAGGCGCGAGCCGGTGCGCTGCTGGCCGCGCTGGGCGAAGCCGAGGCGATTGCCGCCATGCGGCGCTGGTTAGCGCTGGGGCCCGCGCCGGGACAACCGCCCGAGGCCCGCTCGCCTATTGAGGATTCTTCCTATCAGAAAGGGGTGGTGTGGTGTGTGGCGCTGAAGGCTGAGCCGGAAACCGCCATTGCGATCGCCGATTTCGGCATTGCCTGCCTGCGCAAAGTGCCTAACCTGGGCGCCGTATCACAGAAGGTTGGATTTGCCTGCGTGCAGGCTTTGGGAGCCATGGACTGCTCTGAAGCGGTCGCGCAGCTTACGCGATTCCGCGCTCGCGTTAAATACACGGTGGCCCGGCGCCTGATCGAGAAATCCCTTCAGCAGGCGGCGGAGCGAAGCGGCCTGAGCATTGAGGAAATTGAAGACGTCTGCGTCGCTCGCTATGGCCTGGATGAAAACGGAACCCGGGAAATCACTCTGGGGGACGCCAAGGCGACCCTCAGCCTGCGCGAGGATGGCAGTGTGGCCGTGGCCTGGCACAACGCCGATAACAAGCTGGTGAAAACCGCGCCCTCGCACATTAAGAAGGCTTTTGCGAAGGAGGCTAAGGATGTTACGAAGCTGGCCAAGGAATTGGAGGAAGCCTATGCCGCGCAGCGGGTCCGCCTGGAGTCGTCGTTTATGGTAGTGCGCACCCTCCCCTTGCAGCATTGGCAGCAACATTTCGTCGAGCACCCCCTTGTGGGATTCTTAGGCCGCCGGCTGATCTGGATTTTCAGCAACGGCCAAGGGTGGGAGCGCTCCGGGATGTGGTGGGGCAAGGAAGTGTGCGACTGCGAAGGCAAGCCTCTGGATGCAGCAAAGGCAGAGAAGGTCCGGTTGTGGCATCCGCTTTCAGCGGATGCGGCAGAAGTGCAGAAATGGCGTGAACGAATCTTCGCATTGGGTGTACGGCAGCCCTTTCGCCAGGCCTTTCGCGAGTTCTACCAAATTACCGATGAGGAACGCGACATTAGGGCATACACCAACCGCTTCGCGGGAGTGCTGATGCGGCAGCACCAGTTCGCCAGCCTGTGCCGGGAGCGCGGTTGGAACTATCGCCTGATGGGCATGGGTTTTGACGGTGGCAATGTGCCCAACCGGAAAATTGATCCCTGGAAAATGCACGTCGAGTTCTACGTCGATCTGCCGGCGGATCGGCAACCCTCACTTCGCGACTCGGCGTTGGGCGAGCAGTCGGGCGCGGGCATCAATCTGTTCATCACCTCCGACCAGGTGCGCCTTTACCGCGAGGGTAAGGAGATCTCACTGGACGATGTTCCCGCCATCGTCTATTCAGAAGTGATGCGCGATGTGGACCTGTTCACCAGCGTGTGCGCCGTGGGCGACGATGAAGGCTGGGCCGACCAGGGCGAACGAGGCGTCGGCCTTTTTACCGAGAAATTCGATTCCAACCAGCAATCAGCAGTGCTTGCGCTGCGCGCTGACCTGCTCGGCCGCGCGCTGCCGCGCACGCCGATTGCGGACCGCTGCAAAATTGTGAAAGGCGTGCTTGAGGTGCGCGGCGAGCTAGGTACTTACCGCATCTTCCTGAACTGGGGAATTGCCATGCTGATGACCGAATCCAAGCCGCGCTGGCTGCGCATACCGCAGCAGGTTCTGAACGCTGTGGAACTCGGGCTACAGGACCTTCCCCTCGACCTGGATCACCGCACGGAAATGATTCTGCGAAAAGCCTATGTTCTGGCCAACGACTGGAACATCAATTCGCCCGAGTTGATTCAGCAACTGTCGCCCAGGTAGCAATCCCCCGAAAGGTTATTCCATGCCCAAGGCATGCCCACTCGAGGCGGGCGACCGCCGTCTTTGGTCAGCCGTGGAAACGTGCTTCATAGACCTTCGTAATTTGAGCTTCCTTCCGCTCCTTCTTACCATGTGCGCGAGGTCTGTTTGATGTCGAGTACGGTGGTAGGCGAAGGTGAAAAGGTCATCCATCCGGTGGCGCGGCGCTGGACCCGCCACAAACTGGACGTGCCCATCCGGGTGATTGTCCACCTCGAAGACAAAAGCCGGGTAATCACCGGCCGGGGCAAGGAAATCAGCGAAGGCGGCATGGCGGTGTTTGCGGGCGTGGAACTGCGGGTGGGGGATAAGATTGAAGTCGAATTCACCCCGCCCTATGGTGGGCCCATTCGTGTGCAGGGCATCGTTCGGAATAGAAACGGCTACAGCTATGGTGTGGAATTTTTCGCGGTGAATGAAGAACAGGCGGCAGAGAAGGAGCGCCTGCGGGCCGCTCTCAACAGCGCCACTCTAGGTGGCTGATTCGCCAGCCGCCGCCGGACACGCTCAGGAAATCAACTCTGGGTTGAGTTGCGGTGTAGCTCCGCCTTCCTCGTTGCCCAGGGTGATGCGAGTGGCGCGGCGCATCTCGCGCGTCATGCCATCCGCGAGACGGTCGCCGGCCATTACCGAGCCTGCCGCCAAGGTGAACCGCAGCGCATCGCTTGGGTCTTCGAAATAGAGAATCACTTCTTTCGCCATACCCGGTATGCTCCTCCCCATTCACGCGGCCAACGATGCCCGCCGACTAGCAAGTGTGCTTCTGATTTTCGTGAAGTTATGTTCCGGGGGGAAGTAATCCCCTTGGTACCTGGGCGGCGGTCTGTGGATTTTTTGGGCGCTATCAATTTGGAGATAACTGCCGGGTCAAGTACGCCGGTCCAGCCAGGGCGAAAATAGCGTAAAGGTCCGTTTCCCTCTATTGATACCTGCAAAAATAATGTCCTTAAGGGTGGAACGGTCCGCGCCAATGACCGCCTTTTGGATTTTTGTACCCGCAATACAGGTAAGGATCACAGGTAAGACGCGCAGGTAAGGGTCAAATGAGCCTCGAAACGGCGGCGGATTTGGCTTAGTCCGGTTCTCGCTCCCACACAGTTCTTTCAACAGAAGGAGTTCCTTTTCTGAGCGTCACGTGATGCGTGGTGATCGTGGTGTTTTTGTCGATGAGTTCAATGTCACCAACTCGTCGCACCCTGTTTCCTTGCTTTAGCGTGAACACAACGTGTTTTGGGGTCTTCACTTCAAGAATCCGGCACTTCTCGATTCGCCGCTAACGGGTGGGCTTAACCTGACTGCTATAGAGGAAATGCCTGAAAACAACCGGTAGGGTATGGTGGACCTGGTCGGGATCGAACCGACGACCTCTTCCATGCCATGGAAGCGCGCTCCCAGCTGCGCCACAGGCCCACGTGAGGAAGGTTTGCAGAAAGGCAGGCAGCCCGGCCCGCCTATTTTATTGTCGCCCACACCCTTGCCTGAGTCAAATGCACCCAATTGCCCGCGGTAGATATCAGATGAGCGAGAGTTTATGCACGGGTGCCGAATCCTGCTCCGGCTGTTTTGTTGAAATACGACAAATCAGTTCTTCCGGCTTGACATGGCAGACAAGCGGAGCTAAGTTGCATCCCAAGTTTGTGGGGTTTCACAGCCGCCGTTCGGCTTCCCGCTTCAACTAAAAAATTTGGGTTCCGGGTCGCATATGCACATGCGCTGCAGGCTGTTCGCCCTCTCCGTGCTTCTAGCGCTCTCAATTGGATATTGTCTAGCGGAACAACCACCGGGTGATGTCTCCTCTCACACCGCAGTTAGAGGTCAGGATGTCTCCCAACTGTTGCGAAAAGCAACAGCGGGCGATACACGCGCCCAATTCCTGCTGGGACGGGCGTATGAAACGGGCAACGGTGCTCCCCAAGACTACAGCGAGGCAGCACGCTGGTACCTGGAGGCGGCCAACCGCGGCCGCCCGGAAGCACAAAACAACCTGGGGCTGCTCTACACGCGCGGGCGGGGGGTGGAGACCGATTATCAGCGGGCCGTCAGCTGGCTGTTGCGCGCAGCAGTGCAGAAATACGCGCCGGCGGAATTTAACCTGGGTTTGCTCTATTCCCAGGGCATCGGCGGGCGCATAGATGAAGCCGAAGCGCTGCACTGGTATCGCCTGGCCTCCGAGCACGGCTATGCTGCGGCGCAAAACAATCTGGGGCTGTTCCTGCGGCAAGGGCGGGGGGCACCGCCCGACTGTGGACAAGCGCTCAAGTGGTTCCACCGCGCTGCCAAGAACGGCTTAGCCGAAGCGGAATACAATCTCGGCATTTCCTACGAAAACGGCTGCGGCAGAGGGGCCGATTACCGCTCGGCCCTTGAGTGGTATCGAAAGGCGGCTGAACACGGCGTGCCTGAGGCCGCCAACAACCTGGGCTATTTCTACCGCGAAGGCAAAGGAGTGCCGGCCAGCGACGCGGAGGCAGTCAAGTGGTTCCAGCAAGCGGCAGAACAGGACCTGCCTGCCGCCCAAGCCAACCTGGGAGTCATGTACCTGCACGGTGTGGGCGTGCCGCAGGATGCGACGACGGCATACATGTGGCTGGTGTTGGCCGGCAACACCGGCAAAACGGTGCTGAGCGCGCTGCATGTGCCGATAGAAAAGCTCATGCCGGCACGCCGCAACGCTCAGGTCTGGCAGGCGCAGCATCGCACCCAGTCCGGTGAGGCGCGGGCGGGGGATTCAGTGCCATTGTTGCGCTAGCGGACGGCGTCGCAATTCCACCGCAGGACCGACTTTTTACTTTCCGCGGGAAATCTGCAGTGCCCCTTCCTGGGACATCCTCCCCCTCGCTCTGCTCGTTCCAGCCACTAAAAATGCAGGTATGAGCTCATCCTGCGCGTTATTCCTCGCCCCGTTGTCACTGCGAGGAGTGACCTGAATCACGGCCTGCTTCCCCATTCGGAACTATATATGAGCCAATTCGCATCGTGTGCAGGTGCGAGTTCGTGCTCGGGATATGAGGGTCGCTTCCTCGCAGCGGCCGTTTCTAGATGAAGGAGATGAGGACTTTCTCCTGCCAAGGTTACAGCGGCTTTGTTTCATAAATAAGGCGCCGGGCGCCCATCTGCAAGGTCAGCCCGGCAGGAGGCTTTTATGCAAGATTTCATTGGGGCGTACACGCGACGGTACGCTGTGGTATTGGTCACATTTTTACTACTTGGGCTGTGCCTCCCCGTGGTCGCACAAGAGACGACCGTCAAAGGCAATCTGGGAGGCACGGTCTTTGATGCTACGGGAGCAGTCATTCCCAACGCAAAGGTGACGCTGACGGGACCAATTGAGTCCCGCAAAGCGAACTCTGATCCGACGGGGAACTTTATGTTCCGTCTGCTGACGCCGGGATGGTACTCCGTCAAGGTGGAGATGCAAGGCTTCAAAACGGCAGAAATCAAGTCGGTCGAGGTTGTTATCAACAAGACTTCCAGCATCCGCTTTGAGCTGCAACCGGGGGCGGTGGCGGAGACAATCGAAGTCAGTGCTGGGGCAGTAACGGTTGACACGGCCACCAGCGCGGTCGGCACCAACCTGAGCGACACGTTTTACAGCCGTTTGCCCATTCAGCGCAACGTCACAGGGTTGTTCTACGCGATGCCCGGAGTGGCTTCGGGCGGCGGGACCGGCGCAGCCAACCCGTCCATCTCTGGCGGCAGCGGACTGGAAAACCAATACGTAGCGGACGGGGTTAACATTACTGACGGGGCATTTGGCGGTATCGGAGTTTTTTCACGCGTCTATGGTCCGCTCGCGACCGGCATTAACCTCTCCTTTGTCAAAGAAGTGCAGGTCAAAACGGCGGGCTACGAACCGCAATATGGCAAGAGCACCGGAGGCCTGGTGCAAATCGTTACCAAGTCCGGCGGTAATGATTACCATGGCGCCATTGCCGGATTTTTCGGACCGCAGACGTTTGAGGCGTCGCGTCTCAATGCAGACAGCTTCAACCGGCTTAATCAGCAGGGCCTGCTGAACCACCAGGGCGCTTACGATGTTTCCGGAGAGATCGGCGGTTATGTTCCAGGTATGAAGGACCGTCTGTTCTTCTTCGGATCCTTCAATCCTTCATGGAATACACAGTATAGCCAGCTGGCAAGCATGCATGGGGTGTTTTCCTATCCATTGGTTGGTAAACCCGTGGATCTGAAGCAAACCAGCTACAATTACGCCGCCAAGTTGACTTATAAGATCTCGGACAAGCACGTGTTGGAAACGTCTGTCTACGGAGATCCGACACGCAGCAATACCAGCGCATTCAATACCACGGACACGTTCAGCAACACCACCTATAGCAAACTTTCGAACGGCACCCGCAACTTGGTGACGCGCTACAACGCGACCTTGTCGCCGACTTGGTTGTTTAATGCCTCCTTCGCCTGGGGGCATAACTACCTGACGGAAGATCCCCTCGACCGGAATGCTTATCAGATTGACGATTACACCGGCTGCGGCTTTACCGGGGATACGGGCTCCACCAGTTGCGTTACCCAGCTCACTCCCGGCACCTTGAACGGTCCCCTGGGGCCTCTGACTGGTATTTATCGTCGTCAAGGTGTGGGATATACCGAAACCACTACGGGCGACAATTACTCCTTAAACTTCGACACGCAGAAGGTGGTCAACAAGCTGGGCTCGCACACCTTCAGTCTGGGCTACCACTACGAGCGCAACTTCTACCAAGGGTCACGCTTCCGCACCGGCCCGCTATTCCCAGTTACGGCCACCATGGCGGATTCCATGGGTCTCCCAGAGGCTGCCGGCCTGCTGTCGGATGCCGCCGGGTTTCAACTCCGAATCACTTCGTCAACAGGTATCTGCGGCGACGGTCTCGTAGGCTGTCCGACGATGCTTGTGCCGGGTGTGGGCTTGAAACACGTTTACCTGCGTCAGACCCGCGGCGAGTTCGGCAAGACTCTGTTCCAGACCGACGGGAACTACCATTCCGCCTATGTGAACGACTCCTGGTCACCGGTGAAGTACCTCACCGTAAACGTGGGCTGGCGATGGGAGCAGCAACGGATGCAGGGCACGCCCTACACGGACTTCCTGACCGGTGAGAAATTCCACACGCACTACACGTATACCGACAACTGGTCGCCGCGCATCGGACTTGCCATTGATCCCGTGGGAAACCGCAAGTCAAAGATATACGGCAACTTCGCCCGCTACAGCTATGCCATTCCCCTGGATATGGCCATCCGTTCGCTGAGCAACGAGTTAGACTTTCCCACCACCGCTTGGGCTCCAGTTTCCTCAGGGGGCAGCGTCGTCGTCAACTCGGATGGCACTTTGGCCAATCCCATGCTCGATGATGCTCACTTCCTCGGTGCACTCGGCGGCGCCAGCCTCTCTTCCACGACGAGTATTGCTCCTGGGACCAAGATGCAATACCTGCAAGAGTGGGTAGGTGGCTTCGAGCATGAGTTCGGGAAGGGAATCGTGGTTGACGTACGCTGGGTGGACCGCCGCCTCAAGCGTATTGTGGAGGACATGGCCGGTATCTCGCCGGAAGCCTTCCAATGCTGCCTCAACCAGTACTACCTGATCAGCAATCCGAGCGCTGGCACTGATCTGTTCGTCAACCCCATCCAGGTTGATTTCCCAGCCGGAGCGCTTCCGGTGGATGCTGACGGCGCCGTTATACCGAGCAGACTCTGCCCAACAGGGGTTGGCGGCACTGCGGTGAATTTTAACGGCGATCCGGCTGGCGACCTATGCATCATGAACCCGTCCGTTGCAGGCACGATCGGCAAAGATGGCAAACCGGATGGCTTCGTGAACCCAGTCCGCACTTACAAGGCGATAGAGGTAGAGATCAATAAAGCCTTCAGCGCCGGCTGGCAGATGCGCACGAACTATCGCTGGGCGAACCTGTCGGGCAACTACGAAGGCGCGTTCCGCAACGACAATGGTCAGAGCGATCCAAGCATCAGCTCACTCTTCGACTTTGTCCAAGGCGACTTCGGCCTGCTCGGTACCCAGTTCCAACCCGGCTGGCTTAACACCGACCGGCACCATATTTTTAATTCGTTTGTCAGCTACTCGTTCACTGAAGGCATGCTGAAGAACCTGACTCTGGGAACGGGCGTGCGCGTCGAACAAGGCGTTCCGATCAACGATCTGCGGGCCCACCCCGCATACCAGAACGCGGGCGAAATCCCGGTGGGTGGCCGCGGTGTACTTGGTCGTACCCCGACCAGCGGACAGGCTGACATCCACGCCGATTACGCCCTGAAGCTGACGGAGAGGCAGCGCCTGCACTTTGGCGCCGACTTGTTCAACATAACCAACCAGCGTGAGCTGCTCAGAATTGACCAGAACGAAGATCGTTCGTACCTGGTCAAGAACGCTGATTTCCTGAAGCCCACGCAAACCACCGGCTTGACCATCCAGAATGGTTTCCAGCGCCCGTTCTATGCGCGCATGTTCCTGCGCTGGGAGTTCTAGGACTGCTTAGCTGGTTTCCGGGGGGAGGGTTGAAACCCTCCCCTTTTTTGTTTCTATGCCATGCCTGGTTTCTGAGGCTTGTTTCTGCCGGCGAAATTGCATAGGTCCTTGGTTGCGCTCACCGCGCGAGCGCGGCTCGCGCTGTGGAAATCTTTTCGCATGCTTTCCCAGGGCTCACGCCCTGGGCTAAAACCTGTTTCGCCCTTCGGGCTCGAAGTTCGGCGGGATAAACATTATCAAACTCTGCCGGAGAAGCAGGTGCTTCGCTGCGCTCAGCATGACAATCAGAGAGTGCAATAAGCCGATCCCGTTGTGATCCTGTGGGCGAAATGCATAGGTCCTTCGTTGCGCTCACCGCGCAAGCGCGGCTCGCGCTTCCTCAGGATGACTGTTGGAAATTTAACGTGTCGGAACACAGACGTGATGATTACTACCGCTTGGCCGGCGCCGCCTGGATCTTCTTCACCATGGCTCGAACCGCATCCGCCATCGGGCCTTTCGGGTCCAGCTTGAGATATTCCTGGAATTGCTTCAGCGCACCGTCAGCATCCTGCCTGCGCAAGGCAATGTTGCCCAAGAGCACGTGTACCGGCGCCATCGTGGGCTCAAGGGCAGCGGCTTTGAAGGCATGCGGCTCGGCTTCCTGCCAGCGCCCCGTTGCCCAGTAGGTTTTCGCTAGCTCATAGTGGCCCTGCGGCGATTCCTGATCCAGTCTCAATCCTTCGATCAGACTCTTCTCCGCGCTGGCATAATCCTTCCGGGAATTCTCCAGGGCGCCCAAGGTGAAGCGCGCTTCCGGCAGCTGCGGATCCAGTTCAATGGCCCGGTCCAGGGCGGATTTTGCCTCCCCCTGTTTACCCTGTTGCATGTAGGCGGTTGCCAGCAAGATATAGGCATCCGGGAATTGCGGCCAGGCCTTGATGGCCTTATGAAGATGAT
>Ga0075425_100003682_pt1 | contig 15608 bp, 16 predicted proteins | sample SoiMethybrSBSTD4_FD_75300 | JGI IMG/M metagenome (GOLD analysis project Ga0075425, IMG submission 75300) | Bulk soil microbial communities from a Populus tree surrounding site in Tennessee, USA - Soil MetaG P. TD hybrid SBSTD4 | ecosystem: Environmental > Terrestrial > Soil > Tree plantation... | reverse complement strand
ATGCCGCCCGAGCCATTGTGCCCAATCGCTGCTCACATCGAGCGAAGCGCCTTGAGCCCGACGCGCGTCCACGAACAGCTCGATCGGCGCGCCGGGCGCGAAATCTTTCTCGATATCCAGCATCGGCTGGTCGCGGAACTCGCCGACATCGCGCCCGGCAATACGTAAAACCACCAGACCGCGCCGCGGCCTCTCGATGACGATGCTGCAGTGGGCGCCGTCGAAGCGGACCGGCTCTACTGGATGCCGTTCAACGGTCATCGGTTCTGACGAACGCGCAGGATTTGCTTGTCTTCAAGGGCCTTCAAAACGATCTGGACATAATTCCTAATCGCGGCGTTGACGTTATCCGGATCGTAAGTCCGGACGGTGCCGGTCCAGACGACTTCACCTCTGGCGACATCGTAGAGCGTGCTCTCCGAGCTATAGACGTTGTATTGATAGACGCTCGGGCCGTAGAGCCCGTACCAACTCGCGCCGAAGCGCGGACCGAAAAGGCCGAACGAGGTGTACGGATAATAATAACCCGGACGGTATTCGACTTTGGGTTCAACGCCCAAAGCGCGCACGAAGATCGCGGCGTCGGCGCCGGCCTGTTTCGCCGCTTGCTTGAGCGCGTCCTCGGTGACGGTTTGCTCGTCTGGAATGTACCGATAGCTCGGCGCCGCTTCCAAACCGGCGGCCTGGAGTTGGGCGACGAATTCGTCTTCGAGATTGCGGCGGACCGCGCTCTCGCCGCCACCGGCGCCGACGAGAATTCTCCGGAACGGCGGCGCGGCATATCCGGGATTACTCCACTCGCTCACGAGCCGGGTGCTCGTCGAGCAGCCGGCGAGGCACATCAGCGAGCCGAAAAGCATCGCGACGAAAAGTCGCTGCGCTTGTGCGTTCATAAAAAACTCCACTGTCCTTAACGGGGTTTTCACAACATACCATTGTAGTCTGTTTTTTCGAACAGGGCCATTCGACGGGGCCGGGCCGGCATGTTAAAGAATCGCGATGGCCGCGCCTAAGAAAAGCCCTCGACCCGCGCACTTTTCGATGCTGCGAAGCTACCGCCCCGCCGATCTGCTGACACTCGGCAACGCCGTGGCGGGCACGGCGGCGATCTTCTCGGTCATGAGTTATGTGGAGACGCCGGATCGCTGGCGCGTCTACCTCGCCCTCGGCCTGCTGCCGCTGGCCCTCGCGCTTGACATCGCCGACGGGAGGGTCGCGCGCTGGCAGAAGAAACATTCGCTGTTCGGCGGCGAACTCGACTCGCTGGCCGATATCGTGAGCTTCGGCGTCGCCCCGGCCGCTCTCGCCTACGCGCTCGGGATGCGCGGCGGGTGGGACGTGGCGATCCTGCTTTTTTTTGTCGCGTGCGGCGTCAGCCGTCTGGCGCGCTATAACGTCACGGCGGCGGAAATCGCCGCGGCGGGCGAGAAAGTAAAATACTTCGAGGGCACACCCATTCCATCGAGCCTGTTCTTAGTTCTCACCCTGGGCGCCTGCTTTTACTGGGATCGATTCGGTGCGGGATTGCCTTTCGGCGCGGTGCGGGTCGCCGGGCTCGCGTGGCATCCCGTGTCGCTGATTTATTTTTTCAGCGGCGCGGCGATGATCAGCAGGACTTTGCGCATTCGGAAGCTCTGAATTACCGGTTCCTCCGCAGCTCTAGCCGCCGCTCTTGCTCGATATCTTCTTCGGACTCATCGTGTTGATCGGCTTCGGTATCCTCGTCCATTTCCTCGTCCTCGTCGTCGTCGTCGGCTTTTGATTTGACTTTAGGACGCTTCTCCGGCGCTTCCGCCGGCGGCGGCGACGCGGCCGCCGGCGCCGGCGGCGGTGCAGGCTTTTCGGTCTCGCTCGAAGAAAAAAGGTAGAAAGCGAGCAGAACGAGAATGGCTATCGCGACAATTCCAGCGATAAAACGCGGCAAGCGGGCATCCTTCGCTCGTGGCAATTGCGGACACCGATCCTACCACGTGCGGGCGCGCGCCGCCAATCGATAACGCGCGACGCTCAGCTGACAGGTGCCGGCGAGGGTATTTTAAGGCCGAAAAAACTCCGCCGTTCTTTGACTCTCGAAGGAAATGATGCGAGATGCCGGACGATCGCCGATCTTTCTTCTTCGGCGAGCTCAGCGACGTTATAATGGACGATGAACGAGGCGAGCTCTTCCGCGCGCATCGCCGGCACCGCCGGCTCCTGGACCCCGATAGTCACTTCAGGATGGCTGAATGCGAGAATCGCGGAGACCGCGGGAATTTTTCGCTCGCCGTCGTAGGTCATCGTGACGAGAGTCTGCCGCAGCGCCGCCGCCTTTCGTTGCGCGGGCCGCCCCGGGCTCGGAATTCTCTTGCGATCGACAAACCAGTCGTGTCCCTTGCACTTGACGTCGCCGCTCCACTCCTTCGTCTCGATCGCGAAAAGGCCGTTGGGACCGGCCACGATGTGGTCGATAGTGACTCTGCCCTCCGGAAGGATAATGTCGCTCACGACCACATAAGCTTCCGGCAAACGGCTGAGCGCTTCGCTAACGGACGCGCCGGTCCGCGTAAAACTCCACGGCTGCCACATAATTCTACTCTCCTTTTGTCTCGTGGTTGCCGCGAAAGGTAAAAAGCAAGAGCAATGCCAGGGCGCTCAAAAACAAGAAAACGTAACTCGCGACAAAAGATTGCATGCCCGAAAAGCGGCAGGCGAAGAACGGAATGGAGCGCGCGCGAGCGGCGCGGTTTAGGGCGTGCCGAAGGTCGGAATCGCCGCAAGAAAAACCGCAAAATGCCTCGACACGGGAATTTCCTCTAATATGACAGAAAGCGGCTGCCCTTTAGTCGTCGGCCGCTTCTATCGCATCGAGATACGCGAGGTAGGTCTTCGGCAACCCCCAATGCTTGGCGCCTTCGAGCATCAAGCGCTTATACAGCGCGTTCGGAAGCGGCGGGCACGCTTCTTTTTCGGCGATGTAGATCCAGGCTTCGACGGAGCGTTCAACGGCGGCAAGCCTTACGGCGAGTTTCTCCCGGCGATAGCCGTCCTCGAAGTCGTCTAAGAGCGTCAAGTCGCCATTGTCAATATCGTATAGAATGCCCCAAACTTCCGATCCGGTCTCGGGCACAACGCCCGCCGTCCCGCACAGGCGTCGGCGCGATTTCCGTGTGATCGCCAGCCGATGCTCCGGCAGACGCGCCACCCCGACAAACCGCGCGGACGCACAACGCTGCTGCATCTGGCCCCAGTGCATATTGGATCCGTAAGCGAAGTAAAGCATTTTCAGGCGCCACTATACCCTTTTGGACCGACGCTCGTCTAACTCGATTGAGTAGAGTGGTAGCCCGGTAAACACCGGAGTTTGATTACAAACCAGGAAAGAATACGAATGAATAGAAGCAAAAAATTTTGGACGATTACCCTTACAGCCGTCTTTCTCGTTGCCCCGCCCGCAGCGATGCTGGGCCGCTTGGGAATAGCTTCGGCGAAAGCACAAGAATACGGACCGCCCGATTACCCTCCACCCGGTGACGCATATCCCGATTACCGCGGCGGCGCACCCGAGCCCTACCCTGACTATCGCGGTCCGGGCGCGCCTCATGGCGATTACCGCGGACCGGGCGGCGGCTACGCCGATTACCGCATGTCGCCGGACCAGCTCGAGAACCTGCTGGCGCCTGTCGCGCTTTATCCCGACCCGCTGTTGGCGCAAATTCTCGTCGCCGCGACGTTCGCCGATCAGATCGACGACGCGGCGCGCTGGATGCGATCCTACAACGATCCGTACGGCGTCGACGCGCGGCCCTGGGACGTAAGCGTCAAGGCGATCGCGCATTATCCAAAAGTGCTTTTCATGATGGCCGATCGCATCGATTGGACGACGGCGCTGGGCCAAGCTTACATCGAGCAGCCGGCCGACGTGTCGGCGGCCGTGCAGCATTTGCGCTTCATGGCGCGCAACGCCGGCAACCTCGCCACGAACGATTACTGGGAAGTGATTCCGAGCGGCGGGTTCATCGCGATCGAGCCGATCCAGCCCCAGTTCATTTTCGTTCCTGACTACGCGCCGGAAGTCGTCTTCTTTCGTCAGGCGACGTTCGTCTTCGGTCCGGCTTTTCCGATCGGCCCGTGGCTCAACTGCGACTGGGACTGGCGCGGCCATCGCATTTTTTACCATGGCTGGCACGGCCCGCGGTGGGTCGAACGGAGCCGTCCGTTCGTGCGCATCAACAATGTTTACGTGAACGACCGCTTCCGCGACATCCGCGTGAATCGCGATATCGTGCGGCGCAACGTCCGCGTGGAGAATCTGAATCGCTTCAACACCGTCCATCGCGACGCGAACTTCAACAACTTCGCGCGCCGGAATGATCGCATTATGACGGACCGGAACTTCCGGCGCGACGACAATCGCCGGCTCGACAACGGTCGGCGTTTCGACAACAATCGCGCATTCGACAATCGGCGCGGCGACCGGAACTTTAACGCGCCGCGCGAAGGACAGTTCCGGCCCGACGACCGCGCCGCACGCCTGCGCGACCGTACGCCGCAGGCATTTCAGAACACGCCGCCGCGCGACGAGCGCGCGGCGCGGCTGCAGGAACAGCGCCAGCGTGATTTCGACAACCGCTCGCGTGTGCTACAGGACAATCGCGGCCGCGGCATCGAAAACCGCTCACAGTTCCGCGACGCGCGGCCGCAGGGCGCCGAAAATAGGCCGCCGCTGCTGCGCGAAAATAATCGCCGTCAATTTGATGATAACCGGCGGCAATCTTTCCAGGATCGATCGAACCAGCGGCTCGAAAACCAGAACCGCCCCTTCGACCGGCAAAGCGGAGCCGAGAACCGCGCGTTCCGCGGCCGGGATGTGGCCCGCGAACGCCCGGTTAACAACCGTCCGCAGCAGGAGTTTATGCAGAGTCAACGAAACGAGCGCCGCGCCGCGGTGCAATCCGCACCGGAGCGCGGCGCGACGGCCGCTGCGCGCGCCGCCGAGTCCCGCCGGGACGGCGACGCGCGTAGCGCGCAGAGGAACGCGCGCGAAGAGCGCAGAAACACGGCGAGCTAGGTATTCGCAAGGCTAAAAGCTCGACCAGTTGCGATAGGACTTCTCCGCGTAGATTTTCTCCACGTCAACGGCTTTGGCGACGCCGCGGCTCATGAGATAGCGCGCGATCGGACGCAGCGGCAGTCCCACGGCCGCGAGATAATCGCCTTCGATCGACTCGATCAGCTCGCCGCCGCGCCCTTGGATCGAATAGGCGCCCGCCTTGTCGTACGACTCGCCGCAGGCGAGATACTCCTCGATCTCTTTTTCCGGGTAGGCGCGCATCTTCACTTCTGCTTCCTCGACACAGCGGAGTCCCGGCCCGCCCGGTTCCACGATGGCAAGGCTCGTATAAATCCTGTGCGTCCTGTCGGCAAAAGCGGCCAGCATCCGCTTCGCATCGCTTGCGTCGGCCGGCTTGCCGATTTTTTTATCGCCGAGAAGAATCATCGTATCGCTGCCGATGACGACGGCGTCGGGATGCTGAACAGCGACAGACGCCGCCTTGCCGATCGCGAAATCGAGGACTTCTTCTTCAATTGACCGCGATGGTGAAACGACTTCGTCGAATGGCGGGGCGATGGTTTCGAAAGGAACCCCGAGAAGAGAGAGAATCTCGCGGCGGCGCGGCGACGTGGACGCGAGGATCAACCGCATCGGAGAGCAGCCGCAGACGGTGAATCCCACGAAGCGCGCAGCGGAAACGACGCGGAAGCCAGCGCGGCGGTGTAATCGTCGAGGCAGCGCACGACGTCGTCGAGCACGTTCACGCGCACCATGCGGTAGCGCAAATCCGCCGCGCGCGGGACGGAACGGATATACCACGCGAGCTGCTTCCGCATCGCGACAAAAACGTGCGGCTCGCGCCACGCGGCGAAGTGTCGGCTGTGCGCGAGCAGAACCTTGAAGCGCTCCTCCACAGCCACCGCTGGAGGCTGCGGGACGGCATCGGCACGGCGCGATCGAATGGCCTCCTTGAGTTCCGATTTTCCATTAAATATCCATGGGTTGCCTTGGCTTGCGCGTCCGAGCAAGACGCCGTCGACGCCGGTCTCCATGACGCGCCGATAAACGTCGGCGAGGCTCCGCAGATCGCCGTTTCCTAGGATTAGCGTTCCCGACCCCTTCGCGACCTCGACCGCGCGCTCGATCGCGCTCCAGTCGGCGCTGCCGCTGTACTGCTGCATGAGTGTCCGGCCGTGTATCGAGATCGCCGCCGGCCGCTCTTCGAGCAAATTTTTAATCCAGTCTTCAACCACAACCGCTTCGTAGCCGATACGCGTCTTGACCGATACCGGAATCTCCCGGCGCGCCGCCGGCGCCTCGACGCCGGAGCGCAGTCGGTTCGCGTTTTTGATGCGCGCGATGAATTCCGCGTCGATGCCGATGTCCGATAATGTCTGCCCCGCAACCCAGTCGCGAATCCCCTGCCGCGCGGCGCGGATGATCGCGCGCGCGAGCGCCGGCGTGAGAATAAGTCCCGCGCCGCTCCCCTTCGCCGCGACCTTCTTCGCCGGGCAGCCCATGTTGATGTCGAGCCCATCGAAGCCCATCTCGCACACGATATGCGCGACTCTATAGAACGCCTCGGGCGTGTGGCCGTAAATCTGCGCGCCGATCGGCCGCTCGATCTCCGCGTAAGTAAAATCCCGCAGCAGCGACTCCGGCGCGAACGCGGCGGTGTCGACGCTGACGAATTCGGTGAGCATGACATCGGGCCGTCCGACCGTTGCGGCGATGTAGCGAAACGACGCGTCGGTGACGCCGTCCATCGGCGAGAGGCCGACGATAGGCTTAGGGATTTGGTTCCAGAACGACATCTCAACCATTCTACCTGCTTCTCAGTAACGTTTCACCTTCTCGACGAAGCCGCTCTTCTTGATCTCGTCGAGCACGCTCGCGTCCAGGAGCTTCAGCGACTCGGGCGTCTGCCCCTTCGCCTTCGGGTTCGTCTTCGCCACGTCGGCGATCACCATCTCGAGCCCTCTGCGGTCCGGCAACACGAGAATGTCGTCGCCGTGCTGCACCAGATAGTACTCGTAGCCGATCGCCGCCATGTCGTCCTCGTCGATGCGCAGATAGCGCTTGATCACCTGGATCGCCGCCGCCTTCTCGCGCTTGAGAACGTAAAGCCCCTCGATCACCGCCTTCATGAAGTTGACCACCTTCGGGCGGTTCTCCGCGAGATAGCTCCGGCGCACCATGAAACAGTTCTGTGGAAACGGGATGCCGCTGTCGGCGAGATCGTAAATCTCGCGCATGCCGAATTTTCTCACCGCCATGCTCGCGTACGGCTCGCTGAAGACGGTCGCGTAGACCGAGCCGCCGCTAAGCGCGGCGAGCCGGCTCGGGTTGCCGCCGAGCTGGAGCATCGTTACCTGCTTCGCGTTGACGCCGAATTTCTCCAACGCCGCCACCGCGGCGAAGTCCGACGCCGAGCCGAAGCGGCTGATCGCGATCGATTTGCCCTTCAGGTCCGCCGGCGTCTTGATCTCCGGGCGCACGATCAGCTTGAAGGGAAAAAAGTTGATGCCGCCGGCGATGATCGACACATCGCCGCCCTGGAGATTGGACGTCACCGGCAGCGCGCCCGTCGTGAACAGCACCTGAATCTCGTTCGCGAGCAGCGTCTGCATGCCGAGGGTGCCGCTGTCGAGCGCGATGTACTCGACGTCGAGGCCGTATTTCTGAAAGACCTTCTGATGATACGCGCCCGGCACGAGCGCGTTGATCGCCGTGCCGAACCCGCCGGATGCCGCGCGGATCTTATCCGCGGCGAAGAGCGGATCGGCGGCGAGAAGAGCGAGGACTAAAATCGCCAGATGAACGCAGCACCGGCGCACGAAGCGGTTTGGTTTCATCGCCCACCTCCCTAGAATTTTTAGACGCATCCCGGGCTTGGCAGGTTCTTGATACAGGGCGCCGTGTCGCGAAGTCAACAAGCCATCTTTACTTCTCTTCTCCCAATCCCTGCTTATCCATCGCCATGAAGAGGTTATTCAAAGATTCGGCCAGCGTGGGATGGGCAAAGACGCCGTCGCGCATAACGGTATAAGGCAGCTTCCCCATCATGGCGACCTGCAATACCGTCATCACTTCCCCGCCTTCCATGCCAAGAATCGCGCAACCTAAAATCTGATTCGTGTCGGCATCGACGATCGCCTTCATGAAGCCACGGGTCTCTCCGAACTCGATGGCATGGGCCACATGGGCCATGGGCAGCTTGGCGACGCGAATCGAGCGGCCCTGCGCGCGCGCCTCCTTTTCCGTCAGCCCCATGCGGCCGACCTGCGGATCCATGAAAATAGTGTACGGCACCGGCCGGCCGTCGATCCTTGCGTTGCCGTTTTGCAAAAGATTGGCCTCGATGATGCGAAAATCATCGTACGAGATGTGAGTGAAAGCGGGGCCGGGTTTGATATCGCCGATCGCATAAATGCCCGGCACGTTCGTTTCAAGCCGCTCGTTGACTTTGACATAGCCCTTCTCGTCCAGCTCTACGCCGGCGGCGTCAAGATCGAGACGATCCGTGTTGGGCCGCCGGCCCGCGGCGATCAGCAGATGAGAACCATTGACCGTGGCTTCGGCGCCATCACGAGCGAGTGTAAGTTTAAGCTCACCCCGGTCGCTTGTCTCGACGCGGGTCGCCGCCGCTTTAAGTCTCACATCGATTCCATCTTCCGTCAAAATTCGATACACCTCCTCGGCCACGTCGCTGTCCTCGCGCGCCAAGAGCTGCTCCCCGTGCTCGACGATGGTGACCTGGCTGCCGTAACGGCGAAACATCTGCCCGAACTCGATGGCGATATAGCCGCCGCCGATGATCAGGAGATGTTCCGGCACCGCGTCCAGCTCCATGATCGAAGTCGAATCCAACGACGGTACTCGGCTTAGTCCGGCGATCAGAGGGACGACCGGCCTGGCGCCGGTGTTGAGGAAGATTTTTTCACCGCTTAGGCGCAGGGCCTCGGCGCCGGCGCCTTCGACTTTCACAGTCTTCACATCGATGAAGCTCGCCTTTCCGTAGATGACATCCAGATTCGCGGTGCCCTCTAGAAGCTGCTCCACGCCGTTGCGAAAGCGCTCCACGACCTTCTGCTTGCGCTCCCTCACCCGGGCCAGATTCACCTCGACGCGACCCGTCTCGACGCCATAGTCGCTTGCCCGCCGGGCAAGATAGGCGACACGCGCGCTTGCCGCCATGGTTTTAGTCGGCGTTCAACCGTAATTGACGCAGGTTCCTCCCACATACCTCTCTTCGACCAGAGCGGTCTTCATCCCCGCCTTCGCCAAGACCATTGAGAGCGGTTTTGCTCCCTGGCCGGCGCCGATGACAATCGCGTCATAAGATCGTTCCGCCGCCATTTTTTCCTCCTTGAGAGTTAATCTGAGGGTTATTCTGGCAGGCGATCCGGGGGGCGCAATACTGATTTTATCGGGAGGCACGAAAAAATCTTGTGAATCGGTTTTTGTCCGCCGGACCCCTGATAGCCGCTCTCGTCCAGGGTGACGATTTGCGCTATCATGGAAGGCGGAGGTGGATGAAAAATGAATAGAATAGAGACGCTGTTTCTTGCGCTCGCCGCGTGCTCGCTGCTGTTCCTCGCGGGCTGCTATGTCGCGGCGGAGCCGGGCTATGGGCCGGGTTACGCCGGCGGCGGCGCGACGTATTATTACTACCCCGATGCCGAGGTGTACTTCTATCCGAATGTCGGTCTGTACTACTGGTACGAGGGCGGACGGTGGCACAATGACCGGCGGCTCCCGGATCGTTTTAGACTAAGCGACCGGGACCGTGTGCGGCTCAACTGGGCGCGCGAGCCCCACTTGGACCACGACCGCGTCCGCAGGGATTATCCCGGGCATCGCGACTCTCGCGATAGCGATAGAGATCGCAACCGGGACCGCGAGCGGTCGCCCTACTAGAACGATAAACGATCGAGGCGGTCTCGCCTGACGAGACCGCCTCGATCGTATTTCACGGTCGATCTTTTCAGCTCTTGCCGTAAAGCTCTTTGACGAAGCCCGAGCTTTCCAGCTCTTTCAAAAAGCGGTTGTCGAAGAAGTCCTTGGGATCTGCCGTCGCGGCCTTGGGATGGTCGGTGAAGGAGATCGCGGCGCGGATCGCCTCTTCGGTCACGTACGGCACGCGCGGGAAGAGCGGCGCGAATCCTTTATACGCTTCGTCGATGATCTCCGGATCTTTGGTCACGAGATAGCGCGCGAGCACGCGCCGCGCCGTCTCCGGCTGCTCGACGGCGACCTTGATGCCCGCGATATAACATCTGAGAAACGACTTGATCAGCTCGGGGTTCTGCTTGATCAGCGCGCGGCGCACCGCGAGGCCGGTGAAAGGATACGGAATCTTCAGCGCGCCGATATTGACGATCTCCTTGAAGCCCAGGCGCCGCGCCATCAGCGTGGTCGGCGCCGAATGGACCGCCGCCGACACGATGCCTTGATTCAGCGCGGCGAGCGCGTCCTCCTGCCGCGAGAAGTAAAGCACCTTCACGTCCTTTCCCTGGCTCATGCTGTGGCGGCGGAGCAGCGCGATCGAGGCGTGATCCGACGACGCGCCCTTGGTGATGACACCGAGCACCTTGCCGCGCAAATCTTCTACGGATTTAATCTCGGGCCGCGCGTAGAGAGAAAACGCGAATGTCGGCACCGGCATGCCGACATAGATGATGTCGGCGCCGGAGAGCATCGCGTTCACCGCCGCGCCGCCGGTGAGCGCCACGTCGACGTCGCCGGAGACGACAGTCTGCGTGAGGCGCGCGCCGCCGGGAATGAGAACGGGCTTAACCTCGACGCCGTAGCGCCGGTCGATGCCGGTGTCGGCGATAAGCCAGAGCGGCGTCTGCCCGCCGTTGAGCTGCGGGTAGGCGGCGCTGATGGAAACCGTCGCCGCGAACGCCGCGCCGGCGAAAAACCCGGCGAGCGCCGCCGCGGCGAGGAACACCATCGCGCGCGCTGTCATTCTCCCCCGCCGTCTTACAGCAGGCTCTTGCCGCCGAAGCGGCTCTGCCACTGCGCGATGACTTCTTTATTGTAGACGTTGTCCGGCACTTCGCCTTTGAGCGCCGTGACCACCGACCGCGTCGCCCACGCGACGCCGGGCTTGAGTCCGCTGCCGATGTTGGACGACACCATGTGCGGCGAGATCAGCACCTTGTCGCCCATTTTCCGGAGCGGGCTGTCGGGCGCGAGCGGCTCGTTCTCGAAGACATCGAGCGCCGCGCCGGCGATCTTGTTCTGCTGCAGCGCCGCGATCAGCGCCTTCTCGTCGACGCAGTAGCCGCGCGAGGTGTTGATCAGCAGCGCGGTCGGCTTCATCAGCGCCAGCTCGCGCGTGCTGATCATGTGGCGCGTCTCCTTCGTCAGCACGACGTGGAGCGTCACGATATCCGCCCGCTTCAGCAGCGTCGGCAGATCGACGCGCTCGACACCCAGCTCGGCGAATTTCGAATCCGGCACGTACGGATCGCAGGCGATGATCTTCATCTCCCACGGGCGCAGAAGCTTCGCGATGCGCCCGCCGATGCGGCCCAAACCGATGATGCCGAGCGTAATGCCGGGATAGCCGTCGCTGGCGCGCGAGCCGAAATAGAGGCCCTGGTAGTCCAGGTTGCGCCACTTGGTGGGATTCTCCTTCAGGTAGCGGTCGCGCTCGCGCAGCTTTTTCGCCAGCGCGAGCATATTGGTGATCGCGCCTTCGGCGACGCCGCCCCAGTTGGACTCCGTCGGCGAGTGCGTCACGAGGATACCCAGTTCCGTCGCCGCGTCGACATCCACGTCGTCGACGCCGATCGTGTACTTGGCAACGATGCGGAGGCTCTTCGAGCTCTGCATGATCTTCTGCGTAATCGGCGTGCTGCGGATCGACGTGCCGACGAGCGCGTCGGCGCCTTCCGACATGTGCGCCATCTCGAGCTCGCTGTCGCCCTGCGGCGTGTCCCAGTTGGCCTTCCCCTGTTTCAGCTCGCAGCCCGCGGCCTCGAGTATCCTGTCGCTCTCGCCCGTCGGGTCGGCGGGCGCGAAAATGAAGACCTTCGCCTTTGCCATGCTGAGCTCCTTTCTATCCGTTGCCTTAAAGACGCTCTCGGAACATATAAGCCGCGCTAAAGGCAAGTCAATAGCGCCCCGCCGTTTGCGGGCGGCGAGCCCCGTCCGCTAAAGCATCAAGAAGCTCCGATGGCAAAACAAATTCCGCGCCGACATCGAATGTTTGGAGAAATTGCTCGGCCGTACCCTGCCTTGGCACCACCGTAAGATTCCCGGCGGCTAGACAGAGCGCCGGTGAATTATTGGTTGGAAACCAACAGATAATGTCCTGTATCGAGCAAGACTTTGGGTGACCTTTCGCTGCCGTCGGCTAGCTCCGCGAAGTCCTTCTTTTCGAGGAATACTCGGAGCGAAGCTCCCCGCGTCTGCCAGCGCCTTTTAAATTCATCGAACGTCACGAGCACCGCGCCGTAGTCGGCCGCCGGTTTGGGATTCCGCTCGGCGATGTAAAAACTGCCCATGACGCTCGCTTTCGTCCCCGACCACACCATCAGTATCGGCTGCTTGACGTGCAGGTAAAAAGGCAGGCTCGATGGATACGTATCGTAAAACGTGAGCTGATCTTGCGGATCGATCAACGAAGCGGATCGATCCGCAAGATCTTTCGATGAACGAAAATGCGAGACCGCCACCGTCGCTTCAACGGTTAAACAGACGAACAAGAGCATAGCCGCGCAAGAAACCGGGAACGCCAAGTCTTTCCACCGGTGGTGAACGCTCGCCCAGCCGACGAGAATAGCCGCCGCCGCGGTGAAGACGATCAAAGCGCGCGGCAGCATGTCGAAACCCGCCGACAAGGGCCTCAACTTCTCCGGCGGCGCGAGTCCAGGCCAATAGAGAACGGCCGCCAATAAAATCAGCGGGAAAATCAACGTAAGCCAGGGAAGCGACAGCGGCCATACGCGCCTGTTCGACGCCGATTCAAGGCGTTCGGCAATGGTACCGCCGGTCAACAACGCGAGAGGCGGGAAAACTGGAAGTATATAGTGCGGCAGCTTGGAGCTCGAAAGCGAGAAAAATAGAAACGGAAGGCCGGCCCATAACAGCAAGAATACAATTGCATCGTCGCGCAGCTTTTTCCTCGCGCGGCCGAATACGAATGGAAGCAGGAGCGTCCAGGGAAGAAATCCGACGAGCAAAACGACGACAAAGTAATACCAAGGTCCCGGCCGGTTGAAGTGCGGGGTGAAATACCGCACGAAATTTTCTTCCCAGAGGAAGTAGCGAAGGTATCCCGGATTCTTTATCTCGCACCATATATACCACGGGGCCGCGACGCCGAGCACAAGCAGAGTTCCGGCGAAGAGATGCATCTCGCGCAGCAGCGACCATTTCTTCGCCGCAACGATGTAGGCGATGACGATCATCCCCGGCAGAATCAAGCCTATCGGCCCCTTGATGAGCATGCCGGCTGCGGCTCCGATATACATCAAGGCGTACGAAATCCTTCTTGTCGCCGCGTCGCCCGTTCGCTGCGCCGCGTAAAAGGCGCAGAGTGAGAGCGTCATTGTCAGCGCCAGCGGCATATCGAAGATGACGATGCGCGCCAGCAGCAGATATTCGACGCTGCCGACGAGCACGAGACTGCTCCACAGGGCCGTTTGCGGCCCGAGGTATCTCTTGGCGAAGTAATAAACGAGGACGACACAAGCCAAGCCGGCGAGCGCCGACGGAAGCCGCGCGGAGAACTCGGAGACGCCGAAAATTTTGTAAGCGATCGCGACCAGCCAGTAGTAGAAAATCGGCTTATCCAGCGCGGGGACGAAATTGGTGTAGGGCGTGATCCAGTCGCTCAGCAGCAGAATATCCCGCGCTTTGTCGGCATTCCGACCTTCGTCGGGCTCGAACAAAGCTGCGGCGCCGAGGTGATAAAAAAAAGCGAAGCCGCAAAGCACGGCGAGTGGAGCAAAAAAGACAACGAAGTCGCGCCAGGCCGTGCGATGCTTCATTCAGACCGATTTTAACCCGCTGGCCACCCGCTAACCATAAAAAATATTGCACAAACCTTACCGTAGCATTACAATTTTGAAGCACCTGACGCAGCGGAAGGAGACTATTTCATTCGTTCTTGACCCTCTGCACCGCTGCGCTATGCTTTAGGCCGTCGCTTGCCATGCGAATATTAGTCATAGAAGACGACGCGAAGATCGCCGCTTTCGTGGCCAAAGGGCTGAAGCAGGCCGGCTTCGCGGTCGATCAGGCCGCCGACGGCGAGGAAGGTTTGCAACTCGCTCTCATGGGCTGTTACGACGCGCTTGTGATCGACGTCATGCTGCCCAGGCTCGACGGCCTCACCCTCATCAACCGGGTTCGTCAGAAAGGCATCGACGGGCCCGTCATCATCCTGAGCGCGAAGCGGTCGGTGGACGACCGCATAAAAGGTTTGCAGACGGGCTCGGACGATTACCTCACCAAGCCGTTCTCGTTTTCCGAGCTGCTCGCGCGCCTGCAGGCGCTGATTCGCAGATCCACGCATGTGACCGAACCCAGCCGGCTCACCGTAGGCGACCTCTCGCTCGATTTATTCACGCGCGAGGCCGCGCGCGCGGACAGAAAAATCGAGCTACAGCCGCGCGAGTTTGCCCTGCTGGAATATCTCATGCGCAATCCCGGCAGAGTGCTTTCCAAGAACATGATCATGGAGCACGTCTGGGGATACGACTTCGATCCGCAAACGAACGTCGTCGACGTGCTCGTTTGCCGGCTACGCAACAAAGTGGACCGCGACTTCGACAGGAAACTGATTCACACGCAGAGAGGCGTCGGCTATGCCGTTAAATCTTCTTAGCGGCCTGCGCAAAACCCTCATTTTCCGCCTGACGCTCTCGTACTCCCTCATCTTTGTCGCGAGCACGATGATGCTCTTCGGTCTTTCCTATTTCTTTTTGACCGTGTCGGTTCGCGACAATCAAAAGATTATCCAATCGAGATTGAAAAAATTCACGAGCCTGGCGCAAAACGAGGGAATCCCCGCCCTAGTCCAGGCTGCGGGCGACCGGCGCAATAAATTTTTCGTTCGGGTCGTCGGACCGGATAAGAAGACCGTTTTCATGAGCCCGGCGCGAAGCTGGAGCAAATTCGATCTTCAAATGGTCGAGGAGCGCCCGGTGGGAACGGGGTGGCAATATTTCCACGCCAGAACGGACGCCGACGTTCTGGAAGTCACCTCCGCTCATTTAGCGAACGGTTATACACTGCAGGTCGGCAACGACATCGAGGACCGCAAGGAAATTCTGGAAGATTTCCGCGAAACGACTATCGCGGTAATGATTCCGATCCTCGTCATCGGCCTGGCCGGCGGCGCGTTCTTCGCGTTTCGGGTGACGCGGCCGATTCGAAACCTCGTCCAAATCACGCAGTCGATCGTCGAAACGGGCAACATGGACGCCCGGGTTCCCGTCGTGGGCGACGACGAGCTGAACGAGCTCGGCAAACTGTTCAACCGGGTGCTCGAAAAAATCGAAACTTTGGTGCAGGGAATGCGGGGCGCCCTCGACAATGTCGCGCACGATCTCCG
>Ga0075425_100003681_pt1 | contig 15611 bp, 9 predicted proteins | sample SoiMethybrSBSTD4_FD_75300 | JGI IMG/M metagenome (GOLD analysis project Ga0075425, IMG submission 75300) | Bulk soil microbial communities from a Populus tree surrounding site in Tennessee, USA - Soil MetaG P. TD hybrid SBSTD4 | ecosystem: Environmental > Terrestrial > Soil > Tree plantation... | reverse complement strand
CGGGCAAAACCACCGCCGAAACGCCTTCGGCGCCAAAAAGCGGATGAGGGCGAACCTCCATCGGTCCGCTCAAGCCGAAGTTGTGGTCTTCTGCGATTACACCTTCCGAGTGCAAGACAACGCGAATCGGCGGCATCGGTTCGCAATGCGCAGCGCGCGCCAGCAGCCTCGCAATGCCGGTTACGTCGATCACCACATTAAATCGGGCGCGCGCGACATTGTTGTGGTAATCGAGTTCACCGCGGTTGTCGTCTTCGCCACGCGCGTTGTCGTCGAGATGTATTTGTAGCGGACCGCTGTTGACTGGACATCCATTCCACAGAAAATCAATCCCTTCCGTAATTGTTGCATCCATTTTCGTGATGTTGATCGGAACAGTGGGTTGCATCTGAAACCTCCTATTCATTCGTTCTCGGACCGATGCACTAACCGAAAGAACACCCCAGTCGTCAAGGCCTGCACGGACCAAACGGAAAACCGCGAATTGTTGGAATAGATCTTCGAAGTTTTGGTAACAGTATGGCACCGTTCTATCGCTCACCGCCGCACTCGTTGGTTTTGTCGTGAAGTCGTTTATCTGGACAAGTGCCGCCGGTATGGATGCAAAGGTGAAGGGTAGCCGGTCACGCCAACTGAGAACCTTCCTCTTACTCTTCCTTAAGTTTTTACCTGAAGCCTTCAGCCACGATACCGAACGTGTTGCCCGATTCCAGCGCGAAGCGAGCCGGTGCTTGGACCGCAATCCGGCAAGCCGGTTACGCGATATCGGCGAAGCGCGAGTTGCGATCGATAATGCCAGGAAAGAAACGATCACACTCGCGTGTCACCCGATAGCCGATCGATCGGTTTCTTCTCTCGAGGCAAGCTGAAGAGGATCGATCTGGCCGAGGCCCGGGGCTCATGCTAGGGGACCCCCGAACGGTCGCGGCGGATCGTGGAACAAGAATAACGTCATCATCTATGTGAGCACTCCCGAAACCGGTCGTGTGTTCCGCGTGTCTGCAGCGGGCGGGAATGCCACACCCGTCATCGTACCTGACAGGGAATCGGGAGAACTGTTTCACAAGTCCGCCTACCGCGGCAGAGGCCTGATCTCAGATGGCTGCTGCACTTCAAAGAAAAAATAATTCGGATCGCGAGCCATAAAAAACCAGTATCCAGCCTCCATCGTCGGTTCGCCGGACCAGTTGACAATGGGCATTCCCAACGCTTTTGCGCCCTTTAATGATGCGATGATGTCCTTCACCATGAGCCGCATGATCGCCACGCCGGGATCGTGAATGACAGCCTTCATCGGCGTGCGGTCGACTCCCCGGTATTCGTAGAAATCCACGTACAGATTGGAATTCGTAATTAAGGCCGTGCTCTTGCGGTACTGCGTGGTAGCGGGAACGCCCGCAGCGTCTGTGAAGGCCTTGTCCGCCATGAAGGCTCCGCTCTGCGGCTCGAAACCGAAGATGTCCCGGTAGAAGCGCAGCGTTTCGTCCGTGTCTTTAACCGTGATCGCCAGCCTTGCGCCGATCACGTTGCCTGGGGGCGCGTTCGCCGGGATCGGTTCGTTCCGCTGCACGATTTCAACGTAAAAGCCGCTCGGGTCTTTCACGAAGATCCCCCGTGCTTTCCCGCCCTCCAGAGTTGCGGGCTTTCCTCCCGGCGTGATCATATGGACGCCGCTCCTTTCCGCACGGGCGGCAACGGATTCAACGTCGCGGACGTTGAAGGTGATGATGGTGGCACCCGGATCCTGCAGCTTCGGATGAACCGGATGGGCATCGACATTCCTGAACTCGATCAATTCCACTCGTAAATCCGATCCCGGAACCATCAGCGTCTTGGGCCGGTATTGCGCGCCAGGAGCCAGATACAGGTCCGCAAGCCCCGCGGTGAGCGGCGTGAACGGACGTACTGCGCCCATATCTGGAAGCCCGACAAAGTCCCGATAGAACTCAATGGATCGTTCCAAGTTTGCGGATTGCAGGAGCATGTTTCCACCAGCCTGGATCGACACGGGCGGATTCGGCGCCTGAAGCATCAAAAGCGCGCATACAAGCGTATTGATCATAGAACCCTCCTCCTCGCTGCGTGACTGGTAATTCTTCTTTCGACACCACCTAGGCGGCAAGCAATTTCCTTCCGCGACCTGAGGTTGCCGATTCTGGCGGACTTCCTTCAGTTGTCCGTAATCGGTTACTCGTAAAAGTGCATAGAAGGCGGCAGGTACTTGCCAATAATTTCATCCTTGATTAATAGATGTGGGTGCCACTGGGTGCCACCGGTGCCGCGCCAACTTTCACAAGCTTGTATTCCCATCGCGCTCACTTTCCGGAATAGCGGTTATACGGCCACTTGAACTTAATTGCGTCCTCTATTCCCATTCCATAAAATGGCGCGCAACCTATGTCGCTTCAAGTTGGCCAACAACTCGGCTCCTACGAAATTACGTCCTTGATCGGCAAAGGCGGCATGGGCGAGGTGTATCGGGCCCGCGACTCGAAACTGAAACGTGACGTAGCCATCAAGGCGCTGCCCGACGAATTTTCCCGTGATCATGACCGTCTCGTCCGCTTTCAACGAGAGGCCGAAGTTCTCGCAGCACTAAACCATTCGAACATTGCGTCCATTTACGATCTTCAGGAAGCAAACGAGTCTCGTTTTCTCGTCATGGAACTGGTCGAAGGTGAAACTCTGGCAGAACGGATTGCGAGAGGTCCGTTGCCAATTGAGGAAGCCCTCGACATCGCCAAGCAATTTTGTGAGGCATTGGAAGCTGCGCACGAAAAGGGCATCATCCATCGCGATCTGAAACCCGGAAATGTGAAGATCCTTCCGGGCGGCAAGGTTAAGGTTCTGGACTTCGGGCTCGCGAAGGCTCTCGAAAGCAATCCTTCGAACACCGTCTTATCCCACTCACCAACCTTGAGCATGGCTGCAACGAACGCGGGATTGATTTTGGGAACAGCCGCCTACATGTCGCCCGAGCAGGCGAAAGGAAAGGCTGCCGACACGCAATCGGACGTGTGGGCTTTTGGTGTCGTGCTGTACGAAATGCTCAGCGGCAAACCGGCCTTTGAGGGAGAAACGATCATTGAAATTTTGGGCGGCGTTACGAAAGTCGCTCCGGCCTGGAACGCGCTGCCGGAAACAACGCCTCCGCAGATCCGCTCGCTTCTCCGCCGCTGCCTGCAAAAAGACCGTCGCCGTCGGCTCCGCGCGATTGATCTTCCATCGGAGACGTTCGGGACGCGAGCATCTTCAAACCGCAAAGAGACTGTGCGCACATTGGATTCAGGACAGCCGCATAACTGCTCTCCTGCCGGTCTTGACGTACAACTTTGTCGGCAGCGCGATTTTCAGTACGCACAGGCATAACCAATTGGTTTTTCCCACTAGGTTTCCAAAGCCACGCGGTCGACAGTCCCTCCATGACGGGCGCGATAAGACCGACCCTCTGTCTATTCCGCAGGTTTCTCAGTATGCGTCTCGTGAACGTTCACCAGACTACCGACCATTTTTTCAGACAATCAGCAGTTGTTGTTTTACGAGAATGGATTCGGCGACCAACGAACGCGCGCCGGCCGGACCGGCGAGTCGAGCGACAGTCGCAATCAGATGTAGAAAAAGGACAGCCAGATCGTGCATGGCACAATCCTAACAAGATCGCGAAATCCAATAAATGCCCACAAATTAGCAATTCGCCATGCACAGGTGTTCTGCTGGCGGCTGCGGCCGGACGGCACAGGATGCCGGGCGGCAGGTATTCGTAACGGGTTGCGCCGGCTGCCACGGGACCGACGTGCGCCCGGCCTGCACGCGCCACACACCCGATAGGCGGCCTACCCCCGCTTGAAATGACTATCCTTTGGCCGAGTTCATGAAATCTCGGAGGCTAGTCGAAAGTTATGCAAATTTTTCTCGTCTGGAACGGAAGTATCTGTCGAAGCCAGCCGCAGAACATGTCGGTCCAACGGGTGAATTTGCACGAGCACGCGGAGCATCATACTGAGTAGCCACAGGAAATCTATTGTTTATCCAATCCCTAACCGCCGTTGCCGGAAGGGGAACTCTGAGGCGTTTCTTCTTTGAAAATTTTTTTCGGATCGCTTTCCTTGTCAACGATGATTCCCGTTCTGCCGCCAAACATCTCTTCCCAAATCATATTGCCATAATAGACGGTCTGGGATGGATCGGGATTGAACTTGTTATACACCGAATTGTCGAAATGGCCGGTAACCACCAGCTTTGCGCCTTTGGGCACGTGGACGGGTTGAGCGGGTGTGTATCCGAGCTGCCAGTTAAAATCGAAATGCGGCACATTCAGGATGATCTCCGATCGGCCATCCGGGTAGATCAGCGTGTAGGTCATGTCTTTTCCACGCAGGTGCATATGGGGACTCATCCATACAATTTGCGCATCTTGCAGGAAGGTAACGACGCCGGTGGGAGCTTCCCACTTTGGATCATTCGGAGTAATGGCAAAGTGCTCGCGATCCTGAAATCCGTGGGTACTAAAGGTCACATACTTCCGCTCCGGCTCTTGCTTGGCTACGGTGAAGCCGAGTTGCGGGCGATCCACAACTTCCGTCTTGCCGTTCGGCGTGTAGTGCGTGCTGAAGACAACATCCGTTCCCGCCCGTATCAGCTTGCCTGCGTGCTCGGACCTGTAATCGATGGGCTGACTTCCCGGCAGATAACATTCTCCTTCCGTGTCGCTGCCGCTAGGGACACTGGCTGAGGCCGATGTCTTCTTTGCCTTCGCTTTCGGCTGTGGAATTTCAACCCCCTTCTCGTCCCGTTGCACGTCTCTCCATATGGGGACGCCATAGACGACATCGGACCGGTGCGGGATGAAAGAGACGCAGATGTGATGCGTAACCGCAAATTCACTGGGTTTAATTTCCATCGAAGTTACCCAGGTGTCTTTGCTAATGCCGCTTGGCATCACGTAAGAGGTCCATTCGATCACATTATTTTTCGCGCGCGCCGGCACTGTCGTTGCTGGGCCATTCACGATAATGTCCGGCTTGATCTGCCAGCCGCCTTCCGGCCAATCCACCGGAGCCGGCTTGTCTTTCGCATCCCCTTCCGGAGCGCCTTGTTCCACCCACGCCGCGATGATGTCGATATCGCTTTGCTTCAGAGAAGTGTCATTCGAAAACTGGCCATATCTCGGGTCGGCGTTCCACGGCGGCATCTGCCGCGTTGTGACCTTGAGCATGATCGATTTCGCCCAGGGACGCGCGTCTGGATATGTGAGCAACGACATCGGGGCGATCTGCCCCGGACGGTGACACGTCTGACAGTTCTTCTGTAAGACCGGGAGTACGTCCTTATTAAAGGTGATGTGATCGTTTTGAATCTCGGCGGTCATCGCCGCATTCAACGTGATGTGGCTGGTTGGAGCTATTGCCGCCGCGGCCACGAACAACCCGGCAACTAATAATTTCTTAGTCATTCAACGATCCCCCCAAGGGAACTGTCCACGCTTACGTGTTATTTCCTCTAGGAGGACTTTATTTGATCCGCCCCGAGGTGTAAAGATTTTTCGCCCGCTCAATCGACTGAAAACGCGAGCAGAACGTTGCCCGGGATTGCGCGGCTGTAGCCGGAGTTGGTGAATACCATTCCGTCCACGACGGCCACACCGCCATTGTCGATAGAACCGCCCTTGGCTTTAACACCATTCAGTGTCGTGTATTCACGCACGGTGTCATAATCCCAAAGAATCCTACCGTCCTCGGCCGCATAGGCGCGCAGGTGGCCATCGACGGCGCCGGAAAATACAACGCCCGGAATGGCAGTCACCGCAGCGGATTGCGCCGGAGTGCAAGGTTTTCTGTCTCCACAGCCGGGAGATGGCGTAGACCAAAGCTTCTTTCCGCTGCCGAGGTCGAAAGCGGAGATGCCTCCGCCGCTGGTCGAATCCCATTCCGCCGTGTTGCCCACACGCGCAGCATCCGAGATCGCCACATATGCTTTTTCTCCATCAACTGCGGGCCCCCACTGAATTCCGCCGGCCGTACCACCTTTTCCGGCGCGCTGCTCCCAAACGATTTTCCCCGCTTGGTCCGGATCGAGGGCGTAGACCATACCGGATTTCTGTCCCGCAATGAGCAACTGGTGCCCGTCTTTCATGTCCACAAGAATGGGAGAAGCCGCAAAGTCGAAATCCGGCGAGTCCTCATTGGGACAATTGGATTGATCTTTGGCTCTCTTCGGGCAGGCCGTGTTCCACGCGTCGCGGGGAGTGAGTTGGCGAGCCCACCGGATCTTTCCGGAATCCATATCAAAGGCGACGACCGCATCCGATAGATCCGTTGGCGGGTTTGAATAATTGTTGCCTGTGCCAACATAAATCACCCTGCGCTTCAGGTCCAGCGTCGGTGAGTTCCAGATGGACACTCCAGATGGTCCCCAGAGCTGCGTTCCGATACGATTTTTCGTAGTCGGATGCGCTTCCTCCTGGATCGTATAAGTTCTCCAGATCACATTGCCGCTAGTGGCGTCGAGCGCGACGAGGCTGCCGTGAAACCGGCAACATGGATATGTAGGAACTGCTCCGGCACCCTCCTCCATAGAGGCAACGGGAACATATAATCGGCCGTCTTGGAGCTTGGGAGCGCCGGTAATTCTAGCGGTTGGATAATTCTCCACCTTGACTTTCCACAGCAGCCCTCCGGTCGCTGCATTAACCGCATACACGTTCGCCGCCATGTCGGCAAAGTATGCGAGGACATTGCCGTCATTGCCTTTACCGAAATTGATCGCCGTGCGGACTCCGGATTCGGCGTCGAACTTCCAATATATACAACCCTTCTTTGCATCCAGGGAGTAGACGCTTCCCCGGTAACTGCCCAGATAGAGTCGCCCACCCAACACCGCAGGTTGGGCACTCGCACTCGCATCTCCGGGAAGACCGAATGCCCATTTCAGTTTCAAACGCGGCACGTCGCCGCGCGAGATTCCCGCAGATTCTGCGGGTTGGAAGCGAGTGTTGGTCGCGGTAATACCCCAGCCGTTCCACGACGGTCCGGTTAAAACATTCTGGAATGTATTCGCTCCACTGCAGAATGCGGATCCCGGTATCGCGTCCAACGGAGCGCTGCCGAGAGCCTTCCCGGAAAGAAATTCAGCAATGGCTCGACGCTCTTCTGCAGTACGCTCCGATCCTTGAGGCCTCATGACACCTTCTTCAAGAGCCGAGAGAATGTGCTCGGGCGACATCAGCCTTACACTGTCACGGCCCGGCGCTCGCGATTCACCGCCGGTTTCATGGCATGAAGCGCAATTTGTTCTGTAAAGGGTGGCGCCATCCTGCGCCCAAAGCAAACCGGAAGTGCCGATGCACCATCCAATAATTGCTAACCATAACAAGCGAATTTTCATACGCCTCCGATTCAGAATAACAACTTGAGCGCGAGCTGAATTCTCCGGGAGTCTCCCACGGTCGTTGAGATCTGTCCTGCCGTGGCTGCCACCGATGTTCCGTTGTAAGGCCCGGCTCCAGCGGGAAGCCCGAAATTCGGATGGTTGAAGATATTGAAAACTTCAAAACGGAACTGCGTTTTGCCCTGATCTCCCAACACGCGAACCGGTAGTTCCTTCGATAGCGACAGGTCGGTGTTGGCAAAGCTGGGCCCCCGCAGTACATTCCGGCCCACATTGCCAAATACTCCCACCGGTCCGTCAGGAGTACTGATTGGTGGGGGAGAAATGAACGCCGCGGGATCAAACCATCTCAAGATGGTCTTTGGATAACGGTTACCTGTGAAATTCGGATTCACACTTGGCCTATCCGTGCCGGTGTTGTTGATACCGCTGCCGGAGGGGTTGGTCGTCATTGTGACATTGACCGGATAACCGCTATTCCACGCCTCGATTGCGCTGATGCCCCAGTCGCTGAGAATTGAGCCCACGATCGTTCCCTGGCGAAAGCTCGGCACCCGGTAAACCATATTAAAGCGCCAGTTATGTGGTATGTCGAACACAGCCGGACCGCGATCCGCTGCCCTATTGTAGGGATTCGCCAATGAGCCCTCTTGCCCGCCTATCCCTTGAAAATCATCCATATTTTTCGCCCAGGTGTAGGAGCTCTGAAACTGGAGTCCATGGCTCACCCGCTTGGTCAGGCCAACCTGGAGGCTGTTGTAGTGGGAGTCGGCGGTGGGGCTGATGAGCGTGATCGAGGCAAAATTCGGATTTTGGTGGGCTGCCGTAAAGAGCTTATTCCCCGGCAGAGGCCAACTATTAACCGATCCAGGCATCGGAGACTTTGGGTTCGCATCCTGGCGCTGCCATAAGTGGAGTCCGCGCGAACCGGCATAAGCGATGGACAAGACTTGGTTCCATGGCAACTGACGCTCTACACTCAGGTTGTACTGATACATTTGCGGCTGCTTCACGTAGTAGTCGATCAACCCCAATTGGGGCGTGTAGGTTGGGGGAACCTGCAGGGGAAGCGTCAGCGGGAGTTGATTTGTAGCAGACGGGGCTGTAACCGTAAATTGCTGGGCAAAAGGCAGGTAAATGGGAAGGTTAACGAACGCCGAGCCGATGTTGGCAATATCGAACAGCCTGGCGAACCCGCCGCGCAGCGCCGTTTTGTTGTTTCCAAAAATATCCCAGGCAAACCCAACGCGCGGGCCGAAATTCCGAAGCGTTGCGTTCCGGAACGGCGGGCCCACGACGGCTGAGGCCACCGTATCGGTCGTACCTGGGTGCAGCATCGCCGAATTCGCACCATGGGCTTCGCGAGGAACGGTGTTGAATTCATAGCGAAGTCCCAGGTTCAGAGTGAGCCTGCTGGCTAACCGGATATCATCTTGAAAATAAAAACCAAGCGTGGTGTAGCGCCAATACCGGAGTTCATTGTTGTGTGCAGGGTCCAACAGAGAAAACGTGTTCGCCAGTCCTGCGAAGAAATTGGGGATCGTCAGGAAGCTGGCGGTACCGGGCCGGCTCAGAAAGGAAATGACATTCTGTTGATAGCGATTAACGAGGGTTCCGAACTTCAGTGCATGCGTGCCCTTCGTATAGAACATATCGTCGCTATAAGTGAAGATGTTCTGCACATCATTGCTCGGATCGGTCCCTCCTGCCTCGTGACTAAACGTGGTCACGCCAACAATATTAAGAACACCCATATGCAAACAGCCTCGAGGCTCGCCGGATAAGGATGCGTACACAGGTGAACAGACGAAGGACGTCCCAGGAATCGAGTTACTGCTGATGCAGGGTCCGTTGACTTCCGGACAGTTCGAACTCGGCAGACCCAGCTCAGGAGTAATGGTCCTATTGTCGATAATCGTGCGGCTGTAAGAAGCCCGAGCGTTATTCAAAAACGCTGGTGAGAAAATATGGGTGTGGGAGAGGGTCAGAAACTGAGGACGGCTTCGGATTCGATTTACTATCTGTGGCCAGTTAAAGGGATTATCGGTGTTTGTATTATCGATCGTATAACGGCTGAAGAAGGAGTCACCGGCGGGAAAATTGTTATCCAACCGAATCTGCCCATAATGCTCATCGATTGGTGATCGAAACACATATCCGAACCTGTTATTGGGGAGGTTGGGATATGGATAGAGTTGCAAAAACGGTTGCACGACCGGGGCGACGGTGCCGATTGGAGGAGCACCCGGCAGGGTCGACGTTGCGCACGGATTTCCCGTTGCCAGCAGTTTACGGGTGGCCGGGTCGAAGCAATTGGCAGGGAAATCATTCAGTACCTGGGACTGGCCGGCGCGTTGGATGAGTGCTTCATATGTCGCATAGAAGAATGTCTTGTCTTTCCGAATCGGGCCCCCGAATCCTCCACCGAACTGATTCCGGCGCAAGGCGGTGATGCGCTTTCCCGGCTGAATGATGGCGGTGGGATCGAAGAAATTCGCGGCGTCGAGCGCGCTATTCCGCAAGTATTCGAACAGTTCGCCGTGGAAATCGTTCGTGCCTCCTTTGCTGACAATCGTCATGACGCTACCCATCGACATGCCATATTCGGCGCTGAACGCGTTGGTGACGACTTTGAATTCCCGGGTACCGCTTAGACCCAGACTTGTGTTGGCTACCGAACTGGCCGATGCACCGGATATATTCAGCATCGGAGCGCCATCGAGTAAGTAACTGTTGGATCGTGCCGGAGCGCCATTGCTGCTGTACAAAGTGCCGGTCGCTCCGGTCGACGGTGTGCCGATAGGAGCCCTTTGCTGGGTCACGCCCGCCTGCATCAAACTCAGGTCTATGTAACTGCGGCCGTTGAGCGGGAGATCCTGAATCTTGTCCTCGTTCACCAGACCACCGAGTGCGCTCGTCGTCGTGTTGACCAATGGAGCTTCGGCGGACACTTCGACCGTTTCCGCGACCGCTCCAACTTTCAAGGCGAAATCCAACACGGCTTCCTGCCCAACGGCTAGCGTTACTCCGCTCCGCACTTCTGTTGTAAAGCCCTGCTGTTCGGAGCGGACCTCATAAGCCCCAACCGGCAACCCTGGAAAGCGGTACGAGCCATCTTCATTGCTCGTCGTCGTGCGCGTCAGGCCGGTTCCCGTGTTGCGGGCCGTAACGCTAACTCCTGGAATGACCCCTCCGGTGTTGTCCCTGACCGTCCCTAAGATCGTGCCCGTTGAAAATTGCGCGAATAGAGAAACAGGGGTAACAGCTATCGATATTGCGAAAGCAAGAAATAGGCGACCCGTTCTTTGGGTCCATATGCGAGAAGCCATTCAAAACCTCCATTCCAGAATGCAATGTTCAGGAACTGAACCAAGACTCAAAATCGAAATCGGGACCGTTGGCCTCCGTACAGTTCGACTTGTCCTCCAAGCGGCAGGCGGTGTTCCACGCAGCAGGCCCACCCAGAGAGTTGATCGATTCACCAGCCGCAGGGCGACACATGGATCGCGGCGACGGTGTCGTTTTGAGAGGTTCGCCGAAGGACTTGCCTGTGACGAATTCAGCGATCGCGCGGCGTTCCACTCCCGTTCGGCCGCTGGCCATGGATAGCATGGCACCGCTTTCCAATGCCGTGAGAACCCGCTCGGAAGACATCGCACGAAGGTCGTCGCGAGATGGGGCGCGCTCGAGGCCGGTATCGTGGCACGTGGCGCAAAGCTGGGTGTAGAGAGTCGCCCCGTCTTCTGCGGCGATGGGCCCAGCCGAAGAGAAAGACAGAACAAGGCAACCGATCGCGTAAGAAATCAGTTTTCTCATATTCTCCCTGCCTGTTTGGATTTTGTTTGCGCCGAGTATACTCCCGGTTTTCTCGATTCGAAATTCAAAGAGGAGAGCATCCCCAAGAAAACTGGCGCGCCGAAGAGATTGTATGAACTTGTATCAATCCTTTGACAAACGGTTCGGCTAGTGCAGAATGGCGCCAACAACAATACGCAAAAAACGGCAACTGTATTCAGCCGCGGATTACGCGAATTACACGGATTAAATCGCGTAATTCGCGGCTGGCACGCTTCTGCGTGGACTTTCAAGGGAGGAAACTATGAGGAAGATCCGCGGTCCTGCTGCGGCCACACTTCTACTCTGCATTGTGAGTTGCACCATTGTTTTCGCACAGTCCACGGCCCAAGTGAGCGGCAGCGTGAAGGACCAGACCGGGGCTGTATTGCCCGGCGCGGAAGTCACGATGACGCAGACAGAGACCGGGCTTGTTCGTACCACCATATCCGATGAGACCGGTTCGTATTCACTGCCAAACCTGCCTATCGGACCATACAAATTGGAAGCGCAGCTTCCCGGATTCCGCTTGTACGCGCAAACCGGAATCGTGTTGCAGGTCAACAGCAATCCGGTGATCAATGTCGTTCTTCAGGTGGGCCAGATCACCGACCAGGTCGAAGTCCAGGCCAACGCGGCGCTCGTTGAAACGCGCAGCACGGCAGTCGGCCAGGTGATGGAGAACACCCGAATCCTGGAACTTCCTCTCAATGGACGCCAGGTCACCGACCTTATCGTTCTTTCCGGCGCGGCCGTCGGCGGCGGAGTGCAGGCCACCGGCACAGCCACTTCCGGCCGGAATTATCCGACCGACTCTATTTCGGTGGGCGGCGGACTGAACAACGGCCTCCTCTATATCCTGGACGGAGGCACGCACAACGATCCTTACAACAACCTCAACCTGCCACTTCCGTTCCCGGATGCGCTCCAGGAATTCAAAGTGGAGACCAGCGCGCTGCCGGCGCAGTACGGACAGCACTCGTCGGCGGCGGTGAATGCTGTGACGAAGTCCGGCACGAACGAATATCACGGCGACCTCTTCGAATTCGTTCGCAACGGTTCATTGAATGCGCGCAACGCATTCGCTCCCAAACGGGATTCGCTCAAGCGCAACCAGTTCGGCGGAGTGCTCGGCGGTCCGGTGATCAAGAACAAGTTGTTCTTCTTCGGCGGCGACCAATCGACCACATTGCGCTCGGCACCGGTCGAAGGCATTGCGTTCGTTCCCACGCCTGCGATGCTTGCGGGCGACTGGACGGCGATCTCAAGCCCGGCGTGCAATGCCGGTCGCCAGATCACGCTGCGCGCTCCCTTCGTCAACAACCGGATCGATCCGTCGTTGTTTTCTCCTGCCGCGGTGAACCTCTTGAAGCGCCTCCCGTCCGCGACGGATCAATGCGGACGCGTCACGTACGGCCAGATCATCAAAAGCAACGAACACGTCATCGTGGGCAAGATCGATTACACGCAGAGCACCAAGCATTCGTTGTTCGGGCGCTATGAATTTGCGCGTTACGACGCGCCGTCACCCTATGACGGAGTCAGCACGCTGTCTTTGCTCGAAGGCGACAAGAAGGTCCGCGCGCAATCGTTCGTACTCGGCGATACGTACGTGTGGAGCTCGAAGATCGTGAATTCCTTCCACGGCACGCTGCTTCGAACGCTTGGCGAGAAAAGCTCTGCCGATTTCTATAACCTGGCCGACCTTGGGGTGAAGAATTTTTACTACGCGCCGGGATTGCCGAAGATCCTGATCGTCGCCGTTACCGGAGGATTCGCTGCAGGAAACCAGGCGGTAACCAAGGGCGTCAGCAACAACACGGCTTTTCAGTTCGCGGACGATGTGAGCTGGTTGAACGGGTCGCACCAAGTGGGATTCGGAGTGAACTATATCCATTCGATGCTCAACGTGCTTTCCGTCTCAACCGCGGTTGGAAACGTTACCTTCAATGCGACCAACACCGGCTTGTCGCTGGGCGATTACATCCTTGGAAAGATAAACACGTACTCGCAGCAGAACGTGACGACCCATTATCCGCGGCAGGATTACGTCGGCATGTATCTGCAGGACACGTGGAAAATGTCTCCCCGCTTTACGCTCAATGCCGGCGTTCGCTGGGAACCGTTCCTCGGACAGCGCGACAAGCAGGGCAGGATGCTCCACTTCCAGCGCGACTGGTTCGACCAGGGACGCAAGAGCACCCTGTTCAAGAATGCTCCGGCGGGACTTCTGTTCCCCGGCGACTCCGGAATTCGCAACGACAAGATCGTCCCGAATGCGCTGGCGCATTTTGCGCCGCGCGCCGGCTTGGCATGGGACCCGGAGGGCAACGGTCAAATGACGATCCGCGCGGCGTATGGAATCTTCTTTGACTATCCGCATCTCTACCAGTTCACGTCGCTGCGCGATGCACCGCCGTTTGGAACGCGCGTGATCCTGACCAATCCCTCCAGCACGTTCGATGATCCGTGGCAGGGTTATCCCGGCGGCAATCCGTTCCCGACGAGACCTCCGGGACCGGATACGACCTTTTCAACAAATGTTGCCGTGACGAACATTCCAGTCGATCTGAAGATGGCGTACATCAACCAGTGGAACCTCAGCGTGCAGCGGCAGATCGGTAACGATTGGCTTGTCGCGGGCAACTACATCGGCAGCACCGGCGTTCATGTGTTGAACAGCACGGAAGGCAACCCGGCGGTTTATATTCCCGGCGCCAGCTGCACGATCAACGGACAAACGTTCACGCCATGCTCTTCGACGGCAAATACGACACAGCGTCGCGCGCTGAACTTGAAGAACACGGATCAAGGCCGTTATTACGCGAATGTCGTGAACGCGGACGATGGTGGCACGCGCCGGTATCACGGATTGATGCTTTCCGTGCAGCGCCGCGCGAGCAGGAACGTGACCGTGCAGGGGAACTATACGTGGTCGCACTGCATCGACCAGGGGCAGACCACGATCGTTCAGAACAACGGATTCCAGATTCCGGAACGCCGCGCGGCGAACGAAGGAAACTGCGATCTGGACCGCCGGCAGAATTTCAATCTGTCGGCGGTGTATTCGACACCGCAGTTTGCCAACTCCACGCTGCGGATTCTCGGCACGGGCTGGAAAGTTTCTGGAATTGTCAGGATCCTGACGGGAAGCGCGCTGACCGTGTCTTCCGGTCTCGATAATGCATTGTCCGGAACGCAGGACCAGCAGCCGAACCAGGTGCTCGCCACTCCGTTCGCGGCGAAGAGCGCGGCTTCGTGGCTGAATCCGGCGGCGTTCGCGCAGCCTGCGGCCGGTACGTACGGCAACATGGGGCCGCGGAACGTTCGCGGCCCGAGAAGTATCCGAATCGATATGGGACTGACACGCGCGTTCCAGGTGCGAGAAAGACAGACTCTGGAATTTCGGGCGGAGGCTTTCAATGTGCCGAACCTCGTGAACCTGGGCAATCCGACGCTCGTACTGACGAGCTCGACGTTCGGGCAAATTCTATCGGCGAGTGATCCGAGGATAATGCAGCTGGCGTTGAAGTTCGTCTTTTGAGGTGAGCCGCGAATTACGCGAATGGCGCGAAGTAAATCGCGTAATCCGCGTAATTCCGCACTTCCTGAGCGCCCTAGGCCGACGGCGCGGAAAACACCAACCGCGGCTGGAATACGAATTCGACATTAACAGGTTTGATGTGTCTTCTACATGCCCGCTTCAGGAAAGCACGAACGGGCGCTATCTGGAGCGGCAACCAGCGGACTATTGTTTCGATGGGGAAAGACCGAGGTCGCGAAATCCTTTGTTGAAACCTTCCACTTCGTTGACCGGCGCGCAGATGCCCTCGGTGACGCCGGCAAATAACCCCACCCAGCCGAAATAGGTGACATGATCATCCGTTATTTTTTTGAAGGTCCTCTTGGCGCCCACATACGGGGCCGTATAATACTCCGGATCGTACACCGTCATTTGAAGCTCGATCGTGTTGTAGTCGATGCGCCGGTATCTTTCTTCGATACGCGCATGGAAACTTTTTGGAAGCCCGTTCTGATCCAACCAGGCTCGTTCTTCCATACCAACGGTATTTACTATTAAGGTGTCCCGCTCCCAATTCGCCACGGAGTGCCCATACCATGCAGGACCAAGATTCTCGAGATTCTGTCCCGAAGGCAGTGCTCGGCTATCGGTCCAGAGATATCGTATTCGGTGTTCCCATTGGAACACCTGAAGGATTTTGTCCTTGGTCATGATCCACTCTATCGGCTCGTCCTCATTAACTAGCCGCGGAAAGCCCATCGGGTTGCACGTAAACCATGGGGCGTTTGCAGTAACTCGGCCTGCCATGGCGGCTACTCCCGCCGGCGTCAACGGAGGAGGCTTTACGCCCAAGGTGTGATCGCGAACG
>Ga0075425_100003680_pt1 | contig 15613 bp, 7 predicted proteins | sample SoiMethybrSBSTD4_FD_75300 | JGI IMG/M metagenome (GOLD analysis project Ga0075425, IMG submission 75300) | Bulk soil microbial communities from a Populus tree surrounding site in Tennessee, USA - Soil MetaG P. TD hybrid SBSTD4 | ecosystem: Environmental > Terrestrial > Soil > Tree plantation... | reverse complement strand
GGGGCGCAGCCGGTCGGAGGTCGGCCGCCCCGCGGTGTCGTGCAGGGAGCACGCGGCCCCTTCGGCCGGGCGCAGGACAACGTGCACCAGCGGGCTCGAAGGGGCCGCCGTGGTGGCGCACGGCGAGGCCAGAGCGGCGACGGTTACACCAAGCCACGCCCACTGCTGCGACAAACGCCCTCGGCGGTCGGCGCCCTCCGGCCGCACGGGTACTACCGGACGGTGGCGTAATACGAGCTGGTGTCCACTCGTCCCTGGCCGAATTTGACCTCGCTTCCCGCCTCGATGGTTTGAATCCAATGACTGGCGTTGATGCGGTTTTGAGAACGCAGCCAATCGAAGAAGCTCCTCATGTTGAACTCGAGGCTGGTCGCATTGCTTGTTCTCTTGAACGCGTAGTAGTTCCAGCCGGGGGCGTTGGTGTAATAGACATTCCAAGGATGCCCCGCGATTGAAACAGTAGCGATCTTCGTTCCAAAGTGTGAGGTGTATCCCCAGTAGTACGGCCAGACCATGATCTCGTACGTGTGGGCACCGCCCCCCGTTCCGCCGACCCAGATGTCCCAGGCGACGTTTGCCCTCCCGGTTGGAGAGCCGGTACCGTTTTGACCTTTTACCGAGAAGACCCATTTCACGTCGATGTTCTTGTTGGCGCTGATCTGCGTCGGAAGAGCCGAATAGTTGGAAGCGTTCGTCCTCACTTCCGGATACGCCTTGACGCTGTCCGGATTGCCCCCGTCCGGCCAGTTCCATCTCCATCCGAAACTCGCGGTCGTGGGGCCGTTGCCGTAGATGCACTGCGTCCAGTTGGTAATGCTTCCCACTCCCCAGATATTGTTGTAGAGAAAATATTTGGCCTGGTCCGTGAAGTTGAGTTTCGCCCATCCGGCACAGGATTCGGCGGCAACTCCGGAGTTGGAACAGAACACCGTCAGGCCAAGAACCAATGCGGTGACAACACTCCTCTGACGCATTCTTCCTCCTCGGAATTCTTTCAATCAGCGATGACCTTCGGAGCGTCCGTGGTGTCGCTCGGGCATGAGCCGGAGGACCCCGAAGCGGGACGTGTTCCGGAAGGACTCGCCCGTGGGGTCGTTCCAGGTCACGACACTGCTGCGGACGCCGTTCCCCAGCGCGTCGTCGTTCACCTGGAAGTCGAAGCCGATCACGGTCCCGGATCCGGAAAGGGTCGGATCGAGCGCGATGGCCAGCTCCACGTCGTAGCCGCCCGGCACCACCCTCGTGGCGCTCACGATCTGGCCAGCGCTCGCCGAGCCGCCGAAGCTCTGTGTGTTCTCGTAGCTGACGCGGAACTGCCCGTCGTCGGGCTCGTACTGGCTCGTCTTGGCGTTGTTCTGGTCGAGGAAGACCTCGATCGAGTCCTGCTCCCAGGCATGGGCGCTGACCTTGCTGAGGAGCGCATCCGAGACGTGAGCGAGGACGTAGAGGTGGCCGGCATCCCACAGCGTTTTCACGCGCGCGGTGGCGCCGCTGGTGCCGAGCACCCAGGTGTTCGTGGCGATTTCGGGGGCGCCCGCCCACACCGGATCCTCGACCCCATCGACGATCGGCGTGCCCCGGTTCACCTCGGCGATCTGGTTCTCGCCGACGAGGCTCAACGTGCCGAACTTGGACGTGTCGGTGGTCTGGGTGAGGGTGAAGTCGTTCCAGGCCGCCACGGTGCCTCGGTTGGCGTCGGTGACGCGAAGGTCGAAGCCAATCTCGGCCCCCGTCAAGAGCGCTCGCGTGATGGGGATGGCCGCTTCCACCTCATAGCCCCCGAGTCGTTCTCGCGTCCGGAAGCGCACGGGGTGGTGGCCGTCCCCGAAGCGGCGGAACGAGTAGGCCGCGTCGTCGGGCTCGTAGCTGGTGGCCTTGTCGTTGTTCTCGTCGACGAAGACCTCGACGCGGTCGTCCCGGCTCCGTGTGGGATCGCTCACGGTGACGAGCAGGTGGAGATGATGCTCGTCCCACAGCGCCTTGAAGGTCACGGGGACCGCATCTTCATCGCCGAAGGTCGTGCTGGCGGCGGTCGCCCACTCGACGTCTCGGTGGTCCGCCCGTCGCTCGTCCTCGTCGCCGTCCCATTGCTCCCCACCCCATCGCTCCTCCCCGTGGTGGTCGATCTCGAACGTGCCCTTGACGACGGGCAAGCGCTGGGTCAACACGGGCAGCCGTAGGGGATCGACCAGGCCCCAGTACGCGAGCTTGGCCTGGAGGTCCTCGTCGAAGAGGAGGGGCAGGTCCAGCCGCGCGATGGGAAAGGTGCTCAGCCACGTGTTGTCGTCGGCCAGGCCCCAGAAGGTCACCGAGCTGATGCTCTGCGAGAGCCGGCGGTATTCGCGGGAGATGTCCCGGTAGCGGTAGGCCTGCTCCACCAGGATCTCCTCGGGTACGACCTGGTAGCGCGAGGTGCCGTCGGTGTAGACGCTCATGTCCATCTCGGTGATCTGGTTGTCCAGGCCGAGGGCGGCGAAGGCCTCGATGCTCGTGCGGATGGCCGCCACCGAGGGATTCCCGACGTTGATGTGCATCTGGTGGCCCACGCAGTCGACGGGCACGCCGCGGGCGAGCATGCCCTGCACGAGACTGAGGAGAGCCTGGCGTTTGGCCGTGTCGGTGGTGCTGTAGTCGTTGATGCAGAGCTTGACGGACGGACCCGCCACCTCGCGCGCGACCTGGAAGGCGCGGTCGATGTAGTCCGTTCCCGTGAGCGCCAGCCACGGAGTCTGGCGCAGCCCGTCCGGCTGCGCGGGGTCGACGACCTCGTTCACGACGTCCCAGGACGTGACCACGTCGGCGTAGCGGGCCACCACGGTCCGGATGTGCGACTCCAGCCGCTGCAGCACGAGGTCCTTGTTCTCCGGCGTGGGTGTGAGAGGGGCGCCGCTCGCGTCCTGGAAGAGCCAGGCCGGGACGTCCTGGTGCCAGACCAGGGCGTGGCCCCGCACCTTGAGGCCGTTCTGACGTGCGAAGTTGGCGATGGTGTCGGCGGGACCGAAGTTGTAGGTGTTCTCGCTGGGATGGATGGGGGCGAACTTCCACGAGAAGCGGGGAGTGATCGTGTCGTAATGCTTCCGCGTGAGCTCGCTGTGGCGGGCGCTCGTGACCTCACCCACGTCGACCGCGGCTCCGATCGTGAAGGAGTCGGCGAGCACGTCCTTGAGGGAGGGGATGTCGGTCTGGATGGGTAGAGGCGGTGCATAGGACAGAGCGAAGTCGTCGATGTAGTAGGACGTCGTCGCGTCCGTGGCCGTCTCCACCTTCAGGTTCAGGAAGTCGGCGTCGCCCGGCATCGTGAACAGGGCCGACATCTTGATCCACTCGGCGGCGGTGACCGTCGTGTTGGGGACGGCCGTGTGGAAGGTCGACACGCCCGCCAGCCGGCGCTCGACGGTGACCCGCAAGGTGGCGTCCGGCCTCCCGGCGGCCAGCTTCGCCCAGACCGTCACCCGATAACGGAAGCCGCGGCTCATCTTGCCCGTGATGTTCATGGCGGGCCCCTGGAAGGCGGCCGTGCGCCCGGTCGTGAGCAGGCTGTGCGTGCCTCCGTGCGCCTGCTCCGTCACGGAGGTGACCACGACACCTGCGCCCAGGTTGACCCAGCTCCGATCGACGCCCTCCGCGGTCGTGTAGCAGTAGAGGCCGTTGTTGCGGTCGGTCTCGAAGTCACAGGCGGCGCCCGTCTGGTCGGGAATCACCTCCGTGATGCGGAAGTCGTCGATGTAGAACTGTGTCGTGGCGGCGCCACTCTCCACGTATAGGTTCAGCGTCGTCACGTCAGTGGTGAGCCGGTAGCTGCCCTGGAGCGTCACCCAGGTTGCGCTGGTCACTCCGCTTGTCGCGCTCGCGGCGACGGAGTCGAACCGGTCGGAGGTCTCGCCCGCCACCCGGCGCTGGATCGTCATCTTCAGGGTGTCCTGGAGCGTGGCCTGTCCGGCGGTCAGGCGAACCGACACTCGGATCTGATACAGGAGGTTCTTCTGGAGCACGGGCATGACGTTCAGCGTCGGCCCGTTCCACGCCGCCGTGCGTCCCGTCGTCTTGAGGCTGCTGAGGCCGGTGGCGGCCGCCTCGTTGGTGACGGCCAGGACCGCGGTGCCGCGCGGAAACCAGCCCTGCGTCGTGCCGCCCTCGAAATCGTGCTGCACGACCTGGGCGCCCGCGGCACCCGGAAGGGCGAACGTCACCAGCGCGAGCAGGAGAGCGGCTCCCGCGCGAGTGTCCCGAAACGAGAGCGCCTGCCGCATGGGAGCCTCCATCTCCCGGGGATGGTGCCGCGGTGCGCCGCGGACGTCATGATCCAGGCGTTCGACCGTGGCGTAGGTGGTTGGAGCCAGGTCCTTCGGAGTGGGTATTTCGGCCCGGGTGCAGGGTTCCCGGACCGTCAGGCGGAGACGCTAGGGTCTCAGGGGGATGATGCCGCTTTGAATGCCGACGGCCACGGCGTGAGCCCGATCGCTGACTCCCAGCTTCATGAGGATGTTGTTCACGTGGTTCTTGACCGTACTCTCGGAGATCCCGAGATCGGCACCGATCTCCTTGTTGCTCATTCCCCGTCCCACGCGGCTCAAGACCTCCACCTCTCGTGCGCTCAGGCTCGAGCGCGGAAGCCGCTCCACCAGCCGCGCCGAGACGTCGGGGGGAACCTGGGGTCGACCGGCGGCGACCTCGCGAATGGCCTTCAGGATCTCCGTGCTCGGCGTCTTCTTGAAGAGATAACCCTGGGCTCCCGCCTTCAGCGCGCGATAGATGTCTTCATGGCCATCCGAGCTCGAAAGGACCAGGATCCGTGCCTCGGGCCACTCCTTCCGCAGGATCTCGATGAACTGCACGCCGCTCATCCCGGGCAGGCGTATGTCGAGCACGATCACGTCCGGCCGCTGCTCCCGGCAGGCGGCGAGCGCCGCGGCACCGTCGGCGACGGCCGAAACCACGCTCATGTCCGATTGCAGGCTGATGACCGCGGCCAATCCCTCGCGCACCACGGGGTGGTCATCGACGAGTGCGACTCGGATGAGGCGCCTAGGCGTGTTTGGATCGTCCAACGTTCCCCCCTCCCGACCCGATCGGCACCGTGACTTCGATCTCCGTACCCTCGCCCTTCCGGCTGCGCAGGCTCATCTGGCCGCCGAGCCCCTCCGACCGCTCACGCATTCCCAGCAGTCCGAAACGGCCGCCATTCCGGTGCGACGCGTCTTCGAGATCGAAGCCGCAGCCGTCGTCGCGGACCCGCAGCCGCACGGACCCTTGTTCGCAGGAGAGCTGCACGGCGACGTTGGCGGGACGGCCGTGTCTCACCGCGTTCGTGATGGCTTCCTGGGCGATGCGGAGGATCTGGTCCTTCACCTCCTGGGGCAGCGGCAGGGAGGATCCGTGCACTTCGCAGCGGATGCCCGTCTCCGCCGTGACCTGGCGGACGAGGGCGGACAGCGCGGCGTCCAGCTCCTGATGCTCGAGAACGCCCGAGCGCAGCGCCCATATCGAATGGTGTGCCTCGGAAACGCTCTGCAGCGTCAGCTCGTAGGCGCGGCCCAGGTGGCGAGCGGCCCTCTCCTGCGATGCGGCCGCCGCCGCTTCGAGCTGGAGCTTGATCCCGATGAGGCTTTGCTCGAAGGTATCGTGAAACTCGTGGGCCATCCGAGTTCGTTCGGCGAGGATCGTGTCGAAGCGGCTCTCGACCTCTCGCATGCCTCGCCGGACGTTGATCCGCAACAGGAGCCAGGCGCTGAGAACCAGGGCCAGAACGGCAAGGAAAGAGAAGGTCCGGGTCTGATAGAAACGGGGGGCCAGGGAGAAGGACACCGATGCCCCCTCCTCGTTCCAGAGACCGCTGTCATTCGAGGCCTTGACGCGGAAGCGGTACCTCCCCGGCGGAATCCGCGTGTAATGGGCCACCCTGCGTGTGCGCGCCTCCATCCAATCCTCGTCCAGGCCTTCCAGCTTGTACTTGAACTGCACCTTCCCGGGCGCTCGGAAGCTCAAGGCCGTGTACTGGAACTCGAAGTCGGTGTGACCGGGCGCCAGCTCCTCGTCGGGCCCGACCGGCTGAGCGTCCGCCAGAACGCTCTCGATGACGACGGGAGGAATCACGGTATTCGGTGCCAGGCGAAAGGGATCCACCGTGGACGGGCCCCGGGGACCGACGAACCACAACTTCCCGCCCTGGTCTCGGATCACGTTGGGCTGAGACGTTCGATCGGAGTCCAGGGAGCGTATGCCATCGTCCACGCCGTAGGAGTCGCCGGACAGGCGCGCGGCCTTTCCGGCCGACAGGTCGTCGAGCTGGCTCCGCGCCACCCGAAAGATCGCGCGACTGGAGCTCAACCAAAGATAGCCGCGGTCGTCTTCGGCGATACCGGTTAGCCACTCGCACGGAAGACCCTGCTCGCGCGTGTAGCGGGTCGCCTGTTGGTCCCGGTAGCGAACCAGACCGGCTCGAGTCGCCAGCCACAGGGTTCCCGTCCGGTCCTGATAGATCGAGTGGACGCCCTCTTCGGCGAGGGTCAATGAGTACCGGCCCTCCTCGATGCGGCCGAGGCCCTGGGTCGTGCCCAGCCACAGCGGTCCGTCCTTCCCGGCCGAGAGGCAGTAGACGTAGGGAATCCCGCTCGGCGTGGATCCGTCGCGAAGCCGGTAGGGACTGATCTTCCCATCCTGGAACCGGTGCAACGGACGGCTTCCGTTCTGGGTCACCGCCACGATGAGGCCCTCGTCGTCCTCGGAAATGGCGGAGACATAGCGTCCGCCCTCGATGGGATAGGGCCTCAAGAGACCATCCTTGAACTGGGTGAGCCCCCCCTGAGTCCCGACCCACAGACTCCCGTCCCGACCCTCGTAGAGAGGTCCGCCGCTGTCTCGGTAGAGACCCTGCCCGCTCGTGAACCTGCGAACGAGTCCGTCCTTGAAGCGATAGAGGCCCCGCTTGTCGGTGTTGATCCAGAGACTGCCGTCCCGCGTCGTGCACAGGGAGCGTGTCGCGGCCATGAAGGGGCCTTCTACCGAGGCGAGCGGGAAGAAGGGCGTGTCCCAGAAGCGGTTCAGGCCCTCGCGCGTACCGACCCAGAGGCTTCCTTCCCGGTCTTCGTACATCGACAGGACCTCGTCATCGGAGAGGCCGTCGCTCTTTGCGAAACGAGAGAACCGGCCGCCCTGAAATCGGTAGAGACCCGCCGCGGTCCCGACCCACAGGTTCCCATCTCGATCCTCGAGGAGCGCGTTGACCGCCCCTCCCGCGAACGTCTTCTCCTTCGTGTAGGACGTCCACTTCCCCTGGGCGAGGCGGCTCAACCCGGCGTCGGTACCGACCCAGAGCGCACCGCTGCGGTCTTCACAGAGAGACGTCACGATGTCGCTCGCGATGTCTCGATGGCCGAAAACGGTCACCTCTGCCTGGGCCTCGGACCCGGTCCGGACGAGACCGCGCTGCGTACCGACCCAGAGGCGGCCCTCGCGGTCCACGAGGATCGCGCGGATGTGGCCGTCGGGAAGCGGCCGGAGCTGGAACCGACCCTTTGCGTAGAGCTGAAGGCCGTCTCCGTAGGTGCCGACCCAGACGCCGTCGCGGCCGGGTGAAAGGGATCGGATGCTCCGGTGCACGAGGTTCGAGTCCACCAGATAGGAAGTGAACCGGCCCTCTCGGTGAGAGTAGAGGCCTCGCCCTTCTGTTCCGATCCAGAGACGACCGGTCGCATCCTCACCCAGAACCCAGAAGGAGTCGGCCTTCAGCTCGGGCGCGGTCCGCGTATCCAGGACGACGAAGCGCACTCCGTCGAAACGTGCCACGCCGCTATGCGTCGCGAGCCACAGATATCCGTCGCGGGTCTGCAGGATGGAGTTGATGGGACTCGCGGGAAGGCCGTCCCGGGGGAGCCAGACCTCGTGGGCGTACTGCCCGATGAGCCTGGCCGGCTCGAGCGCGTCACTCTCGGCGGCAAGAAGGAGCGCGCCGAGGGCCACGGCGGTCCGAAGAAGCACCGTGTAGTAGAGCCTAGGCAGGTGGTGAGAGCCCGTCAAGCCGTTGTCGCGGCGGAGGGACGCTCGTCGAAATTTCGTCGGCCGCTCGTGACGGCGAGGCCGGGCCCGACCTATCTTCGACAGCATCCACTGAGCGAGGAGCCCATGAGATCCCTCCGGTTCCGCACCCACCCCTCCGCCGCCCTGGCCCTGGGGACTGCCCTTCTGGCGGTTTCCGCGGTCGCCCAGGAAACCCCTCCCCCCGCGACCGTCACCATCCCCGGCAGCTTGCAGAGCGAGCTGGGCTGTGCGGGCGACTGGATGCCCGACTGCGCGATCACGCACCTTGCGTACGACGCCGACGACGACGTCTGGCAGCAGGCCTTCGACGTCCCCGCGGGAGCGTTCGAGTACAAGGCGGCCCTCAACGACAGTTGGGACGAGAACTACGGGCTGGGCGCGGTTCGCAACGGCCCCAACATCCCGCTCACCGGCGGGCGGACGGTCAAGTTCTACTACGACCACAAGAGCCACTGGGTCACCGACAACGTCCGCTCGATCATCGCCACCGTGCCCGGCAGCTTCCAGAGCGAGCTCGGCTGTCCCGGCGACTGGATGCCCGACTGTCTGCGCTCCTGGCTCCAGGACCCCGACGGCGACGGCGTCTACACGTTCACCACGACGGCGATCCCGGCCGGCAGCTACGAAGCCAAGGTCGCCATCGGCGAGAGCTGGGCCGAGAACTACGGGCAGAACGGGATCAGGGACGGCGCGAACATCCCGTTCACGGTCCCGGCGGACGGGGCGGAGATCTTCTTTCAATACGACGCGACGAGCCACCGGCTGACCATCCTCGACGGCGCGCCCCGCGGCGACCTCCATCGCGCGCGGGCGCATTGGGTCTCGCAGGACACGATCGCCTGGAACTCGGGAGGGGCCGCCGACGTCTTCGCCCTGCACGCAGATGCCGCGGGCGGCCTGGCCATCGCCCCGGACGGGGTCCAGGGCGGCACGCGCATCCCGCTCACCCTTGACCCCTCCGGCCTTCCCGCCGACGTGCGCGCGAAGTTCCCGCACCTGGCGGCATACGCCGCGCTCAAGGTCGACCCGAGCCACCTGTCGGAGGTCCCCGCGTTGCTGAAGGGACAGCTCGCGGTGTCGGCGGTGGGACCGAACGGCAAGATCGTGGACGCGACGTCGCTGCAGATCCCCGGCGTGCTCGACGATCTGTTCACGTACCAGGGCCCCCTCGGGATCGAGTGGCGCCACTCCACGCCCACCCTCCGCCTGTGGGCACCCACCGCCCGCTCCGTGAAGCTCCACCTCTTCCGAGACGCCACCACTCTGGACGAGGACGTGCTCCCCATGGTCGGGGATGCGGCCACGGGAGTGTGGAGCATCACCGGCCGGCCGGACTGGAAGGACTTCTTCTATCTCTACGAAGTCGAGGTGTTCGTCCACTCCACCGGCCACGTGGAGCGCAACATCGTGACCGACCCGTATTCGTTGAGCTTGTCGGCCAACAGCCGGCGCAGCCAGATCGTGAACCTCGACGATCCGCGCCTGGAGCCGGGCGGATGGGACCACCTGCGCAAGCCGTCCCTGCGCGCCCCCGAGGACATCGTCCTCTACGAGCTGCACGTGAGGGACTTCAGCGCAGATGACACGTCGGTCCCCGCCGCGCTGAGAGGGACCTACAAGGCCTTCACCGTGCCCGGCTCGCGTGGGATGTCGCATCTGCGCCGCCTCGCCGAGGCCGGCCTCACACACGTCCATCTGCTGCCGACCTTCGACGTGGCCACCATAGAAGAGGTCCGCACCTCCAGGGTCGAGCCCGACCCGGCCGTGCTGGCCAGCTTCCCTCCGGACTCCGATCAGCAACAGGCGGCGGTGGGCGCGTCACGGGGGCAGGACGGGTTCAACTGGGGCTACGACCCCTTCCACTACACCGTGCCCGAAGGCAGCTACGCCACGGATCCGTCCGGCTCCCGCCGCATCCGGGAGTTCCGGGAGATGGTGAAGGCCCTGAGCGACTCCGGCCTGCGCGTGGTGATGGACGTCGTCTACAACCACACCAACGCCGCCGGCCTCAGCGACAGGTCCGTCCTGGACAAGGTCGTGCCCGGCTACTACCACCGGCTCAACCTCGACGGCGACATCGAGACCAGCAGCTGCTGTCCGAACACGGCCAGCGAGCACGCCATGATGGAGAAGCTCATGGTGGACTCGCTGCTCGTCTGGGCCCGCGCCTACAAGGTCGACGGCTTCCGCTTCGACATCATGGGCCACCACATGCTTTCCAACATGGTGCGGATCCAGGACAGCCTGCGCGCCCTCACCCTGGAGCGCGACGGAGTCGACGGCCGCAAGATCTACCTCTACGGCGAAGGGTGGAACTTCGGCGAGGTGGCCAACGACGCACGCGGGGTCAATGCCACCCAGCACAACGTGGCCGGGACGGGCATCGGCACCTTCAGCGACCGCATGCGCGACGCCGTGCGGGGCGGCGGCCCGTTCAGCCCCATACAGGAGCAGGGCTTCGCCACCGGGTTGTTCAACGAGCCCAACGGCGTCACCTCCGGCGGCCCCGCGGAGCAGCGGGCGCGGCTCCTGTACGACGCGGACCTCATCCGGCTCGGCCTGGCCGGCAATCTGGCCGACTTCGTGTTCGAGGACCGCGAGGGTCACACCATCCGGGGCGCAGAGCTCATCTACGGAGGGCAGCCCGCCGGCTACACCCGCGATCCGCAAGAGGTGATCAACTACGTCGAGGCCCACGACAACGAGACCTTCTTCGACGGGCTGCAGCTCAAGGCTCCGCGCGCGATGCCCATGGACGTGCGGGTGCGGCTCCACAACATGGCCGTGAGCACGGTGATGCTCAGCCAGGGCGTGCCCTTCTTCCACGCCGGCCAGGACCTCCTGCGCTCGAAGTCGCTCGACCGGAACAGCTACGACTCCGGCGACTGGTTCAACAAGCTCGACTTCACCCTCGCCTCCAACAACTGGGGCGTGGGGCTGCCCCCGGCCTGGGACAACCAGGGCAACTGGCCCGTGCTGAGGCCGCTCCTCTCGGACCCCGCCCTCCGTCCGCAGCGCGAGCACATCGAGGCGGCGGCCGCGCACTTCCGCGAGATGCTGCGGATCCGGAAGAGCTCTCCGCTGTTCCGGCTCGGCACGGCGGAAGAGGTGATGTCCAAGGTGAGCTTCCTCAACACCGGCCCCGACCAGGTCCCGGGACTGGTGGTGATGGCGCTCGAGGACACGAGGCCCGACGTGGACCCTTTCCGCGAGGAGATCGTGGTCGTCTTCAACGCCACGCCGGAGGAGCAGACCTTCACCGACGCGGCGCGGTCGCGGCAGCCGTTCCACCTCCATCTCGTCCAGGCCACCTCGCGCGATCCGGTGGTCCGGCGCTCCTCCTACGATTTCCGGCGGGGCAGCTTCACGGTGCCCGCCTGGACGACGGCGGTGTTCGTGGCCAACGTCCGTTTCGGGCACTGAGCCTGGGAAGGGCTGGTCAGCGGACGCGGGCGGTCACGGGCGCGGGGAACGGCAGGTCGTCCTTCAGGCTCTCGAAGTCGGGGTCGTCGAAGATGTGACGGTGCTCGCCGTGGCCGAGAGCGAGACCCTGCCTCAGCTCGCGCAGGGCCTGCTCGCGCCGGCCCTGGACCGCGTGCAGTCGCGCCGACTGGACGAAGTAGGTGGTGTCGTCGCCGCGGAGGCGGCACGGCTCCGGTGCGGGCTGGCCGACCCGAGCCGCGGCACGAGCCAGGAAGTTGGCGGCCTGCCACTCGGAAGCGCCATCCTCCGGCGCGCCGTGGGCGAGTAGCCGGCGGCAGTGCTCCATCAGGCGGCGGAAGGTGGTCGCCGCGCGCTCCTTCTGTCCGAGCTTCTGGTACGCCACGCCGGCGTAGTACAGGGCGGCCAGGTCGCCGTTGACGTTGCCCTGGTGGGGAGAGCCGAACGCGCGGGGCGTGTGCTCGAAGGCGGCCTCCAGGCTCGCCGCCGCGCCCGTGTAATCGCCGGCGGACAGGCGCAGCCAGCCCCGGAGGTGGTGGGCGTTGCCATAGGAATCGTCCATCCCCAACGCGCGGTCCACCAGCGCCGCCGCCTCGGTGGTCTCCCCGGACATGTAGAGGCCCCAGGCGGCATCGGTGAGGTTGGTGACGTCCGCGTCGGGCGCGTCGCGGACGGCGTGGAACTCGGCCAGCGCCTCCTCGCGGCCGCCCGCCTCCAGGGCCATGCGTCCGAGCACCGTGCGCTGGTTCAAGAAGCGCGGTCCTTCCCGCACGGGCCAGAGCCGCACGGCCCGCCGTGCGTGGTCGAGGGCCCGATCGAACTCGCCCCGGCGCCGGAAGGCGTGGGCCACCTGCGAGGAGAGGCGCGCCCGCTCCGCATCCGACAGCGAGGGCGAATCGACGTGGGCCTCGCCGACGAGGATCAGCTCGTCCCAGCGGCCATGGTGGTGGAGGGTGGTGGCCATCAGCCCGGGGACGCCGATCTCCTCGGCGTAGGTCGGATAGAGCTGCAGCAACGCGCGCCAGTTCTTGAGGGCGGCCTCCGGCTGGTCGCGGACGATCAGGGCCTCGAAGCTTTCCACGAGCAGGCGCTCGCGGTCGGGCAGGTCCTTGGCCAGCCGGGCGGCGGCGCGGACGGCCGGGGCCGGGTCGGGGTTGCCATAGCCCCACTCACGGCGCCACTGCAAGACCTCCGCCTTCTTCAGGTGAGCCTGGGCGAAGGAGGGATCGAGAGAGGTGGCCTGGTCGAGCCGTTTCTCGGCCTCCTCGGCCCCGCGGCGCCCTCCGCGGGCGAACCAGCTCACCGCCTCGACGTACTGGCGGTAGGCCTCGATCGACTGCGTGGCCAGCCGCGTGGGGCGAGATGCGCGGGCGCCCTCCGACGGCACCGACGAGCGCAGGGTGCCGAACAGGGTCACGCACAGCTCGTCCACGGCGGCCAGCAGCTCGCCCGGCATGCGCCCGTTGACCGACGCCGCGCTCTCGGTGCGTCCCGTGGCCACGTCGATCACCTGGGCCTTGACCACGAAGCGGTCTTCGACGCGCAGGAAGGAGCCGGTCACGAGACGCTGGGCCCGGAGCTTCCGCGCCAGGCGCATCGCACCGTCCGGAGGCAGGGCCTGGTCCTCGTCGTAACCCGCTTCCGCCAGCGCGGAGGCCAGGCGGTGCCGCGCGACGACGTGCAGGCCGGGCGTCTGCCCGAGCTGCGAACGGATCATCTCGGCCAGCCCGTGGCGCAGCCAGCCGCTCTGCGCCGCCGATTCCTCGACGAGCAGCGGCATCACCACCAGCGAGCCGGACTCCGCGGGCGCGGCGGGCGGTCCTCCCAGGCGATGGCTCCAGCGCCAGCCCGCCCAAGAGGCGGCCACCGCCAACAGGATGCCGGCCATCGCTACGGTGGGGCGAGCCGCGCTGCGTACCGCGGGCGACCAGCGGGAACGCGCCTCCGCGCCGGGGGGGCTGATCTGCGGAGTGGACGGCGGCGGCGCATCGAGGTGGACCAGTGCCCCGCGAGGCCCTTCGACCAGCCGCACGGCGGCCAGGAACTCGTATCCCCGGCGCGGTATCGTCTCGACGTATTGGGGAGTCCGCGCGTGGTCGCCCAGCGCACGGCGGATCTCGACCACGCACTGGACGAGGACGTCGTCGGTCACGAACGTATCGGGCCAGAGCTTCTCCATCAGCTCCGCCTTCGGCACGACACGTCGCGGGTGGCTCGCGAGGTACCGGAGGGTCTCGAATGGCTTGGGGGCCAGAGGGACCACGCGCTCGTTTTCCGTCAGGCGGCCCGACTCCGGGTCCAGCACGAACGGCCCGAAGACGAGGCGCGGAGGCGACGGCGGCTCGGAGCTCTCCGCTGCCGGCTCGGGCAACTTTCGTCGGTCGCTAGTGACTTCCCCCCGACGAGTGGCCATCTTCATCGCGGTCCGACCCATGTGCCCGCCGGCTTCGAGAAGGCGAAGTTCCGGAGTGGCCATGATGCGAGCAGTTTTTCCGCGAAGTCAAGTGGAGCCTGAGGAGCGGTGACCGTGCGGATCGCTCAACGCGATGCCGACGCGACGGCTACAGGTGGGGGGGCCTGTGCCGGCCTCGATCGCCTAGTTGAACGTGATCCCGAACGTGCCGCATCGCGCGCCGTCGGCCTCGGCGTACATACTCTGATGATGGCGTCCCCGGCCGGTGATCGCCGGGTTCCAGGGGTTCGAATCCTGGATCTCGACCATCCCCGGATTGCTGAAGACCCAATGCGGCTCGCGGTACGTGTGCTCGCCGTTGGCGTCCTTCGTCGTGGCATCGAGGTGGACCTTGCAGCCCACGTTGGTGTCGCTGGCGCCATGGCTGCCGGGGACGATCTCTCCGTTGCATTCGACGAAGTAGACGCTGCAGGCCACTCGCGCCACTGGTTTGCGATTCTTCTCGGTGGGGGCGGCCGTCGGCTGAGGAGCAGGCGTGGCCGTGGGTGGTGCCGGCTTCGGCGTGGGCGTCACCGCCACCGGTGTCGGGATCGGTGTCTGTTGGGGGACCGGTATGATGATGACCGGTATCGGAACGGTGGCCGGGGACCCGGCCGCAGACGGTCGGGTGGGAAGCTCCTCGGTGATCGTGTGGCACGCCGCCGCCAGGGGGACCACCAGAAAGACAAGCCGGCGAACGTGTCTCATTCTCCTCCTCGGCCTAGAATCTGCTTGAGACATTGCCACCGAACTTAGCATCTGTCAATGGTTTTTAGTCGATCTGGTCCAGGGAGCTGGGAGGGTGGGGACGCTGACGAAGCTCGTGGTCCTGGCGTGCGTCGACAGTGCGGAGGCGGCCGCCACCGTACGCCGGGCGCTCGACGTTCCGCGGGACGCCGCCCAGGCGCTCGGCCTGTCCGCCGTGCACGCGTCGGCCGAAGGCCAGTATCGTGATGGCCGGGGCCAGATCATCGACTTCAAGGCTGCCGTGGACCGAGCGGTCGCGTCGAAGATCAGCCTTCCGCCGGGTGCGCCGCTGCCGGAACCTGTCCGAGCGCGCACGCCCGAGATGCGCGTCCGCGTCGTCAACGAGACGACGATGACCACGGCCCGCCGGCTCGTCGATGCCGGGCATCGGACGCTCGCGCTGAACTTCGCCAACGGTGTCGTGCCGGGCGGCGGCTTCCTTCATGGCGCGCGTGCGCAGGAGGAGACGCTGTGCCGCTCGAGCGCGCTGTTCGCGACACTCGATGGTGATGCGATGTACGCGGCGCACCGCTCCCGAGGCGATCAGGCCTCGAGCGACTGGGCGATCCTCTCGCCCGACGTTCCGTTCTTCCGCGCCGACGACGGGTCTCCGCTCGATGGTCCTTGGCCGCTGAGCGTGCTCACGTGTGCGGCGCCGGTGGCCCGACGGGCGAGGGGCGATGGGTACGACCTTGTCGCGGCCGACCAGCTACGCGCGCGCATCCAGCGGGTGCTTGCGATTGCCGAGGCCTACCGCTTCGACTCGCTCGTGCTTGGCGCGTGGGGATGCGGGGCATTCGAGAACGACCCTGCACGCACCGCCCGTGATTTCCGCGATGCCCTCGCCGGGCCGTTCCTGGGGGTTTTCCGGGAAGTGATATTCGCGATTGCGGACTGGTCTCCAGAGCGGCGCTTCCTGGGGCCGTTCCGCGACGC
>Ga0075425_100003679_pt1 | contig 15615 bp, 20 predicted proteins | sample SoiMethybrSBSTD4_FD_75300 | JGI IMG/M metagenome (GOLD analysis project Ga0075425, IMG submission 75300) | Bulk soil microbial communities from a Populus tree surrounding site in Tennessee, USA - Soil MetaG P. TD hybrid SBSTD4 | ecosystem: Environmental > Terrestrial > Soil > Tree plantation... | reverse complement strand
CTAAATCGCCCTGAATCTGCCAAGCTTCCATTTCTCCTTTACCTTTCACATACACTGTGCCGCGCGACTCACAGACAAAATCGCTCTTGATGAGCTCGTAGGTGGCGCGCGTGATCTGAATGGTTCCCTCACTGCCGTGGGATTCCATGCGGCTGGCAGTGTTCACGGCGTCGCCCCATAAATCGTAAATGAATTTTTTGCGGCCGATGACGCCTGCCACCACGGACCCGGAGTTGATGCCGATACGGAGGTTGACTTTGTGTTGGCCAAATGTCCGCTGGCTGACAAATGCACGCATCTCTAAGGCCAGGCGCGCCAGCACGTGCGCATGGTCAACCCGTGGACGGGGCACGCCGCTTGCCACCATGTAGCAATCGCCGATGGTTTTGATTTTCTCCACATCATACTTCTCTACGAGGGTGTCGAAGTATGAAAACACCTCGTTGAGCAGTTCCACGAGTTCCGTAGGCGACATCTTTGCCGACATCGGGGTGAAATCGACCACGTCGGCAAAGAGGATGCTTGCACCGTCGAAGTGATCGGCAATGGTGCGCGATTCGTTTTTGAGTATCGAGGCGATATCCTTAGGTAGAATGTTGAGCAGCAGCGCTTCGGATTTTTCTCGTTCGCTACGCAGGAGACCGAGGGCGAGATCACGTTGGTGAACAAAGTAGTGCAGAATGCCAAAAGCAAACGCCGATACGCCGATGATGTTTATTCCCATCATTACGGAGATCCCGCGCGGATCGAGGACATTGATCGGGTGAGCGGTGCTGTATGACAGGAATGCGCCGAGCCCAAGCACGCCTAAATAAGCTGCAAAGCAGTACCTCGCCGCTTTCGGTCCGTAGACCACGAGAGCGGCTAACGGAGTTAGGAGTCCCCATACCACGTGCATGGCAGAACCCATCAGGCCGCCCAGAATGATCACCACCAGAAAGGAAGCGATCATAGGCGAGAGTGTCAGGAAAAGCAGAAACGGATTAAAACCTCGGCCCGTCACGCCGAACACGACGAGGTCGAATAAGCAGATCGTCATGTAGGCGAGCATAATCGTCCCAATCAATGGCGCGCCGAAAAAAGTGTACAAAACGCTATACATAGCACAGCTGGGCACGCCGGCGATGCTGGCCCAAATAAATATCATGCGACGCAGCCGGGAATCGTCGTCTTCCATTGGGGGAGCGCCGATATCATTCAAAAACTTCAATATATGTTTCATGAAAGCTGGGATGTTTCTGGAAATTATTTGAAATTGGCGCCGTCGCCGCGCGTCGTAGTCCGCGGCCAATGGAGCAATCAGAAAACAATCCGGATAGGTTTACTGCTTGGCTCCCGCAGTTCGGCTATGGTTCTTCGGTTAAGGCTGCGCCTCGCCGCCTCGCAACAGGCCCGCTTGCCGTAGCACGGTCGCGTGGTCCCAATAGATTCGCTCGCAGGCAAGTTTATCTCCGCGAAATTGCACGACCACGACGAAATCGACAGTAATCTTTTTATGCGTCGGCGGGATGTTCGGTAAAAACCATGGCATCGGCTTGTTATGCGTGAACGTGACATGCAATTCGTCAACGAGCTGCCCGTCCCCGATGACGCGGTTTACCGGCTTCATCTGTAAGTCCTCAGGCCACGAAGGAATGAAATCATCTCGGTAGAAACCCCGCAACGCGTCTTTGCCACGGCCCCCGGTGTTCACGGGAATGTGGTTGACGTGGGCGTCTTCAATCATGGTCGCCAAAGTCGCTTCGACATCCTTGGTTTCGAACTCCCCTTTGAGGTGTTCTGCCCAGAGCTGCTCCAGTTGATGGGACGACAGAGGCGCCTGATCCGATTCTCGCTCAATCATCTTTGTACTCCTTGTGAATGCCTGCGATCGCGATGCTGTTTTCTTGTGCCAACCTTTGGCGCTTGCGGTTGTCCGTTATCCCGGTAGACTGGCCGGCTTCAGAAAAGAAATCGAGAGAACTATATGCAGAATATGCACACTTGCAAGACAGAACAAAAAACTCAATGCAATGACTGCCGTCCATTTCAGTTGCTTATTTGTTTCACAAGCCATCAAGCCGAGGCTAAGAAAGACCACAAATGCCGGCAACGAGTTCAAAAAATAGGATGCTTTAGCCGCGGTATATACCGGCAGCCGCAAAGCAAGCCCAACGATGCCAAGTACGTTACTAAACAAGAGCGTGGGGAAAATGATCAGTTTAATCATTTCTTCCGCTCTCATATGACTTCGCCAGCTTCGTGAAAAAAAATTTCCGAAGCCTCTGACCATCAGCAATAGAGGGAAAAGACCAAAGACTATAAGGCCAGCCCCCAACAATCCTGTCAACTTTGATATTGACGGGGAATCTTCGGGAAACTTTTCTTCGCCCCTGAGCCAACCATAATAACGATCCCACCAGGACTGATTTGAGACCAAGAAATAAAGAAATTTGGGTTCGTTATCGAACCACATTCCGCTATAAACGAGTGTCCAGAAAGATTGCATCCTGCCCGGAACTATTATGGGTGGATCGATGCTCTCCCACGGTTTAAAGGTAAAAAAATCAAAATGGTCACCATCGCGCGGTTGAATAAGACTTGGGTCGCTCCGATTTACGTTCCAGGGCAATGGACTGTCATAATGTTTTTTATTCCATATCAAATGCGCGCTTAGGATCGTCATGGGTAGGAAAATTATCAGAACAAAGAATAGCAATGCTTGTTTTCGGGACGGAAAGAGCCGCTTATAGGCGAGTGATGCGAATACCATCAGGACAACTGGTAGCACGATAAAAGAAGTATATTTGGTAAACAACGTTACGGAGATGACGATACTGACCGTCAAAAGAAGGAAAAAAGGGAATTTTCTTTCTATTACTATGAGCAGCAAGTAGATGCTCAAGGCCACGAATAAATAACTTATGGTGTCATTTGAATTGATTGCTGACATGTAAATGTGGCGAGGCAAAAAGCATGCTGTGCCAAAAGCGAGCAGTCGTGAAAAATTAGATAAGGGTAATTTATTGAGGATAAGATAAAGTATTCCGAGAGTTAGAATGCCGTAAAAGCAGACGACAAATTGAAAAAATTTTAACAATTGTGAAAGCTTCACCACCATGTGCATAGCTACATGGCCCGCCATTGCGGATATCCAATAAAAGACGGGAGGATGGTAGCACTGCCAGCAGTCGTTCTTGCCTGGAATCGTGCCGGTCTTCATGATCAGTAGAATCGGATCGAAATGATTGTCGAAGAAATTACCGGGAGGATTTGACCAGCATAGTAAAATTCTTAATAGGCTGCCCAGAATAAAAAATAAAATAAAAAATGACTTATAGTACGGTTCGGCAAATTGCCGGTCAGCAGACGGCGGCGTACGCAATCCGACCGATACCCGGCCGCGCCGCCGTTCGGTAGTCCGACCGCTCTTGGATTTATGCGTCTTCGACATAGAGCAAACTTGACCGATGAGCAATGACCTGCTGATCGACGAAGCTCACACACGCCGTGACGTGTGCGGCCTCACTATACGAGTACGCAGAAACTCCCGAATAGCTGCGGTGGTTTGGTCTGCATGGGTTAGCGTGAACGCATGCCCTGCATCTTTAATAACAATGTCTGGTGTTGCGCAATTCCGAGGAATTATCCGGTCCAAATCTCCGTGGATTGAAAGAACAGGACAACTGACATTGTCGACACCCGGCCAATCCATGATCATGCGCCCAAAGGCCCTGATCTGGGCCGCGGGATAGCTATTGGCCATTTCAATGAGGCATCTCTCTGCGTCTTTCGTGAGGGGAGCAAAGCGCCAGCGGACGAGTGGTCGCCACGAGCGACAGCTCAATGCAAAATCAGGAATGAAAACCCCAAACCGTTCGATCCATCGGTATGATCGCGGAAGGCGATCGGGCCGTAAGCAACTTCCAAGAAGGATCAATCCCGCGACCCGCCGTTGCCGGGCAATTTCTCCTGCCAACATGCCACCGAAAGAGATGCCGCCAACAATGTCGTCAGGCTGAATGGCAAGAGCGGCTGCAATTCGCGCGGCGTACTGAGTGAGCGCCTCTCCCGGTGCGGGCTCAGCGTGATCCGGCGTGACGATTTCCGCCTCCGGGATTCGAATCGACCGGAATAGCCGACCATCGGCCCCCATACCACTAAAGAGCACAAGTCTCGGCTTCATCTTCTTCGCGCCAAATACGCCTCAGCGGTCACCAAGCTAAGCCGTCGTATAACGGAGGACCGCTACCGGCCGGCGATCGAAGCCTCGAAAAAGTTAACCAAAGCATCTTGATACTTGACGCCAAAGCGTGATGTGAGCGCCTCAGTATGCCCCCCGCCTTCGACTGTAATGAGCATCTTCGGCTCGCGCGCTTTGGCAAATAATTTGATCGAGTGCGTATAAGGAATCACAGGGTCAGACGTTCCATGCATTAGCAGCAGCGGTATTGGTGCGACGCGAGTAATGTACTTTTCTGCGCTGTAGTGATCGTTTACCAGCAAACCAGCGCCGAAAAATTTATCGTTTGCGATCGACGAGTAGGAATAGAAAGTGGCCTCGATCGCAACGGCCTTTACACCTGCGCGGTTGCCTGAGCCTACGACAGCGATTGCGTTTGTGCCTCCCAGGCTCTGCCCGAAAACAATCAGCCGCTCAGGGTCGACATCTCGCAGAGAGCGTACGTAGTTTACGGCACTATTGGAGTCTTCGAATATCCCTTCGGGTTCGGGACGCCCTTGTGATTCTCCATAGCCGCGGTAATCGAAAACAAACACATTGAAGCCCCGCCGGGGTAACCAACTCACAAACAGCCAGTGGGAGGACATGTTCTGAGCATTGCCGTGGAAGTGGATGATAGTTCCTTTGGCAGCCTTGGGATTGTCGTACCCGTGTGCAGGAATGAACCATGCGGATAGTCTCGTGCCGTCGCTGCTCGCAAAACTGACGTTTCGAAAGCTAAGCCCGAGACGAGTCGGTGTGTCATAGAGCACGCGATCCGGATAATAGAAGGCACTGTCGAGACATCCCATAACGTTCAGCGCCATCATCAACAAGAAAAGCGGTTCAACAATAATCTTGTCACGATACCGGGAAATAAGAATCGTACCGAGGTTCACGATTTTTCGCGCGCACTAACACCCAGCCTGGCGAACCAGGTCTGCATTGCAGCTGGCGATGCTGTCATCGGCTCTACAACACATCTATCGGGTAGTCATGTCGTAGCTCGCGAGACAACGATCGACGAGGCTTTCCGCGGCCGCCCAATCGAAGGTGCGGAACTCGCGCCCCTGAATGGCGGCGGGTTCGCCCGCGTAGAACATTTCGTACTGTAGATGACGCGAGCCGAACTCCGAGCCGAGAGCATCCCACAAGAGCTTCAGCAGTTTTACCCGCTCGGCTCCTTTCACACCCGGCCAGCGCACGTAGCGCTCGATATCCGCCGCGGAATGAGACGCGCGTAGCTCAGCCACTGTTGCCGGCAGCTGAATCAAGCTGCCGCCCATCAGTCCTCGGATCTGATTGAGCAGCGCCGGATACATCGCTTGCTGGATTACCTGGCTGGCATAGAGCAACGCATCTTTGGGACGCATCACGCCGAACTGGTCGGATTCACCCGCGGCTTCGGCGCCGAGGATCATCCCCTCGACGAGGGAGACACGGGTGGCCAGATCCCCGAGCTGCGCGATCATCTCGCCGGCAGCCGAGCGTCCGCTCAGGTCCATGCAGCGCTTGACCAGGCCTACCAGGAACTGCAGCTTGGCCCACGACCGGATATGCGATTGGGTGTTGCCCAGCACATGCGCTGCCGTAATACTAAATTGTCCCGCGGTCAGTTCAATATTCTTGTAAATGAACACGTCCTCCCAAGGCACGAAGACATCATCGAACACCACCAGCGAATCGGTTTCGTCAAGGCGGCTGGACAGCGGATAGTCGAACACGCTCGTCGATCCTAGCGCATACGGCCGCCGAGGATAGAGCTTCAGCCCGGGCGCGCCGGTTGGCACCACGCACGAGAGCGCGTAGTCTTCGTCGCCTGGCCGAAGCGGCAAGATGACCGTGACCAGCACGTAATCCGACATGATCGAACCCGTGCCGAGCATCTGCGCGCCGCGGATAACGATGCCGCTGTCGCGCTCGGCAACGACACCAGCGTAAAGATACGGCTCGGCCTGTTGATGCGCCGGTTTGGCTCGGTCGATCGTTGGGTGGACAATGACATAGCTGACATACAAATCCTCGTCGGCGGCTTTGGCAGCGAAGCGCAACAAGTTATCGGCGAACTGTTGCCCGCCGCGTGCATAAAATTCGGACGAACCTGCAAAGCCGGCGAAGAATGAAGCCACGTGATCCGGAGAACGGCCCAAAAAACCGTAGCTCGCATCCGCCCAATATTTGATCGCGCGTCGCCGCGCCACCAAATCTTCACGGGTGCGCGGCACCAGCCAAGACTTGTTGATCGGCCGGCCATCGCGTGGCGAGGGATAAGTCATCAACTCGCGAGTGGCCGGATCGTGGGCGAGGTCGTAGAGCTGCGCGACGGTGCGCACGCCGGCACCGAAAGCGGGGTGTGTTGTTATATCGGCTACTCGCTCGCCATTGAGCAGTACCGTGCGGCTATCGCGCAGACCGCGCACATAGTCATCGCCACTGCGAGTCATAGTAACCTCCCTGTCCTTGCCTGAGGAGCGATGCCGGGCCGATCCTTGATCGACGGATTTAGCGGTCATTTGAACAAGAACGGTCGAACTGGCTGTGAGCTCGTCTTCGGCAAAGCCTATTCAAGCGAGCGAAGTCCAGCCGTTGCAATGCCTAGTTAGTTATACGCCCAAGATCAAATCTCAGTAGGTTCAATCCCGTGTCGTTTCATCAGTTCTCGTTCTTGCTCAGGTGTGGGAGTGGAATCCTTCCACAGCGCTTCTAACTCGGCGAAGTAGGCGTCTGCCGCGGGAGAGTGAATTATTAGTAGTCGTGCTGGAGAATCACCAGCATTGCCGAATGTGTGCGATATACCGCTGGGTGCCAGCGCCCAAAATCCGGGGCCTCCTATTCTGCTTTCTCCTCCGACGATGAACTCAATAGATCCTTCCAAGACGTAAAAACCTTCCGGGCCTTCATGTGTGTGAGGCTCGGGCCGCCGGTTGCCTGCTGGTAGGTCGCGCTCCATGAAACTGAAAGCACCACGCGTGGTCTCATGCAAAGCCTTGAAGACCATCTTGCTTCCGCGCGCCGAATAGATCGGCCCCTGACCTGGGTCCAGAAATATGCCTCTAGCCATGGAACCTCCTCAAGAGCGGTAGCGCATTTGGCTAAGCCGTAGCGAAAAAACCTGCCGTAAGGCGAGTGTTTTCGCCTTAGTTTAAGCCGCGGGTTAGGCCACGTATGTCTCTCAGCTCATTTGACTACATCTTTCGCAGGTTCGTTAATTGCGATTCGATCGCTCGAATTTACTTGCCTTTGAGCCCATCGCGAAAAGCAATCGCTTCAAGCTCCACCCGGACAGCGTCCATAACGGGCACCACTGGCCGTGCTTCGAATACAAAAGCAGGTAACATCGAACAGAACTTGTGAACCGCCAACGGATCGTCGCAATCCAACATCATGTATCCACCCCAGTCACCCACTCGTACAACGAACAACTCGATCTTGAAACTAGCGGGCGCCTTCCATTGAGTGAAAACATCGAGTATCCGCTTCTGAGCATTCTCGTATTCTATAGGTGAACCTTGCGAGCGTTCGGACCAGGTGATCATGTATTTCATGGTATTCTCCCTCATTGAGTTGATGTCATCGGAAGGTAGCTTAAAATGGCCTGACGTTTGAGTTCATCCGCGTGCGAGGCCGCAGACCGTGGTAGGTCGGGTGCAACAATGGGTTAGGCCGCGCCATCATATGTGACTTACGCGTATTTTTCTCGGCACGGTTCTTGAGCACTGAAGCGTTTGGGTGCGACCTAAGCTTGCACGGTTACGCCGTTTTGCTTCAACACCTCTAACAGTTTGGGAATTTCACGGGGGCTGTGAGGGATCTCCCTGCTGACGGCGGTGAACATCTGTGTAGCAATGCCGCCCTGGCCGGTGAACTCGAGCACATCGCAGCCGTCTGCAAGGTAGCGAAAGCTATGCACCGTGCCGGCGGGCACGTGCACAAGAGTACCGGGCTGGCAGACTACGGCCTTGCCAGAGTAGGTGAATTCGACTTCGCCCGCGATGACATAGAAGGACTCGTCCCAGTTATGACTATGCGGCGGCGGACCCATTCCCTTTTCGCCCTGCTGCCGCGTGATTTCGTAGGCTTGTGTCGCGGTGTTTGAAGCCAACACCGTCACCCTAATGCCAAGCACGTTCAACGCAGGATCATAGTCCTTGGGGGTTACAACAAACGGTTGAGCCTTCATAGTGTCATTTCCTTTCATGGAAAAAATGTGTTGAGTGGCTCGCGCACCCTGAGCGATGCCGCTAAGCCTCTAATAGATAGAGAAATTATTTACCACCGAATCTCGCCGTCGGCTCAAGCGACGGGTTAGGCCAATCCTTTACGTGACTCGCTCAGCTGACTCAGCAAGATGCAAGATCTTGTGATTTAACTCCCGTAGGTTTAGGAGCTAACGCCGAGAGGTCGCGGTCGGATCCTTACTTCGCCGCGAAGCAGTAGAATCGGCCTGCACCTCCGCCGGGGGCGGTATCGGCGCAGCTTCGACTCTCATGCGCCGAGTTCCACGAACCGGAGGCTCCGGCGGTATTGCCACCAAGCCCGATGCCGTCAACGTGACCCACTTGCGCCTGCATGCCGGGAGATTCTGACGTCCAATCGTTGCATGTTTTCCCTGGCACGACTTTACCTTCGGCTGTCGAGCCGGTCAGAATGTCGTGTTCGGTGGGTTTCGGCGACCCAGGCCAACCACCCGGAACCGGTTGCCCCCGTTCGTCGACGAACAAAATTGGGTTTCCTCTGCGCTCGTGGAGGTCGGTGAGATCTTTTCCGACCATGAGGCCGTTAGCATTGAACCAGGGGCCGTTGCCGATTCGATCGCGCGCATCCGTGGGCTTATTGTTGTTGGCAGGATCGCGCTCCACACTCAAGTATGCGCGCCACGTCTTATCACCTTGCCCGACGGCGGTCGCCAGAGTTTGGCAAATCCGATCCGCACCCACCAAGCCGCCGAGGTTGCCGGTTTTACTCTTGGCGCTTGTAACAAAAAAACTCATGCTCGGCGGTGGCGCGTCGGCGCCGTAAATAATTCGATCCATGCCGCCGGCAGCAACAACTGCCAGCGTCGCGATTGCAAGTAGTGCCTGGTAAAATTTCATAAGATCCCTCTTTAAGGTTCAGGTTGGTTCTGAGTTTCATGCACGGCAAAGGTGCCGAATCTGACGCTCGCTGCAGAGCTGGGCCGTTTGCGGGCGTATTCGATAAAACCATCGGAAGGATCGATGCCAACAAATCTTCGACGCTCCCGTAACGCTGCCCAAAGTCGCTGATAGCGAACCCGTGCCGCATCCGACGTCGAGCATCTTCTCGCATCCCGAACACCGACAAACTCCCGGCTCCAGCGACCCATCATTACTTCATATGCTTCGGCGACTTCAAACATAGTTCCTCGATTTGCGCGATATGCATAACACCTGAATTGTTATGCGGCAATTGCCTGAGTTTTACAGAACTCGCCCGACGTCGGACCTGTTCAAGGGCGGAATCCCTTAGGGCTTCGCTTTCTTCGAAGGCTTAGACTTGCCAGAACTGTTGAGGGCGACCGCTTGGCGAACGAGCGCCTTGAAGACGGACTCGTCAACTTCTTCTCCTTCGTGAATGTCGATCGCGCGGCGTACATTTCCGTCGAGACTCGAATTGAAGAGATGGGCCGGATCCTTCAGAGACGCGCCCTTGGCGAAGGTAAGCTTCACGACATTCTTGTAGGATTCGCCAGTGCAGATGATGCCATCGTGCGACCAAACCGGAGTGCCCATCCACTTCCACTCCTCGACGACGTCCGGGTCTGCTTCCTTGATGAGCTTGCGCATTCTGCCGAGGGTTTCCCCGCGCCAGTCCCCGAGTTCGGCGATTCTTTTCGAGATGAGCTCCGATGCCGACTGATCTTGGCTCGCGTCCGACTTTTTCATGTTCTTATCCTAGAAGTTCCAGATATATTTCATTTCCAAGACAGTGGAGGATAGTCATGTAAGACTTCAGAACGACACCGCCTAACGACCAACTTTGCGACAGCCGTCGCGGACGTGCTCCAGCTATAACAGTCGCGTTGAAACGCTCCCGCATGCGACTGCCCAGCGGGGCGGCGGTTCGCTGCAGCGCTCTGGTTAGGCCTTAATTAAGCGCATTCTGGATTCGAAGACAGCCTACTCTTGCCGTGATTGTATTCCGACACATCATCGTTTCTGGCTACTTGTAGGCTACCGCAGCACTCGATGGGCCGGCGAGATGGATGACTTCGAAATGTTTGAAGCCGACCTCGCCACACCACTTCCGGAAGTCCGCACCGGAATAATCAAAGGCGTCGCCGAATTCGATGAGCATATTGAGCGACATCAACAAACCCTGGACGTTCTCGCGGCGGGCGTCGTCAATCAGCGCTTCGATGGCTACCAGCGCGCCGCCGGGCGGCAAAGCCTCGTACGCGGAGCCGATGAGGTGCATCTTTTTCTCCAGATTCCAGTCGTGCAGAATCATGCCCATCGTGATGACGTCGGCCTTCGGCAGTGGGTCTTTGAAGAAATCACCGGACGCGGTGCCGACGCGGTTCTCCAACCCGACGGCGGCGATGTGATTCTTCGCAATGGGTTCGACCGCTGGCAGGTCGAAGCTGGTGCATTTGAGGTGCGAGTGTTTCTTCGCGACTTCAATGCTCAGCAGGCCGGTCGCGCCGCCGACGTCGCAGAGCGTTTGGAATTTCGAGAAATCAAATTTGTCCGCGAACGCCTCGAAGTTGATCCGCGAGAGCCCGGTCATCGCGCCCATGAATTGCTCCAGCCGGGGTAGATCCGCATAAAGTTCTTCAAACATGCCTTTCTGGCCATGCTTGATCTCGTTCTGCGCTCGGCCCGTCCGCAACGCGTCCGGGAGATCGTTCCAGAATTTGAACAGCCGCGCGTTGAGCATGACCAGAATGCCCCCGATGTAACGCGGGCTGGCCTCGTCGAGGAACAATGAGCCTTCGGGCGTGTTTAAATACCTCGCCTGCGGGCCGTCACCTTCGCGACCGAGAAACTTCATCGCGACGAGAGCATCAAAAAAATCCGCGATGGCGCGCGGGTGGAGTTGCAATTCCGCACCAAGCTCTGCGCCGGTGAGACGGCGACCGGCGAGTTTCGTGAACACGCCGAACTCGACGGCCGTGAGCAGGACTTTGGAATGCCAAAAACCGAAAGCGGTCTGCAGGATAGATGAGGGATCAAGGGCCGTGTTCATCGGTGTGTGATTTTGGTTGACGGTTGTCATGGGTCACAATCTGGCGTATCTGAACGAATTTGACAACTGTCAGGGTGGTATGGTGCGAGGTAGCCTGACTTGTGAGTATACCGACCCGTGTATTTGTTACCTTTAGAGCTGTACAGAGCAGGTTAATTCATCACTGATGTGCTAGACTACGAACCGTCTTTGCCAGCACCCTTTCCATTACAGGATTTCCTCTCAAAATGACTAGCGGACAGGCATTTGACATCGTTCGTTATAAGGCAATTGTGGAAGAAATTTTTCAGGCATGGATATCCAAAATCAAATTTCACCACGACAGGGGCCGCGACCATTTTCATCCGCATGACTCTCAGGTCTGCACGGGGGTTATCGCACACTCTCTTCTTGACGATCAGCCTATGCTCGAGTCAACGTGACGCCGCTGAGCCGCTAGAAGTAAATACATCATCTAGCGTTAAATCTCCCGGCGGCTTTAGCAGCGGGTTAGGCCCGGTCAAACACTTGGTCGTGAGTGAGTGTTACCGACTCACCGGTGTCGGAGATTTTGAGTCCAGAATTCTCTACCGAAATGAATGAATATCAAGACCGAAGCAACTAACATTAACCAATCGCGCACCGTATGTGCCTCGCGAAAATCGTGGAATGCAAGCCAATTTACAACCAAAAGTAATGGACCTGCGCCAATCATGAGCAAATTATCTGTTTTGAACATGCTTATCCTCTTCATTATTGATTATGCAGAAGAGCTGCCTAACGTGAAGCTCAGCCGGCGCTCTTAGCGATCCGTCTGAAGCACCAAATTAGACATCTCCGTTTTGCGAAACACCAGGCCGTGAAAAATTTCTAACCTGCCGGTACTATCCCGCGCACTGCCCAAGCCTTTGCACGAAGCGTAATTGATCCATCAGGGCGATTACCAATAATGTCTGTGCGTAGTCGCTCCTGCAATATCATTCGGCGATCCTCAGAGAGACTACTGATGTAAAGTTTAGGCGGTCCCTGGGCGTTCGACAGAATGCGCCACAAATCCTCAAAGGAAGTAAACTCCATAGGAATAACCAGGGCCGTTGTTTCAACATTCGCAAAACCAGCGGCGGTCCACAAATCTGAAAGTGCGCTTGGCGATCCGTAACGCCTATCTCCAGTGCGTTTAGCCCCTGAGTCAACTGCAACCGCCGCATCCCAGAATCTTTCCGCTAACTCCATGCCGCCACTGTTGTCCCATACACAAGTTGCAACAGTTCCTCGCTTTTTTGTGACGCGCCCCATTTCTCTTGCTGCCCTGTCTGCATCCGAGACAAATTGGATCACCAATGACGATATGCAGCAGTCGAAAGAACCATTGTCATAGGGAAGTTCCTGCGCATCCCCGATCTCAAAAACAACATGCGCATACGTATTATTTGCACGGGCATATTCTAAGTAGCCTACTGAAGGGTCAATGCCGACAACCGTTGACGCTTTTGTCGTCTCGGCGATGGTGAATGTAAGTGAACCTGTACCGCAGCCTACATCTAATACCCGATACCCTTCTTTGATACCGCCTATAAATTCGATGAAGAGAGGAGCAAGGGTTTTACTCCAGCCTCCCATCCCGGCGTGGTACTTATTAGCATCCGTGTGCAAGTCGGTTTCCATAGTTGCCCCCGTAAGCGTGTCGACTGGGATTGACGTCTAACGTTCGAGATGGCGGCGGCTTTGGGCTGCCGCTCAAAGCCGTCTGCTCGCTGGAGGGTTAGGTTTACGCACGGCGCAGCGACATTTGGTACGCCTCGATTTTCGGCAGCAATATCGCTCGCCGAGCTAGGCTTTCCGCCGGCCAATATTTCTCCCGCTCGTAGTACTCCGGAACGGCGTGAGCTCCGGGTGGAATGACCACCCACGGCTGCTTTGACGCCGTGAAGATATGTATGTCGGGTGGCAAGTAATCAGGAGCATCGAGGGTACCTACCCGAACAAACTTAACTAACGGACCTGCACCTGCGTAGTTGCTCCACACCGCAATGCGGCACTCGGGACACCTTGCGATCTTTTGGCCGGCGCCACTTTCAGAAGGCGTGTGCACGATCTCCGGTTCGCCGCTCAGCACTTCGACTCGATCGGCTTCGATCATGGCGTTGAGGGCGAATGAGGCTCCCGATTCACGTTGACACCAACGACAGTGGCAGCAGTGAACGAACAACGGCGCCGTATTCATGCGGTAGCGAACGTACCGGCAATCGCAACCGCCTTCGAGCGGAAAGACATCGGTTGTATTCATCCTGATCTCCCGGCAGACCCAACGATACCGATCAGCGCCGCCACCGAGCGTGGCGAGGAGGGTTTCCGCCAGCAACGCTGGCGGGCGTTCCGCTGCATCGGTTCTTGGGCGACAACTGTCTAGAGCTACTGGGCGATTTCGTCATAGCCGCGCCTAGGAACTCGACAAAACAGTAGCCATTTCCGAAAGGATTCGCCATCAGAGCCATACGGCCCCACTTGTGCGCTGTGATAGACACCTCCAGAGTGGCACCAACCGAAACGGCCTTCTTCACCGCTGCCTCGATATCTTTAACGACAAAATCAAGATGCACCGGCGTCCAATGGCGAGCATAATTGCGCACCTGCCTTGTCGTGCTCGCAGCTGCGGTGCCCGAGACCTTAACCAGCAGATAGATGGGAGCTGGGCCTCCCAGCAATTCGACGCCGCTGCTTTCGAAACGGCGGCCGACCTTTAGTCCAAACGCGGACCCGTAGAAAGCAACTGCTTTCGGAACATCATCAACGTCGATGTTGACGAGAAAATCCGTCACACTGGTCTCGCTGTCACCCAACGCCCTGTGGCTAAGCTTTCGCGCAAAAAAGGGCCCTGAACGACGAGTATTTTCGACATCGGTCCTAGGTCAAGTGTTAGTCGCGCGGGTGACGCCAACCGCCTCGCTATAACGTTGCGGTACGGCAACTCAGCCGCCTCGTTTGAAGAACTGGACGGCGCGTTCGTGCTTTTGCGCTGCAGCACGCGTTTTGAATGTTCCAAGATTTTGGCGTCTGCCCGTCTTCGGGTTCTTCTTACGTGAGTAAAGACGATAGCGCCCGTCTTTAAGCTTCCGGATCATATGTCGTACCTCAAACGATAGGGTCTGGCTAACGCGACGGCCAAGCAGCCGAGGTCAGCGAGCTCAGCGAGCGGATCGAAGATCCTCTCAAGCTGTTTGTTATGCGGTTTTCACAATATCGCACAGCCATTCATGCACCACGGCCTCCAACCAAAATATCAGCACGGTCCTCCGCTTCAGTGGACATGTAAAGGTCCACGCTCGGCAAGAACAGTTCACGCCATTCCGTTTCCCACCCTCCAAGGCCTCTGTCAATCGCGGTCTGCAATGTAGACGTTCGGTCACTCTCCACGAAAACTCGAAGATCATAGCGGGAACAAAAATAGAGGTGCTGTACCGTACAGCAAACAGCCGGTGTTTTTGCGAGACCTGATTGTATGCCAAGTTCATAAGACCAGAATCGATCGATCACTTTATGGCTCGCGGGTTTCATTTGCACGCAAAACGATAACGCTATGCGGCTAAGCCGTGGCGAATAAGCGAGCCTTTGAGGCGAGCGTTCTCGACATCAGTCTTAAGCCGCGGGTTAGTGTGGTTCTGGCCGCAATACATCGCACATGACTACTCCTTCCACTCGTAAAACGTTTTGAGGAAGCGCTGTACAACGTCGGCTACCGTCTGTTGGTTGATGTTCCGCTCTTTGCAATAAGCCGAGGCAAACCATTCAAGGAGCGACTTTGTCCCTTGCTTGAATTGCAGGCGGCGCAACATCTTGCCACGTTGAGCGATATAATCGAATGGTCATTCCACCTGTTGTTGTCGATATGCTCCCATGTCGCATTGCGTTTCCGGTCGCTCTTCGGCGAACATTCTGTAAACTTAACTCCACAATAAACGCAATTGAGATCTCTTCGCCTTCACTTCGTTCTCTAGGGACTCGGGTATTCCCCACTTGTTCATAATCCGTGGTCGTCGAATACTGTCGCCTTCGTTCGCGGGTTCCGTTGCCTTATATGGTCATGCTAACGACAGCGCTAAGCGGCGCGCCGCCGAGACGCTGGCAAAACACGACGACGATTCTCGGCGCGTCCGCTTGAGCGCAACTGACGAGATCGCGCTCGCAATTGTCGCTGACATTGGCCGCGCACGTTTACGCCGGTCACCTTG
>Ga0075425_100003678_pt1 | contig 15616 bp, 7 predicted proteins | sample SoiMethybrSBSTD4_FD_75300 | JGI IMG/M metagenome (GOLD analysis project Ga0075425, IMG submission 75300) | Bulk soil microbial communities from a Populus tree surrounding site in Tennessee, USA - Soil MetaG P. TD hybrid SBSTD4 | ecosystem: Environmental > Terrestrial > Soil > Tree plantation... | reverse complement strand
GAGACTTCGGCGGCGTCGCACGCGGGAATCGAATCCACGACCGCGAGCGTCATGGTCGTGCCGGGATCGCCCGAGGTGAACGTGACCGCGCTGGTTCCCTGACCCGCCGTGATCTCGCCGCCGGTCAGCGTCCAGGCATCCGTGTGTCCCGGCCCCGAGTCCGACGACGCCGTCAGTCCCACGGTCGCGGGCGGCACCGAGACCGGCGCCGTGATGTTCGGTGACGGGAAGGGGCAGTCGAAGACCGTCGTCTGCACCATCGCCGTGTTGTTGTCCGAGACGGGATCCACTCGCGCGCCGGAAACGTCCGAGTTGCTCGTCAGGGTTCCGGCGACGGAGGGCGTCCCGACGATCTGGACCGTGGCGGTCGCGCCGCGGGCGATGTCCCCGAGGTCGCAGTGCACGCCGAACGTCAACAGCGTGCAGGATCCCTGGCTCGGCGTGGCGGAGTCGACGCTCGCGCTGATCGTGAGGCCTTCCGACGTTTCCACGGCGACGGCCGGGCCGGGCCCGTTGTTGGTGATGGTCAGCGTGTACGTCACAGACGATCCGGGCACCGTCGGATCCGGCGAGTCGGTCTGCGTGATCGCGAGGTCGGCGCTGAATGCCGAAAGAGCGTCGACGCGCCCCCAGCCGTACGTGTTGTTGGGGATCTGGTCGCCGGGAACGCCTCCGCAGGACTCGTTGGTCGTGCGGGGCACGGCGGAGGCCGTCAGGCTGCTCGAGATGCCGTCCGGGTCGCCGATCAGATCGGGACTTCCGGAAAGAAGGAGTGCGACGACGCCGACGACGTGCGGCCCGGCCATGCTGGTCCCGCTCAGGGATCCGTAGCCTCCTCCAGGGAAGCTCGAACGTACACCGACGCCGGGCGCCGAGATCTCGGGCTTCATCCGTCCGCTTCCGTCGATGGTGACCGGGCCGCGGCTGGAGAAGTCGGCGATGTCGTCGCTGCTGTCGGTCGCGCCGACGGAGAAGGAGGCCGCATAAATCGCCGGCGGATCCTCGACCGTCGAGCAGCTGCTGCCGGCATTTCCGGCGGAGACGACGACCTCGATTCCGGCCGCGCGCGTGTTTTCGACGACGGTCTGGAGCACCGTCGGGTCCGTGCAGCCCTCGCTCGGCGGACAGCCCCAGGAGTTGTTGATGACGTGCGGCGACTTCGACGGATCGGGATTCTGGCCGGCAAGATCGGTCGGCGCAATGAACCACTGGAAGCATTCGGTGTACGTCGCCGGCGTTCCGGTGCCCTGGTCCATGTTCCGGCATCCGATCCACTTCGCCGCGGGCGCCACGCCGATCTGGTTGGACCCGCCGTCGTCTCCGACCATCGTTCCCATCGTGTGCGTGCCGTGAATGTCGTCGTCGCAGGGCTCTTGAGAATCCGGGCCGCACACCCCGCCGCCGGAGTGGATGGAGTCGTGCCAGTTGTAGTTGTGGTCGGCCGAGGAGCCGTTCCATCCCCGGTACTTGTTCTTCAGCGCCGGATGCGTCCAGTCGTAGCCGGTGTCCTGGCCGCCCACGACCACGCCTGCGCCCTTGTAGCCGAGGGCCCAGACCTGCGGCGCGCGGACCTTCGCCACACCCCACTCCACGGTGTCCGGGGAATCGGGCACGGCCTTCGAGAGAACCGGCGCCGCGAGTTCTTCGAGACGGACCCGGGGATTGGCGTAGAGGTGAAAGACGTCGTCGCGCGCCGCCAGCTCCTCGACGAGCCTCGCGTCGCCGCGCACCCAGATCATGTTGGCGACCCAGAAGGCCCGGTGCGGCGCGTTCCGGGATTCGAGCAGCTCGAGCAGCGGGCGCTGTGTCGCGTTCGCCGTCGCGCGGAGGGAATCCATGACGAAGGCGCCGCGAGCCGCTCTTCCGGCGAGGGCTCGTACGCCGCTCAGATCCGCCTGCGACCGGAGCATGACCAGAAACTCCGTCTCTCCCCGAGCCGCCGTCTGGAGCACCCACGGATCGACTTTCGAACGAACGTCGGCTGCGTGGACGGCCGCGGACAGGGCGAGGATCGGCAGAAGCGCGGCGAGGATCTTTCCGGGGCGCATGGAATCTCCTTCCTTCCCTTGCGAGTCGGAGGATTCTATTCCGATTGACGGAGGATTGGGGTCAAAGATAGCTCCGAAGAAAACGAAAGCCGCCGTGCGTCGCACGGCGGCAGTCAAAATCTCGGCGGGACCGAGGCCTACTGCAGGTTGAAGCTCTTGACCAGGAGCCGACCACCGAAGGCAGACCCCCGGCAGTAGGCAACGCCGGCCGAAGGCCGGCGGTAACTATCCGAGGCTCCTAGATCGGGCATGAGCTGTTTGCGCCAAACCATTACTGAAGATTGAAACTCTTGACTAAGAACACCGCCATCTGCTGCCGGTTGTTGCTGTTGTTGGGGCAGTAGCGCAGCGGGTTGGTCAGACAGCCTCCCGTGATGCCTCGAGCGAAGAGGTCCTCGATCCAGTCGGCGGCGAAGGCTCCGGCCGGGACGTCGGTGAAGATCGTGCCCGACGCCGGCGGCGGGGCGTACGCCGAATCGATCGACGCCTTGAGCAGGAAGATCGCCATCTGTGCGCGCGTGACGGGGTTGGTCGGGCAGTAGTTGCCGCCGCCGCAGCCGCCGGTGATGCCTTCGGCCGCGAGCTGCTCGATCCAGTTGACGGCGAAGCCCGAGGGACAGGCGACGTCCGGGAACATGCCGACACACGGAGGCGGCACGTAGGCGGCTCCGTGTTTCGCCTTCAGCAGGAAGACCGCCATCTGCGCGCGGGTGATGTTTGACGTGCCGCAGTAGTTACCGTTTCCGCAGCCGGCCGTGATGCCGTTGCGGGCGACCGTGTTGACGAAATCGTGGAACCCGTTGGTCGGGGGCATGTCGAGGAAATCTACCTGGATGTTCTTCGAAGCCTCCGGCGAGATGCAGCCGCTGGCGGATTCCGTGACGGTGCACAGCATCGTGGTACCGGGCGACGCCGCGTCGAAGATGATCTGCCGCGTCCCCTGTCCGGCCGTGATCACTCCGCCGGAGAGCGTCCAGTCCCATGTCGCTCCCGGATGGTTCACGACGCTGGCCGAAGCGCCCGAGGCGCCTACCGGTACCGATAGCGGCGCGGTGATGACGGGCTGCGCGGGCGTCTGGTTCACGGTGACCGTGACGGTGGAGACGTTGGTCGAGACGCAGCCGTTGGCCGCGGTGACCGTCAGCGAGTAGACCGTCGTGATCGTGGGAGATGCCGTCGGCGTGCAGCTTCCGGGATTGTCGAGACCGGCCGAGGGCGACCAGGAGCACGAGACTCCGCCCGAGCCGGTCAGGCCGACGGACTCGGCGGTGCAGATCGTGCCGCCTCCCCCCGCCGTGGCGGTCGGACGCGCGTTGACGGTGAGCGTCGCTTCGGAGGACGTGATCGACTGGCCGAACCCGTCGGTGACGACGACGTCGTAGTTTCCGGCGTCTCCCGTGCCCGCGGGGTTGATCGAAAGCGTCGGAGTCGTCACGCCCGAAATCGATCCGCCGTTGCTGAGGTTGACCCCGTTCTTGCGCCACTGGTACGTCAGCGTGGGCTGGCCCGTGGCCGTCACGGAGAAGGACGCGGAGTCGCCGGAGCAGATCGTCAGGTTCGACGGCGCGGTCACGGTGATCGGAATGCGTTCGTACGCGCCCATGTCCACGATCCCCGGTGGGACGTTGCCCACGCCGGTGTCGGTGATGTCGGGATCGTCGAAGAAGCGGGGAAGCCCGCGGACGTCGAGCGTGGTGCCGCCGGGCACGAGCGTGTTGTTTCCGGCGTCCACGACCGGCGAGGCCGGGCCGGGCCGCAGATCGCCGGGAGGGGCGAGAAAGAGGGGATCGGCGTCGATGTTGCCGGACCCGGCGGCGCCGCCGGCGACGTCACAGGAGCTGATCGTCGCCGTCGAGCCCCCGCCAAAGGAGATGGAGCCGCCGTCGTTGTCCCAGACGATCGTGTTGCTGATCGTGTTGGACGTGCTCGAGAGGAGACGGATGCCGTATCCGGCGTTTGCTGTGAACGTGGCGTCCTCGATGACGTTCGTGTTGCCGGTGATCTGGATCCCGTCGGGGCTGTTTTCCGCGACGACGCAATTGAGCAGCGTCAGGCCGCCCGCGGCGGCCTGAAGCCCGGCTCCGCCGGACGCCGCCCCCGAGATCGTGTTGGCGCGGAAGATCGAGCTCTCGACGTTGACGGTGCCGGCGCTCGAGGCGAGGCCCGCGCCGGTGCCGACTCCGGACACGGAGTTGTTGTCGAAGGTACACGACAGGAATCGCGGGGAGCCGCCGTCGACCTGCGCGGCGCCGCCGGAGGAGAGCGCGAAGTTTCCGGTGAAGAGCATGCCGGCGACGAGCGGCGAACCGCCGTTGATCCAGATTCCGGCGCCCTTGTTGTTCGGACTGCCGGCGTCCGCCTGTCCTCCGGTGACCGTGAAGCCGTCGAGCCGTGCGGTGTTGGAAACCGTCGCGTCGGCCGTGACGACGTGGTAGCTGTTGTCGGTCGAAACGCCCGGCGTGCCGATGTCGCCGGAAAGAATCGTGACGTGCGCGGCCGGATCCCTTTGCGTGCGCATCGTCTCGTTGCCGGCGAAGCCGCCGTAGACCGAGACTCCGTCTTTGAGGACGAAAGCGATCGTGCGGGTGGCGGTCGTGGTGGGCTTGTAGGTCGCCTGCGCAACCCAGATCTCGTCGGTGGCGCCGGCGGCCGACAATGCCGGGGGCAGCGTCGTGAAGGCGTTGGCCCAGCTCGAGCCGTTGTTGGCGCCCGTGGCGGCTGCGTTGACGTAGATGACCGAAGCGAGCGCGACGGCGCCCGCCGCCGCGAAAAGCAGGACAGACGCGGCCGCAAGCCGCCCGAAGGCGCGCATCGAGACACCTCCTTGAGTTGTCGACACTTCGGACCGAATTGTCACGCGTTTGCGGCGGCGCCCGTGTGACGAGTGATACAAGGTGAGGAGCGAAGGCCTCACGCATGGGCGAGACGTGGAAGCTGCGGCTCTGGACGCTCATCCGCGTTCCGATGGCCTTCTTCGTCAGCCCTCAGGTGGTCGAAGCGACGGCGCGCCGGTCGGTCATACGGATTCCCCTGACTTGGAGGTCGAAGAATCACCTCGGCTCGATGTACTTCGGAGCGCTGTGCGTGGGCGCCGATCTGGCGGGAGGCCTTCTCGCGCTGCGGCGCATCGAAGAGAGCCGCCGCAAGGTTTCGCTAATCTTCAAGGACGTCCAGGGCCGCTTCTTCAAGCGCGCCGAAGACGACGCGCTTTTCACCTGCGAAGACGGGGAAGAGATCGGGGAGCTGGTCCACCGGGCGATCGCGAGCGGCGAGCGCGAAGAGCGAAGCATTCGCGTCATCGTGACCGTGCCCGAGAAGCTCGGAGACGAAGCCGTCGCCGAGTTTGTGCTGACGCTGTCGCTGAAACGGCGCGACTAGGAAGGTTTCGACAATTTCCGGATCAATCCCGCCGCCAGCGCGGCGCGGTCCGGGATCGACGACAGGATGACGTGCTCGCTCTCGGCGTGGGCGCCGTCTCCGTCGGCGCCGAGGCCGTCGAGCGTCGGAATGCCCAGAGCCGCGGCGAAGGATGCCTCGGAGGCCCCTCCGGTGGCGACCTCCTCGAGCGGGGGAAGGCCCAGCTCCTCGGCGACGGCCACGGCCGCCTGGAACGTCGCCACGACGTGCGGCCCTCGCTCGAGCGGCGGATAGAAGCTCTTCGTATCGAGGCTCAGCCGGATCCGCGAATCTTCCGGGCGGAGCGACGTCAGTGCGGCGCGCATGGCCTCCGCGTCGGCGAGCGCTCGGAAGCGGACGTCCAGCTCGGCGTGCGCCTCGTCGGGCACGACGTTGGGTCGCGTCCCTCCCTGGATCGTTCCCACGTTGACGGTGATGCCGCGCGACAGATCCGTCAGAGCCGCGGCGTCCGAGATCCGCCGGGCGAGCTCGACGATGGCGTTGGCGCCGCGAGCGAAATCTGCGCCTGCATGGGCCGCCACGCCGCGGGCCCGCAATACGAAGGACGCCGATCCCTTGCGCGCCGTCTTCACGGCGCCTCCCGGCCACGCCGGCTCGAAGTCGAGAACCGCGCGCGAGGCGAGCATCGATTCCTCCATCGCCCCGCGGTAACCCTCGGCGCCGACCTCCTCGAGCGGCGTCAGGAAGACGCAGACGTCGGGAAGCGATCCGTGGCGCGCCAGGGCTTTCAACGCGTGGACGAGGACCACGATGCCGCCCTTCATGTCGAAGCACCCGGGCCCGTAGAGTCGGCCGTCTTCGATTCGGACGGGTCGCTGCGCCAGGGTGCCGAGGTCCCAGACGGTGTCGAGGTGTCCGAGCAGCATCACGGGACGAGAGCCGCGCAGCGCGCGCAGAACCGGCCCGGCTCCGTCGACGGGCAGAAGCTCGACCGGCAGTCCGAGGTGCTCGAGCTCGTCGGCGACTCGTCGCGCCAGTCGCGCGACGCCCTCGGCATCCGTCGACGGCGACTCGATCCGCGTCAGATCGGCGAGGAGATCCTCCATCTCCCGGGAACGGGCGCGGCAGCTGGCGAGAAGGTCTTTCACGCGCGCGCCTCCCGGGCACGGCGTGCGATGCGGAGATAGCCGTGCCCGGCCGCGGTCTTCTCGACCGCCTCCAGGCGCGCCCGGCCGGCCGCCACCGCGCCGCCTTTCATCTCGACTTCGCCGAGAGTCAGGCCAGCTTCGAGCTCGAATGCGATGAGGCGCTTCTCATGCGCCCTGGAGATTGCGATCTCGAGACTCTTGCGCGCGCCCGCCGCGTCGCCTCGCTCCGCCCGGGCGATCGAAGAGACAAGGAGAAACTCGCGGCGCGCGCCTTCCTGCTGGCCGGCGGCGGCGAGCTGTCGAGCACGCTCGAGCGGAGCCGCGGCCTCAGCCGCGCGGCCCGCCGCCAGCGCGGCCCGGGCTTCGAGCGCGAGCGCGGCGGCTTGGTCGTCCGGAAGCTTCTGCGCCTGGAGCTCCGCGGCGGCCCGGCGCGCCCCGGCCTGCGCCTCGGCCGGTTTTCCTTCGGCCAGCGCCACGCGCGCCAAGTCGTACCGACTCTGCGACGCGGCTCCCTGCTCGCCGATCTCGGTCCGGATCTTCAACGCCTCTTCGAAATTGCGGCGCGCGTCGGCGAGGCGGTCGGAAGCGAGATCGATTGCGCCTGATGCCGAGAGGACAAACGCTTCCTGGTGCCGGTCGTGGGCCTCTCGGGCGGCCGGCAGCGCCTCCGCCAGCACAGCGCGCGCTCCCGCGAGGTCTCCCGTCTCGGCGCGCACCGTCGCCAGGCCCGTCGTCGGGTACACCGCCTTGCTCTTCTGGCTCTGGGCCTGGAAGATCGCCCTCGACTCTTCGAAGCTCTTCGCTGCGGCGGCCGGATCGCCTTCGCCCCACTGCAGCTCGCCGATGTTGTTGAGCGCGATCGCGAGGCCTCCCTGGTCGCCGGTCTCGCGATAGAGCGGAAGGGCGCGCTCGAAGGCCTCACGGGCGCCGCGGAGATCTCCGGCGATCACGAGCCCGGCGCCGATGTTGTTGAGCGTTTCGGCCTCGCCGGCCTTGTCCTCGATCTCTCGGAAGAGAGCCAGCGCCTCGTCGGCCAGCTTTCGCGCGGTGACGAGATCCCCCTGGTCCCCGACCACGCTCGCGAGGTTATCCAGCGCTCCCGCCTCCACGCGCTTGTTGCCCGTCTCGCGGGCAATCTGCAGAACCTGTTCGAACGCCTTGCGGGCGCCGGCGAGGTCGCCCTGGTCGTAGCGCGAGTTTCCGATGCCGTTCGTCGCCGAGGCCACTCCCGCGCGGTCCCCGGCGGCCTGGAAAAGGTCCCGCGCCTGCTGGCTGAGCGCTTCTCCTCCCTTCGGGTCTCCCAGATTGCGGCGGGCGATCGCCTGATGCATGCGCGCCGTGCCGGCGAGCAGCCGCGCCCCGGAGCCCTCGGCCAGCACTGCGGCCGCGATCGCCGCCTTCTCCATCCGCGGAAAATCCGAGAGAGCCTTGGCGGTCTCGGCCTCGGCGAGTCCGATCCGGGGATCGTCCTTCGGAAACGCGCGGCGCAGAGCGGCGATCGTCGCCAGCGCGTCGTGGGGCTTTCCCGCCCGTGTCTGCGCGCCGGCGAGCTGGAGGCCGTAATCCAGGTTGTCGGGGTAGAAGGTGAAGAGCGAGCGGTAGATCTCGATCGCCCGATTCCAGTCGTTGCTCGCCGCGCGGTACCGCCCTTCGACCGACAGTCGGGTCTCGCGCGAGAGATCGGCAGAGAGCGCGAAGGCCGTCTTCGACGCCTCGAGCGCCTTCGCGTCGTAACCGAGGCCGCCCCATGCCGCGGCCAGCGCCGAGCGCGCCAGCGCGTGCTTGGGATCCAGCGCAACGGCTTTCTCGAGGAGGTCCCTGGCGGCGACGTCGTCGAAGACGCGTAGCTTCGCGAGTCCCTCCGAGTAGAGACGCGCGGCCTCGGGGTTCGAGGGCAACGAGGCGCGAACCGCCGCCGCGTCGGCCTGCGAAACCATAGGAAGCTGGAGCTTCTCGCGAAGCCGTTCCCCGGCCCTCGTGGCCAGGCCGTCCACATCGGATGAGGGGCCCTTCTCCGAAACGACCGCGATCGTCTCGCCGGCGGCCGTGTCCTGAAGACGCAGGTCCAGACGGATGGCCGAGCCTTCGCCCGGCGTCGACAGATACGAGCCGAGCAGGACCAGATCGGCGCCGATGTTCTTGCGGATGCGCTCGAGGCTGTCCTTTCCGAGCGTGTCGGTCTCCGGCAGCGAGAGATCGCTCTTCATGCGCGCCACGTCCTCGCTCGAGATCGCTCGCAGCTTCTCGCCCGCGGCGAGCTCGGTCGTGAGCATCTCCGAGAGGGCAGTCGAGACCCATGCATCCTCGGGCCGGCCCGCGAGGTTCTTGAAACCGAGGACGGCGATCGCCTGCCGGGCGGGTCTCGCGGGAACGGCGGCCGCCGTCGCGACGGAACGATGAGACAGAAGGCGATATCCGAGGAATGCTCCCGCCAAAGCCACGAGGACGGCCGCGGCGATCGCGACCGCGCGCCGTCGCCGGCGCGCGCGCATTCCCGGACCGAGAGGGATCGACTCGCCCGCGAGCGCGCGCACGACCTCCGGCGCGGACGCATACCGATCCGCGGCGGAGCGCTCGAGGCAGCGCAGGATCGTCTTCTCCCAGACGGGCGGCAGCTCCGGCACGCGTCCCTTGGGAGACGGCGGCGCCTCGTGGAGCTTCTTGAGTGCGACCGACAGCGGAGTGTCGCCTTGGAAGGGAGGCTCGCCGGTGACCATCTCGTACATGACGATCCCGAGCGCGTAGACGTCGGTGGCCGGGGAGACGTCGCGTCCTTCGATCTGCTCCGGAGCCATGTAGTCCGGAGTTCCCATGACGGCCTCGGTCGCGGTCAGCGAGGTCTGTCTTTCGCCGCGCGCGCCGGGGTTGCGCCGGGCCAGCCCGAAATCCGTCACGACGACGCGCGCGCCTCCCGGACGACGCTCGTCGGGCGAGAGCATCACGTTGGCGCTCTTGAAGTCGCGGTGCACGACGCCAACCTCGTGGGCGGCCGCGAGTGCGGCGGCCATCTGCTCGACGAGCGGCAACGCCTCGTCCGGACGCATCCGGCCGGTGCGGGAGATGCGGTGGGCCAGCGTCTCTCCGGAGAGAAGCTCCATCGTCAGGAACGTGACTGGGCCTTCCGGGAAGATGTCGAACGTCCGGGCGACGTTGGGATGCGTGACGGTCCGGGCCAGGTGCACCTCGCGCAGGAACCTTTCCATCGTCCGCGAATCGTTCGCCACGTCGGGCCGGATCGTCTTGACGGCGACGCGGTCCTTCAGGACCAGGTCCTCGGCCTCGTACACCTCGCCCATGCCTCCGCGCGCGATGAACCGGACGATGCGAAAACGCCCGGCGAGGACGGTGCCGTCGGCGAGACCCGGCGCGTGCCATATCTGCTTGCCCGAGCCCGACCGCGCGTCGGGGCGTCCGGCCGGAGGCGTCGCTACGGTTTCCCGGGCGTCGTCGCGGGTGGGGTCAGTCATCGGAGGGAGGACGGGACTCCTTCTGTCTTTCGAAATCCACTTGCGCGCCGACCTTGGCGATGCGGTCGGCGAAGATCACGATGAGGTCGTCGCGGCGTGCCATGGCCAGCGCGCGCCGCACGGCCTCGGGCTCGTTCTTGGCCTCCTCGATCTGGTCGTCCTTCATGCCGTGGCGCATCAGGCCCGCGCGGAGGAATCCGGTGACCTCGCCGCTCGCGCGCCCGCGCAGGTCTTCGTCGTCGCGCAGGATCACCCGGTCGAAGTGCGGCGCGGCCGCCTTCGTGATCGCGTCGAAGTCCTCCTCGCGGCGATCTCCGGGAGCGTTGAGGACGACGACGAGCCGGCCGCGCTTCATGGAAGAGAGAAACGGCGCGACGAGGGCCATGCCGTGCGCGTTGTGGCAGTAGTCGATCATCACGCGGAAGTCGCGGAACTCGTAGATGTTGCCGCGGCCAGGCGCCTGGAAGGGGGTCGGATGGAAAGTCGTCAGACCGCCGCGGATGTCGTCCATCTCGATGCCGGCGGCGAAGGCGGCGAGGGACGCGGCGAGCGCGTTAGCGATGTTGAACCGCGCCTTGCCGTCGAACGTGATCGGGACCTGGCGCGCGTGGACCAGCGGGATGCGCAGGGTCGAGCGGTAGAGACAGAGCGTGTCGTGCCGGTCCATCACCGCCGCCAACCCTCCCGACGCGACATGCACCTTGAGCCGCTCGTGGGACGGATCCAGCGAGAAGAAGGCGATCCGCGCCTTGATGCGATCCGCGATCCAAGGCGTCATGGAATCCTCGGCGTTCAGAACCGCCGTCCCGTGAGGGAAGACGCGTTCGACGACGAGGGCCTTGAGCCTCGCGAGGTCCTCGAGGGTCTCGATGTCGCGCAGTCCCAGATGATCCTCGGCGACGTTCGTCACGACGCCGACGTCGGCCCAGTCGTAGCCAAGCCCGAAGCGCAGGAGTCCGCCGCGCGCCGTTTCGAGGGCCGCGAAGGTTACGGTCGGGTCTCGCAGCACCGCCTGGGCGGAGGCCGGGCCGGTGCAGTCTCCCTTCATGATCTGCTCGCTGCCGATGTAGACGCCTTCGGTCGTGGTCAGGCCGACGTGGTGGCCGGCGTAGCGGGCGATGTGGGCGAGCAGGCGCGTGGTCGTGGTCTTGCCGTTGGTTCCCGTGATCGAGACGATCGGGATTCGCGACGGCGTTCCCGGCGGATAGAGCATCTCGATGACGGCGCCGGCGGCGTCGCGCGGCGTGCCTTCGGTCGGGTCGGTGTGCATGCGAAAGCCGGGTGCGGCGTTGACCTCGACGATGCCGCCGCCGACATCGGCGATCGGCTTCTCGACCGTGGGCGAGATGACGTCGATGCCGGCGATGTCCAGCCCCACGATCCGCGCGATGCGCTCCATCAGGTGGATGTTGGAGGGGTGGACCGAGTCCGTCACGTCGCGGGAGATGCCTCCGGTCGAGAGATTCGCGGTGGACTTCAGGTACACGGTCTCGCCTTCGTCGGGCACCGAACGTGGCGTGAGGTTGCGCCGCGCCAGCAGCGCCAGCGAGAGGTCGTCGATCTCGATCTTGGTCAGGATCTTCTCGTGGCCGATCCCGCGGCGCGGATCGCGGTTGACCTCCTCGACGAGATCCTCGATGGTGCGCTTCCCGTCGCCGACGACGAAGGCCGGGACGCGCTGCGCCGCGCAGATGAACCGGCCGGCGATGACCAGGAAACGAAAGTCGTGGCCTTCCAGGAACTGCTCGACGATGACCTCGTCGCGGAACTTCAAGGCGTCCTTGTAGGCCAGCCGCAGCTCGGACTCGCTCCGGATGTTCGTCAGGACCCCGCGGCCGTGCGAGGCGTCGAGCGGCTTGACGACGATCGGCCAGCCCAGCTTCCCAGCGATCGCCACGGCGTCGTCTTCGTCCTGCGCGACTGAGCCCTTCGGCACCGGGACGCCGTTGTCGCCGAGGAGCGTCTTGGTCAGGCTCTTGTCGCCCGCGATCTCGACGCCGAGCTGGGCGGTCGTCGAGGCGATCGTGGCTTGGATCCTCTTCTGATGGACGCCGGTCCCGAGCATGACGAGCGACCGGTCGTTCAAGCGCAGGTGGGGGATGCCCCGGGTCGCGGCGACGGCGACGATCGAGCGCGTCGAGGGGCCCAGGGCCCAGCGCTCGCGCGTGCGCTTGAGCTTGTCGAGCGAGGAAGAGAGGGCGAGGTCCACGTCGAGGCCGGCGCAATGCTCGACGACGTCGAGCGCGAGCTTGCCGGCGCGGACTCCAACGCGCTCCTCCTCCATCTCGTACACCAGGTTGTAGACGCCCGGCGTCTTCGTCTCGCGTGTCCGGCCGAAGGAGACCGAGATGCCGACTTCCTGCTGGATTTCGATGGCGACGTGCTCGGCGACGTGGCCGAGCCACGTGCCTTCAACGACGCGCTTCAGGAATCCGCCCTTTGCGCCTTCCGAGCAGTGGTGCTCTTCCAGGCCTGGCAGGAGACGCTGCAGCTCGTCCCCGAAGCCGCGGATCTCGTTGGACGGGCGGTCGCGAAACGGCCCCAGGTCGATCCGCATCCAGACACACGGACGGTAGGACCAGTAGTTCGGCCCGTTCAGGACCAGCGTTTCGAGGAGACGGATTCCTTCGCCCACGTTTGGGCGAAAGACTACAGGAATCGGCCTAGTTGGATGCCAGCGGCTGCCGCTTCTCGACGTCGAAACGGTCGCCCGCCGTCAGGACGTGGAGGAGAGCGCCGGAGAGACTGAAGGTGGCCGAAGGATCGGTTTCCGAGAGGCCCTGGGCCACGGCCCGGCTGCCGTCGATGACGAAGACCTGGCCCGAACCGATGACCTCGATCTGACCCGAGCCGTAATAGACGATCGCGGTGTCCTCGTCGATGCCCACGCCGAGCTTGGTCGGCTCCAGCGCGACCGCCGTCAGAAGGCGGCCCAGACGCTTCCGCTGGGAGAAGTGCTGGTCGATGATCAGCCGGGTGATGACGCCGAGGCCCGGCGCCAGATCCACCGCGTCCCGGCGAAGCTGCAGTCCCCCTTCGCCCCCCACGATCATCGTCGAGGAAAAAGCCGAAGCCCCCGCCGACGTCCCTCCGAGAGCCCCGCCCGCGACGAGGCTTGCCTGGAGCGCTTCGAGCGCCGGGCTTCCTGCGAGGATGTCGACCAAGCGCGACTGGTCGCCTCCGGTCATGAAGACGCCGGTCGATTCGCCGATGGTCGCGACATGCTCCGGAGACTGCGCGTCCGCGCGCGTGACGATGGGCAGGGGAAAGACGTCGCCGGCGCCGATCTTTCGGAAGACCTGCTCGTAGAACGTCGCGCGCTCGGCCGGGATCGCGGACGCCGTGGGCAGAATCGCGATGCGCGCATCCGCTCCTCCGGCCTCCGCCACGAAGCGCTGGAGAATGTCGGGTTTGTCGAATTTTTCTTCGCCGCCGCCCACGGCCAGGATCGAGCCGTGCGGGCGCTTCGTGCGCGTTCGCGTCATCCCCGGGACGACAGAGTACGCGACGCCTTCCTCGCGATCAAGAGAAAGCCTTTCTCCCGGGCTTCCTTCTCGAGCGCCTCGAGGCGCGCGCGTCCGGCGGCAGTCTTTCCGGAAGCGATCTCGATCTCGCCGAGCGCGAGCGCGAGGTCGAGCTGCTGCGCAACGAAGCCGCGCTTCGCGGAGTCCGCGAGGAGCGCGGCGCAGCGTTTCTCCGCCCCGACCCGGTCTCCCGCCGCCGCCGCGACCCGCGCCGCAGTCAGCTCGAACCCCTGACGGACCGAGTAATCGCCTGCATGGATCGCCGCGACACTCCTCACCGCCTCCTGCGCCTCGCGAATCTTCCTCTGTTCGAGAAGGGCGCGGGCGAGGACGCCGGCGGCCCAGACGCGGTTGTCGGACTCGCCGCGGTCCGCCAGCTCCTTCGCGATCGCCTGCGCCTCGGGCTCGGCCTCGGCCGGGCGGCCGGCGTCGATCGCAAGGTCGGCGATCGTCAGCCGGACGGCCGTCATGCCCAGGACGTCACCGGTCTTTTTCGCCGCCTCGAGTGCCTCCTCGTAGCGGACGCGCGCGCCGCCGAGGTCGTCGCGCTCCCAGAGCACGGAGCCTGTTCCGGAGAGGTTGGCCCAGAGGAGCTCCGGCGCGTTCTTCCTCGAGAAAGTCGTGCCCTCGTCGAACGCCTTCGTTGCCTTATCGAGGTTTCCCTCGGCCAGCGCCAGGTAGCCGGACGTGTTGAGTGACATCGCCAGGCCGCGCGCGTCGCTGGCCTGGCGCGCGATGCCGACCGCTTCGTCGGCGAACTTCTTGGACGTCGGAAGATCGCCGAGGCCCTGTTTCATCTGGCTCAGGTTGTTCGAGAAGATCGCCGCGCCGTTCAGATCTCCGACATCCTTGCTGACCTCGAGCGCCTGCACGAGGAGCCGCTCGGAGCCCGCGATGTCGCCGATGATCTGGTGGTTGATCGACAGGTTGTTGAGGCACGCCGCCTCGTTGCGCTTGTCGCCCGTGCGCCGCGCGATGGCGAGGCCCTCCTCGAGCAGACGCTTGCTCTCCTCCCATTGTCCGCGCCGGGTCGGCACGAGCCCGGTGATGTCTGCGATCACGAGGGCAACGCCGTGCTCGTCGCCCGCGGCCGCGAACAGCTCGCGCGCGCGGTTCCCCGCCGTCTTCGCCGCCTCGAGCTCGCCGAGCACGAACTCCGCCCAGCCCTCGTGGTACAGCGCGTTTGCCTCGAGCAGACGCGAGCCCCGCGCACGAGCGAAGTCGCGCGCGCGGATCCCGGCCGCCTTCTCGTTCGGCGAGTCGCCGAGCGAGTAGTAGGCCCCCGCCTCCGCGAGGTCGAGCCGCGGATCCTGGCTGGCTGGCGCCGGCAGCTTGCGGAGCGCGGCCAGCGTGGCGAGCGCGTCCTTGCCCTTTCCGCCGCCGGACTGCGCGCCGGCCAGCCGCAGCCCGTACTCGAGGTTGTCGGGGAAGAGCTTCGTCAGCGTCTGGTAGGCCGCGATTGCGCGGGGCCAGTCGCGGTCCGCCGCGCGGTACTGCGCCTCGACCGAAAGCTGATCCTCGCGCGAGAGGCCCTTCGAGAGCCGGAACGCGGCCTCGCCCGCCTCGCGCGCGCGCCGGAAGTTGCCGAGGTTGCTCCACGCGGTGGCGAGCGCGGCGTGCGAGAGCGCGTGGTTCGGGTCGGCCTCGACGGCCTTATCGAGCCGCTCGATGGCGCCCAGATTGTCGAACGCGCCGAGCTTCTGGAGTCCCTCGGCGTAGAGCCGCGCAGCGTCGGCGTTCGAAGGCAATGACGCCTTGACCACGGCGGCCTCGCTCGAGGTCAGCACGCCGGCACCGAGCCTCTCGCGCAGCTTGGCTCCTGCGCGGCCGACGAGCTCGGCGAGCTCCGCCTCGGTCCCGCTTTCGGTGACCGCGGCAATGGTCTCGCCCGCGGAGGCGTCCTGGAGCTTCAAGTCCAAACGGATCGGCGCGCCGGCGACTGCAAGGTAAGAGCCTACGATCACGAAGCCGGCGTCGAGGTTCGTGCGGATCTTTAAGAGCGTGTCCTTGGCGTAGCTGTCTGCGTCGGGCAGGGCGAGGTCGCGCTTCATGCGCGCCACGCTCTCGCCGGA
>Ga0075425_100003677_pt1 | contig 15616 bp, 13 predicted proteins | sample SoiMethybrSBSTD4_FD_75300 | JGI IMG/M metagenome (GOLD analysis project Ga0075425, IMG submission 75300) | Bulk soil microbial communities from a Populus tree surrounding site in Tennessee, USA - Soil MetaG P. TD hybrid SBSTD4 | ecosystem: Environmental > Terrestrial > Soil > Tree plantation... | reverse complement strand
GCGCTCTTTGCGGGCTGAGTGCTGATTGCTGAACGCTGAGTGCTTCAGTTCGCTCAGCAACTACGGAAGGGAACCGAGATGAACCCACTCAAGCAGCTCCAGGAACAAGGACAATCGGTGTGGCTGGACTACATTCGCCGAGACCTGCTGACCGGCGGCGGCCTCAAACGGCTGCGCGATGAAGATGGCCTGCGCGGCGTAACCAGCAATCCCACCATCTTCGACAAGGCCATTGCCGGCAGCTCCGACTACGACGAAAGCCTGCGCTCACTGCTGGCCAAAGATCCGCACGCTGATCCGGAAAAGATGTTCGACCACCTGGAGATCGAGGACATCCAGATGGCGGCTGACATTCTGCGCCCTGTATATGACCAGACAGGTGGCGCGGACGGCTTTGTCAGCATGGAGGTGCCCGCCTCCATGGCGCACGACACCGCGGCCACGGTCAGCGAGGCGAAGCGGCTGTGGCGCGCCGTGGTTCGGCCCAATGTAATGATCAAGGTGCCGGCCACGCCCGAGGGCATTCCCGCCATCGAGGCGCTCATCGCCGAGGGCATCAACGTCAACATCACATTGATGTTCTCGCTGGCGCACTACGAGGCGGTGGCGGCCGCCTACCTGCGCGGCCTGCGACGCAACCAGAACCCCAGCAAGGTGGCCTCGGTCGCGTCATTTTTCGTGAGCCGCGTGGACACCATGGTTGACGCCGCGCTGGAAAAGATCGGCACGCCGGAAGCGCTCGCTTTGCGCGGCAAAATCGCCATCGCCAACAGCAAGCGCGTTTACCGCCGCTTTAAGGAGATTTTCCTGGGCACTCCCTTCAGCGAATTCAAGAGTCGCGGCGCGCGCCTGCAGCGGCCGTTGTGGGCCAGCACCAGCACCAAAAATCCCGCCTACCGCGATGTTATCTATGTGGAAGAGCTGATCGGACCGCACACCGTGAACACCTTGCCTCCGGCCACCATTGACGCCTTCCGTGACCACGGCAAGGTTGCTCCCACGCTGGATGCCGGTGAGCAGGAAGCGGAAGCCGCGCTGGCCCGTCTGGCGGAAGTGGGAATTGACCTCAACCAGATCACGGAGCAGCTCTCCGTAGAAGGCGTAAAAGCTTTCGACAAATCCATGCTCCAGCTCCTGGATAGCCTGCGCGAAAAGCGCACCCAGCTGGTCTCTACTCCTGTGGATCGCCAGCAGCTCAGCCTGGGTCCGGCGCAATCGGCGGTGGACACGCGCCTGGCGCAATGGCAGAAGGACGATTTCAACCGCCGCCTGTGGGCCAAGGACTACACCTTGTGGTCGCCCAAGCCGGTGCCGGAACTCACCGACCGCATGGGCTGGCTGAGCCTGCCCCAGACCATGCATGAACATGTTGAGGAGTTGCAGACGTTCGCGGCAGCCATCAAGGACGCAGGAATCAAGCATGCCGTGCTGCTAGGTATGGGCGGCTCCAGCCTGGCGCCGGAAGTTTACCAGCGCACCTTCGGCAATGCGGCCGGTTATCCCGAACTGATTGTGCTCGACAGCACCCACCCCGCGGCCGTGCGCGCTGTGGAGCGCCGTATTGATCCGCTGCGCACGCTGTTCCTGGTTTCCAGCAAATCAGGAACGACCACCGAGACGCTCTCCTACTTCTATTACTTCTGGAAACTGGTGAGTGACCACAGCAAGCAGCCGGGCCAGAACTTCGTTGCCATTACCGATCCGGGCACGCCGCTGGAAAAGCTGGCGCGCCAGCGCAAATTTCGCCGCGTCTTCTCCGCCCCGCCTGAAGTGGGCGGCCGCTACGCCGCGCTTACCGTCTTCGGCCTGGTTCCCGCTGCCCTTATCGGCATGGATTTGAAGCGCCTGCTCGACGAAGCCTGGACCATGGCCGAGTCCAGCGCCTTCTGTGTGGATTCGAAGAAGTGTCCGACGCTGGCTCTGGGAGCCGCCATGGGCGAGTTGGCGCGCATGCAGCGCGATAAAATCACCTTTCTCGCTTCGCCCTCGCTGGCCGCATTCCCCATCTGGGTGGAGCAACTGATCGCCGAGAGCACCGGCAAGGACAACAAGGGCATTGTGCCCATTGCGGACGAGCCGGTGGGTGCGCCGGATGCATATGACAAAGACCGCTTTTTCGCCTTTCTGCATATTCCTGGCGAGAGCAAAGAACTGGAAGCGCGCATCGCCGCCCTGGAGCAGGCAGGACATCCCGTGGCGCGCATTGCCCTGCAGGACAAGTACGATTTAGGCCAGGAATTCTTCCGTTGGGAGATGGCGGTGGCCTCTGCCGGAGCGGTTGTTGGTATTCAGCCCTTCAACCAGCCCGACGTGCAATTGGCCAAGGACTTGGCCAAAAAGGCTATGGAAGGCAAGGCCGGCGGACAGCAGGCTCCCGAAGTGGCGGCTAGCCAGCGCCAGCAATTGCAAAGCGCGCTGCAGGAGTGGCTGGGGCGGGCACAGGCGGGGAACTATATCTGCCTGCAGGCCTACCTGGAGCCCACTCCGGCAACCGACGCCGCGCTGGAGCAACTGCGTGTGTTGCTGCGCGAAAAATCGCGGTTGGCCACCACGGCGGGCTACGGGCCGCGCTTCTTGCATTCCACGGGGCAGTTGCACAAAGGCGGCCCCAACACTGGCCTGTTCCTGCAACTGGTGGATCAGGCGGCAACCGATGTGGCGGTGCCGGAGACAAACTACACTTTCGGCCAGTTGATCCGGGCGCAGACCCAGGGCGATTGGCAGGCGCTTACGCAGCGCGGCCGGCGCGTGGTTCGGGTGCAGCTGGGAAGCAACGCGCAGGGCGGCTTGGCGCAACTGCTGGAAGTCGCGCGCGAGCTGCGTTCAGAGTTGAATTCCGGGCATCGCGCCGCGTAACCCCGGGGCCGGACGAGCAACAAGAGGATTCATCTCGTACGAGGAGCGAATGTGGCTGTCCTGACGGTGGAAAATCCGCTGCGCGAGGGGATGCGCCTGGAGCGCACCCCTGATCCTTGTGTGATGGTCATTTTCGGCGCCTCCGGCGACCTGACCCGGCGCAAGCTGATGCCCGCCCTTTACAACTTGTGGCGCGAGCGCCTGCTGCCTGCCGGCTTTTCGGTGGTGGGCTTCTCCCGCACCGACATGAACGACCAGCAGTTCCGCGATTCGATGAAAGAGGCAGTGGAACAGTTCGGCGAGCAGGGGCCGGTGGATCGGGAGGCCTGGGAGAGTTTTGCCGAAGGCCTGTTCTATCTCTCCGCGCATCCCGGCCACCCCGAAGATTACGCCAGTCTCTCCTCAATGCTGGAGGACATTGACCGGCAGCGCGGCACCAACGGCAACCGCGTTTACTATCTCGCCGTGCCCCCGAGTTCCTTCGCCGGCATCGTGCAGCAACTGGATGCGGCCGGTTTGGCGCAGGCTGAGAAGGGCTGGCATCGCCTGATCATCGAAAAGCCCTTCGGCCACGACCTGCAGAGCGCCCGCGAACTGAACCAGGCGATTTCCAAGGTTTTTCACGAAGAACAGGTCTACCGCATTGACCACTACCTGGGTAAGGAAACGGTTCAGAACCTCTTAGTGTTCCGCTTCGCTAACGGAATCTTCGAGCCCATCTGGAATCGCCGCTACGTGGACAACGTGCAGATTACGGCCGCCGAAACCGTGGGCGTGGAAAACCGCGCCGCTTACTATGAAGAATCCGGCGCCCTGCGTGACATGGTGCAGAACCACCTTTCGCAGGTCCTGGCCCTCACTGCCATGGAGCCGCCTGCTTCCATGGGCGCAGAAGAGGTGCGTGGGGAGAAACTCAAGGTACTGCGCGCCATTCCGCCGCTCATGGGAGATCGCGCCAATTCCTGCACCGTGCGCGGCCAGTACGGCCCCGGCTGGGTTGACGGCAAAGAGGTCCCTGGCTATCGCTCCGAGCCCGGCGTGAACCCGAACTCCACAACTGACACCTATGTTGCTCTCAAGCTTTTTATCGAGAACTGGCGCTGGGCCGGCGTCCCCTTTTATTTGCGCACGGGCAAGCGGCTGCCCAAGCGCCTGACGGAAATCGCCATTCAGTTCCGCCAGGCGCCCTTGTTGCTTTTCAATCACACGCCCACGGAGCAGATGTCGCCCAACCTGCTGGTTATCCGCATCCAACCCGATGAAGGCATCTCTCTGAAGTTCACCGCCAAGCAGCCCGGCCCGGCAATGCACGTGCGGCCTGTGACCATGGATTTCCGGTACTCCACCTCATTCGGCGTGGCTTCGGCCAGCGCTTACGAACGCCTGCTGCTGGATTGCATGCTGGGTGATCCGACCTTGTTCGCCCATCGCGATGCCGTGGAGGCGGCCTGGGGAATACTCACCCCGATTCTGGAAGCCTGGGCCAGCCAGACCACGCCCGCATTTCCCAACTACGCGGCCGGCACTTGGGGTCCGGCTGCCGCTGACAGCCTGCTGCAGGGCGGCGGCTGCTGGCGCAAACCTTAGAGAAGGGAAGTTCTCAGGATGTCTTCTACCAGCATTCCAGCGGACGCCAGCAAGGTGGAGCAGGAGCTCCGCCACCTCTGGCGGCAGGAGGCGGAAAAATCCAGCGCCGGCCCGGTGTTGTGTTCGCGCACTCTGAACCTGATTGTCTACTGCCGCAATTGTGCTGACGTGCAGCGAGCCACCGGGTTCCTGGATCCCATTATTTCTAATCATCCCTGCCGCGCCATCGTAGTTTCTCCGGCTCCGCCCGAGTCGCAGGAGGAAATCCACACGGAAGTGTCCGCCTCCTGCCTCACCTCCCATGGGGGCAATCGTTACATCGGCCGGGAGTTGGTGACTCTTGCAGCCCAGCCCAGCGCGCACGCTCGCCTGGCGAGCATCATCCGCGCCCTGGTGCTGCCCGATCTGCCCGTATTCCTGTGGTGGCGCGACACCCGCTCCCTGGGCAGCGCCCTCTTTCGCCAGTTGAGCGATTTGGCTGAGCGCATCATTGTGGATTCGGCTGGCCTCGAGGATTTACACGCCGATTGGCCCTCCCTGCATGCGCTGGTTCAGCATCCTGGCAAGGCGATCAGCGATCTGGCGTGGTCGCGCCTGACCGCCTGGCGTCAGCTGATCGCTCAGCTGTTCGATGGCCAGGCCCGCGCTTCTTACCTGCGTCAGTTGCGCCGGATTGTGGTGGAATTTGGAAATGAGAGTGGGAATCCGAAGGTCCCGGCGGATGCGCTGCTGCTGGCCGCCTGGCTGGGGCGGCAGCTCGGATTCAAGCATCCCTGCCCGGCCGCGGCGGAGCAAGGCGCGGAGCAGCACGCCGGCGCTTGGGAGCTGAGCAGCGGCGATTCCCGTTTGCGCGTGGAGCTGCGTCATGGCAAACGCCCCGGCTCGGGTGTGACCGCTGTCTTTCTTACCTGCGGCGACGGTCGGGCTGTGTTCGCGGTGTCTCGCTGCCAGGACGGCAAGGGCCTGGCCACCCGTGCCGAACTGCCCGGGCAGGCGCCCATGCGCCGCCTGGTGCGAACTGGAGATGAATCTGCCAGCCGCCTGGTGAGCAGCGAACTGGAAATTCTGGTGCGGGACGTTCTTTACGAAGATGTGCTGCGCCTGGCCGGCGAGCTGCTCCCGGCGCTCTCAGCGGGATGAACCCACCTAGGCGTCGTAAACCGGGGCAGCTTCTTCTTCCTCCTCCTCCAGGAGAGAGCGCACGGTAGCCGGGGCTTGCAGCACCCCGTCAATCGCTTCCAGGATGGAGCTCAGCATGTCAGGACGTTCTCCCAGGGCGGCGAAACTGGATCGGTCCAGCATGAGTTCGCCCAAACGGAAGGACTCGTCCATAGCATCAGTGGGCAAAGAAGCACCGGCGGCATCTTCCCGTGGCCAGCCATAATCCAGGCTGTCGTCCACCATCCAGTGCGACACCAGTTCTTCCACGTGCGACGCCGAACAAACATGCCGCATGCCGGGCCGTTCCGCCAATCGGCTGCTCCATTGCAGGATCTGGAGAGTGTTTCCGTCCCGATCCTCGGTCACCAGGAACCAACCATCGCCTCGTTGCGCCGCGCCGCAAACTTCGCAGTAATAAACAGGAGTCGGATTCATGGCGTCCTCCCTGTACCTCAGATGCGGGGCCCTATCTCGCCGATAGCTGTAATGCTGGAACCTGTGTTTTACCCGACCGCCCGCGCGCTGAAGCGCTGCCCTGGCCCGGCCCGAAAACCCGCTTGATTACCGAGACATTGCTTACCCGTGGCCGTGCTGCTGCTTCCTGCGCCGGTTCTTCTCCCCCTTGATCGGCCAGGGATTGCAGCGCCGCCCGGTTGCGGATGACCAGCGTCGAACCGCGCACCTCGATGTAATTTTTGACGCGGAACCGGGCCAGCATGCGGGTCACAGTTTCCCGGCTGGAGCCGATCATCTGCGCCATCTCTTCGTGGGTTAAGGTCAGCTTGAGCACGGTCGTGCCGTTGCCGTTGGAGTGCGTCTCCTTCCAGTCGAGCAGAAGGCGTGCCATCTTCTCAGCGGCCGAATGCGCCAGTCCCAGTGACCCGATTTCGTTGCAGGCGGCGCGGTACTCGCGGCTCAGGAATTCCGCCACCCGGAACATCGCCTCGGGATGGCTGCGGATGTACTGCAGAAAATCATCGCGACGAATAAAGTTGAGCTGGCACGGGCTCAGCGTTTCTACCGTCGCCTGGTAGGGCTGGCCCAGCAGGCAGGAACTTAGCCCCAGGATGTCCCCCGGCTCCGAAATATGCAGAATCAGCGTCTTGCCCTCGCTGGACACCATCGACAGCTTGGCTCGCCCGCGGCACAGGATGTATATCCCGCGCGGCATCTGTCCTTCCACGAACAGCACCGAATTTTCCGGATAAACGGTGGAGTATGAGACCGCTGCCAGGCCACGCAGTTCCTCGCCCGCGAACTGGCAGAAGAAACCGCGTCCCCGCAATTGGCAATTCAGACAGTTGTCCGACATTTCCAGGTTGTATGGTGCGTGTACTGTGGACATCGTTCGCTCCCTCACTGTTGTTTTCCAGCCATTCCCGCAGATTCGGTTATCTGTTGCACCAGGGCCCGTGTCATCAGCCCGTCACCAGTTAGCTTGGCGCCGGCCCGGCAGAGTCTTTCCAGAAGCTGTTTGCCCTCCGCGCTTACAAACGTGACTTCCTTCAGGTCCACCACCATCCGGCCTCGGCCGTTCCCGTTCATCGCTTGCTGCCAGCAGTTTTCCAGTTCGGCCAGACATGGCCCGCTTAACCGACCTTCGATCCTCAGCGTCACCAGCTCGCCGTCGTGCTTAACTGTTGCTCGGAACATGGTGTTCGCCTTCCCTGACTTGATTTTCTTTAGGGCACGCTGATTGCCAACTGGTCACAGTCGGGTGTGACCCTGGACACAGGGCAAACACAGGCAGTTAAGAAGCAGATACTTGGGAGGGACGACCGGGCTGTCAGCAAAGATGACAGCCTGCAGTCAGTCTGTCAGCCTGCTGTCACCAACGTTGTCACAAGTCAGCGCGGGTGATTCCCAGCTTCTTCATCTTGAAGTGGAGAGTGGTGCGTTTCAATCCCAGGCGGCTGGCAGCGCCGGCGGGTCCGCCGATCACGCCGCCGGCCTCGCGCAGAACACGCAGGATGTGTTCACGCTCGGCATCGTCCAGTCGCAGCAGGTTTTTGGCTTCTCCGTTGGTGGGCTGCAACTCGGCGATGGGTACATTCAGAACTGGCCCGCGGGAGAGAATCACCGCCCGTTCAATCATGTGCTCCAGTTCGCGCACATTGCCCGGCCACTCCCAGTTCACCAGAGCTTCCATGGTTTCAGAAGGGATCACTTCAATTTGGCGGTTCATGGTGTGAGCAAACTTTTGCGCGAAATAGCGGACCAGCAGGGGAATGTCCTCTGGGCGCTCCCGTAAAGGCGGAATGCGCAGGGGGAACACGTTAAGACGGTAGTAGAGGTCACGGCGGAATGTGCCTTCCTCCACCATTTGTGGCAGGTCGCGATTGGTGGCGGCTACCATTCGCGTGTCTACCTGCTGCGTGCGCGTGCTGCCCAGGCGCTCAAACTCCCGCTCCTGCAGCGCGCGTAGCAGCTTGGGCTGCAGTTCCAGAGGAATGTCACCTACTTCGTCCAGGAACAGCGTGCCTTTGTGGGCCAGCTCCAGGCGCCCGATTTTCTGCATGATAGCGCCGGTGAAGGCGCCCTTTTCGTGCCCAAACAGCTCGCTCTCCAGCAGGCCGGTGGGAATGGCGGCGCAGCTCATTTTGACAAACGTTTGTTCCCGCCGCGTGCTCCGATCATGAATGGCCCGGGCTATAAGCTCCTTCCCGGTTCCGGTTTCTCCCAGGATCAGCACCGTGGCCCCGGTGGGCGCGACTGTCTCCACCTGCTGCAGCACTGTCTGTAAGGCCCGGCTCTCGCCCACGATTTCTTCAAAGTTGTATTCGGAGTGAATTTCCTCTTGTAGATAGATCTTTTCCTGCGCCAGCTTGTCCTTAAGCTGGGCAATTTCGCGGAAAGCCAGCGCGTTCTCCAGTGCTATGGCCACTTGGCTGGCTACCTGCGCCAGCAGCCCCACATCTTCGGCGCGGAAGGCGTGGTCGTGCAGGCTGGCCAGGCTTAAGGTGCCCAGAGCAGCATTGCGCGTAATCAGCGGCAGCCAGAGCGCGCTGCGCACGCCTTCGGAGACCATGCGCGCGGTTATCTCCGCCGGATATTGCTCCGTGGTCAGCGGATCCGCCAGCAGCGGCTCGCGGTGAGCCAGCGCCCAGCCTCCCGGCGAATTTTCCAGCGGAAATACCAGTTCCTGGTGCACCAGTCCCTTGGCCCCCGGGAAAACCAGGGCATACAGGCGCAGGAGCGAGCCGCCCGGCTCCAGCAGGGCCAGGCTGGTGTAATCGTGGGCCACCACTTTCTGCAGGCAATTGGAAATGGCGGGAAACAAGTCCCGGATCTCGCGGTTGGAGACCAGGACGTTGTTGACCTCCAGCAGCAGCCGCAACCGGTCGCGCTCGCTGGCCATCTGCTTCTGGTAAGCCAAGGCCTGCTGCCGCTGGGCCACATTGTCCACCGCCAGCCCCACCTGTTCCGCCACCCGCAGCAAAAATTCCAGGTCGGCGCTGGCGTAAGCGCCTGGTTTTCGGCTCGTCAGCGCCAGCGCACCCAAACGCCGGTCGGCCGCGGTGAGGGGCAGTACGCAGCAGGATTGAAAACCGTACTGCTGGAGGATTTTTAGCACCGGGCCCAGCTGGTGCTCTTTGTCCAGATCATCCACGACCAGCGGCTTGCCGGTTTGCCACACCCGCCCGGACGCGGAACCATTTATGGGTACGGTCGGCGGCAAGGGAATATTCTGCCCAAAGCTTTCCGTGTGGGCCACGCGCATCAGATTGGCGGAGGGGTCGTGCAGCACAAAACTGACGGAATCAAAGCGGACAACCTTGAGCAGGCGTTGCGCCACGTCGTGCAGCAGCTCTCCCAGATCATCATGCAGGGCGACGGCGTCAGTTACTTCCAGCAGCGCCTGGTAGCGCTGGTCAGCGGAAGCATCCGCCGCGGGCTGGGGAATTCCTGGCATACCGCTTACTTGCTGCAGGCTAGCCGTGAATCTCTGCAGAAAATCGTTCAGCTAGCAGTTGATATCACAACACCCACACATCTATAGCTAGCCAGTGATAACACTATTTGGCCGGATTGGAAATAGGCAAGGCAAGATTTTCGCCCAGCCGAGCAGAGTGTAAAGCCGCTGCGGCAAGTCACGGACGTATGTTCGGCGTGAATTTCTGATGAAGACGCTGTAACTCTGCCTCATTGCCGGCGGGCGCGCCCGCTTCAAAAGCGCGCCAGACCAACCTTCACAACCGTGCGATGCTGCGGGTTTACCGGCGCTTTCGGCTTTTCTTTGTCAGGCGGGGCGGCAGGAATCGGCGCCACCTCTGTCCAAATCCCGTACACCCGCCCCTGCCATGCGGCAATGCCCAGATAATCGCCGATGAACTGGCGATTGCCGGCAAATGGTTCCTCGGACCATGCGTAGTTGGCGAACGTGCGCCCGCCATCGCCGGAACGCGCCAGCGTCACTTTTGTCTTTGTGTTCTGCGGGTCCTCGCGGCGATCGTAAAAAATCACGTTTGCGGCTCCGCTCTGCGGGTCCACCGCCAGCCACTGGAAGAACTGGTCGGTGCCGTCGTGAATGGAGTCGGAATTCACCCGCACGGCCGGGCTCCACTTGCGGCCGCGGTCGCGCGAGGTGGCGCAGAAGACGTCCACGTCGCCATTGCGGTAATCGCTCCACGTCACATAGAGCACGCCGTTCTTGCCGCGTGGGTCAATGCCAATCTGGGGGAAGCCGTTGGAACGCGACACGTCTTCCACATCAAAATACGATGGCGCCGTATCCAGGGCCTTGCGGCTGCGGGAGAAGCTGCGGCCGCCATCACGGGAAGTAGCCAGAACGATGCTGCTGCCGTCGGCCCACACCACGTAGAGTGTTCCATCCGCGCCCACGGCCCCGGTAAAGCCTTCGACCGCGCCGTTGTCGTCGCGCGGCAAACCTTCGTGGGTGCTGATCTCGATCGGTGAGGACCAGGTTTTACCGCCGTCCGTAGAATGCGAGAAGAGGATCACCGACTTGGTCAGCGTGAACTGCGTCCAACCCACATACAGGTTTCCCGAGTAACGGCCGTTCGTGTTGTCGGCCACAATGTAAGGCTTGTCCTCGAAGGGAATGCCCTCCTCGGTAGGGTGCTCGATGACGGAAATGGCGTTCTCCTCCCACGTCTTGCCGCCGTCGAGGGAACGCTTGATGAAAATTCCGTTGCGGGTGGCGTTGTGGCCCCAGTAATTCGTGGTGCCCAGCTTGTCGAAGGCGATGTAGCACAGGATGGCGTGGCCGTGGGCGTCATAAGTCACGGAAACGTCTCCGGAAATTTTGTAGTTCTTGGGAGCAACGGGCGCGGCCAAGCGCCAGCTGTCGCCGCTATCTTCGGAGTAGGCGATGTGGGCGGGCACTTGGTAGGCGGCGACCACCTGCCGCGGATTGCGCGGATTCACCGCGATGGAAGGCTCATTGAAGTAGCCGGCTTCCGCCGTCAGTGAGACCACACGCCCTTCCGGGGCGGGCGGAAGCTGTTGCGCGAAAGCGGATACTGCGAAGAACAGGAGGAAAACAATTATTGCCCGGCAGCGTGGTTTATGACCGATCATGTGCGCCGATTATATTCGCTGCCCGTTCCCTGGCATTCGCAAAGTCTTCCGTAGCGCCGGCATCTTGCCGGCTGTCGCGGAGGCGTCTCGCCTCCGCACGCGCGAGCGGGACGCTCGCGCGGACAGCCGCCGGGACGGCGGCGCTACGGCCGTCAGATACCCCTATATTGGTGAGAGACGATGGCCAGACGTTGCGAGCAGCGTCTCTACCGGAACGTATCTTCGTCCCCATTTCTTGCACAACCGTAGAGACGTAACTTGTTACGTCTGGTCAGTGAGGGCCCGGTATCGGTAATTTGGTAATTCGTAATTGACCGCAGCCGACTTAAATTGCAAATTACGGAATTACAAATCGGAGGAGCCATGGCCACCACCGGAATGCCCACTGCCATCATTGACCACCGCATGGTGTCAACCGCGTTCGAGCTGGAAGGTTACCGCGTAGTGCGCAACCTGGGCGTGGTGCGCGGCATTGTCGTGCGTTCGCGTTCTGTCATAGGAACAATTGGCGCCAGCCTGCAGACCTTGGTCGGCGGCAATATCACCCTGCTGACTAATTTGTGCGAGAAGACGCGGTCGGAGTCTTTCGATCTCATGCTGGAGCACGCGGCTCAATTAGGCGCCAACGCCGTGGTGGGCGCACGCTACGACGCCACCGAGATTATGCAGGGCGTCACCGAGGTGCTGGCCTATGGGACCGCGGTGGTGGTGGAAAAACTACATTTGTAAGCCGGGAGTCGGGAGTCAGCGGACTCGGGAGTCAGCAGACAGATAAAATTGGTTTCGGAAGGGCTCGGCTTCAGCCGAGCCGTCCAGAAGAAAAGTGAAGCGGGCTTTAGCCCCTGAGGGTCGCAGCGGCTTAGACGCTACAACGTATATGGTTCCCGTCGGTTACATGGCGAAGCGCGTGTGCCAGAATCCCGATTGGCTCAAGGCCGGCGATGTTACTCATATATACTCCGTTAGCGGGTGTATTTCGAAGGAGTTTGACGACTACATTGACTACTGGAAACACAATGGTTATTGGTTCTTCAATTCGCCGAAAATCATAGAAGACCTCTCGCGGACTAACGCAATCAGTCTGGAAGGAGCTTCGCTTTTTTACTACGAGGCCTACGAAATGGAATTCGACGGGGAGCATTGGCATCCCTATGCGCCCGAACCGTCGTTTGAGACGCATGTGGTTGCACCTGACAACAAGCAGCTGGAAGGATTCGATGTCGTTACCTTTTCGCGCAGAACCTCGCCGGAGTGCTCACCCCTTTCATGCAATTACCTAGCGAATGAGCTTCCCACAAATGCGCGCTGCCTGTTCGCATCTTTTGACGACGCAAAGACGAGACTTGAGAAGGGGGTGTTCAATAACAGCGAACCAGGGCCATATCGAATTTTTGCAGTGTATTCGGTCGATTGGGCGCACAAATAGTTTGGCGTAGCTCTAGACTCGCCACAGACCGCGACCTAGAACGTCCGGGAAGCGCTCCAGGTAGAGAAGCTTTATGAACCTGACCAATCATCAATTCCGCCTTGCAGCCCGTCCCGTGGGTATGCCCAAAGGCAGCGACTGGAACTACACGGAAGAGCCGGTGCGCCAGCCTGGCAACGGCGAGTTCCTGGTCAAGGTCCTGCAGATTTCTCTCGATCCTGCCATGCGCGGGTGGGTGAGCCCGATGCGCTCTTACATGCCGCCGGTGGGCATCGGCGAAGTGATGCGCGCCTTAGGCGCCGGCCGCGTAATCGAGTCGAAGAACCCAAACTTTTCGGTTGGCGATCAAGTTTATGGTGTGTTCGGTGTGCAGGAGTATGCCCTCTCCAACGGCCAGGGAGTGAACAAGATAGACACCCGGGTGGCGCCTCTGCCTAAATACCTCAGCGTGCTGGGCATGCCCGGCATGACCGCCTACTTCGGCTTCCTCGACACCGGCGCGCCCCAGCCCGGCAACGCCGTGGTGATCTCCGCCGCCTCGGGGGCGGTGGGTTCCGTGGTAGGTCAGATCGCCAAAATCAAGGGCTGTCGCCCGGTGGGTATCGCCGGCGGCAAACAGAAATGTGAGTACATCACCCGCGAGCTGGGATTCGACGCTGCTATTGATTACAAGAGCGAGGAAGTCAGCTCGGCGCTGCGCAAGCATTGCCCCAACGGCATTGACGTTTATTTCGATAACGTTGGCGGCGACATTCTGGATGCCGTGCTGCCGCAGATCAACCTGGGCGCGCGCATTGTAATTTGCGGGGCGATTTCGCAGTACAACAACACCACGCCGATAAAGGGACCCAGCAACTACTTTTACCTTCTGATCAAGAGGGCCACCATGAAAGGCATGCTGGTCACCGATTTCATGGATCGCTACACTCAGGCCGCGCGCGAGATGGCGGGCTGGATGGGGGCAGGGAAGCTCAAGTCGCGCGAGGACATCGTCGAGGGCCTGCAGAATTTTCCCGAGGTGCTGCTCAAGCTCTTCACCGGTGAAAATTTCGGCAAATTGATATTGAAGGTGGCGGAGTCGTAATTTCCGCGGTCCGGATCTGAAAATCAGTGCCGCCCCTTGGGCTCTGGTCCATTTTGGACCCTAAACCCAGCGCTTACGCGCTGGGCTAAAACCTGTTTCGCCCTTCGGGCTGGATTTGCCCTAACTCCCCTTGTCATCCTGAGAGAGCGCGAGCCGAGCTTGCGAGGTGAGCGCGACCGAAGGACCTCTGCATCACGCGGGCGAGAGCCTGCCCTGAGCGAAGCCGAAGGGGCGCCCGCGCCACAGAGTCTTACTAAACGCAGAGGAAGCCTGCCCGACTCACTCCCCCAGCAGCTCCCGTACCGCCTGCTGGCGCCAGGCGAAAGTCCGCCGCAGTTGACGCCGCACGAACAGCCGGTCAGCAAGGGTGCCTAGCGGCCCAAAGCCCACCTCGTACTCCACCACATCCCGAATCAGCGTGCCAGGCACCCCGTCCCTGGCCTGGGAGACGAATTCGTGGCGGTGATGCCAGCATTTAAACGGTCCTTTGACCTGCAAATCGGTGAAGAAGTGGTTGATTTCGCACTCCGCAATGCGCGCCAGCCACCTTCCGCGCCAGGGAAGACCCGGTAGAACGCGAAATGAGAGCACCATTTCGGTGCCCGCGCCCGCCACATTCGAACCTACAGCGAGGCCTCCATTCCGGCTGCTCATTTCATGGCTAACAAGCTTCAGATTCAGTAGCTTGGCGTCCATCGCCGGGGGCATGATCCGGGGCAGATTGCCGGGATCGGCAAAGAAGGCAAACACCTTTTCCACAGGCTGTGCCAGCCATTGCTCTGATTCAAAACGGGATTTCACGCCGCAAGCCCCTGGTGAACCAACATGGTAAACCGCAATGTCTTGGGGTGGCTTCGGGAAAAAACGCAAGTTCTGGCGCTTTTCATTTTATGGTCTGAGGTGGGCTTATGACCTTCAAATTTCCTGTTGACAGTAAAGAACTTTACAGTAGGATGGTGGTCGAAAGTGGTAGAAAGTGGTCACGATGTGGGTCGCCATGGGCAAAGTTGCTGCATTCAGGAGCGCCAGTGGAATTCAAGGCTGACAGCCCAAACAACAGCCCTAATGCAAATGACCACAATAATTTAGCAACTTTTTTGACCTCCTCCCTGGCTGCCGCAGTGGCAGCCCACGTACTGAAAGCCCCAAAACGGGGTCCGAAACATGTTTCGCGGCAATCACCCAACCCGCGTAGACGAAAAGGGGCGGCTCAAAGTCCCGGCGGAATTCAAGCGCGTAATAGACGAAAAGTACAGCACACAATTTTACATAACCAGTACGGATGGCAAGAGTGCCCAGATTTATCCCTTCGAGGAATGGGAGCGGATCGAGCAGAAGCTGGCGGGTCTTTCCAACTTCAACCCGACGAAAAAGAAGTTCTTGACCCGCACCAATTACTGGGGGCAGGCGGCGGAAATGGACAACCAGGGGCGGCTGCTGCTGCCGCAGTTGCTGCGCGACTCGGCGCAGTTGAAGGGCGAGGTAGCGGTAATGGGCTACCTGAACCGGTTGGAAGTGCAGAGCATGGAAGCCGTGCGCAAGGACGTGGAAGAAGGCTTCACCGCCGAGGATGAGAAGAACCTCGACGACCTGGGGATCTAGGCGAGGTTTTAGGGGAGTAAGGGGCCCCTCAGTGGGGCGGCATGGTCGAGAGAACAGAGCCTGGCCATGTTTCGGTTCTTTTAAAAGAAGCGATCGAATTTTTAGCCGTTCAGCGTGGCGGGACCTATATAGATGCCACCGTTGGCCTTGGCGGGCACAGCTACGAAATTGCAAAACGCCTCGGCGCACGGGGACATTTGATTGGCCTCGATAAGGATCCCCGCGCGCTGGAGATAGCCCGGCGCCGGCTGCAGCCGCCCCCGGAAGGGGAATGGCCGCAGGTGAGCCTGCTGCAGGGCTCGTTCGCAGAGATCGGGGAGCGGGTGGAGGCGGCTTCGGCCAACGGCCTGCTTGCCGAC
>Ga0075425_100003676_pt1 | contig 15618 bp, 11 predicted proteins | sample SoiMethybrSBSTD4_FD_75300 | JGI IMG/M metagenome (GOLD analysis project Ga0075425, IMG submission 75300) | Bulk soil microbial communities from a Populus tree surrounding site in Tennessee, USA - Soil MetaG P. TD hybrid SBSTD4 | ecosystem: Environmental > Terrestrial > Soil > Tree plantation... | reverse complement strand
TTCGCCACGCGCGCCGCGGTCTGAATCTCGGTTTCCAGAATATTCGACTGCAGCGGATAAAGCAGACCCTGGTCCAGCAACTCCGACGGCACTTGATCGGCCACCCCATGCGCAGCTTCGATGAACATCTCATCTGTGACACGGGACGCTTGTGTCGCAAAGACCCCCATTCCAATGGCCGGGAAAATGTAGAAGTTGTTTGCCTGGCCGGGCAGGAATGTCTGTCCGTTGAAACGGACTGGTGGAAACTGGACGCCGGCGGCATAGATGGCTTTACCCTTCGACCAGAGGTAGGCTTGCTCTGCAGTGCATTCGGCATGCTCCGTCGGATTTGAAAGGGCAAGGATCACCGGGCGCTCATTGATCTGTGACATCGTCTCGATGACCTGCCGCGTAAAAGCGCCGCCGATCGTGCTGACACCAATGATCGTCGTCGGTTTGATACTCTGGATCGCAGCGACGAAATCGTGCGTCGGCGGATGTGGGTGCGCATAAGGCTTCTGAAAGTCGACGAGGTCCGTGCGATTCGACTGCAACAGGCCATTGATGTCGAAGAGATAGACCCGCGAGCGTGCTTGTTCGAGTGTGAGGCCTTCCTGAACCATCGCCGAGCACAACAGGTCGGCGAGACCAATACCGGCTGAGCCTGCGCCGAGGAAAAGATACTTCTCGTCCTTCAAATTGGTTTTCTTGATTTTGCTCGCATTGATCATGCCGGCAAGTACGATTCCCGCCGTGCCCTGCACGTCGTCGTTGTAAACGCAGTATTTGTTGCGGTAACGCTGAAGCAGATGTACGGCGTCCACGCCGGTCCAGTCCTCGAAATGTATGCAGCATTTCGGGAAGACTTCCTGGACGGCGTCGACGAACTCATCGACGAAAGAATATAGTTCGTCGGTCGACGGTCGTGTTCTGCGCAGTCCGAGATACAACGGATCGCGAAGGTATTGCTCGTTGTTGGTACCGGCGTCGAGATACATCGGCATCAGAAATTGCGGCGGCACTCCAGCGCAGGCAGTGTAGAGCTGCAGCTTGCCGATGGGAATAGGAGCGCCGTTTGCTCCGATATCTCCGAGGCCAAGGATACGGCCACCGTCCGTAACGCAGATGAAGCGGACATCTTCCTGAGGCCAATTCTTCAAGACCTGTTTGACTTTACCTCGGCGCGTAATGGAGAGATACATGCCGCGTGGCCCGCGATAAATGTGGCCGTACTTCAGACAAGCTTCCGCAATCGTTGGATCGTACACGATCGGTAGAAAACGAGCCGGATCCGACATGACGGTCCGATAGAAGAGCGTTTCATTGTGGTCGAGCAGGTTGTTTAGATAGATGTAGCGATCCAGGTCCGTCGTTTTGTGACCCAGTTGCATCATCACTCGGCTTACCTGTAGATCCTCAGTCTCGGTGACGTCAGGTACAAGCCCGACGATTCCAAGGGCTTCCCTCTCGGCTTCCGTGAATGCGGTGGACTTATTGAGTGAGGGATCCCGGAGAAATTCGATTCCGACCTTATTGTTCGACATATCGTTTTTTGCCCCTCTCTGTGTTCGTACTTTGATACTCGATTGTGGATATTGGATCGGAGTTCCGGTTTCCGAGACGCTCTTTGCAACGTACGGCCGCACCATCTTTGCTGGATCCACGATATGGTCGAACTCCGCTTCGGTAACGAATCCCAGCTTTAGTGCAGCTTGCTTGAGCGTGAGGTCGTTATCGAGTGCATAGTGCGCAATTCTCGACGCTTTGTCATAGCCAATGACGGGCGAGAGCGCTGTCACGAGCATCAGGGAACTGTTCACGTATTCCTGGATCTTCTTCAGGTTGGGCCGTGTGCCTTCGACGAGGAATTTTCGGAAGTTGGTGCACCCGTCGGTGAGGAGCGTGACGGAACCCGTGATGTTGAAGATCATCAGCGGCTTATACACGTTCATTTCCAGGTAACCGCCGGCACCTCCAAATCCGACCGCCGCATCCTTCGCCATCACCTCAACTGCGATCATCGCCAGCGCCTCAGCTTGCGTGGGATTCACCTTGCCGGGCATGATCGATGACCCCGGTTCGTTCGCAGGAATTACCAACTCGGCGAACCCGGCACGCGGACCGCACGACATCAGCCGGATGTCATTGGCGATCTTGTAGAAGGAGACTGCGAGAGTGCGCAGTGCACCGGAGAGGTGGACCAGAGCATCGTGAGCGCCCTGAACTGCAAACTTGTTAGCGGCGCTGACGAAAGGCAGGCCCGTCAGCTTTGCGATTTCGGCCGTCGCGGCTTCACCGAATCCCGGGGCCGCATTGATGCCAGTCCCCACCGCGGTGCCTCCGAGAGCAAGGCAATAGACGCCCTTTAATGCATCCAGGATCCGCTGGAGATTATCGTTCAGCATTCCGGCGTAACCTGACCACTCCTGACCGAGCGTGATCGGTGTGGCATCCTGCATATGGGTGCGTCCGATCTTGACGATGTCTCTCCATTCTTCGGCCTTAGCTCGCATCGCGTCGCGTAGCGCCTCCACTGCAGGAATCAGGCGATTCTTCGCGTTGACCGCGACCGCGATGTTCATCGCCGATGGAAATGAATCGTTGGACGATTGCGACATGTTCACGTGGTCATTGGGATGCACCGGCGTCTTGCTTCCCAGCGGCGTTCCAGCGAGCTGACAGCAACGATTGGAGATCACCTCGTTAACGTTCATGTTGAACTGTGTGCCGCTTCCCGTCATCCAGACATGCAGCGGAAACATATCCTGATGCTCGCCGGCAAGAAACTCGTCACAAGTCTGGACAATGAGTTGGAGACGCCGAGCGTCGAGTCGACTTCCGGCATAGTTGGCTATGGCTGCTGCCTTCTTCAGCGTGGCATACGCAGTAATCATCTCCCGCGGCATCAGATCCTTGCCGATGCTGAAGTGTTCCAGGGAACGCTGCGTCTGAGCGCCCCAGAGTTTATCGACAGCAACGTCGACTTCGCCGAGGCTATCACTCTCCTTCCGAGTGTCTCCGGTTTTCGTATTCATGGCGGTTACCCTTCACCTCGATCATTTCAACCAGCTAAAAACCGAAACTTCATTTGCGACCATTTCGGTGCCAGGTTTGCTTTGCACCTGCAGCCACGCCTCCCGCAAATGTTAAGTTCACTATCGTCTCCCCTGCCACTCGCACCAATCCTTCGCCAGATCCGGCTCCGCCACACTTGTACTTGACGGGTCCGCTGTTGGCCGAAGCGGGTTTCTGATGCGGCGCTTGTGCCCGTTGTGTTGCGAAGCCGGCCGCCAAGGCGGTCAAGGCCACTGCGGCCAACGCCAAGAGGGACGCTACAATCCCTTTTTTGGACATGATCACTCCTTCGTTGAATTTCCTCAGATAATCAGTGCGGACGATTCCGGCTTCTCACGAACTATAAACAGCAAGTTCGGCCTCTTAACATCCGGTGAACGTCCTGTTTCGCGTCGGAGAAAATTCTCTGTTTCCCGTCGGACAAAATTCTGCAATTTTGCGCGAACATCTCGCAGTGTTCCGAAACAAATGGCTGGGCAGATTTATTGCGAATAATGGCCGTCCCTATCATGCAAGGTAGCGCCGCTCCATCGGGCACCGTCGTTTACCACAGTTGACTTCGTCGAACGTCCGCACCGGAACAACGCAAGTCCGTCTTTTGTTGTTCCTTGATCTGCTTCGAAACGGTCACTCGGTCCGGCATTGCCATTGCTTCAGCTCGCCGATGGAATGTCGAGGCCTAGTGCAGGAGAGTGATATGAAGATCGAACCGAAAAGCGGATTTCCAAGACGAGTCGGCGCCTCCCGGCTCTCCTTTTCGGTCCCTCCAGGACGATAGCATCAGGTTCAACGGACAACCGGTGGCCCTTGTGGTCGCTGAAACATTTGAACTCGCACGATACGCTGCAAAGCTGGTTCGAGTGGAATACGCTGCTGAGGCGCATGAAACCAACCTGCGGGAGAAGTGGAACCACGCCCGCACGCCGAAGCCTCGTGAATACCTCGATCCGCCAACCTCACGCGGTGACTTCCGCGCGGCCTTTGCAAAAGCTCCAGTGCAGGTGGAAGCGGAGTATGCGGGGCCGGCCGAACACCACAACCCTATGGAACCATTCGCGACAACAGTCGTTTGGGACGGCGGAAAGCTGACCGTTTACGACAAGACCCAGGGAGCACCGAACATCCAAGGATATGCTGCAGAGTTTTCGGTCTGTGCAACGACGAAGTGCGTGTTCTTTCGCCGTTTGTCGGCGGTGCCTTTGGAGCCGGCCTGCGACCGCAGTATCAGGTCTTTCTTGCGGTCATGGCGGCGCTCGAGCTCAAGCGTTCGGTCCGAGTCACGCTCACGCGCCAACAGATGTTCACACTTGGCCGACGCGAAGCTTATCGGGATTCCTTACATCTGCCTAATTACAACGCCACTTTAACTCTCGCCCGAACACTACGTCGATGTCCCGTGTGTCGACAAAAAACTGACACCGGATGACTCACGGTGCTGATTCCCTAACTCGAGGTATCGCAGTATTCATCGCTAGTGGCACCCACAAGCAGAGGCCATAGTATCGCGGTCAGACATGCTGGCTCGATACTCGCGTGTCTCTTAACAGTCATTTCAACCAGGCCATATGGAAAAAGAAGGATGATGCATGACTACTAACCCGTCATTTCGGATCGATACCCCTCTCCATGACGTTCTGAAAAACCCGGCAGTCCAGCGCGATCAGTGCCTGGAGGAGACAGATGAGACGGTGGCCGGAGGGCTGCCTGAGCCTATTTTCCCGCAGCGCCAGGAAGTGATGTGGCCGACAGATCGCGAGTTTTACCGATTTAAGGCATGGCGCACCTGGAAAGGGTTGGGTGCGCCGTACTTCAAATCACGGATGATGCCGGGCCGTTTGCGGCCGCTGATTGCGTACCTTTTCAGTGAATGGAAGTGCAATCTTGATTGCCATTACTGCTGGTCATACGACAACACGGTGAAAGGAATGAAGGAGAACACGGCACGCCTTTCAATCGATTGGCTCCATTCCATCGGAAACCGGTTTCTCGCCCTGATGGGTGGCGAGCCGCTGTTGCGTCCGAAATTCATTCACAAGATCGTGAACTACGCCGCCAAGAAAGACTTTCTGGTGTACCTCCCGACAAACGGCCGACTGATGAAGCCCGATGTCATCGATCGTCTCGGCGACGCCGGACTCTGCACGGTGAACCTTGCCGTCGACTGCATCGACGAGAAGCCGGGTCTCGCGAAGGCATTCACCCCGATCCGTCCGTATTTCGAATACCTCATGAAGAATGAGAGGAGATATTGCATCCAGACGTTCTTCAACGTTTGCATTTGCCGGACGAACATCGAAGACGTGAAGCAACTCACCGAGCTATCGCGCGAATACGACATCGGCATTGACTTCCATATCGTCGAATCGCCTCTGATCGATTCGCCGCACTTCAAGCACCTCGATGAGAACAGCACGTTCATTAGACCGGAGGACTATCCAATAGTCGACGATCTTATCGACTGGATCGCCGAGAAGCATCGGCAAGGCTACAAAATCGTGAATCAGCGCGACCGCATTCTTCAGATGAAACAGTTCATGCGCGGCAAGATCGAACCGTGGGGATGTCGCGCCGGTCAGAACACAATGATCATCCGCACCGACGGCACATTGGCGCCCTGTTTTCCAATGTATTCGGCTACGTACGATTGGGGCGTCGCCGGAAAACCGAAGTTCAACAACGCCCAACTCGCCGACATGAAGAAAACGTGTGAGACGAAATGTTTCTCCACGCTGAACCACATCGTGAGTTACGTGTACAACAATGGCCGTGTCATCAAGTGGATGATCAACCAATATTTAAAGAACGGCTGGACCGAAGCGACGGGTACCGTCGAGTAATAGCCAGGGAGGTTCGGACCGAAGCGGCGCGACATGCCAGCAATCACAAGTCACTTGCTTCGACGGTAGGGCTTTTTCAGGTAAACCTGTGCCGTATTGTGTGAATCTTCGACGTTCGCGGCACTCAAGACCTGTTGGTAATTGGTGATGGCCTGTTGCCGGTTTCCACTCAGATCGAGAACCTCCGCCAAATAGAGATGCGAGAGCGCACGTTCTCGCACAGGGGTTCTCGGATCCTGGATTGCTGCTGTGAAGAGACGCTGTGCCAGTTCGAACCGGCCCAGGTTCATGAGTGCTTTTCCGACATTATAGCGGAGCACACCGATAGGTATTTTCTGATAGTTCGGTGTGCGCGCTTCGGCTTGTGCGATGACTCTCGTGTATTCGTCGGCAGCCGCGTCGCGCCGATTCATCTCCGCTAAAATTTGAGCCACATTGAGATGTAGCAGAAAATTCCGGGGATACCGGCGGTGCAGAAACTGCGCATTCTCCAACGCTTCGTCATAGAACTTCTCACGCAGGCAAAGCACGACGAGAACGTTGTGCGCATTCACCGAGATAAATTGCGATTTCGTTGCAGCCAGCCGGAGATAATTGAAGGCCCGCTCCTCGGTTCCCTTGTAGCCGGCGATCTGTGCGATCCACTTCATATACCACGGAAGATTGGCCACGATGTATTCGTACAGCCCGAGCGTTACGTATGCGTCGTAGTAGTCTGGCTGTTCCTCGACAATTTCCAGATGATGCCGGTATGCCTTTCTTCCTTGTCTGAAAGCCTCACGCTTGTCGTGATCTATGGTCAGGGCGAAGGCCGCCAGGGCTCCGTCTATAGCACCTAACAAATATCGCGCATCACGATTGCTCGGGTTCCGTTTGAGTATCGCTTGACAAGCAGCCTCGGATTCCCCGATGTATCTGAAGAATGCGTTCCTATCTTCGGCCGGCATCTGTGTGTCGGTTGCTTTCATGAAAGACTCTGGTGCAACGAGCCGATCCAGTTGCCAATCCTGGCGTCGAAACAGTTCATGTTGCCAGAGCGTCAAGGCAAGGTAGAGAGGAGGGCCAGGATGTTGGGGATATTGCTGACGGAGATTTTGAAAAGCGCGTTGAGCCTCCTCGTAGTCAAGGCTATAGGCATAATCGAACCCTTTTGTCGTAGCTTCCACGAACTCCGCTGTTTTCAAACTCTGGGCGAGAAGCGGATTCGTGACGCTGCTGAAGAGTATTGATAGCGCTGTTATGCATCCCGCAAAACGAACCGCTGCCATGCATGCTCTCCGTGCAAGGTTCTCACCAAAGTGTGTATGCCGGAATCCCATCGCCGGTGGTCAAAGACTTTGGAGTCTCTGATTGGCTGACTTCACAAAATACGGGAACTACATCTTCAATTTGCCTTAGCTCGTATCCGGCGGCGTGTGCTACCGCGCTCTGTTGAACGCGTACCTCGCTATCGACTGCTGCTTGGTAGAAAGCGTTCCATATAGGCGATAAAATTCGGGTGCTCTCCAAACTGCGTCTTAACGACGTTCCACTCTCGCGCAAACCAGGGTCTGGCGACTGTTCGTCGATGTTCGGCTTGCAGAATAGTCCAAACATCATTCGTGAGATACCGCCGCTCGTGAAGGTGATAAGCGAAGACCACGATGGAGGCATACTGAAGAGCATATGTCGTGAACTCCTCACGGCGCTCCGGCAACGGCCGATCAGAGTCGAACTGGGCTAACCGTAGCTGTGCAGGAAAAGATTGAAACATGGTCGCGTACCGTGCAGATAACTCAACAATTATTTGAGCATTTACTTGTCTCCGGTAAATTCTGGCCCAAACTACCAGACTCACTAATGCAGTAACGAGCGTTCCAAGAGTGGCGTATTGAACTATGGATTCGACGGTGACGTGCATAGGCGATTATTCAAACGGAGGCGGCGTTACCTCGTTTGTCTTTCTCGAGCGCGGCTTCGAGACACCGAATCACTTAGCGTCTCGACGTCGCGTAACGTAATGAGTTGCTCGATCTCTCTTCCGAACAAAAGATTCAGAGTCCAACCCATGACGACACGCAGCTTCTTAGCCAAGCCGGGAAGCTTCACAAGATACACGGTTCGCCAAAGCCACCACGCGAAAATACCGGAAAACTTTATGCCAAATACCATGGCCACGCCGGACCGATGGCCGATCGTGGCTAATTGTCCCAGCGTTTTGAAGACGAATGGTGTTGACGCGCGGCCGACAATCGCAGCTTCGATATTCATAGCTGCTGTCAATCCTTCGCGCACGCCGTGTTGCGCTGTGGGAGGATGGAACCCTCCACCGTTTGTAACGGGTACTGCCGCGCAATCACCAGCTGCCCACAATCCCGAGGTCTCGGGGACGCTGAGGAATTGGGTTACCAGCACACGGCCATGTTCTTTTTGCACTGGTAAGGAAGCGATAACCGAACTCGGTTTGACACCGGCGGTCCAGATGAGGGTCGAGGCGGGGATTGATGTACCGTTGGTTAATCTAACCAGCGCCCCATCATAGTCCTCCACACGCGTGCCCTTCAGGACTTCCACTTTACGCTCGATCAACTTACGTTCGGCGTACCGGCCCAGTTCCTCGCCCAATTCGGGCAGCAGGAAATTGCCCGGATGGACGACAACGACCCGAATCAATTCTTCGGATAACTCCGGATAATACTTCGCGGTTTCACGGACGAAGTCGTTCACGGCACCAGTGGTTTCGATGCCGGCAAAGCCGCCGCCGGCTGTAACGAATGTAAGTAACTGACGTCGAGTTGCATCATCGCTCTGTAGCATCGCCTCTTCGAAAAATGCAACCATGCGGTCTCGTAGAAGCGCGGCGTCCATGAGATTTTTCATGGTTACCGCCCACTCGCGGACGCCATGGAGGTCGAAAAAGTCTGGTTCGGAGCCAAGAGCGAGAAGCAGATGATCAAACTCAAAGTCGACCTCACACCTCGCCACGCCACGAACGCATCGAATGCGGCGGGCGTCGAGATCGATTGAGCGGACTTCAGCTTCAACGACCTCCACATGATGAAGCACGCGCCGCAACGGATTGACAATATCCCCCGGATAAAGATCTCCCGCCGCCACTTCGTGCAGCATTGGCGTGAACAGCGTGAAATTCTCCCGGCTGATCAGCACTACATCGACGTCGCCTCGACGAGCCAGTCCCTGATCGAAATAACGTGCCGCGGTTAGTCCGACGAATCCGCCACCAGCAATGACGATCTTTGTCTTCTTAAGTTGGGTAACGACATTCCGTCTCATCGCTTCAAAAAGAGGATTCGCAAGATCTGTTCCAATCGCATAGTCATGGACCCCTCGACGAGCCAGTAAGTGGGTGGAAGCGCTGACACAGTCATGTACGTGCGGACTACATTTGCGCCATCGGAACCGGGCATGCTGGATGTTGTCGCAACTATGCGTGAGCCAAACGAATCCTCTTCCGCGCGTCACGATGCTGAAGCCCAACCTTCGGAACGTATCCGGGAGCCGCGAGCACGTCGAAAGCGGCGCAGGAATGTGCTGCTTCTGCTCTTGGGCCTCCTTGTGGTCGGTGTGTGTGGAGGAATGTTATGGCGCCACTTCTCCAGTTATGAGACCACCGACGACGCTCAGGTCGACGCGCATCTTTATCCGGTCAGTGCGCGCGTTCACGGATATGTCATAGGCGTGAACGCGGACGACAACGAGTACGTGCAGCAAGGGACCCTATTAGTTGAAATCGATCCGAGGGATTACGAAGTTGCCGTCGATCAGGCACGCGCTGATCTCGCGAACGCCGAAGCGACGGCCCAATCGCTGCACATCGATATTCCGATCACCGCAACGAACACGTCGAGCCAGTTGCAGTCCACCGCCGCCGATGTCGAAAAAGGCGAGGCGGGAATCGTCGCCGCCCAAAAACAACTCGCTGCAGCCGAGGCGCAACTGGAACAGGATCAGGCGAACGATGTGAAAGCACAACACGACCTGACTCGCTACCAGATGCTCGTGGAAAAGGAAGAGGTTTCGAGGCAGGTTTACGACAGCGCACTGGCGGCAGCGAGGGCCAGCGCGGCTACAGTAAATGCCGGCGCAGCCAATGTGGAGTCGGCCAGGCAATCTGTCGAGCAAGCGCGGAGTGTATTGACCTCGGCTCAAGCAGGTCACCGCGCCGCAGAAACGGCGCCGCACCAGGTGGCTGCGACTCGCGCGCGGGCGGTCTCGGCGGAAGCTCTGGTCAAGCAGAAGCGCGCAGCTCTCGAGCAGGCGGAGTTGAACCTTGCCTACACCAAGATCACGGCTCCTGTCGCCGGTCTGGTCCGGAAAACTGTCGTCGTCGGAATGAATGTTCAGCCGGGCCAACAATTGCTGACGATGGTTCCTCTCCAGGACGTGTGGGTGACTGCTAATTTCAAAGAGACTCAGCTTCGGAACATCCATCCCGGCCAACGTGTCGTGTTTTACTCCGATTCCAATGGGCGGAGCTACACCGGCCACGTCGACAGCATCGCCGGAGCAACCGGCCCGCTTTTCAGCTTGCTTCCTCCGGAAAATGCCACGGGCAATTACGTCAAAATCGTACAAAGGATCCCCGTCAAAATCGTTCTTGAGTCGGGACAGAACAGTGATCTTCAACTACGACCGGGTGTGAACGTCATCCCGAAGGTGTACCTGCGGTGAGCAGCGCCCGTAATCCATGGCTGATCGCCAGTGTCGTCGCGATGGCGGCATTCATGGAACTCCTGGACACGAGCATCGCCAATGTCGCGCTGCCCTACATGGCCGGCAATCTCGGTGTCAGCAACGATGAGAGCACGTGGGTGCTGACTTCTTACCTGGTCTCAAACGCCATCGTTTTACCGATCAGCGGTTGGATCGCCGGCGTCGTCGGCCGTAAGCGATTATTCATGGCATGTATCGCCTTCTTCACCTTGAGCTCCATGCTGTGCGGAATCGCGCCAAGCCTTCCTTTTCTCCTCTTGTTTCGAGTGCTGCAGGGCCTGGGAGGCGGCGGGCTTCAACCGATCGCACAGGCCATCCTGGCGGACACCTTCCCCCCCGAGCAACGGGGTCTGGCTTTCGCACTCTACGGCATCACGGCTGTTATTGCACCGGCCCTGGGACCGACTCTCGGCGGGTGGATTACCTACAACTATTCCTGGCGCTGGATTTTCTTCATCAATCTTCCAGTCGGCTTGCTGGCGCTCTTTCTCGTGATGCGTCTCATCCAAGATCCGGCATATTTGAAAAACGCCAAGCAAGCCGGAGTGAAGGTCGACTACATCGGAATTGCCTGTCTGGTGCTGGGTGTCGGCGCTTTGCAAATCATGCTGGATCGGGGTCAGCAGGACGATTGGTTCTCGTCCCATTTCATCCTGGCTCTCGCCATCCTCGCGAGTGTGGGTTTGATTTCACTGTTCGTGTGGGAATGGATTACACGCGAACCCGTCATTGAGGTTCGCCTTCTCAAGAACTTCAACTTTCTCAGCGCGAATTTCATGATGTTCCTGCTGGGCGTGGTGTATTTCAGCAGTCTGGTCATGGTCCCTCAGTTCCTGCAGACACTCATTGGTTACACAGCAGAAGTGGCAGGCTTCGTTCTATCCATCAGCGCCATTCTCTTACTCATCGAGATGCCCGTGGTCGGTCAGCTGGCGTCGAAGATTCAGGCGCGCTACCTGATAGCGTTCGGATGGCTATGCATGGCGCTCGGTATGTTTTACTCAACGAAGGAATTCGGCCTGTTCATCGATTTCTGGACTGCAAGTCGCGTTCGTATCGCTCAGGTCGCCGGTTTGGGATTTCTGTTTGTGCCGATCACGCTCGTGTCCTATGTCGGTATACCGCAGGAGAAGAGCAACATGGTTTCAGGCATGGTCAACTTTATGCGCAACATCGGAAGCAGCGTCGGCACCTCAATGGTGACGACGGTGATTGCGCGTCGCTCACAGTATCACCAGACGATTCTGGTGGGAAACGTAACACCAGAGAGTCAGACATTTATCAACACCGTAAACGACCTGACTAACAAACTGACACAATCCGGCTTAAGCCTCGATCAAGCTCAGATGCAAGCGCACGCGCGCATCTATCAATCGACGCAGAACCAGGCGGCAGCGTTGGCCTACATCGATACATTCTGGATTCTCGGCGTTGCAGCCTTGACGATGTGTGCTGTCTCCTTTTTCCTGAAAAAGAACGAGCCGGGTAAAGGCGATGCCGGTGCCGCAGCATGAGAGACAACACATGGTAAGAATCATAACGATTGACCGGGAGTATGGCAGTGGTGCCGCACAAATCGCGCGGCTACTTGCGGACCGGCTGGGGTGGCAATTATGGGACCAGCGGCTGACTACCGAAATCGCGCGGTTGGCACAGTGTGATCATGCGCAGGTCGCGGAGCGCGAAGAGCGCATGGATCCACTCTATTACCGGCTGCTGAAATCGTTTCTGCGTGGCAGCTTCGAGGGAAATCTCAACCTTCATCGGTTGAAGTTGCTGGATACGGATGTCATCTTCCGACTGACGAAACGCGTCGTCCACGCGGCCGCCAACGAAGGCAACTGTGTTCTGGTCGGCCGCGGCTCCGCATTTTTTCTGGAGAATCGAAAGGACGCTTTTCACGTATTCGTTTATGCCAATGCCGAAGAAAAAGTCCGGCGTCTCATCCAGAGTGGGACGGAGCGCATGGAAGCCATCCGGCTGGTCGAAACCGTGGACCGCGAACGCGCGGATTTCATCAAGAAATATTTCAACGTGGACTGGCCATGCCGGCGCCTGTACCACCTGATGGTCAATTCGAAAATCGGCAACGAGGCCGTGGTTCAGACTATTCTCAATGGTATCGCGACCCAACAGCACACGGAGGTCGGATGATCAGGCGGGTTTTGCCTGTTGTGCTGATGACGCTTTCGGGTTTTCTGCTGCTGCCTTCAACCGTTCTCGCCCAGCTCGCTCCGCCGGTATCAAACGGTCGAACGCGTCCTGTGCAATTGCCTCTATCGGGATCGACACAGACAGGCTCGGTAACTGCGGGTCAGGCAACGGTTCCCTCCGCAAGCTCCGCGAGCGTGAGCACGCTCAACAGTTCGATACAAATTCAGGGCCCGTTTCAGGGAAGCACCGCAGTTGGTGTTATGACGAATGAACCTCTGCCGCTCTCGCTGGATGAAGCCATCCGGCTGGGACTCTCTTACAACCTCGGGGTGATTGGCGCCTTGCAAACCGAACGCAATGCTCGCGGCCAACGGCTGTCGGCGCTTGCCGAACTTCTGCCGGACGTGAACGGAATTTTCACCGCTAGTGATGAGCAGCTCAGTCTTGCGACAAGCGGCCTTCAGAGCGCGAAAAGAATTTCTACGTTCGGGTTCCCGAAGGTTCTCGGCCCATTCAACTTTTTTGAATCGGGAGCCATCCTGAGTCAAAGCGTGCTGGATTTGACGGCCGTGCAAAATTACCGGTCCAGCAAGGAAGTCGCGATTGCCACCAAGCACAGCGTTCGCGATAGCCGCGATCTCGTGATCCTCGGTGTCGGCGCATCTTATTTACAAGTCGTCGCGGCGGCCGCGCGCGTGAATTCGGCTCGAGCTCAAGTTGCGTCCGCGCAGGCGGTTTATGACCAGGCGGTAACTCAAAATCAGGCGGGAACAAACGCGCGCATCGACGTGAACAGGAGTCAGGTGGAGTTTCAAACGCAACGCCTGCGGCTCATTTCGCTGGAAACCGATCTCGCTACTCAGAAGATGATTCTGGGCCGCCTGATCGGTCTGCCGCTTGGGCAGGAGTTTGCTCTAACGACACCGATGGAATACCGTCCCGCACCGATTCCGCCCCTCGCGGACATGCTGGAGGGAGCGTTCGCGAACCGGGCGGACCTGAAGGCGGCCGAGGCACAGGTTCGAGCGGCCGTGCACGCGCGCAAGGCGGCGGAGGCCCAGAAGAGTCCGGCCGTGAAAATTAATGGAAATTATCTTGTCGCCGGCATCAATCCGGCACAATCGAATGGAGTGTTTGCGATTTCTGGAACAGTCGATTTCCCGATCTGGCGGAGCGGCCGAATTCAGGCCGACATTGCGCAAGCGGATGCTGTGCTCTCGCAGCGGCAGGCCGAGTATGAAGACATACGGGGCCGCATTGATTTCGAGGTTCGAAACGCGTTCCTGCAGTTGAATGCAGCCACCCAGCAGGTCATGGTGGCGGAAAGCAATCGTGCGCTCGCACAGGACACACTACGTCAGGCACGAGACCGGTTTGGAGCCGGCGTCGCAGACACCGTCGAAGTCGTACAGGCGCAGGAATCGGTCGCGGCGGCAGAGCAGGATTACATCGCCGGTCTTTACTCTCACTATCTCGCACGGCTCAGCCTCGCGCGAGCAACCGGCGATGCCGAACGCGGCATTGCTGCTTTGTTGCGGCCGAACGGCCCTTAATGATGTCAACTAACAGAGGCCCGACTCAAACAGCCGTGCGGCCTCCATCGACCGCGAGTTTTGCGCCTTGAATGAAACTGGCGCGATCGGTCGCCAAAAAGACGATCGCCTCAGCAATCTCATCCGGGGTAGCGGGACGCCGTGCCGGCGCCTGGGCCGCCAGTTGCTCCAAACCCTCTCCCATAGCCTCCGTGCCTTCCGTGCGCGTGGGTCCAGGGCTCACTGCATTGACGCGGACACCGCTTGGGCCATACTCCGCCGCCCAGGCTTTCGTTAGCAGGTTGATGGATGCCTTGCTCGAGCCGTAAAGGCTCATACCGGCCGCCCCGTAGTCAGCAACCATCGTGGATACGTTGACGATTGCGCCTTTGCCTCTCTTCGCCATCAGCGGAGCAAGTTCCGCAACCAGGAAATATGGAACTTTGACATTGAGCGTATACACATTCTCAAAGAGTTCTTCCGTCATCTCATGTGTCAGACCGAACGGAAAGATTCCAGCACTGTTGATGAGAATATCGACGTGGCCGTTTCCGAGTTCTACGGCTCTCCTTGCCACCTGGCGTGCGCTCGATGCGTCGCGAAGGTCAGAAGATATAAAATCCGCTTTACCTCCAGCTTCGCGGATTTCTCGAACCGTCTTCTCGCCGCGTTCCGAGTTGCGGCCGACGACGATAACGTGCATGCCCAGCTGTGCCAGTTTTTTCGCTCCTGCGCGGCCGATGCCGCTCGTTCCACCGGTAATAAGTGCTGTCGACGAATTGGTAGTCATTGCCGTTTTCTCCTCACCTACAGATTGACACTAAACTCGCTGATATCATTTATCGTATGTTTCAATCACAGTGATAAGTGGCGGCGATCAATATGGAATTGCGTCATCTTCGATATTTCAGCGCAGTGGTGCAATGGAAGAGTTACCGCGAAGCTTCACGCCGGATTTATGTCGCGCAACCCGCCATCAGTCAGGCGGTGGCGGATCTCGAAGAGGAACTGGGACTGAAGCTGTTCGTGCGCACCAAACGTGTCGTGCATCTCACACCCGAAGGCGAGGTGTTTTACGGAGAAGCCGTACGCACGCTCGAGCAGGCCCAGGTCGCGATCAACACCGCGAAACGAGCTGCCAGAGGTGAGATTGGAAGACTGTCGATCGGCTTCCTGGGGTCGGCAACCTATACGTTTCTTCCTGCTCTTATACGGGATTACAAAGCACGTTACCCTGGTGTAAAGGTCACCCTCCAGGAGCTCACGCCCGTGCAGCAGGAAGCCGCTTTCGAAAAGGGATCGATCGATATTGGATTCACTCGGAA
>Ga0075425_100003675_pt1 | contig 15618 bp, 13 predicted proteins | sample SoiMethybrSBSTD4_FD_75300 | JGI IMG/M metagenome (GOLD analysis project Ga0075425, IMG submission 75300) | Bulk soil microbial communities from a Populus tree surrounding site in Tennessee, USA - Soil MetaG P. TD hybrid SBSTD4 | ecosystem: Environmental > Terrestrial > Soil > Tree plantation... | reverse complement strand
CTCGCGCCACAAGCGAACGGTGTCGCGAGCCACGCCCACGGCATCTGAGATGGCGCGGTTGTTCAGCCCATCTGCTGCGCGCAGCACGATCTCGGCTCGCTGCGCCTCTCCGCGTGAAACCTTGCGACGACGCACGAGACGTTCCAGATAGTCGCGCTCGTCCTTACTCAGTACGATCTTGCAGGCTTTCGTTGCCCCACGTGTCATGCCGACCTCCGAATCATCCCTCAGTCGGACAGAATCACAGTCGTAACAACGCGCCTAGAAATTTCTGATGCGGGACACTAGCTAACCCTTTTCGTTTCTGACTCGGCTAATAAGTCCTTGATGCTGCTATCCCCGAACGGCCGGTGAACGAGTCAGAATGGGCGTTGATTTTCCAACTTAATCCCCAAATTTGTAATCAGGGGGTCGCAGGTTCAAATCCTACCCCCGCAACCAACTTTAGCTTTCTGACTCTGCGGCAGAGCCGCGTGCGTCGGAGATCTAGAAGCCTTGAACGATCGGGCTGCGGGGACCGAACGTATTGTTGGTCACCGTGATTTCGGTGGTCTACAGACGGTTGTCGGATCACTCCGGCAATCCTGCCTTGCGTAGGCTCTCAGTGAAGCGGATGCGGTCCTCCGGCCGCCGGAGCGGCGGCGCTACCCGGTCAACATTGCCAAGCCTCAAAGCGGGATCGACCTCGCGCAAGCAGGCAATCGCCGCCCGCGCTTCGACCATCCGATCCGAAAGAGCATTGGCAATCGCCGCCACCCGCAGTGCCGTGGCCCAGTTCGGTTGCTCGTGGAGGGCCTTGGTCGCCCAGGATATCGCCTCGTCGTAACGACCGGCAAAGGCATACGCGAAGCCCATGCCAGTGGATGCAAAGTAGGTCAGCGGATCAAGCGGGCTCAGCCGCATAGCTCGCTCAAAATGTTCAATGGCGCTGACGGACTCGCCAAGGTACATGCGCACCCAGCCACTCGCAACCCAACTTGCGGCCGAATTCGGGTTCAAAACCAGTGCGCGGTCGATGTACGCTGCGCCAGCCTCGACCTCCCTACCGAGATAAGCCAGGCTTAGGCCTCCTGACCACAGCGCGGTTGGATCATCCTTGCCCACCGCGACCGCGCGACGCGCTAGCCTCACGGCGTCAGCGATCTCACTCTCGCGATCAACCATCCAGCCATAGCTGTTCCTGAGCGCGCCGGACCACGACGCCATCCCGTAGGGAGAGGCGTAATTGGGGTCGAGTTCCGTCGCGCGCAAGAAAAGCCGCGCCGCTTCCAGGAGGCTGTCTCTACTGAACAGATGAAAACTGGCCATTCCGCGCAGGAAATAGTCGTAAGCGTCGAGGCTCTCGGTCGGCTTCCGTCCCGCGCGCTCGATCTCCGCACGTTGGAGCCGTGGCTCAATGGTCCCCACCGCCCTTGCGGTCACCTGATCCTGCAGGTCAAATACGTCCTCCAGGGCACCATCGAAGCGGTCCGCCCAAATGTTTCCGCCGGTTGTCGCATCGATGAGCTGCCCGGTGAATCGCACGCGATTTCCTGCCCTGCGTACGCTCCCCTCGAGCACGTAACGCACCCCGAGTTCGCGCGCGACCTGTTTCACGTCGACGGCCCGGCCCTTGTAAGTGAAGCTGGAGTTCCGCGCGATGACAAACAGCGATGGAAAACGCGACAGCGCCGTGATGATTTCATCGGCCATGCCATCGGCAAAGTACTCTTGTTCTGGGTCCGCGCTGATGTTCTGAAACGGCAGAACGGCGATGGATGGTCTATCCGGAAGCATGGGGTTCGAGGAACCGGGAAAATTCGCGACCCTCGACGCAACGGTGAGGGCACCTTGGTCCGGGACGTTTGCCGGGCCGACAAACCGATAGCCTCGTCTGGGTAAGGTCTCGATCCAATTCTCGCCGCCAGGCTCCGTGCCAAACACCCGACGTAGGGCTGCGATCTGCACTGCGAGGTTGCTGTCCTCGACAGTAAGGCCGGCCCACGCGGCTTCCATCAGCGCGTCCTTGGAAACCGGGATACCCCGCTGCTCCACGAGCACGCGCAGCAATGCGACGGCACGGTGGCCCAGCGAAACAGGCTCGCCGCCACGGAACAATGTGTCCGTCTCCGCATCAAGGCGGAACGGACCGAGGATGTACGTTACTGCCATCTCCCGATCTAGCGCCAGTTCAGAAACGCTTAAGAACTTCTTCAGCGCAGTTTCATGACTTCCGGCCGGTCCGGGCCCAGATTGCTACGGCCTGACGACGGACGCTTCGCATCATGGTGCGGATCGTGCGCCAGGGCAAGGAGATGGGTCTGTATTGGAACCTCTGGGAGAACCTCAAATGTGCAAGATCTGTTTTGTAGTCGCAATTGCATTAATGCTCGCGGGTGTCGGAGTTTGGGCCACCTCGACCACTCAGGCGCGTATCGATGTGCCAGCCGGCGCACAGGTCAATCCGTCGCAGATCACGATGGGCGCAAGGCACCTGCCTGTTGCCCATTATGACGATTACTCCGTGGTGTTCAATTGATCTCCGAGCCCGGTTGGCGCGTGAAACCCGAACACGGAAATTCGAGGGTACAGGTCATGTTGAATTCTGCAGCAATCGCACGGCCATTACGAGTTTCAGAGATGTATCGCGCCCCGTGCCACGTGGACGATGCCGGACCGAAAGTGGTGCAGTTCCTCGATAGAGTCCCCGATCAGAACGCAAATCGGACTTCCCCACTTAATCGATACATCGAAGGGTGGGCGCAGGCCGACTTGGAAAAGATCCTCGATGCGACCGCCCCGAGCTATCGGTTCACCGATCCGTTCGTCGGAAGTTTCGATGGCCGATCACTGCACAAATACTTCGATCTCTTGCAGGACAGACTCTCCTGTACAGGAGTGATCAGTTGGCGCGAGCTCGCTTTCTTCCTGCAAGGCCCAATGAAGCTGCGGTCGCATAAGGAACTTCAATTCTGGCGCGAGGCGCCACGGATCGGGCTCACCGGGGTGACCGAGATCGAAATCGGAGAACGAGGCGTCGCAGCCGAACGCGTTGCATATGACCTCAACTTGGCGTCCGACAGATTGTGCCGCGCCGTGGCCTTGCGCTGATCCGTCTGCATGCGCCGGAGAACAGTCGCAGCGGGCACGCTTCCGGAACTGATTGGACCCTCACCGAAGATCAGGTCCAGGCGAGCACGCCGCGGTGCTGGCTTCTGGCGAAGCTCCATAAGTTGACTACTTTGCGCCATGAGAACCGCAAGGGCGTGCGCGCTTAACGTCCCGGCATTCCAGGGTGCCAGAAAGAGTCTTAAAATGTCCATCACACTCACAGCCAGAGAAGCGCGTCCCTCAAGCGGTCTAATTCTTCTCACTATGTCGCTCGGCGTGCTGATCGCGCAGATTGACACGTCTGTCGTCAATCTTGCGGTCAAACCGATCGGCACGGATTTGAAGGCCAGCGTGACTGAGCTGCAGTGGATCGTGGACATCTACAACTTCGTCTACGCGAGCCTGCTTCTCACAGCCGGAACACTCGCCGATCTCTACGGACGGCGTCGCATCTTTGCGCTTGGGATCGCGCTGTTCACGTTGGGGACGGTGGTGTGCGGGCTAGCACCCGACGTGACCACCCTCGTTGCCGGCCGCGCCGTAGCCGGTCTTGGCGCTGCCCTGGAAATGTCGGCCTCCCTTGCGATCTTAACCATCGCCTATCCGGACACAAAGGAACGCACCCGCGCCCTGGGAATCTGGGCGAGCTGCTACGGGATTGCCATTGTCATTGGTCCGACCGCCGGCGGCGCGCTTGTCGATGCGTCCGGTTGGCGCAGCATTTTCCTTTTGGTCATTCCCTTCTGCCTCGTGACGCTTGCTTTGGTCATGACCGTGGTGCCGGAATCGAGCAACCCGCAAGGCCGCCGGCTCGATCTTCCGGGGCAGGCGCTTGCGATTGCCTCGCTCGGCAGCCTCTCACTCGCGGCGATCGAGGGGCCGCGCTGGGGCTGGACTTCAACCGGAAGCATGGCTGCGTTTTCGCTCTCGGTCGTGGCGGCGGCGCTGTTTCTGCGCCGCCAGGCGGGTGCAACCGACGCGGTGGTCCCGTTGCCCATGCTGCGCCACCGCGTGTTTGCGGCTTGCCTTGCTGTGGCTACCGCGGCGAACTTCGGCGCCTACGCGATGCTGTTCCTCACCCCCCTCTATTTCCAGACCGCGCGCGGCGCTTCGGCACTGGATGCTGCACTCCTGCTGCTTCCGATGTCCCTGAGCTACGCATTAACATCGCAGCTCTCAGGCCGTATTGCTAACAACCTCGGGCCTCGCGTTCCCATGACGGCTGGCATGGGGCTGATGGGAGCTGGCCTGCTCATGCTGGCCCTGATCCCGCTCAATGACAGCCTCGTACTGATCGAGAGCGGGTTACTCGTCATGGGCTGCGGGCTCGGTCTCTATGTCGGACCAATGAATGCGGTGGCAGTGGCCAACGTGCCGGCGGTCCGATCCGGCACCGCATCGGGTCTTATCAATACCGCCCGCATGATCGGTGCAACGCTCGGCGTAGCGGTGCTCGGCGCGATGTTTGCCATGCATGTAGCGGACGGCATAGGCACGCGGGGCCTCGCGATCGCCTATTTCGGCGGCGGGATCAGCGAGCTGATCGGAGCGGTCGTGGCGTTCGCGTTCATCCGCTCTGACTCATTGCGCAGGCCGGCGCAGACCGTCTTACCCGCGTAAACGAAGCCTGGCCCGTCGATCAAACCTAGCATCGCCTGACGTAGGGCCTCAGCACGCGCAAGTTCGGGTCCTCGGCTTGCCATCGTAAGGTGTCCGTGGTTACGCCAGGGTCGAGTGACCGATACGCACTGCACCGTCTTGAGTGGCAGGCCGAGACCGCCGTCTTGGGGGCGTGCCGCGCACCGGCGGGAGCGAGATTGAAAATAGCGTCGGCTTCGCGAATAGAGCGGATTGATGTGGGGACGCGTGCAGCCGGGCATCAGGCATCCCAATGCTTCGTTAATTGCTCATTTTTGCGCCGGGAGGTAGCTAAACCTTTTCGTTTCTGACTCGGCGAACAAGTCTTTGATGTTGCTATCCCGAACGGCCGTTGAACGAGTCAGAATGGGCATTGATTCTCGCGCTAAAACCCCAGTTTTGTAATCAGGGGATCGCAGGTTCAAATCCTGCAGCCGTTCTCGGGCCGCTCACATCACACACGGTATTTTCTGGCATCCTTCCGGTCTTCGATTTTTCTTCGGGGGCAATCTCGGGGCAATCCCGAACAGCCCAAATGTAGCATCGATCAGTTCGTCCGCCCGGCGGCCATGGACCTCGGGCACGTGATCTTGACGCGCAAGCCCGCGGACGTGCGCGGCGACGCACGCGTCATCGCCGGGCCTAGCTTGGAACCGCGGTATGAGTTTCATCGACATTCGCGGTCCTGCCCTTCGCCGCGATGGGCGGCGGTCCCCTCGAAGCCAAATGCCCTCCGCACTGGGGCGAGCCCAGGGCGGTACCCAGCATATCCTGCCTACAGACACGGCCGCTGCCAGGACGTCCGCTAGCCAGCGGCCAAAGGAGCTTGCCGATGCCCATCGGTTTCATTTCTCAAGCGGGTGCTGCAAGCAGCAGCTCGACAACCGACCGTTCCCATAACCGAAGCGCCGGTCAGCCGGGTTGCGCCTCATGGGAGTTCCGATTGACTGAGCATCCGGACGTAAAAGCTGTTTTTGAGGTTGGGTACCTGACAGGCAGGATGAAGTACTTCCTGATCGAGTACCTTGATGCAAGGTGCAAAGGTTCTCCGACCTCAAGGCCCCAACCTATGGGCTTTGGAGCAAATCACAATGACCGGTTGGCTCTAGAACCATAAGCGGCGTAGAGTTGACAGCACTTTGGATTGAGGGGACCAGTGATGGCGCTTGCCCCGCTGTTGACAACCCAGGAACCGCCCAGTCGGGGAAAAGCAATGCAAGCACCCGCCAATCTCGCTGATAGGCTCGCGACGTTCACCGATCGCTTCTCCCCGCGCACGATCGCGACTTACAACAATAACGACATCATGGTGGCTAAGCTCGACGGGCCGTTTCACTGGCACAAGCATGACCAGACGGACGATTTTTTCCTTGTGCTCAAGGGTACGCTCGACATCGAGTTGCGGGATCGGACGGTCACGCTTAACGTCGGCGAAGTGTTTGTCGTGCCCAAGGGCGTCGAGCATCGGCCTGTGGCGCACGGGGAAGTCCACATCTTGCTGATCGAGCCGACGGGCACGCCGAATACGGGTGATAAGGCGACCGCGGCGCCACGTATTCTCGCCTGATCCAACCTGCAAGCTCACGCCTACGCAGCAGCAATGGGCGGCAAGGTTTTCTGCCCCAGTGCGAGCTATTCCAGGCGCTTGTGCGATCCGCAGCAGATAAAGATTCTAGAGTTCAGGCTCCAAGTCACTATTTGTGAAAGATGCTCCTAAGAGGATATAATTTGCCCCTGACGTGAGGGCGAGGGCGAGCGCGAATATTCCGTTGCCTCGGTTAGCTGCGGTTGGCTCTCCTCAAATCGTTTGCGCTCGCACGCCGTGATTGGCGGCGTGACGATACGACCGGCTCCGCCGCGTTTCTTCCGACGGTGGTCGTGGTCGACTTGGCAGCCCGGTCTCCTGATTTGCGGCCATCTGTTTGACGTTGTCGCGCCCCAACGAGAACTTGGCCCCTAGGCGAAGAAGGCGAAGGTGCGGGAGCGGGTAGACATCGCTTTACCTATCTGCGAGGGAGGGGACAAATTCGCGTTAAGTTGGCGGCAAAGACTTGGGATACACGTGCATTGCAAAACGTCGGAGGCGACTTTGGCGGATTGCAAATCCATTTAAACGCCAAGCGAGTGTCATATTGACCGTGTGAATTCCACGCCTACGATGCTACTGGGTGAAGCCAAAGCAGCCCCGGCTCATCGCAGGTGAGGCGGCGCGGGGCAAGTGAGTGAGGAGGAGATGCATGGACAGACGGAGCTTCCTCATCGGCACGGCAGTTTCGGCGAGCGGTCTATGGGCAGCCCGCCTCGGGGCACAGGAGGTCTATCCCTCTCGTGCCATCACCGTCATCAATCCGTTTCCGCCTGGCGGTGTCAGCGACACCATAACTCGACCACTCAACGCGGCACTGGAGCCCATACTCAAACAACCGTTAATTCTCGAAAACCGGCCCGGGGCGGCAGGTGCAGTCGGCGCGCAGGTTGTCGCGACCGCCAAAGCTGACGGCTACACTTTGCTTACTCATCTCGTGTCGATCTCCGGTTTCGCAGCTGTCGACAGGCTGTTCGGCCGTGAGCCGAAGTTCACCAATGCCGATTTCATCCCGCTTGCACGCATCGTCGCTGATCCGATCGTGATGATCATCAACACCGACTTGCCCTATAAAACGCTCAAGGAACTGATTGAGGACGCCAAGGCCAATCCGAACAAGCTGATCTTCAGCTCATCGGGCCTCTACGGCGCCTCACACATCCCAACTGCATTGCTTGCCAAGGCCGCTGACAACGTGAAAATGCGGCACCTACCCACGACTGGCGGTGGCCCAGCCGTTGCCGCAGTGCTCGGCGGCAATGCCAACTTCTTCATGTCGCCGACGTCGATCGCGTTACCCCACATCAACGCTGGCAAAGTGCGGCCCCTTGCGGTATCCAGCGCCGTGCGCACGAAGTCGCTGCCGCAGGTGCCAACTTTCAAAGAGCAAGGTTACGATCTCGAGTACTATTTTTGGATCGGCCTATTTGCGCCGAAAGGCACACCCGATCCCATCATCTCCAAGCTGCGGGAGGCGATCAGCATGGCGGTTCGCAGCAAGGAATTCCTTGGCACGCTCGACAAACTCGGCCAGGACCTCGCCTATATGGACCAGACTGAATTTGCCAACTTCTGGTCGGCCGATGCCCAGAAGATGGAAGATGCGGTCAACTTGATCGGACGAGTGCAAAACTAGGCCTTGCAGCGGACCAGAGCTGCAGTTGGCGCCTCAAACTGATTGGTCGACGACGCGTTAATCCAGGTGCAATCTCGCAGGCGCCGGAGTTCCTGACCTACAGCGACCCCTGAGCTTTCACGCGCTGCAATGCAGCATCGCACGCCTCGTGCGGTCGGCATCGAGAAAGGATATTCTCTCCACTTTCACGAGGTGATCGACACCTAAATCAGGCAGTTGGCAAGTCATCACTCTCTGGCTGGACGACGCGCCTTGAACGGTCTCCGGCCCGTAGTTTTAAGCCAAGCGAGGCGACTGAAAAAAATGAAGATCAAGAGTGTCGGCGTGATGAGCCCCGGTGACATGGGTCAGGCGGTATCGACTCAACTAATAGCGAAGGGCTTGAATGTTTACACAGGGTTGGAGCGCCGCAGCGAGCGCACGCGTGCGCTCGCGCGCGAGGCCGGGTTAAAGGATGTTGGTAGCGTTACGCGGCTCGTTGATGAGTGCGATGTCGTGCTTTCGATCATGGATCCAGGCGCTGCAGTTGCCTTCGCTCACGTAGCGGCGGATGCCTTGCGCGCCACGGGTCGCCATACGCTGATCGTCGACTGCAATGCGATCTCACCCGATACCGTACACGAAATAGCGAACTTAATCGAAAAAGCGGGTGGACGTTTTCTGGACGCCGGCATCATTGGGCCGCCGCCGCGCGGCAAAGCGAGAACCAATCTGTACGCCTCGGGTCCAGGTGCCGCTGATCTCGAGCAACTCGCTGGACCACAACTGCTTGTGCATGTGATTGGCGAAGGTATCGCAGATGCGAGCGCGCTAAAGATGTGCTACGGCGCCCTTAATAAGGGGACCCAGGCGCTGTGGCTGGAAGTGCTGATTGCCGCACAACGCCTGGGTGTCGCCGACCTGCTCGATCAGCAGTTACGGCAATCCCAAGGTGAGCGTTATGCTTGGGTGCTTGGCCAATTTCCCATCTTACCGCCCAAAGCCTATCGCTGGGTGCCTGAAATGCTCGAGATCTCCAAGACCTTGGGTGCGGCCGGCATGACGCCAAAAATGTTTCAGGGCGCCGCCGACGTCTATCGCTTTATCGCCGAAACGTCGCTCGGCAAAGAGACGCCGGAAACGTGCGACAAGACGCGAGACGGTAAGGATGTCGTAAGACTGTTGGCCAAGGAGCAAGCCCCATCCTCAGCGCGCTAGCCGTGATGCGGGCCCAGAATACGTGTGCGAGGAGCCCGTCACCGTCAAGCTGCCGTTCGCTCCGCGCCCGCGCCGGTCGACGGCTTCTCATTGGTTCCCGACTCTGGCATCAGAGCCGCGGCCTTCAGTCCTGCCTGCACCTTTGGCACCGTGGCCTTTACATCGGTGATGGGAAGGCCGTGGGTCGGTGCAATTGTCTTGATCCCGTACCGCTCGATCAAGAAGTCGAGCCGATCGCAGTACGCGTTCATGTCGGCAAACTTGGTCCAAAACAGCGCCAAGTCTGCGAACGTGGAAGACACATCGGGCAAGTCGAGTGAAGTGGCCTCCTCGGCAACCAAACCGCAATGGCCGTCCTCGTGATAGTGGCTGTAGGCGAAGCCGTCGCCCGGAAACAGCACCCGCTCGCGGGTCTCGAAAGCCCACCAAGTCGTGCGCAGGTCGCGGATCACCGGCTCCACCGCCATCAGGCTGCGACCACCGAGGTCGATTTCGTCGCCTTCCTGCATCCAGCGCATGCGATCTTCGTATTGCGGAAACGCCAGATGATAGTCGCTCACATCGCCGCACAGTAGCGTATCGGGGAACGTCTTCAGCACACGCCCGAGGCCGCCACAATGCGGCGTTTCCTGGTGGGTAACGAAGAGATACTTTAGCGGCGGCACCCCCCTGGCGAACAGCTCGCCCATATGCCGCTCGATGACCGGAAAATCTTTCGGGTGCCCAGTCTCGACCAGACAGGAGGCCGTCTCGCCGGCGATCAGGTAGGCGGCGTTGTAGCCATGATAGACCTTGCCCTTGTGGCGCTGTGCCAGGCAGTCCCCGATCCAGAACACGCCGGAGGCAATTTCGCGCGGCATCTTGCCAGCCATGCTCACCGCTCCTCGTCGCGAAAGACGTAGCGCGATACCGCTACGCTCTTGTCGCAAGCCTTGAGAAACTCATCCAGCATCTGATAGTGCCGCGCGACCACATTGCGGCCGTGCAGGATGCAGCCGTAGCCAGGTGCAATGGTCTCGACGTCGAAACGTTCGAACACATCCGAGATGCCGCGCCGGATCTGGTCGGTGGGGGCACCCTCCAGCCACCAGTAGCGCGTGTTAAGCATGAACGAGCGAAGCTCGGGCCCCGTCATGCTGTCAGCCTCATCGGTCACAACCCACGGTCCGTGCTGATGATTGCGCCACACGTGAGTAAACAGGTCAGAGCTGAATAGCGTGCGCGTGGCGCGGTCGTAGAGCCAGCGCGTAGCGATCAACCGAATCGGCGCCTGCACGACGTCTATAGGCCGGCCCGTCTTGCCGATCTCGATCGTGTCCGCGCGGGTCACGGCAGTTATCCGCATAGACTCCAGGATGCTGCGACCATCCGGTTTGGCGCCAAAATCGAACCATAGGGCTGCGTCAACATTGCTGGTGTAGCATTGCTCGACGTTGAAATGCGCTGCGAATGCCTCGACGTTGTTAATGGACATGAATTCGTTGAGCCGCAGCGGGAACATCGACAGCGGCAGCGCAGGGTCGATCAGCGTTTCGATCTGAGCACGGATCACGGGCTCATCCTTGCCGAAGCCGGTATCGATCAGCAACGCGGCGTCGTTCTCGGTCAGCAGGTAGCTGTTCGCCACCGAATAGCCGCGCGCGCTCCCGGGATAGCAGCTGACCCGACCATCGAGCGCAAAGCAATTCTGCAGAGCGTAAAGTTTGCCCGTGGCAAGCGCAAATATGCCCTCGCCAACGGGTCCCACATCTTCAGCAACCGGCACAGGTTCTATCGTCATGGCCATAAGTCAAACCTTATCAATCCTCAGCGGTGAAGGGAACAGATGACAAGCCCGACGCGAGAGCACTGCCGCGACGTCGGCAAGATGGAGGAATGCGCAGCCGCCGTGCGCCTGGCAACTTGTGTGCGGCGTGCTGTTGGCACACCTTGTTATTGACTTCGGCGCGAACTGGGCATCTACTTTCTGAGTCATCCCCGCCATAAGGGGATACCGCCCTAATGGGCGTGGGAGGTCCGATGGCAGTCACCTCGACCATCGAGAACCCGGCGCTCGTGCGTGCTGAGCGGCGATCGCCAAGCTGGAGCAGATTGACTGGCTCCGATCGGCTCTGGGCGTTCGCGTTTGCCACGCCCTACGTCCTCGTCTTCATCGCCTTTGTCATCTACCCGATCTGCTACGGCCTGTGGCTTGGCAGCGATCCCGCCACTTACCGGCAGCTGTTCGTCGATCCGGTCTATCCCTCGGCGCTTCTAAACACGCTCATCTATTTACTGATTGCAGTAAATTTGAAGCTGTTTCTGGCGCTGTTGCTTTCGGGCTTCTTCATGCGCCGCGGTTGGTGGACCAAGACCCTATTGCTTGTCTTCATCCTGCCCTGGGCTGTGCCAGCGATCCCCGGTTACATCTCCATCCACTGGATGCTCAACGGCCAATGGGGTCTGGTGAACAATGTGATCTGGAGTCTGTGGCAAGCCGACGGCCCGCCCTGGCTTGACAACGCAAATCTAGCGCTCGGCTCCGTGATCTACGCGCATATTTGGAAATGGTTGCCGTTCTGGACCATCATCTTTCTGGCCGGCCGCATGGCCATTCCAACAGAGCTCTACGAGGCGGCCAAGGTCGACGGTGCAAGTAGCTTCGACCTGTTCCGGCACATCACTGTTCCCATGCTGGCGAGCCTCTATCTCGTCTGCACCCTGCTGAGTTCCATCTGGGCGCTGGGCGACTTCAATGCCGTTCGCTTCATCTCCGGGGGTGGCCCCGCACTCTCCACGCACGTCTTGGCGACGCTCGGCATCCGCAATGCCTTTGAGATCGGCAACCCGGCGTTAGGTATGGCCACAGTACTGTCGGCGCTACCGTTGCTGATCCCGTTGGTCATTCTACTAATGCGTCAACTGAAAAAAGGCCAGGTGCAGCTGTGAGCCTCGCACGCCGTACTCGCCTCAAGCGATCCGTGGCGCATCTGGCGGCGATCATCCTCGGTGCCTTCCTGATCATGTGGTCGCTCTTACCGCTCTACAACATGGTGCGCGTGGCGCTGCAGGAAAAAGAGGACGTCTTCAGCAGCCATGTCATTCCGATCTCACCGAGCCTGCACAGCTTCTGGACGGTTTTCGACACATCCTATTGGCTACTGGCCAGCTTCTGGGGCCAGATGGGCAATAGCCTTTGGATCGGCATCATCGTCGCCTCGCTCACACTTGCGATCGGAACACTCACGAGTTTCACGATCGGACGCATGCGCATCCGGCAAGGCTGGATGCTGACCAATGCCGCCCTCATGACCTACGTCATCCCCATGTCGTTCCTTGCCATTCCGTTCTACGGGATCATGGGGAAATATGGCATGACCGACAATTCGCTGGCAGTGATAGCGGTAGAAGTCACCTTTGCGACACCGTACGCTATCTTCATCTTCCAGCAGTACGGTGCCTCGATTCCCCTCGAGCTCGACGAGGCAGCGCGCATCGACGGCGCCTCACCACCGCAAATCTACTTTCTGATTTACCTACCGCTGATGGCGCCGGCGCTGGTGGCGATCGGCACCTACGCCCTGTTGCTGTCGTGGAACGAATACCTCTACGCGTTCTTGCTGCTTTCGACTGAGGGAAAGATTACGGTACCCGTTGGCTTGGGAAAGTTCCTCAACAGCGACGAGGCGCCGTGGAACTACCTGATGGCTGCCGCCATCGTTTATGCAATCCCGCCGATGGTCATTTATTACTCGTTTCGCAGAAAAATGAGTAGCGGCCTCACCATGGGTGGCGTCAAGGGCTGACCCGCGGCAAGCGCGAACTTCGTCGGAGAGGAAACCATGGCACAACTGTCACGTCGTCACGCCGTTGCCGGTCTCGCCGCTGTCGCCGCTGCCTCCACCACCCGCACCCGATCTGTCAAGGCCGCCGAGCCCGTCACCGTCTGGTGGACGCAAGGTTTCTACGAGGCGGAGAACAAGGCGGTCGTCGACAAGCTAGCGGCCTGGGAAAAGATGACTGGCACTAAGGTCAACCTCACCATCATGAACGGGCCAGACCTGATCACCAAGCTGATCGCGGCAATGCAAGTGGGGGATGTGCCGGATCTCGTTCACTCGGTGACCGGCGATCGGTTCCTAGTACCGCGCGCCTCATGGGACGACCAGCTCGTGGATGTGAGCGACGTCATTGAAAGCCAGAAGGGCGAGTTCCACCCGACCGCGATGCTGGGCTCGCGGTTCTATAACGCGAAACTGAAGAAACATGCCTTCTACACCGTGCCCATCAAGTGCTCGACCTTGATGGAGCAGATCTGGCGGCCGCTGATTGAGGAAGCGGGCTTCACCGACGCCGACATACCCAAGACCCACGACGCCTATTTCGACTTCTTCCAGATCGTCCAGGACAAGCTGCGCGCCAAGGGCAAGCGGATCTACGGGCTCGGGTACTCGATGGCGGCCAAGGAGGCCGATTCCGGCACCCTGTTCCATCACTTCCTGGTGGCCTATGGCGGCAAGGACATCGTGTTGCCGAGCGGCAAACTGAATATCGACGATGCAAATGTGCAGAAAGCGACGGTGACGGCGCTGGAGCGGCTGACGACCCCGTATAAAAAGGGCTACGTCCCGCCGGGCGCGATAAACTGGGGCGACGTCGACAACAACAATGCCTTCTTCGCCAAACAAATCGTGATGACACCTAACGCGACTATTTCGATCGCAGTCGCGCAAATGGAGAAGGCCGACCAGTACTACAAACAGATCATTACTCAGGGCATTCCGCTTGGCAACGACGGCGAGCCGGTCCCGGGCATCCTTGCCGTGTCACCGTGCTTAATCCCGAAAGGTGCCAAGAACATCGACGCTGCCAAGGACCTGCTGAGAAGCTTTATCAAACCGGACAATCTCAATCAGTATTTGAAGGAGACGCGCGGCCGCTTCCTCCCCGTGATGATGTCGAACATCAAGTCGGATCCCTACTGGCTGGACCCCTCCGATCCGCACCGGCACGTCGCGGTCGATACCGGGCTCAGCAAACCCACCATCCCCTGGTGGATGAACTACAACCCCGCCTATTCGGCCGTGCTATCGGAGCAGATCTGGAGCCAGGCGGAGGCCAACATCACCCAGAAGAACATGCCGCCCGCGCAGGCGGCGGAGGAAGCGATCGGAAGAATCAAGACGATCTTTGAACGGTTCAAGATCGGCTAATAGGAGGCAGCCGCGGGCGGCTACATATTGGGCGGGCGACGCGATTTTCCCCACAAGGCCAGGACACAATCGCGTCCTGCAATCTGGTGGTCGGTTGCTGCGCAGCATGAGCGACCTGCTACCATCGGGCGGATGTCTCCGGCGCAGGGGCGGGCCAATCCGCCACTGGAGTCCGAGCGCCTCGATCGGCACCGTGATTCTGATTCACTGCAAGCAACAGTGTGTGGTCGCTACAGGTTGAATTGGTAGCTGGCCGGCACCCATCGGTAGCTGGTGCCCGACGTTTCTACGAACCCGACCGAGGGGAATGGCATATGGTAGCCGGCGACAGCGATCTTGTCGCTCGCAACCATGTCGAGGATACGCTTGCGGCTCGTGATCGCCAGTTCCTTCACGTCATCGAAGCCAGTCGCCCATTCGGGCCGTTGAATCGATATAACATAGTGATTGGCGACATCACCCCAAATGAGCAGGCGCTGGTTGTTACTTTCCAGGTGGAAGGCGAGCATGCCCGGTGAGTGGCCGTAGGCATTGACGGCATGGATGCCCGAGACAACCTCGCCTTCGGGCTCGAGGAATGTCGCCTCTTTTCCGAACGGTATGGCGATCTCTTGAAACAGCTGGAGGTTCGGTTTGCGAGCCTCCCGCACGTTGCCCTTTTTCCAGAAGTCGAACTCCGTCTTGCCGAAGGCAACTCGTGCATTCGGATAGGCTGGCGCACCATCATGCATCAGGCCGCCGATGTGGTCGGGATGGCCGTGGGTGACGACGACCACGTCCACCTGCTGAGGCGTATATCCCGCGGTCACAATGAGTTCCCGAAGGTGACCTGCCGTGGCCAGGCGCCCCTTTCCGTTGCCCGTATCGAACAAAACCAGCTCCTTGCCAGTGTTGACGAGCGTGGGAACGAAATGGTGATCGAAATTTGTTGACGGCAGGCCATTCGCTTTCAAGAGGTTGTGCACGTCTTCGGCTGATTGATCTTGTCCAAAGGTCGGATGTGGGCCTGGCGCTATTCGAAATCCGTCGAGGATCTGGGTCACCTCGAAGCCGCCGAGCTTAAAGCGATAAATCTGCGGACGCAGCACGCCCAGCATCGGTGCCGAGCCGCCCCGCGCAATCGAGTTCTGTGCCATAACGTTCTCCTTTCGAAACGCCGCCGCGTCCTGCTCGCCGCGACTGAGGATCCCTGGTTTGAAGCACAAGTTGTCGCCTTCGGGGAGAGTTGTTATTGCGGTAGTCCAATTCATCACGTGCGGAAGTGGCACCCTGGCTTTGCC
>Ga0075425_100003674_pt1 | contig 15621 bp, 14 predicted proteins | sample SoiMethybrSBSTD4_FD_75300 | JGI IMG/M metagenome (GOLD analysis project Ga0075425, IMG submission 75300) | Bulk soil microbial communities from a Populus tree surrounding site in Tennessee, USA - Soil MetaG P. TD hybrid SBSTD4 | ecosystem: Environmental > Terrestrial > Soil > Tree plantation... | reverse complement strand
CGCTCGAAAATCCGTTCGGCCCAAAAGTGTCACCCATGTGACCGGTACGTTGTGTAACCCATGTCTCCGGGCCGGACCCCTAAGAGTTGGTTGCGGGGGGTGGATTTGAACCACCGACCTTTGGGTTATGAGCCCAAGCGGTCAATCCTAAGTCCCGTTGAATCTATTGCCCTTCCCCGCAGCCGACCAGCAAACAAAAGGAAATCAACGCCAATTCTGCACGCTACTTGCACGCTGGACAATATTCTGTTCATGGGGCGGCTTTGCCTTTTGCCCTCCTCGTCGGGGACTTCTCTCCAAACCAATAAAAAGGCTGGGGAGAGAGTAGGACGCTATTACCGCGCGTTTTTTGCGGGCGATTCCGGCAGAGAGCTGTTAGTGGAGCGCGACTTCTTAACCGCGAAAAGCCCAGGATAGCTCGGAATCGTCGTTAGTGGTGCCGTTTGATTTCCACAGACGGTGCCATCTCGTTTTGACTATGCGCTAGACTCTCGGTATGGCAAAGCGCAGTCTGCGAATCGTGAAGCGTATTAGAAACGTTCCCGTGCTTGGAATCTGTGAACACTGCAACGCACAATTTTCAAGGAGACCCAAACATGGGGAATGCACAGTCTGCCATTCAAGAGCATTCAATGTACACAAGTGCCGTCCAGTCGATTCAAGCCAGAATGCACTGCGTATTGTCAGGGAATCGACGGAAAAGAACTGAAATTAACTGACTGGTCGCTTCATAAACCTGTGGGCACTTCCGTATAGAGGACCGCTTACGCAATCAAGATCAGCGTGTTTGATGTCTTCAAAGTCCCCAAATTTACTAGTCCAATTGCCATCCTGCAGTAATCGCGCCGCATGCTTTGGCCTTCCGCCCAGCGTAAAAATGACAATCTTTTCCACGTTAGATTCCGGCGTTCCGTCATCGCACAGCTCGTAGCCAATCGTGCGAAATGCAGAAATATAGGCACTGAGCGTGTAATCTCGCATCACGCCATCTGGCCAATAATATTGGTACAACGGATCAGGCTCCCACCATGCAGTCGTGTCCGAAGCTGCCCATGCGATGCAATTGTATGAATGCGTCCCAGGGCTAACGTCATTCTCACACAGATGGGGTCGCAAGTTTGGAAAGTCACGCCCAAAATCAGCGGTTGTGGCGAGAGTAAATTCAGGTGGCCATTGCGCCCACTTAAACATAACCTGCTTTATGACCCCATTCAATCCATGCTTTGGCCATCTCGGTTAGCCTACCTCGACTTTGTGAGGGAACTGGATTCTCATACGCGATAGCTGCCAAAGCCCAGAACCAGTGGTCGGGTGCATCGCCTTCCGCTTTAAGCTCAGCGAGTATAAATGGGACCGCATCTGGACCCATCGCCATAATCTTTTGATACGAGGGCAGCATCACCATTTCTGCAACTGATGACTTCGCTCCTCGCTCATTTCGCCACTGTCGGACTAAATCCTTAAATTTTGCATACTGTACAGCGTGTACAGCGGGCGCATCGGTAACAAACTCTATATTTGCGAAATCGTCCTGACCAAAAATACGTTCCAAAAGCCCACGTCGCTCATCCTCGAATTCATCACACGTAGCGACAAAGTCTTCCCCTGCCACGGTTCCATAGGTGGACTCCACCCATGGGATTGCAGGATCAATCTTGCAAGTCGAAATGCACTCAATATTAGGCATAGCTAGTTAGACTGCTTTGTGTCAGCAGCACCTTGGCGTAGTTGAAGAGGAACATCAGCGACCATCATGACCTGATTCGACTTTACACCGTAAACAGGATTACCTTCTGCATCAAATTTATTGTCAATCCGAACTACTGTTAGAACGTTTGGCTTCACGCGAAGAGTAGTACCATCCTCTAGCAAAATGTCCGACCATCGCTCAGTTGACTCTTTGATCGGTATTACGGTTCCATCGACCGGCGGGTCGGTGGCTTTTGGGAAGTTAATCTTGACTTTTTTGTCTAGCATCAATCTGCTTATCCCTTTCTATTCTACGCTTTGCCCACCGCGCCATTACAGCATTTCTCGCGCTTTCGCTGCGTTCTGCTGCGGTCATATTAGCAGCGCGTGCCGGCCCACCCTTTTTCCCCCCTTTGCGACCTAGCGCGACAGCATACGGGTTTTTGCGTTTCTTCGCCATCGTCTTAATTATACGTGAGCGGTCACGAAAGGCAAGTACATTTTGTTTCTTGACGTTACGTGAGCGGTCACGTACTATTGAGACATTATGAATCGCTTGTCGGTCGACAAACAGAGCCAGATCGTTGCACTTGCGTGGCCGGGCCGGGGTACAGCACGGACGGCGAAGGTCAAGTTCCCGAGCCGAGCAACCTAGTATGTTGCCCATCACCGTCACAAGTTTGGCAAGGAGCAGCGCACTGCCTACCCAGATCAACCGCGTGCGGCCTTGCTGGACGCGTTTCAGTTTGTTTTTGACAGCCGGTTTTGGAGATGCCAGAATTTGTTCGTTATCGCGCCTCCAAGCATTCCGAGACTGCGGCAGAGTTGCTCACGCCGGGCACGAAAATACGTGGCCAAGAGTGAGCACCTGCCATCAGAGACGCTGGGAAGGTCGCCGTGCATTGTCCATCGTCAAGGGCGGAACCTGCTGCCTTCGGCTTCGGATTACTAGCCACTTTGCTGTTGTGTTGTTTGCTTCCATTGATAACGCCTACGCTCCTCGCGCAAACAGCTGCTGAGATACAGGGAACAGTGAGGGACCAGCAGGGACTGCCGATTGCCAGCGCAGAGATTGTAGTGAGCGCCCCCCAACTGGGGATCGAAAGCAAACTCACCACTGAATCCGATGGCACCTACCGGATTGTGGGATTGTCGGCAGGAACCTACGCGCTGACAGCCGCGTGCCAGGGCTTCACCACCAAGGTTTACGCAAATCTGCTCTTGACCGTAAATCGCACGCAACGGTTGGATATTACCTTGGTCGTCGGCAGCCTGGAACAACGGATAACGGTCAGTGCCGATCCTCCCTTGCTAGAAACCAACACATCATCCTCCGGCAGCACGATTTTGCCGGAGCAAATTGAATCAATGCCAATCAACGGCCGCAACTACCTGGACCTACTGCAACTGGTTCCGGGAGTCGCAATCAACCGAATCGTAACGTTAAATGACGACAACAGTGCGCCCATACTGGGGGAACGCGCGAATAATGCCGTGGTCTTAATTGACGGGCAACCCATCCGTGACGAAGTGAACGGGGGACCCGCGGAGGAGTTCAACCAAGATGCCATCCTGGAATTTCAGGTATTGACCTCCGGTTATAAGGCTGAGTTCGGACACGGCTCGGGCGGAATCTTGAACGTCCTGACCAAGAGCGGGAGCAATGCATGGCACGGCTCTGCGTCGCTCTTCCACCGAAATTATCTTCTGGATTCCTCGGATGTGCCTAGCTCGGAGGTGCCGTTTCTGTTGCGGTGGGACAATAGCGCCACAGTTAGCGGCCCCCTGGTAAAGGATCGAGTGTTCTTTTTTGGCTCTGCTGAGCGGATCCGGGAGAGCCGTCGCTCGAATTTTCACTTCCCATCGGATTTTCCTCCATCCTTGCAAAAGCAGGAGGAGCAAATAGACATGAATGGTCAAAGCTACGAAACGCGAGCGTTCGCCAAACTCGACGAACAGATCCGACGGCATCAGCTGAGCCAGGAGGCAAACCTGACCAACACCCATTTCACCGACCAGGGTGATTTACCATCCACTCGCACGAGTCAGGATTTGCGGCGCCTGATGCTGGGCTTTCGGGACACGGTTCTATTTGGTGATCAGGGGAATCCATACCTACTCAACGCATACCTTCAATTCCGACGCGAACCATCGGTGCGCCGGCCTGCTCATCTCGAGGAAGGACTGCCTTCGACATATGTGAATCTTTTCAGCAGTCTAACCACCGGGGCGCTATTCGGCGACGTCACACAGGAACTTGTCGGCCCCGGTTTCACACCGCTCATGCTGGATCAAAATTACCTTTCCAGCGGGATGAATCTGTTCAAGAGGATCGGACGTCACGATGTGAAGTTCGGTTGGGAATTGCAACGCACCCGCGTGGACGGTACGGAGGCGACTAACATTTTCGATCTGTTGTTTGCCACGGTTCCGGATTTTGAACAGTTCGGGCTGGCCAACTCCGGTGTGCGCACGACTTTTACTCAGGGCGGAGCCGCTGCCGATCGCAATCGAATTCGTCTACGCAATGCTTACGACGGTCTTTTCGTTCAGGATGACTGGAGGATCAGTAAGAGCATCATGCTGAACCTGGGGCTTCGCTGGGACTATGATTCCGAGTTTCCGAATCGAGTGAACTTTTCGCCGCGCTTGGGGTTCTCCTGGTCGCCGAATCCGAAGACGGTTCTCAACGCCAGTTGGGGCGTGTTTTATGACCACTTCCGGAGTGGACTGGCACGCGATATCCCCGGGTTTGGCGGTGCGGAGGTTACGGTCTTCCAGGATATTTCCTTCCCGCGTCTATTTTATGGCAATCCAGTAGCCTCTGCTTTCGCCATTTATGCCGGGCTTTGCCTCTCGCCCAATCTCACGGATGCGCAGATTGCCGCCACGGGAGCCGCTTGCACGGACTTGCCAGGCCAACCGCTCTATGGCATCGATCATCTGAACAGCGTCGTTGCCCCTAGCCGTTCTCCCCTTCCGCCAAATACGATTGTTACTGTGGGCCACGTCTCTGAGCTGACTGGGCTGACGCCACAGCAGTTCGCGGACGCGGCCAGCGCGGCCATCGGGCAGCCCTCAGGATTCTTGTATTGGGACAGCTCGGGAAATCTGTCGGTGGCAGTCTTTGGCACGCCTTCCTTTCGTCCTCCGATCACAGTAAATCCGCAATTCCGGACCCCCAACACGCGCAGCTTTCACTTCGAGCTGGAGCGGGAGCTCACACCCAATTCGGTGATCTACATAGATCTCGTCAACAAAAGAATCCGTGATGTCCTGGGCGTACGAATCACCAACTTGGCATTCGAAGCCCGCCTTCCGGGCAACACCGGCGCAACCGTGCCCGGTAGCGGAAACCAGTTGATCAACAGTTACGGGCCATGGTACAGCGGCGGATACGACGCGGTGATAGCTGGATTTCGGCAGCGCGGGAGCAAGCGCTTTATACTGGAAGCAAACTACACTTACGCACATGCGGTAGACAACCTGTTGAATTCCAGTCTCAACAGTGATGTCCAGACGGGCTTGGGTGTACGCCTGACGGCCTTTCGCGGGGCAACGGACAGCTTCGTGGGTGTTACTCCTGTTGTCACCGAGCCCGTTACGGGACAAACCAACGCCCACGGCCCTTTCATCGCCAGCAACGGCAATCCCGTTCCACAGGCGGGCAAGTTTTATTACGGGCCCGATTTGGACCGCGGTCCCTCCGATCTGGCGTTTACGCACACGTTCCTCGTGCACGGACTCTTGCAACTGCCTCGGCAATCTGAGGTCTCAGCGATTTTTCGAGCGCAGAGTGGATTCCATTACAGCCGAACTTTTGGCACTAACCCACCTGACGTCGATGGCGACGGCATCCCAAATTTTGTGGACTTCACGGCGGGCCGAAATCACTTCACTGCACCACCCTACGTAAATATGGACCTACGCCTTGCGAAGTGGTTCCGAGTGGGAGAACACGTGAAGCTGGAGACTCTGATCGAGTTCTTCAATCTCTTCAATCGCGGGAACCCATCGCAAATCCAGAGCGTCTCTAATGCCCCCGTGCCGTTCGGCACGGTCACACAGGTGCTTCCCGGGCGCGAAGGTCAGCTGGGGGTGAGGATTGAATTCTAAGTTCCACAGAAGTCTTATTGTGGCAAACCTACGCGCCGCACAGGTCAGCGAACCTCGGATTCGAAGCGAATCGGCTGAACATTGTCCTATTCTTTGGCTTGCATCAAAGGCTAGGTCGGCAATCTCGCGCGACGCAGCAGATCCTTAAATCTGGGATCGGAACGCAGGGGATCCCACACAGGATCATCCTTTAGATAGAGGATGCACCAATTCCTCTGCGCATAAGCCTTGTCTAACCAGGCGAACGCCTGGTCTTTATTTCCCAGGTTGGCATAGGTGAAAGCCATCTCAAAAACTGGCGCATCGTCGTGGTGATTCTTGGAATACTCCTCGGCCGCTCGCATCCACTCTTCTATGGCGAACCTAGGCCCACCTTTCTTGTTAGAGCGCTTTAGAACGTCCGCGAAATTCTGCCAACCGTATAGCCTGAGGCATCTTTCGTACAATTCGGCAGCTTCTTTGAACCTGCCCGCAGTAGCGTAATTTCTTGCCAGTATACCGATCGCCTGTGGATCGTTGGGTGCTTTTTCCTCCAGTGCCTGTCTGTCTTGCTCTAGTGAATTGCCGATCCGATGAACGCCGGCATCCGCGAAGTAGTCGTGCGCGGGATCGAGTGCCTGTGCGAGTTGAAGTTCTTTCATTTCTTCTTCTTTGCGTTCCATGCACAGAAAGTACTGCGCATACTGGTAGTGTGCCTCGGCGGAGTTCGGACTGAGCTCGAGCGCTCGCTTGATCTCTTTCTCTGCGCCGGGCCAGTCGTACTCGTACTGTTCGAACAGGCGGGCACGCGCGAGATGAGCCTCCACACTCGTTTCATCGAATTGCAACGCTCTGGTCACTTCTGCCTCGACCCTAGAAATCAGGTTAAGCTGGAGGTCAATGGGACTCATCCAGTCGAAAAACCAGAGATAAGGCGGAATGTATTGTGGATCCTGTTCAATCGCCTGGTCGAAATAGGCTAGCGCCTTGCGGAGCTCCTCCGATCTCGCGCCTTCCTTTCCGCGGTAAAACTCCAGTTTCCCATACTGGTCTAGATGAAAGCGCCCCGAGAGGTAGGCTTCGAGCGCCTTGGGATTCACAGCCCGGACATTCTTCAGCCGGGACTCCTCCTGGGGGGTTATTTCGGCCTGAATTTCTTTGGCGACGGCGCCTGCTACCGCACTCTGGACAGCAAGCACTTCCCGCAGGTCTTGGTCGTAGGTCTGAGCCCACACGTTCGTGTCCTTTGGCGCATAGATCAACTGCGCCGTAATGCGGACACGATCGCCCGCGCGCAACACCGAGCCTGCCACGATCCCGTCTGCACCCAACTCGCGCGCAATTTCTGGCAGAGGTCTGTCGGTCTTCTTGTAACGCATGACCGAAGTGCGCGAGATCACCCTCAACGCTCGTATGCGTGAAAGTTCCGTGATCAGTTCCTCGGTCATCGCGTCGGCAAAATATTCCTGCGTTGTGTCACCAGAGAGGTTCTGAAGGGGTAACACGGCGATGGACCGAATCTGGGACGCATCACCCCTGCCCCGAAGATGCTGCCACCAGTTGTTAGGCGTGAACCCCGCTATCGCGAGGAGCAGGGCGACAAATCCCAGTCCTATCAAAATGCCACTGCGCAGAGTTCGGCGACTAATCCGAGGCTCGGGGGAATAGTCTGCCATCTCTGGCGATCCACCAGTCGCCAGCGCACTTCCATTCACCGTTGCGATGAAGCGATATCCCCGGCGCGGAATGGTTTCGACAAAGCGCGGTGTGTCCGCTGTGTCGCCCAGGGCGTCCCGCAGTCGCTTGACCGCGTTGTAGACTCCACCCTCGAAATCCACGAAGGTATCGGAGGGCCAGATTCTTTGCCGCAGCTCTTCGCGGGTCACCACTTCGCCGGGGCGTTCCAGAAGAACCTGTAGGACTTGGAAGGGTTGTTCTTGCAGCTTGACCTTTACACCCTGTTTGCACAGTTCTCCGGCGCGAAGGTCAACTTCGAAGACCCCGAAGCGAATGGTCCCCAACTTGGATCGACTGGCTGTATCCATGGAGGCATGCACCCCCATTAGAGAACAGAGTGTATCACTCGTTCCGGGCCCTTGGGTAACCAGGACCAATCACCCCGTAACCCTTCTCGCTTCAGTCACTTGGGCAGACAAAAACAAGACAGAAACAGGACTGACTCGCACAATTGACTAGGAAACGGAATAGGTGCAGAAGGAAGCAGCTCCCAGAAGCAGAGCAGGTAGCTCGGCTCCGTTTCTATCGCGGGTTCCCAACTTGATATCGCGAGGTGAGTCGTGAAAGCGCGCGCAATGATTTGGACAACATGCGAACAAACGAGATTTCTGGCCCTCGCTCTGCTTTTCTTATTATCAGGGGTACGTCCAGCAAATAGTGCCACGCTCGGATTTCAGCCGGCCGTGAGCTACCCAGTGGGAACCGCACCACGCGCCGTCGCGTTTGGCGATTTCAACGGTGACGGCAAGGTGGATCTTGCCGTTGCCAACTCAGGGATCCCCGCGAGTGACGACGGAAACGTCAGCATCCTCCTGGGCAATGGAGACGGTACCTTCCAGGCGGCAAACAACGTAGCAGTGGGCAAAAACCCTTTCTCCATCGCAGTGGGCGACTTCAATGGAGATAATCGACTCGACGTCGTCGTAGCGAATAACAGCAGCAATACAGTAAGTGTACTGTTGGGCAATGGAGATGGCACGTTCCAGACGCATGTGGACTATGCAACTGCAACAGGAACCGGTCCCAATTCCGTGGCAGTAGGAGACTTCAACGGCGACCAAAGACTGGACTTGGCGGTAACGGCTCCCTTCAACGTTGTTAGTGTGCTTTTGGGCAATGGGGATGGCACTTTCCAGGCGCATGTAGACTACGCAATGGGAAGTGACTCCAGAGCGGTGGTCGTGGCAGACTTCAATGGAGACGGCAAACTGGATCTCGCTCTGGCGGGGAGGTTCAGCGGCGGCATAGTGGGCATTCTCGAAGGCAACGGTGACGGAACCTTCCGGCCCCCAGTGGGCTATGACCCGGCGGGTGGTCTTGCCATGTTCTTCGCTGTGGGAGATTTCAACGGCGACGGCAAGCTCGACTTAGTGCTCGATTTTGTAACTGGTATTCACTTGGGCGTTAGTTTGGCGCTGGGCAACGGCGACGGAACTTTCTCGTCGGGCAGCACGCCGAACAATGCGGGCTGCACCAGTACCCTCGTAGCCGCGGACTTCGATGGGGACGGTAAGCTCGACCTCGCAATGATGGGCGACGGCGTCTCTTGCTTTTTGGCAGGTAAGGGGGACGGGACTTTCCAGGCACCCGTAAGCTTTACTACGGATGTTGCAAATCTCGGTTTTCCCGTTTCGTCCGACCTCAACGGTGACAAGTCACCGGACGTGGTCACTGCGAGCAGCGACAACACCATCAGCGTGCTACTCAACACGACCGGCGCCGACTTCTCAATCTCGGCGTCCACACCGACCCCGGGAACGGTTAGCCGCGGCCAGAGTTCGACTTCTACCATAACGCTCGATCACCTGAATACATTCGATAACTCGGTTGCGCTTACCTGTTCGGTCCAGCCAGCCCAATCGGCGCCGACCTGCTCGCTCGACCCGAATTCGGTAACCTTCGACGCCAACGGGAATGCGACAGCGACACTGACCATCAACACAGGAACGGCCACAGCTTCGTTTGTGGCACCTTCTCCGAGTCGAAATTCGCGCCCGCGCCAGTTCCTGTGGCTGCCAATCGCGGGCTTCGCCTTGATGGGGGCGGGTTTCGGTTCCAGCCGCTCCATCAAGAGAAGGCTGTTTGCCTTTTTGGTGGGAGCCGTATTGCTCAGCGGGTTGATCTTTCAGGTGGCCTGTGGCGGAAGTGGGGGCCCTCGCTCCACGACCTATAGGATAACGGTCACGGGCACATCGGGCTCGACACAGCATTCCACGACCACGACGGTCACGGTTCAGTGACCAACAGCGCTGTGTTGCAATCGGAACGCGACCCGCGCATTACGGAGTGTGCACATGCTGCGGATTATAAAACCCGCTTGCGCGCTCTCAGTTTTGGCAGTGCTGGTAAGCTGCGGAGGAGAAGGTCCACAAAGCGTGATTACGCCGCTACCTCCTCCCGCGCATCCCCCGACCCCAACGACGTTACGTGTGTTGTACCGTGTCCTGTACAGTGGCACGGATCGAATGACAAGCATCGACTTCGGCGAGCGGAATGCGTTTCCCGTGGAAGGTCAAATCTACTACGTGCCTGACCAATCAGGCAGCGGACGAACTACCCTGAATCGTTACTTCAATGCCGGAATAACCGACCACGCCGATGGAACAAGCTCGCCCGCTGGCTACACTCTCGATGAAACTCTGGGGTATCCCTGGGCGCAGGCCTCGCTGCCTGGTCTCGAAGTCCTCTCGGAAGCGTTTAACCCAGGTACAGGCGACTATGCTCTGACTGCGCCCTCAGAGAGTCTTCCCGGTTATGCTGCCAGTCCGCTCGGCGTGTATGGCTACCCGCGATTCGCGAACACCACCGAGGCGATACTCAGCTTGTCAGCTGGCGGGGTCACGGTGGAGTCGAACAAGGTGGCAGGAGGCGTCACCTGGCGCTGGTTCTGGAACGGGATGGAGTTTGAAAACCACAATGGCTACGGCAGTGAGATCCAAGCTGCGTTCTACTATGACGCGGGCCCCCTGAACCCCAACGAAGCCGGAGACGGCTACTTATCTGGCGGCAACGGGTCGCCGACCGTGCGTTTTGAAAATCAGGGAAACACCCAGATCACCCGGGGGGTTCCCCTGAATTGGGATCCTTCGGTTTTCGGCGGTGACCTGGACCACCCGATCATCTGGGACAGCTTGATTCTTGGCAAAGACCTCACCCTCGACTTCAACAATATGGGACCAGTGGCCAAGTACACTACGCATCTGGTGCTTCCTGCCGCTACTCTTGGCACAATGGCAATTCCCACTGGTTATCTGCGTGGCAATTTCAACCGCTTTTGGACCTACGATGCGTCGTCCAAAATTCTGACCGAAGTGACGAGCCGAGTACCCAACGGTTGTGGCAATAATTCGGCGTACACGTTCAGCACCAACTACGGGGGCGTGATCATCTCCGATGCCACTCTTGCATATGCCATGGGCGTCTATGGGGTCAGCATTCCCAAAGGGGGTCCGGTGAGTTTTTTTGGCTTGTACAGCTATCCCTGCGGGACCAGTGACACGTCGGAGTCGGCATACAACTTCAATGTCTGGGCAGCAGTGCGCGGGAACGGGGACGTACTGTTCCCAGCGGGCGACAGTAGCTATAACACATACGTCATCACTGAATCGCTGCAAAATGTCACGGCGCGAATGGATGACCTCTACCGCACCGGGGTTCACTGACGCATTTTCCCAGGTACGCCTGTTCTATAAAGTGGGATGCCACAAGCTGGTGACTATTCAGAGCGTGAACGTGGGCAATGGTCAGCTCGCACAGTGACGCCCCTGCTCGTTCCCTAGAGCGTTCCCATCATTGCTTTCTCAGCTTCGGAGGGGGAGGACGGACAATCAGATCTCGCACGCGGTGGAGATTCACTGTTATGACTGCCGCACTGGAAAAGTTCTTGCATCTGACCTGAAGGTCACATGAGTGCCGAAAGATGAAGATTTCATCAAAGAGTATTTTCCGGGGCTTCCTGTTCTTGAATACGAGCCCGAGTGCAGGCTATAAAACGGGGCATTCGGGGATGTACGGGGGATTGTCCGTTCCAAATACAAATAAAGGAATGCAGAAGTTGCTTCAATACTATATCGACACTTTCCCTAACTTGATGGCGAAGCAGCGATTCGTGGATAAGGAAGGCATACGATGCGACAAGAAGTCATTGAGCTTGGAGAGCTAGGGCCGTTGCCTCTGTCGAGCAAGGTCATTCGCGAGAACCTGCAGGAGCTTGCCGACAAATACGAGAAGCTCATCATATGTCAATTAAGAAGCCAGTCACGGACGAAGAAGCGCGAGTTCTCGTAAGAGTTTTTGGTTCCGACGATGGCTTTGGCTTAGTCTGGCCACTCATGCCTTGGTTGAGTCAGCTCCCGGCTGGCCATTGGCGGATTGTTTGCAGGACACGAATAATGAGTGGATTCAAACGTCAAGACAACTATCAACAATGCAGCGCGTCAGTGAATCTTGGTCCAGCTTACGGAGGGCGGCTGCCTGCTGCGTCACTGAAATGAGTCTTACCTTTTTTTCGCGTTGCGGTGCATGGATTTATGCTTCCCGAAGGATCAATTTGAAGTAACCAGACCCGCATAAACACTGGCAGAAACCCGTGTCACGTTTCCGCTTCATTTCTCTTCAACCCCGCAACTGTGGACACTTGATTAGCTGAATTTTCTGAAAACTGAGAAACTGTGATTACTCTGTACATGTGTTTCGGAGGCGATGCAGCGGATCATGGGAAGAGTTAAGTGAAATCTTCATAAGCCGAATGTGTAGCGAATCGCTTTTATGACAACCAAAGAGGATAGACAATCGTGCGATCGTCTATTCGGCAACGGAAGACTTGAAAGGATCAGCCCTAACGTTACGTATGTACGTTACGTGAGACATAACTGAAAACGGTTCCGGTTAGAAATAACCGAAGATCGAACCAAATCCAAAATCAATTCTTGCTCCACATTTCGGGCAAGCACGATTTCGGGATTTGCCTTTATAACCGCAAGAGCATTCGACATAAAATTCGTAGCGAATTATATGGTGGGCGCGCTTCGCTTTCGTTCGCTCGTTTGCGCAAATATCGCGGGACCTGCGCGGAGCGATCCGGCCCAGCCCGGCCAACGAATCAGCTAAAAAATTGATCTGCGCCTGCCGTCGTTTTGGGAATTTCCTGTCGTGCGAAACCTCAAGAATAAGCTTTGACAAACTGGGCACGAACTCCTGCGCGTAGGGATTGGCGCCCTGTTGAAATGCCTCGACTACGTCTGCCTCAGCCTGCGCTTTTGAAAGCAGGGGCCACAAGCGCTCCCACACCTGATTAAAGATGACCCGGTAGTTATCTGCTCGGCCTCTGATTTCCGGGGGGCGCACCTTTGCGGGGCGGCCCCTGCGCGGTTTTTCCGAAAACCTGTCAAGCATTAATTTTGGCCTTTTTCCCCTCGCACTACGCTTACGAATTTTCGCGGAAATTCTCGCCATCGGGGTTCCAGAATTTTACGGAAAGTTCCCGACAAACGCTGCCGAATTGTGCGGAAGGTCAGAAACTCCGTTCGCTCGCCTTTAGTGTGGTTCCGCGGGTCAATCTGAAAACCGGCCCTACAATAGACTCCCGACAAGCTAAATTCCGCGCTCCGCGCGGGATCGGGCCGAAGGAGTGAATTCGATGGCAGTGCTAAATGGCAAGCAGACGTTTCCCTGCCCGGTATGTACTCAGCCGAGGGAGGTCCGGGTCACGAAGAAAGCTAAGCCGTATCTGATTTGCGACCCGTGCGGAGTTCAAGTCTTCGTTAGAGGGCCTGCTGGGATTGCGGAGTTCGACCGGCTGCTCAAATGCACGAATAGCGAAAGCCTTCTTTCCCGGCTCAAAGAAATGGGGCGACGGTATCGCCTCACTTGTCCTGAGTGCGGTTACGAGTTCTGGGCTGAGCCGAAGCTCATTGAGACGAGCGTTTTCGACGGACGCTTGAAGGGGTTCCGGTGTCCGGAGGAAAACTGTGACGCAATTGCTCCTTGGGAGCAAGAACCATGAGGATCACTGTAGTTGGAACAGCGCTTATCGTCGCTGCGGCGATGGTGGTTGTGTTGTTGATCCGCGCCCTTAATGACAACAAGGCGGCGGTCCAGCAGGAATCGAATCGCAGTGGATATGAATAAACGAGTGAACTGCGACGGCTGAATGAACTTTGCTGCTACAATCCGTCCCCAAGGGCAACAGGTCAACGGGCCGAAAGAGGTATCAATGGCCCGAAGACGTTACCAGAAGGGAAGCCTGCTTCCCAAGAGCGGGCTGCCTACGAATGGGCTTTGGGTGGGAAGGTGGCGTGAGGACGTGATTCAGCCGGACGGAACCATCGAACGTCTCTACAAATGGGAGGTCTTGGGCACGGTTCAGGACTACCCAACGCGGAAGCTCGCGCTGCGCGCCTTGCAGGCCCGTTTATCAACCATCAACAGTCCAACCTACAGTGCACGACCAACCGCTACGTTTGCCGACTTTGCCAAGTGCTGGGATGCAACTGTTCTTTCCCAGCACAAACGGAGCACACAAAGCTCGACTCGTAGCCAGTTGCGCCGCTGGTTGCTGCCACACCTGGGTAGGACTGCGCTGAAGGATTTGGAGGGTCAGAGATTGCAAGCATTCGTTTCCAACTGCGGTTGCAATCCGAAGACTATCCGCAACTTGGTGGCGACGTTGCGCATGATGTGGAATAGCGCCCGGGCGTGGGGCTACGTGACTCACGATCCTTTTGACGGGTTGGTGCTGCCCAGGCGAGGGCTGGTGCAGACGGTTACTTTCTCTTTGGATGAGATCAAGCGCATAATTGACTCCGCCAGCGAGCCGTACCGGACGTTCTACGCGATTCTGGCCGAAACCGGAATCAGGGGCGGTGAGATTTGCGCCCTTCGGATTAGCGACCTGGATCTGGATAATGCTGTCATCTACGTTCGTCAGAGCGTGTGGCGTGGCCAGATTCAGACCGTGAAATCGCGCAAGGGCAATCGCCGGTTCCCGATTTCAGCCGAATTGGTCGGGCACTTGCGTACTTATCTGCGGGTTTGGCAGCCGAACCCGCTCGGCCTCGTGTTTGCGACTAAGAAGGGTACGCCGTGGGATCACAGCTTGATTCGCAAGCGGAGGTTTCATCCGCTGCTAAAGAAACTTGGTATCCCGCGATGTGGATTCCATGCTTTCCGGCACGGTAATGCAACCTTGTTGGATCAGATTGGTGCGCCCATGGCGGTGCGGCAGAATCGCCTTGGGCACGCCGACGCGCAGACCACCATGGACTACACGCATGTGGTCACGGCAGACGAACGCAGAATTGCAGTTGAACTTGGGAAAATTCTGCACGTTACTGCACGGAATGAATCGGAGAAAGGGCCAGCGCCCGCAACGCTGACCCATGTGATTCAGTAAGATGGCTTGGTTGCGGGGGGTGGATTTGAACCACCGACCTTTGGGTTATGAGCCCAACGAGCTACCAGACTGCTCCACCCCGCACAGGCATGATAACAATGGCGTTGAGTACCGTCAAACAATGGCAGTTCACTTGTGTAGACAAATCTGCATCAGCAGGCGTTCCGCCTATGGAGATCCTTCTCCTTCTCACAACATCGCAGTTTCCAGTAGAAGCCGCTCGCACACATCACCAAATGCCAGTGTTGCGTAGCTTTGTAGCGGCATGGTCTGTGGCGGGAAATGCAAGCGTCTGATTTTCTAACTCTAGATAAAAGCCCAACTGAAGCAGCGTCGGATTTGTATGGACACGCGAGCTTGTTCGCTTTCGCTGCGATTTTTCCGATCACTTTGTGTCAACCGCTCTATTTCACCAATCAGTGAACCGATGGGGCACTGAGGGTGGCGAACTCGCGCTTGGCTTCCTGCGCAGGGGCGAAATCGAAATCGGCGTTCTTCCAGATATCCAGAAGCTGGTGGTAGCTGTGGGTTGCGGCGGCTTTGTCCAAGCGCGATTGGGCACGGGCGGTTCCCAAGAGGCAGAGTGCGTAATCAGGCGTCTGGCTGGCGCCGCTGCCTTCTGCAAACTCCAGCCGCGATAACGAAGTCCAGGTTGGAATGCGCTCACCGCTTGCTGCCAGTTACTCATTTCGAGCGAAGCGCGGCCC
>Ga0075425_100003673_pt1 | contig 15622 bp, 12 predicted proteins | sample SoiMethybrSBSTD4_FD_75300 | JGI IMG/M metagenome (GOLD analysis project Ga0075425, IMG submission 75300) | Bulk soil microbial communities from a Populus tree surrounding site in Tennessee, USA - Soil MetaG P. TD hybrid SBSTD4 | ecosystem: Environmental > Terrestrial > Soil > Tree plantation... | reverse complement strand
GGTGCCCATCGGACCATACGCTTCGGCACCAGTGTGCGTGTGACGGTTCTCAAGACGGGCAAGCAAGTGATCGTGCGGATCAATGACCGCGGGCCGTTTGCAAGCGGCCGCGTCATCGACGTTTCGCGACCCGCAGCCGAAATGCTGGGCATGGTCGGCGCCGGCGTTGCCCGCGTCAGAGTTGAAATTGTGCAGTGACGGGCTCGCGGCAGGAGGTTGGCGTGCCCTCTTGTTCGCGTCAACTGGATGCCACGCCGCTGATGACTCAGATAGCATCGGGTAGCAGAGGTTGCGCTGCCGTTCTACGCAACAACCTCCACGCTATTGTCGGTGAGCTGAGACCCAGTTGCTGAGTGAGGGTGTCGGCCAGATCCGCCGCATTGCTGGTCGACGATGTTTCCTACTGCTGGCTCAATTCGCCGCTTACTGTGTTGCGGATGCCCCGGCTGACTAGCATAAGGGAAGAAGTTGTCCCAGATGTCGTCGAGCTTGACGAGGGCTTGCTTGAGAGGTGCGCGGTGAGTCCCTGTCCCGAGCATTGGAGTAGCTCGAGCCGCTGGAGCTTGGCCACAGCGTCTTCGACCTCGAATTCCAGGCCCAACTGGTGCTTCGCTCTGAACCAGTCCTCGATGCTACCGTCGAGATCCTTCTTAGTGAGCGGCGCACCTGTCGAGGACGGGCGCAAGTCCGAAGAAATAACCACCACGAGGGCTCAGCACAGTGAGAACCGGCAGCAGGTTGAGCAGCAGCGGAATCTCCTTGTAATTGGCCTTCTTGAGCACGGCATGGAGCGTCTGGGCGAGCGCGTCCTGGCGCGAGTTGCACAACATGGGCGATATCATACGGATGGTGTTGGCGATCGCGGGGCTAGCGATGCCCGTCGTGATATTTTGGCTGTGATCCGTCTCAGCGCGCCCGTAGCGCGCCCGTGTTGTGCGCGACGTGGTAACCGCGGGTCTTCAGATTCGCGAGCGCAATTTGCGCCTCCCCAACGAAGGGTCGAAGATTTGTCGCCGACATTGGGATTGCTCTAACAAAACGCCAGTTTCGGTGCGGCGCGCCACAAAGGACCGGCAAATTGGTACCATCTTGGTGGAGCGAGAATCCTTTAAAGTCAGCGCTGCCGAAAGTGAACTGATAGACGGTCGGTATTAGCGGTTTCATGCAACTGTCTCATTGATTGGCTCTTGAAGAGAAACGGGGGTGCGCATGTGCTAGATGCACAGCCCCGAGGATCTGCCAAAGCTGTACGAGAAACCAGATCAGCCTAGGCGTAGCGCGTGACGACCTTGGAGGCGGTCGTATTCGCGCTGGTCCGATCAATTGATGGGGTGAATGATATGTGGGGTTGAGGTGCTCAAAAACCAGCGCCAGGTACATCCAGACACCGTTACCGCGGTTAGGAAGGAACGCGGCACCAGACCGAGGGGGCGGCCTGGTGCCGCTAATCATCAAGGGTTGGCCGCCCTGGATGAACCAAGGTGCCCGGCGCTGCTGACGGGGGGGTCAGGCTAGCCAGCGCTTCCCAAGGGACCGACCGGGAGGGAAATCCGGAAGGTCACGGCTATATAAGCGCGCATATGGCCCCCGTGGGCCAGACTCGGAAAGTACTTAGGCGTCGCGCGTTCTCAAAGAAGTGTCCGTCAGGAAGGGCTCACTCACGGGGCGATCAATTCTCATCGTTGAGGATGAGCCCCTTTTCGTCACGCCAAAGCCCAACTGCGCGTGAGTTGCGTCGCGTTGGTTGGTGGCGTGAGCGTCAGACAGACGTCCGCATTGGCCAAGACCGAGAAAACCTGACCAACCCAGAACTTGCCACATCAAACGAGGAGGCAAGCAAACGGCTCTTTCAGCCGACCTTTTCGACAGCATAGGTCATGAGCGCGGATGGTACGCTCGATGACCATCCGCGAAAATGAAAAGGGCCTAGGTGACGGGAGCACTTAGACCCGTCGTCATCTTGCGGCGGGCGACATCGCGAGCATCCTCATGTATGACGCGGGGGATTTTGCTCCTTGCCGGTCTCCCAGCGCCTCTCACGGATTTTGGAGAGGCAGCGCACGAATTCTGCGCGAGCAGCGGCTCACAAATTCCAGATAGACGGGGCCGTGCGGAGTGCAGCGTCGGGCGGTGATTGCTGGCCCTGTATTTTCTCGGTGCCGGGGTCGGGGAGTTCTTCTGACGGCTCGGAGATTGTTGTTGGCGGGCTTGCTCATGGGTACTTTCCGGCAGTGGCTTATGGTTAACGCTGGTGCTCCTATGGCGGTGATCCAAAGCGTTGCCGGCGTCGGCATTCAAGCTTGGAGTCGCGGGCAACCAGAGGCCACCAGATGCAACAATTCTTCAACCAACTATTGCAGTTTCTGCAGCAGGGAATCGCGGCGATTTTCAAGTTTGTGCAGCTGATCTGGACCTGGTCGGTCGGCCAGATCAGCGCTTTGACGCAAGTTCCCTGGCAATCTTGGCCCTCGTGGAAACAGGTCCTTCTTGTCTTTGTCATCGGCGCTGTTGCCTTTGCACTTTACAAGGCCGCAAAGGAACTCTGGGATGCCGCTGAGAGGATTCTCGCCGCCTTCGCCGCATTGCTGGGAGTGTTGGTTCGAACACTGCCCAGCGTGATCGTCGCTGGACTAATAGCGTTGGGCGGTGTGTGGGTCCTCAACAACGTGGACCCTTCGTCAATGCACCTGCCATCGTTCTTCCAGACCAGCTCCATAGACGGACCTACGGACCGAGCGCCTGTTGATCGTCGCTAGAGGCTTAAGGCCAAGACAAACTTTCACAACCAAGAAATGGTCGCAAATATGGCACATGCAGTAGTAGCAGATGGTGGAGACCATCATACTGCGACGATACCGGTCGGCAACGACACGGTACGTAGGCACAAAAGAAAGGGCATCCTCGGCACGCTGTCACTGATCCCAGGCTTCGCTTACATCCTGGCACTCTTCGTCATCGGGGCGCTGGTATTGCCCGATCCGAGGGCAACCTTGATCGAGGTCGGGCCGTTCAAGTTGAGCTGGGTGGAGATTATCCTTCTTCTCTCGGCGGTGATCGCGTCCGCCGAGATCCTCAAAGTCTCTGAGCCCGGTGTGGACAACACCGGCGAGGTGATCGCGATGGGGATGGTGGCTGTGATCCAGTTCGGTCTCGTCATCGCGAGCCTGTATGACGAGAAGTTCGTGATCTTCAAGACGACCGAATCCCTGATGATGCTGGTCATCAACGGCGTGCAGACCTACGTCGCATTCCGGATCAACTCTCGGTCGCTCGTGCGAACAATCGCCGGCGGGTCTGTGACCGGCTAACGTCGCGCATTAACGACGCGGAAATTCTGTTCAAACAACCGGAGCCACCGCTGGTTGCCGATTCCAGTTGGGCGGTAGCTCAGCCCATTGGGCGATGATGGCGGTGCCGAGTTTGTATAGTTGTTGGATCTCGGCGGGGGTGAGGGAGGCCTACCATTTGAAAGGCCGTGGGGAAGCGTAGTGCGTGCGCGCCCGTTGCCGTTGTAGACCGCGTCCCTCTTGACGCCGCGACCGTCGCCGGGGTGGCGACTTTCTAAACCAGAAATTTCGGAGGATTGCGCAGGCACGTTGGAGCGGAAGGACGGATTGTGTGTAATGCCGCTAGTCAATGACCACGATGTTGCAGCAATTCACGGAAGGATATCAATCGCTCATGCGTTTCATCCCAAAGCGCGAGCCGCACGCATCCAAAACTCTGAAGGAGCGTTAGCCGGCCGGCACCCTTGATGAGGTCGGGATGGTCGCGCAACACGCGCGGCAGCCGATAGTAGGGAATGCGGCTACACAGATGATGGACATGGTGAATGCCGATATTGGCAGTGAACCAGCGCATGACAACCGGCAGATCATAGTGCGAGCTGCCATGCAACGCTGCCTCATGCAGGCTCCAAGAGCTGCCCTTGGCCCAGAACGTATCCTCGAATTGGTGTTGGACGTAGAACAGCCAAACTCCAATCGATGCAGCAAGCAGCGTGATCGGCAGGTGCACGCGCATGAAGGGGCCGACGCCCACGAACCACATTACCGTGACGACAAGCAGGGCAATCGCCGCATTGGTGCCCATGGTGGTTAGCCAAGGTCGCCATCCCGAGCGCATCTGGCCAATCGGCAGCCTATGTTGCACAAGGAAAAGAAAAGCCGGGCCAACACCAAACATCACAGCGGGATGGCGGTAAAGACGATAGCCGAGCCGCCGCCAACGAGATAATCCGAGATATTCGCGCACGGTCAGCGTGTCGATGTCGCCAATGCCACGACGTTCCAGATTGCCCGAGCTCGCGTGATGGATGGCGTGGCTGCGACGCCAATGATCGTGGGGCGTCAGGGTCACCACACCGATGGCGCGCCCAAGCCAGTCGTTCGCCCACCGACGGCGGAAGAAGGCGCCGTGGCCGCAGTCGTGCTGGATCATGAACAGCCGCACCAGGAAGCCTGCTGTCGGCACAGCGATGATCAGGGTGAGCCAATAACTCAAACTTAGGCTTGCCCACATCAACATCCAGAGCAGAGCGAACGGCACGGCCGTGATGAAAATCTCAAGCACCCCGCGACTGTGATCGGGTTCCCGATAACGACGCAGAATGGGCGTCCAGTCGTGTGCGCCCCCGATACAGTTGGGCGATCGTGCTTGCTTCAAAATGGGGCGGTTCATTATTGCTTGATTGCTCTTGGAAGACCTACGTACCGATCAGGCTCCATGGTGATGGCCCCGACGCGCCTTTGATGTGAGGGAATATGCCAGCAAGCACGCACCGGGAACCGAGGGGGGAAGGGCTCTCGAGAGACGACTAGACCCTGTGCGCGTTCCCGCGCAGTCGACAAGGATCTCGTGTGCTCGTCCCGTTGCGTGTTCAAGCCGTCAGCGGCCTTTCGTGCTGGCGGCCAGGTAACCGGCAGTCACCTCGCCTTTGTGTGCGGCAAACGCAGCTAGAACCTCTTTCTTCTCCTGGTTGGGTACCTTGAAGAAGTCAAGCGTTCGGCCAAGTTCGGCCGCCACTTCATCGAACTCCGCGGGAGAGATCTTCAATTCGCGATGCGCTGCTTCCAGACCAACGGGAGTACTGCCTGGTTTCGTGGCTGTATATTGAAAGGGTCCACCTGCAACGTTGCAGACCCACAGCGTGCGCATGAATTTAAGACCAGGAAGTCTGCCCAGATTTTTGGTGTGCCATTTCCGGAGGGCGGGGTTCTTCGATCTCTGGCCAACGATGGGGTTTTTCACGACCGCATCGCTGAAGTGGTTGACCACCGGTGCGATGGCAAACACGCCACCGAGGCGTTCGTAAAGGGTCTTTTGTTGCGCGTATGCTGCAGTCCCGGTGAGGAGCACGGCGACGACTGTGAAGATCTGCAAAGCGAGATGCTTCATGACACGACTCCTTGACATTAAGGGCGTGGGGGCACGCCCCTGAGCTACAGCAGCAACGGCACGAACTTTAGTACTGCAAGCTGGAGTGGCCGCTAACATGCGTTAGGACGGTAAGACGATTTCCTCGGTCTGAAATGCCCGCGTGCTGCGCCCTCACCTAATGCATGATGATCCAAGATGGCAGGGGACAGCGCCCGGTCTTCAACGCCAAGGAGAGCTTCATTGAAATAGCGGGCCCTTATCACCCACGCCCTTCCTCCTTGAAAGCCAGAGTGATATCGAGTGCAATGAACGACTCGTCCTCGGCGATGAGGATAAGGCGTCCCCACCTGCCGCCCGGGTCGCCAGACCCGATCCCAGACTTTTCAGGAACCCGACCGGCTTCATTGGACGCACAACCGGCGGAAGCAGGAGGCATACCCGTCGTGTTCTTTTTGGGAAGCGCAGCATCGGAGCCGCACCATCGGTCGACTGTTGAGCTCGGCTCGTGGAGAGCATTATTTGCTCTTTCGCAGGTTCTCGCATCGGCTTGTGATCGGCCTGCCTCGGAATGTACTCGGGTATGCGGCCTGGCCATCGAGGCGGTCCGCCAGCTTCGCGTCGATCTTGATACGACATACAGCTGGCCATCGACACTGAGTAGATTCCGACAGGCGACGGAAACAATCGTCAGTGAAACACTGTGTGGGATGTCTTGTTCTCAGTCTGAGCGCAGACTTGCTGGTGCCGGACAATCTCGCTGCTGCCGGACAATCTCGGAGAAAACCCATGAAGGTCCAGACCATGCGAACCGCGACAGCGGTCGCCCTTATCCTGGGCGCTACGGCGGCGTACGCGCAACAGAAGCCTGATGATGGAAAGGCTGCCACGCCCGGAGTGCAACAGAACGAACCGAGCGCGCCGAAAGGTGAAGCACCGACCACGCAGAAGAAAGCGACCGAACCGAAGGTTGGTAAGGGTGCTACGCAGACAGAGCCGAAGGAAAAGACCACGAGGGGCTCCGCCCAAAGTGAGCCAATGGACAAGGGCACCAAAGGCACTGCGCAGATAGAGCCGAAGGATAAGGCGTCTAAAGGCACTACGCAGACAGAGTCCAAAGAGAAGGCGTCGAAAGGGACAAAGGGGAAAGAACCTTCTTCCGCTCCGAAGTCTTCCGAAAGCAAGAAGGGCGCGGCCCCGAAGGACAGCAAGGCCCGTGCGCCGTCCACTGACCAGAACAAGAGCACAGTATCAAATGGCAATCGCGTTCAACTCTCCGAGCAGCAACGCACAACCGTCCATCAGACCATTTTGAAAGATAGACGTGTGAACCGCGTCGCCAATGTGAACTTCACGATCAAAGTAGGCACACGGGTTTCGCACGAGCTACGGCTGATGGCGCTGCCCGCTTCCGTGATCTCGATCGTGTCAGGGTATCGCAGCTACCGCTACTTCGTGGTCAACGATCAGATTTGCATCGTGGATCCGAATACCTATGAGATCGTCGAGATCATCAACGTGCCTGGCCAGGCCGCAGCTCGCGAAGACCGTGGTGGTCCCGCACGGCTGGTGTTGAGCGACGATGAGCGATTGATCATTCTCGGCGAGATCGATATGCGAGACAGCAGCACTCTGGGCCTGGGCTCGTTGAGCGAAGGAGCAGATGTTCCGCGCGACACCGAGGTTCGCGTGTTTCCCGAGACGATCGTGCAGAAGGTTCCGAAGTTGAGGGGTTACAAGTTCTTCACGGCTGAGAACCGAATTGGCATCGTTCATCCTGAAACGTCGAAGGTGCAGCTCGTTATCGAAGGTCGTCGCTGACGTGTTTCGCGTTTTTTCGATCAAGGGGAGGTGCCGGGTGAGAGCGCCCGGCGCTTCTTCATTCGAATGCGGCCTGTTGTTGGCAGGAGTCGTCGTTGCTAGATCCGCCCGTGCGTATACGCGTTCGGACCGCTCTTAATCCTTGTTGCTCTGATCACTGCATACTCGGCGCGCGACGTGCAGAGCACGCCGGGGTACCGCGACTGCCCTCAAATATTTCGGGCGAAGAGCCCCCACCGTGCCGGTTGAGCCGAGCCTAGTAGGTGAATTGGTTGTCAAAGTCGAATGGTTCGATTTGCTGTTCGGAAGCCGAGGGCACCCTTGACCAGCCACAACCGGGACTATGGCGGGATAACAAAGCTGATCGACAGGGCGCACCTGATGAGGGCACGTTTAGAACGCTCTGTGTCCGTTTGTGCGATGGGTTCCACTTCCCCATCAGCTGCAGGACACCTCGCGCAAAGCTCGGCAGAGACGCGAAGAGCTGCGAGCACAGCTGCCCCTCACAGGCACGGCTATTCGTCCCATCGTAATCCCGATCAGACCGTGGACGACTTGGTTGACATTGAGCGTCGCGCCTATGCAACCTCCCCACCGCATTGCTCTACCGTTCCCGATATATCGCAGACTGCACGTGCAGAGGCAATCCTTGGGACGAGGTATCAATTGCCAGACACCGTTCTTATGCGAAATTGCACAAGCAAACGGTTTCTGACAAAACGGCAGCAGCGTTGCCATCAGTAAAATCAGAGCGGAGGGCAAAACGATCCGACCACTGGGCTCAAACCGGCTGAAAGCGAATTCGAGACACGAAGATCAACTACTCTAAGTGCGGCACCCGTGAGCCACGGCCTCTTGCTCGGTGGCCGCACTTCATAAGCGCATTAACAAGAATCGCTTCGTCCAGCGGCTCCTTAGATGTCGCTGTCATTGTCCAAGTGCCTTCAGCATGTCAGGCGATGGCCGAACAGCCTACCTATTCTAGTGCGACGGTGAGGAACACTTCGCCGCATCGCCCGACAAGGGTGGTGGCGCAAATTATTCCGAGCAGCCGCTGCACGCAGGGCAACAAGAATTTCAGCCGGACGCGCAAGATGTGGTGCCCGCTGCTATCACGTCCGAGCCCATCATTCAGGGCATCGACGCCAAGGATTACTACATTGGTGACATCGGCAATTGACGCACGGGTGCAGTGCGGCCACCACGCTTAGTCGCGCACCAACGGAACTACCTTTTAGCCCAAGCTCCGACACCGCCAAGGCTTTGACCCTCACGCTGCAGCACCCTGCCGCTGGGTCACGCCAGATGTGGTTGCTATCGGTGCCCGCTCCTTGTTTGAGCGCCGCGCTGTTGCTGGAGAAAGAATCGCTAACCCTACATCGGGCGCCACATGGCAAATGAGCCGGACACTAACCTAGATCAGCACGATGCCGGGCCAAAGCGCCTAGTCTGTCCTCGCTGCGGGTAAGACGGAGCGGTCCATGGGCCGATGCGGCGATCGGCGGTTATAGCCCCCAGCGCTTCTTAGCCTCCAGGAGCTCTCCCTTCCCCTGCGGTTCCTGCGGGGGATTTGTTGGGCAAAGCTGCGCCGATGTGTGGAACATACCCATCTCGTTGGCCATTGGCAAATCGCACAGTCTCAGAACCGTGGTGACGACGAGATGAATTGGCCTACGTGTTTTCTCTCGGGGAAACCAAGGCTCTACGAAAGCCGAGGCAATGACAGGACGAAGTGCGCGACAGGCCGTGCACGCGCGACCGCAGCCGAGCGGGCGGGCATTAGCGAACCGCGCGAGTGTTGAATTCCCGGTGGTCGGGCTAGGGGCTTCGGCGGGTGGCCTTGATGCCTTCAGGAGGTTCTTCGATGCGTTGCCGGCCAACTGCGGCATGGCCTTCGTGCTGATTCAGCATCTGGATCCAAAACACCAGAGCATGATGGTCGATCTGCTAGCCGGTCACACGGCGATGAAAGTTCTGCAGGCGACAGACGGAACCCACCTTGAGCGCGACCACGTGTATCTCATTCCACCCGGGGCCTATTTGGCAATTCACGGGGGCAGCCTCCGGCTCTCCAAACCTCGCGAGCGCCACGGCGCGCGCATGCCTTTCGACTTCTTCCTGCGTTCACTGGCAGAAGAGTGCGGTGAGCGCGCGATCTGCGCGGTCCTCTCCGGCACCGGCACCGACGGCAGTCTCGGATTGAAAGCGGTGAAAGAGAAAGGCGGTCTCGTCGTTGTGCAAGACCCCGAGGAGGCCGCTTTCGACGGCATGCCCCGCAGCGCCATCATGAGCGGGGGCGCGGACCTCGTACTGACGGTGGCAAGGATCTCGAAAGCGGTCGTTCGGTACGGTCGACAGAAATACGTCCTGGACGCCAGGAAGGGATTGCGCGCCCCGGATATCGTCAAGGGAGCGTTCACGGAGATTATTGAACTATTGGCCGCGAAGACCCGGCATGATTTCTCACTGTACAAGCAGGGCACGCTCCAGCGCCGGATCGAGCGACGCATGGCGATGGCGGGGCTCGAGAGCAGTAGGCGCTATTTGAAGGTCCTGCGCGAGGATTCTAATGAGCGCGATGTGCTCGCCAAGGACCTCCTCATCAATGTCACGCATTTCTTCCGCGATCCGGCTGCCTTTGATCTGTTGGTGCAAACCGTGGTTCCGGAACTCGTCCGCCAGCAGACGCTGGATCGACCTCTGCGCATTTGGGTGCCTGGCTGCAGCACCGGTGAAGAGGCCTACTCGATCGCGATGCTTTTTCTCGAGCAGATCGCCACCGCAGAACGCAATATCAAGCTGCAAGTATTTGCCTCCGACATCGACGCAGACTGCGTAGCGCTTGGCCGCAATGGCGTCTATCCGGAATCGATCGAGGCCGACGTGACGCCGGCGCGACTTGCTCGCTTCTTCACCAAGGAAGACCATGCCTATCAGGTCGTGCGCGAATTGCGAGAGACCGTGGTGTTCACGGCTCAAAGCCTGCTGACCGACGCGCCGTTCTCGCGACTCGATCTCGTCTCCTGCCGCAATGTGCTCATCTACCTGAGCCCGGAAGCGCAGCGCAAGGTTCTGTCTCTCTTCCATTTCGCGCTGCGTGAGGGTGGTGTGCTTTTCTTGGGTTCCTCCGAAACCATCGGCAGCGTTTCGGATTGCTTCGAGCCAGTGAGCAAGAAATATCGCGTCTATCGCCATATCGGTAGAAGTCGGCCGGGTGAGGTCGAATTTCCCCGAGGAACTAGGGGTGCTGGCCGCCTGCCTATCAAGGCCCTTCCGCAACAAACGGCCAAACGATGCCCCGGTTTCAGCGAGCTATCGCAGCGGGCATTGCTGGAAGCCTATGCGCCAGCCTCCGTCCTGATCAATGACAGGCACGAAGGCCTCTATTACTTCGGGTCGGTGGACCGCTATCTGAAGGTTGCCTCAGGCGATGGTACCCGAGATATCCTGGCAATGGCGCGGGACGGGTTGCGAGCTAAGTTGAGATCAGCAGTGCAGCTCGCCGAGCACAATCATGCATCTGTCACATTGACCGGGGCGCGAGTGAAGCGCAACGGGAGTTCAATCAGAGTAAGGGTCACCGCCCGACCGATCGAAAGCGATGGCAAGAGATTGGTTCTCGTCAGTTTCGTTGATGATCTTACGCCCGAGCCGAGACCCGTCACAGCTGTTGATTCGGCGATTGACGCGTTCCAAGTTGCCCAATTGGAGGAGGAGCTTGAAGTCACACGTGAGGACCTGCAGAGCGCTATTCGAGACCTCGAGATCGCCAACGAGGAACAGAAAGCGATCAATGAAGAGGCCATGTCCGTCAATGAGGAATTTCAGTCCACCAATGAGGAATTGGAAACGTCGAAGGAGGAACTGCAGTCCCTCAACGAAGAGCTCACAGTTCTCAATAGTCAGTTGCACGAAACGGTCGAGCAACAGCGCGCCACATCCGACGACCTGCAGAACATCCTCAACAGCACCGACGTGGCGACACTCTTCCTGGATGGTGACCTGAACATCCGCTTTTTCACGCCGGCCGCGAAGTCGTTGTTCAGCATCATCACCTCCGACGTTGGCCGACCGCTTGCGGACTTTACGCGCCGGTTCGAGGACGACGATCTCTTGCACGAAGCACGAGCGGTGCTGGCGACCCGCGCGCCGGTCAGGCGTGAGGTGAAAGCCGACGACGGCAGCTGGTTTATCCGTGGAATACTGCCTTACCGCAGTGACGACAGTAATATCGACGGCGTGGTCATCACGTTCGCCGGCATTTCGGAGATCAAGGCCGCCGAACGAGCGTTGGAGGCTGCAAAATCTGAAGCAGAACGGGCCAATGCCGGCAAATCGCGCTTTCTCGCCGCCGCCAGTCACGATTTACGCCAACCCCTGCAAACCATCAGCTTGCTACAGGGGACGCTGGAAAAGCGAGTTCGCGACGAACCCACGCTGAAACTCGTACACCGGCTCGATGAGACGGTGAGCACGATGTCAAGTCTGCTCGACAAGCTGCTCGACCTCAACCAGCTCGAAGCCGGGATCGTGCGGCCGACAATCATCGATTTTCCGATCAAGGGCCTACTCGACGAGCTGAAAACCGAATTCACCTATCACACAACGGCCAACGGTCTCGACTGGCGCGTGGTCCGGAGTAGCGTCGCAGTTAGAAGCGATCCCCGTCTTCTCGAGCAGATTATCCGCAATCTATTGTCGAACGCGGTGAAGTACACCACCGAGGGCAAGCTCCTACTTGGCTGCCGACGACGTGGTGATAAGCTGCGTATCGAGGTCTGCGACACTGGGCCCGGTATCCCGGAATTGGAACTGAAGGCGATCTTTGAGGAATTCCATCAGCTCGACAATCCCGCACGGGAACGGAGCAAGGGCCTTGGTCTCGGTCTTGCAATTGTGCAACGCCTAGCCGACTTGCTCGGGCACAAGATCGACGTTCGCTCGCGTGTGGGTGCGGGCTCGGTCTTCACCATCGAGGTCCCGCTTGGACGACCTGAGGCGGCGGACCTGCCAGTGGCGGGTCAGGACGAGATACCCGAGAGCACACCGTCCCGCGGCACAATCCTCATTGTCGAAGACGATCCGGCTGGGCTCGAAATGCTGCAGTTGCTGTTTGACGACGAGGGTCACCGCACTTTAGTCGCTGCCGACGCGCACAAGGCTCTGGAACTGGCGGACCAGGGGGCGACCGTGCCGGATCTCGTCATCGCCGACTACAATCTGCCGAAGGGCATCAACGGGCTCGAGATGATCGCAAGGCTGCAGAAGCAGGTCCGGCACACAATCCCGGCCATCATCCTGACGGGTGACATCTCGAGCAATAGCTTGCTTGAGATTGCCCGTCAGGGCTGTGCCCATCTGAACAAGCCGGTTAGGGCCAAGGAGTTGACACGCCTTGCGCACCGCCTCCTTGCCAAGCCGAACTCGGCCGGGCCAGCCAGTGCGCAGCAGCTGCGGTTGCGTTTGGAAGGGGACGCCACATCCACCGTATTCGTCGTCGACGATGACCGTGCCATCCGCGAGGCAATGGGTGATCTGCTTCAGCAAAACGGCTATTCGGTTGAGCTCTTCGGCGATGGTGCGACCTTCCTCCAGGCTTATCGTCCGGGCCGCGAAGCGTGCCTTCTGGTCGATGTGCTGATGCCCGCCATGAGCGGTGTCCAGCTGATCGAGCGCCTCAAAGCCGAAGGCTACCAACTCCCGGCCATCGTGATCACCGGGAGTGGCGACGTACCGATGGCAGTTCAAGCGATGAAAGCCGGAGCCGTGGATTTCATTGAGAAGCCAGTCGGCCACGCAGAGCTGCTCGCCAGTGTCAAGCGCGCACTGGACCAGACGCGGGACATGGTCACGCTGTCTGCATGTCGGGAAAAGGCTGTCCTACGCATTGCCAGTCTGACTACGCGTCAGCGTCAAATCTTGGATCTCGTCCTCGTTGGACATCCAAGCAAGAACATCGCCGCCGATCTTGGTATCAGCCAGCGTACCGTCGACAATCATCGTGCGGCCATCATGAGGAAAACCGGCTCGAAGTCCCTTCCAGCGCTGATCCGCACGGCGCTGGCTGCGACCTGAGCGACCAAGTCGCCGGTCGTCCGCGAACCACCCAATTTCCGGGTCTTCGGTCTGCCTAAGCGAAGCGGCGTCCGCATTTTGGGGCAGTCAAGTTCAAGCGGTTGTTGTTTTAGTACATGTCGATTTCGGAACGGAGTTTTCTATGAAGACATTTAGGCAGCTTTGATCTCCTCCTTGCCTGGCAGCGCCGGCCGGGTCGAGTGCACAGAGACCGCAAGGGAAACCCTGGCGGCACCGGTAGCTGCCCTAATGGTGTTGCCGCGAGGTTCGCGGACTGTACTACGTGCCGGCGAGCGGCGTTTTATGTGCCGGCCGGTACACCCGCGTGAGGGTGCAGCCCACTTTGTGGGAGATGCGAAGGTCACATTGTGTGGCTGGTGCCATCGGCAGGAGCGCTGCCCGCGGTTAGGCTAACGGGGGCACCGCGACGCCGAACCCACTCGGGTTCGCGGTGCTCCACCTTGTCACCACTGGCTAAACCTAGGCAGTGGTCGTGCCTTGGGGTGCGCTGCGAGCTCGGGCTTGATGAGGACCAGCCCATCCTGCCTGCCTACTCTTGGCCTTCCGGCGCCCTCAGGCGTTCTTTGTAGCCCCCAGGTGGTTTGCCGGTGTCCGACGCGGCGGCCGGAGACACGGAGAGACCCCGCTTGGCGAGCTCATGGGCGGACTTGTACCTGGCCGAGGGCATCTCGACAGTCGCCGCTTCGATCGCCCCGGCGATGCAGTTCTTCAAGACCGGCACACAAGCCGTCCAGCGGAGGCCTGGTCCACGCGAAGCGCCGATCTACCGCAATTGGAAAGTTATTCGGACTCATTGATTTCACCAATCTGGATCAGTCCCCGCAACGCGAGATGCGATAGGCTCGGGGTCGAAAGGAAAACAGATGACAGAACGCGCCCGGTTCCACTATGCCGAGGGAATAGCTGCCCTTGGCATCTGCGAGTCGCTTCTACTCGCGTTGACAAACCTCAAAATCATTAGCGAAAAGGATGCACGCGACCTGCTGACCGATGTTGCGACCACACACCACGAAGCTGCCACCGCGTCGCAAACGCCCCAGAAGCATCAGGCGGTGGTCGAGATTGTCCAACGAATCCTCGCTGGCAAGAACGGGATGCGGCAGTAGGTCTGGGACGCGATCAAGGCTGCGACGGCTTCGTGCGACGACTTCGGAAGGCGGTGTCTCTGATCGGACGCTGATTAGACATGATCGACCTGGCGCATGCTTATGGCCGCTACGGGTTCCGACGAATTACGGCTCTGCTCAATGAGGCGAGCTCTTTTGCCTACGATCCCTTGGCCTTGATGACGGATTCAAGGGGGTCGGGTAGCGCACGTTCGGCAGCTTCTGAAAGGCGAATCTCGAAGCGCCTCATCAAAAAGCCGCCTCCAAGAAGTACGGCTGTCGCGAGCACGAAAGCGATAGGTCCGACCGCGCCATGCAAATTGCAGTAGCACTTTGCCGAAGAGGTAACCGCCGACCCCGAACACCGCGGCCCAAATAACCGCGCCTCCGGCGTTGGCAAGCAGAAAACCGCGCCAGGGCATGCGGTTCACGCCTGCGAGAACCGCCGCCAATATCCGCAGCAACGCGACGAACCGGCCGAAGAAAACGACTTTGCCGCCATGCCTCAGGAAAAGATATTGCCCAATTTTGATACGAGCGTCCGACATGCCGATGTGACGGCCATATCGCCGGAGAAGGGCGTAACCGTACTTCTTTCCAAGCCAGTAACCGACGTTATCGCCGATGATGGAACCCACCGCTGCGGCGGTGATCACCAGCCAGACATTTACATTGGGATCTGTTGCAGCGTAGATCGTCGCGAGCACGAGGACAGTCTCGCCCGGCAGCGGCAGCCCCATGCTCTCCAGACCCACAATCAGGGCCACCGCCCAATAGCCGTGCTTTGAGATGAAGTGCTGCAGCTGTTCGTGAGGGAGCCAGGACACGCCAGATACTCTTTGCTAGCTACGCCATTGAAGGAGGCAAACGTCATCCCCTCGCGCAACGATGTGCGCCCGTAGCACCGACGCCCGCAACTGACTACCATGGCCGCGCTGGATGACACCATCATCCTCGGGGAGGCGAAAGGATCTGTTTCACGTGCCGAAGTTGCTGCAGGGTTTGAAGACTTGGCTTCAATCGATGAACGACGCGTCCGCGTCGCATGTCGCTGTGCCCGAGACGTTCGAAAAGCGTGCCGAGGCGCCCACCCCCGTCGAGGTTAGCTCGCGGCTTCAATCAGGAGCGATCCTCGGCATATTCACCCTGCTGGTTTTTTACTTTCTCTATTTCGCGTCACCCATTCTCATCCCGATCATCACGGCGTTGCTCCTGAGCATGCT
>Ga0075425_100003672_pt1 | contig 15623 bp, 13 predicted proteins | sample SoiMethybrSBSTD4_FD_75300 | JGI IMG/M metagenome (GOLD analysis project Ga0075425, IMG submission 75300) | Bulk soil microbial communities from a Populus tree surrounding site in Tennessee, USA - Soil MetaG P. TD hybrid SBSTD4 | ecosystem: Environmental > Terrestrial > Soil > Tree plantation... | reverse complement strand
AACGAATATCCTGCGGGTCGCTCCTCAATTGCTGCTGAACGCCCGGCCGCGACGCCCCGAGCGACACGGTGCGAGAGGGCCGAGAAACGGCTTGCCGATAGCTACGCGCAGCCAGGCCGTTCTTCGTCTCTGTTCTTCGCCAGCTAGAATGCCCGCCATGCCGCGGCGGATGGATACCCGGATCCCGGTGGTCGTGCGGATGCGCGTCGAGTGCGCCAGATGCAGGCACACCGAGGACGACACCTACGAGTTCGACATGCCGTTGTCCAAATCGCGGCCGATGGAGTCTTGAGTCCGGCGAGTGCCCGGCGTGCGGAGCGCCGGTCCTGATGTACTTGAAGAGGGCGCAGCAGCGGCAGTAAGCGCTACCAGCAATGACCAACGAAGTAAGAAAATCGCTCACTGCACTGCGTAAGGTCCTCAAGGGGTATCACACCTCCGGAAAGGCGCTCTACGCCGCCTGCGGCGGTGAACTCTTCCCGTGCGATGGTCTGGCGATGGCTGTCCTTGATCGCTCGTTGAACATTGCCGAGGGCTTCCTGGTGCTGATGCCGAAGCACGGCTACATCTGCGCTGCAGCGTTGTTGCGGATGCAGCTTGATAATGTCCTGCGCTTTCATGGAGTGCTCAGCACAGCCGAACCGCGAATAGCGTGAGCAACGGCTCGTCGCTGCGGAGGCTCAAGGACAAGACAGGCGTCAAGATGACCGACGCGAGGCTGCTTGAACTACTCGAAAAGCAGAATCCGTGGGTTAAATTGGCTTACGAGCAGGCGTCTGATTACGTGCACCTTTCCAGCGCTCATGTGCAGCACTTTCTTGCTCGTTCCTCCCATGGGAAGGACGGCCGCCGCATTTTCAGGATCGGTAATAACGACGATCACCTGAGCACCGGGGAGCGGCGAGCGCTGGTTGTTTCGTTTACAACCGTGACGCGTGGAGTGATGGGCCTCGTGGATTCTTGGACCACGAATCGAATGATCGGGCGGTCCCTTCAGGATTTGCGTCAGCGATTCTCGGACACAGTGTGATTTTCGCGAAGTGATAGGGGGTGGTACCACGGGCGCAGCTCGTGGGTTTGTCACGACGTACGATGCGGAAACGGGCAGGCAACTGTGGCGGTTCTACACAGTGCCTGGCAATCCTGCGGATGGCTTTGAGAACAAAGCCATGGCTATGGCATCGAAGACTTGGTCGGGCCAGTAGTGGAAGTTCGGCGGTGGCGGTGATGTGTGGAACGCGATCGCTTACGACCCGGAAACCGACACCATCTATATAGGGACGGGCAGCGGTTATCCATGGAACCGCCGCGTGCGGAGCGCCGACCGGGGGGACAATCTTTTTGTCGCGTCAATCGTTGCATTAGACGGCAAGTCTGGGGCCTATAAGTGGCACTATCAGCTGAGTCCTGGGGACACCTGGGACTACGATGCTGCGATGGACATAGAGCTTGCCGACCTTGTAATCGGCGGCAAGCCACGCAAGGTGCTGATGCAGGCACCGAAGAATGGCTTCTTCTATGTCCTCGATCGAATCACTGGCGAGCTGATCTCAGCCGACCCTTATAGCAAGGTGACATGGGCGAGCCGTATCGATCTGAAGACCGGACGCCCTGTCGAAACCCCAGGAGCCCGCTATTTGAACGGCACGACGGTAGACATTTGGCCGTCTGCAGTCGGCGCTCACAGTTGGATGCCGATGGCGTATAGCCCGAAAACGCGCTTGGCCTATATTCCGGTGATCGAATGCGGGCTCCCTTGGAGCGACAAGAATGTCAACCTTAAGACTTGGCGGCCGCCCGCTGATCGCGCGGTCGAGGGCGCGATAGATACCGACCCGGACGGATTGGCCGACAACGTGAGTAGCACTGCGGATTCCGCGGTCGACATTCACGGAGCATTGATCGCCTGGGATCCGATGGTACAGAAGATGATCTGGCAGGTGCCTCACCCAACGCACGTTAATGGAGGTGCACTTGCGACCGGTGGCGATCTCATATTTCAGGGTACGATAGATGGCTTGTTCAACGCGTACTCCGCGCGCGCCGGCAAACTCCTGTGGTCCTTCAATGCGCGAACGCCGATATTAGCCGCGCCAATTTCCTATACGACCAGTGGCAAGCAGTATGTCACCCTTCTGACTGGATTGGGCATGGGTATGGCTGCCGAGGCCGGAATGTTAGGCGAGCAAGTGGAGCGATATGCGATTGATCCGCGCAGCCAAGCGCGCCGGGTACTTACCTTTGCACTCGGTGGCAATGAGACGCTCCCGCCGAATGCCCCGCCGCCACCCCCACCAGAGGATCCAGACTTTGGGTCAGATCCATCCAGCGCGAACGCAGGGCATGCGCTGTACGATCGGGATTGTCTCGAGTGTCATGGTGTTTCTGTCATAGCTACCGCACATGCACCAGACCTCCGCAGGTCCGCGATCCCGCTATCGGCCAACGCTTTCGTGAGCATTGTGCGCGACGGTGAGCTTGTGGCGCGTGGAATGCCTAACTTCCCAGAGTTGAACGAAACGCAGCTGAAGGATCTTCGTCAATACCTCCGCACCCAGGCCGAGAAGTTGCGACGACGTGTGACCTTGGGAAAATAAGGAGCGATGACTGCGCTCGAAAGGTACTACGAACGGAGGCTCGTTATTTTCAGGTCCGGTGCCGACTATCACGACTACACAGAGGGCCATTGGATCGACGATCACTCGTCGCACCGCGGCGGGCGCCCGGGCTTCCTAGCTTCCGGGCTACGCGGCGCGGCGCGTGCCGCCGGTGTGCGGCATCTGGACAGTCGTCCGTGCACCGCACACCCTTCAGTGTGCGGTAGCCAATGACGGCACCGCGATGACCCGCGCTTCCGGCTCCCTGAGCCGAAACCAGATGGCATAGAGCGCCGGAAGGAACAGCAGTGTCAGCACTGTGCCTGCGGTGGTACCGCCGATCAGCGTGCAGGCCATCGATCCCCAAAAGACAGAGGTCGTGAGCGGAATGAATGCCAGCACCGCTGCGAGCGCCGTTAGGAGGACAGGTCGCGCGCGCTGGACCGTGGCTTCGACGACCGCATGATAGGGATCCAAACCCTGGGCTTCATTCGTGTGGATCTGGCCAATCAGGATCAAGGTATTGCGCATCAGAATACCGGACAGGCCAATCAGTCCGAGAATGGCATTGAAGCCGAAGGGCTGATGCAGAATGAGCAGAATCGGGACCGAACCCACCAGGCCCAGCGGTGCGGTCAGGAACACCATGGTCATCGCTGACAACGAGCGCGTCTGCACAACCAGAACCAACAGGGTCAAGAGCACCATGATCGGAAAGACCGGTACCAATGCGGAGTTCGCCTTGGCCGAATCCTCGATATTGCCCCCCGTCTCGATCCGATATCCGTTCGGAAGACGTGCGATGAGGGGGGCGAGCGCTCTCTCAATCTCCATGGAGACCTCGGGCGGCTGCATGGCTTCATCGAAGTCCGATTGGACGGTGATGGTCGGCGTACGGTCGCGCCTTCTCAGTATCGGATCCTCGGGTCGGATCTCGACGCGACCGATCTGACTCAAGGGGACCGCGCGTCCCGTGCGGCTCGTCAGGGTCAGCTCGCCGAGTCGCGCGGGGTCGAGGCGCTCGGGGCCTGCGCTGCGCGCCACCACTTCCACCGTACGGATATCTTCCCGAACCTGAGTCACAGGGACTCCGGTTAGCAGGAACTGAAGTTGTTGTGCCGCCTCGCTCGAGCTCAGCCCTATGAGCTGCAGCCGATCCTGGTCGAGCACGAAATGGACCGTTGGGGTGCGCTCACCCCAGTCCTGGTTCACCTGGCGGGTATGGGGATTGGCGCGCAGGACGGCCTGGACCTGGCTGGCAATGCTACGCAGCTGATCGGGATCGGGGCCCATGACGCGGAAGTTCACGAGGTAACGGGGATAAGGGCCGAAGATGAGCTGGGAGACCCGCACGCGAGCCTCAGGCGCCAGTCCCTGTGCGATCCGCTTACGTAAGCGCAACTTGAGTCGATCGCGCGCGCGGGCGTCAGGAGTCAGGATGACCAGTTTCGCGAAGGCGGGATCCGGCAGCTCGGGGTTGTAGGAAAAGAAGAAGCGGGACGCGCCCTGGCCAATGTAAGTGGTGACGATCTTGGCCTCGGATTGTTGCCGCACCCATCCCTCTACTTTGATGGCGGCGGCCGTGGTCGCCTCGATGCTGGTCCCTTCCGGCATCTGCACTTCGACCAGCACCTCGGGCCGATCGGAGGTCGGGAAGAACTGACGCTTGACGAAACCCGTTCCGAGCCCCGCCAGCAGGAACGCCGCGACCACCATGCCAGCGACCTTGAACCTGTGGTCCACCGCCCAGGAGATGAGCCGACGCAACTGTTGGTACCGCGGTGTTGAATAGATGCCGGCGTGGCCACCCGGCACCGGCGCGATGTCCGGGAGCATCTTGACACCGAGATACGGTGTGAAGACGACGGCCACCAGCCAGGACACGATCAGAGCAAAACCCACGATCCAGAAGATATTCCCTGCGTACTCCCCCGCCGTCGATCGGGCGAAACCCACGGGGGTGAACCCAATGATCGTGACCAATGTCCCCGAGAGCATCGGAGCTGCCGTATGACTCCAGGCGTAGGCGGCAGCTTTCACCCGGTCGAAACCCTCTTCGAGCTTCACCACCATCATTTCGATTGCAATGATCGCATCATCGACCAGGAGTCCGAGGCCGATCACGAGCGCGCCGAGGGTAATCCGATCGAAGACGCGGCCGGTGAGGAGCATGACGACGAACACCGCCGCGAGTGTCAACGGCACGGCCGTAGCCACTACAATGCCAACGCGCCAGCCGAGACTGATAAGGCTCACGATCATGATAACGGCCAGGGCGACAAAGAACTTGAGCATGAACTCGCCCACTGCCTCCCGGATGTTCACTGCCTGGTCGACAACCTTCGTGAACCGCAGGCCCGCAGGCAGCGCGCGCGCAATCTGCTTCTCTTCGGCATTCAGCGCTCGGCCGAGATCCAATCCGTTCCAACCGTCCTGCATCACGACGTCGAGTACCAGCGCGGCCTCGCCATCGTGACGGATCAGGAATGTCGGCGGGTCTTCGTAACCGCGTTTGACATCGGCAATGTCCGCAAGTCTGAATGTCCGACCGCCCGCGGCGATCGGGGTGTCGCGGATCTTCTGCAAATCATCGTAGGCGCCATCGAGACGCATGAACACCTGCGGCCCGTTCGTGTCGATCGAGCCGGCGGGCGTCACGGCGTTTTGACGTTGGAGCGCGCCAAAAATGTCTGTCGGGCTGACACCGAGGTTCGCCAGCCGGGCATAGGAGAATTCGACGAAGATGCGCTCAGGGCGCTCGCCCTGGATATTGACCTTCTTGACGCCCGGTACGTGCAGAAGGCGCTGTCGCAGTGTCTCGGCTTCGCGGGTGAGCTCTCGCGGTGGCATTCCGTGAGCCTCGAGCGCGTACACGGCGAAAATGACATCGGAATACTCGTCGTTGACAAACGGGCCCTGCACGCCCGCGGGAAGTTTGGGTGCCTCGTCGCCGAGCTTCTTGCGCGCCTGGTAGAACTGCTCGGCAACCGCGGAGGGCGGCGTCTTATCGCTCAGCGTGACCATCATCACGGCGATGCCAGGGCGCGTGAAGGTCTCTGCCCGGTCATACCAACGCAACTCCTGCATTCGCTTCTCGAGCGGCTCGGCCACGAGGTCTTGCATCTCCTGGGCCGTCGCTCCGGGCCACACGGCCGTGACCGTGAGAGTCTTGATCATGAAAGAAGGATCCTCGGCGCGACCGAGGCGCAGGAACGCGTACGTGCCCGAGAGGATGATGGCGACGATCAGAAACAGGGTGATCGAGCGCTCGCGGACCGCCAATGCCGAGAGATTGAACCGACTCATGTCACTCTCGCGCGACCCGCGCCTGTGCGACCTTGACGCGCTGTCCTTCGTGCAGGAAGTGCCCGCCGACGGCGATGATCGGGTCTCCGATGTGAATTGCACCGCTCACGAGGGCGCGCTCACCGTCGAAACGGATGAACCTGACCGATCGGTAGGACACGGATGAGGACTGGCGGTCGAGCAGCCACACACCGGGGCCCCGTCCCTCGTCATCGACCGCCCCGAGTGGAACTGACAGCACACCCGTCTGCTCCGACTCCTGCAGGTAGACCGTTACGGTCGCACCGAGCGGCGCTCTGGCGGCCGCTCCCTCCAAGACATAGCGGGCCTCAAACGTCCGGGTCAGCGGATCGGCAGCGTCGGACAACTGCCGGAGACGCGCCGGGTATCGCGTGGCCGAATCGGCATCCGCTCCATATAGGATTGCGTAGGCTGTTGAGCCAAGTGCCGGACGCAAGGTCTCAGGCAGGTTGACCGCCGCCTCGCGAGCTCCGGACCGCGCCAGGCGGACCACGATCTGGCCGGCGGAAACAAATTGTCCCGGTTCCGCCAGGGTCTCCATTACGGTGCCGTCGGCATCCGCGACAAGCGTTGCGTACGCGCCTTCATCCTGAGCGACTTTGAGCTGCGCTTCGGCGGCTGAGAGCAACGCTCGAGCGCTGTCCGCGGCAGCCTTGACCTGGTCGTAGGCCGATTGGGACACGGCTCCCGAAGAGACCAGGCCACTGTAGCGGGCTTCATCGGCGGCCGCCTGCTGCAGCCGGGCCCTCGCCGCATCCACGTTGCCGACCTGAGTCGTAATGGCATGCACGTAATCCGTCCGGTCCAGGCGCATGAGCGGCTGGCCCTCATGCACCGCTTCGCCACTATCGACCACGCGCTCGATGACTTTGCCCGAGACGCGAAAACCCAGATTACTTTGGACGCGAGCTGACACGACGCCCGTGAACGCTCGCTCACCAACCTCGGCAGGCTGCACCACGGCGACTTCCGCAAGCTGGGGGGCAGTTCTGGGGTCCTGCGAGGCTTGCGAGGATGTGCAGGCCGTGAGGTCCATTGTCGCCGCGTAGACGGCACCGGCGAGGACAAGCGTTCTAACTCCAAACATGGTTGTGCTCCCAGGAAAAGATTTGAAATCCGAGGTCACCATCCGCCACCCAATGCTCGGAACGTACCTACGGCGGCTCTGGCCGAATCGGCACGCGTTTGCGCGAGCTCGTCTTGGGCAGTCAGCAGTTGGCGATCGGCGTCGAGAACATCGGTCAGGGCGCTCACGCCTCCCTGGTACGCTTCTTGCGAGGCGTCTCGCGCCCGCTTCAGTGCGGCGACCTCGGTGAGCAGCTCTTGTTGATGAGCCTCGAATTGCACCAGTGATGTGAAGGCGTTCTCGACGTCTTCGGCTGCGCGCAGCACCGCCTGTTGGTATCGGGCGAGTGCTTCAGCGTTGGCACCTCTGGCCTGCGTCACTTGGGCGCTCACCTTGCCGAAATCAAACACCCGCCAACGCAGCCCGACGACGCCCTGCGGCTGGAAGGTCGCGGCTTTGAACAAGTCGCTCGGGCGAGAGCTTTCGTAGCCGAGCAATCCCGCCAGGGAGATCTTCGGATAATAGTCCGCTTGCGCCTGGCCGATCCGGGCATTGGACGCTGCCAGGTGGCGTTCAGCGGCGATGACATCCGGCCGTCGGCGTAGCACCTCGAGCGGCCTATCGTTGGCTGGCACACTCGGCACAGAGGGGATGTCGCTCGGTATTTGTAGCTCCGCGGCGGAAGTCCCCGGCTGCGCTCCCAGCAGTACGTCCAGGCGGTTGATTTGCGCCTCCAGGTCGATACGCAGCGGCTGTAGTGAGGCGCGGGCGTGTGACAGCAGTGCTTCGACTTGTGCAACCTCACGCACTGCCGCCAGCCCGCGGCCGAATCTCTGACGCACCAGCTCGAGCAGGCGCTCATCGGTGGCAACCTGCTGCTCGGCAACTGCGATGCGCGCCTGATCTCCCCGGATGCGCAAGTAGGCGTCCGCGGCATCCGCCGTCACGGAAATCCGTGTGCCAACCTGCGCGGCAATCGCGGCGTCCGCCTCGGCCGAGGCGGCCTCTCTGCCGCGGCGCAGACCGCCGAACAGGTCCAACTCCCACATCGCGCTCAGACCTGCATCGTAGATCGATTGGTTACGGTTGAAACCGGGCAGGGGGCCGGCGATCTGGCCTACCGGGCTCTCCAGGGAATAGTGGATTCGGGTCGCCTGGCCGTTCACATCGAAGGTTGGCAGGAGCTGCGCGCCGGCCTCGCGGGCTGCGGCCCGAGCCTGCTGGACTCGCGCCAGTGCTGCCGCAAGATCGAGGTTCTGATCGCGCGCCCGTTGCACGACGCGCGAGAGCATCGGGTCGTTGAAGCCATCCCACCAGGCTTCGAGGGCCGGCGCAGGGGCGCTCGTCGGCCGACCCTCCAGCGCGGCGGCGCTGTGGAACTTATCGAGCGTCGTGGCGGGCTTTCGATAAGAGGGGCCGACGGCGCAACCCGACATGCAGAGCTGCGAAAACAGGCTGAGCGAGGCGAGAGCGGCCAGGAGCGGCCGCATAAGGATGGCTCTATTGGAGACAAACCTCATGTGCGCCCCTGGCTCGCCCTATCGACCCCGAGCATCCAGTGCTCAACGCGTTCGGCGTGCAGTGAGTCCCGACGCCTCGCTCGCGACATGTTGGCCGATCAGAAGCTGCCGCGCTGCCGCCTGCGCGTCGCCGTGGACTACTGGCCGTGCATGGCGCGCGGTCGCCCCTGAAGCTCGTGCAGCCTCGGATGGCTTGCTCGCCTCAACCCCTTCTGCACGGGAGCCGGTCGTCCCCAGTAATACCTGTCTCGCTAACTCCTGCGCGTCGGCGCTTGGCCTGGTCGCCTTGCTATCGCGCGGTGCGGAGCGCGGGGCGGAGTGAGCGGTAGTGGTACCTGTGAGCAGTTCCCTCGCCTGCTGTTGCGCGTCCCTCGTGGAATCGCCTGCGGTGGCGGCGCCGATATGAATGACGAGCGCCGCGCTGGCGAGGGCCAGCGGGTTTTTGAAGAGCTTGGCAATTTGCAGTGACATGAGTGATCTCCTGAATCGTTCCTCTATATGTATATACATGTACTTGCTTCGACGAAATGGTGCGTCCGAATTTCTCCTATCTGCTGTCAGGTATGAATGGTTCGAGTCGAGGAGAGGCTGCTGGCGGCGCGGTACGATGCGTCTTTCAGCGCCGCGGCTTGGGCCGGTCCCAGGCGCTTTTCGAAAGCGTCCTGAGCGGCCGCCCAGCGGGGTTTCAGTTTCCTCAGCAGCGCTTTCCCCTGGGCGCTGAGCGCCCAGTGGCGCTGTCGGCGGTCATCACCGACCGTATCGCCTGCAAGGCCAGCCTTCTTTATGAGCGCCAACGTCCGCGTAGCCGTCGTCTGGTCAACGCCAAGAGCCTCCGCCAGCTCCGTTGTGGTCAGGCTTCGGGCCGTGTCGAGAAGCTGCAACGCGGTGAATTGCGTGGCATGGAGGCCGCTGCCGGCGAGCATATCTTCGTAGAGCACGGTTACAGCCCGGGCGGCTTGCCGAAGCGTGGCGCAGTAACAAGGGAGAGACATCAATTTCATGGGCGATAAAGTACATGCATATACATGGACTGTCAAGAGCAGGCGCATCCGGCGTGCAGTGACGAGAAGCTTTCCGCAAAGACCGACCTACGGGTGCGGAGAAGTAGATGCAGTCGAGATTTTGTTCACGATCAGTTATTCGACGGAAAGCCATTCCGCGTGCTCACCGTGGTCGATCAGTTTAGTCGTCAGACTCCGTTGCTTGAGCCGAGGTTTTCGTTCTCCGGCCGCGACGTGGTCGCGACCCTGGACCAAGCCATCGCGCGAGCAGGCACACCGATATCGATAACGGTGGATCACGGCACAGAGTTCACTTCCAAAGCGCTCGAGGAGTGGGCGAATCAGCGCGGTGTGAAGCTCGACTTCATCCATCCTGGAAAGCCGACGGAGAACAGCTACATAGAATCGTTCAACGGACGGCTGCGTGATGAGTGTTTGAACGTTACGCAGTTCACCTCACTCGAGGATGCATGCCACCAGATCGAAACATGGCGAATCGACTACAATGCGCATCGACCTCACAGCTCGCTCGGCGACCTGACACCGATCGAGTTCGCGAGAAACCGTCAGGAGCAACGGGCTTCAGAAGCAGCGAGTCTCTAGCGCCGAGGCGTCCAGAAAATGGGGCACCGTCAATGCCGGGAAAACTCTAGAGCCGACCGCTACTCAAGGCGGGGGGACGTCGGATCCACGATGCAGCCCGCTTCCTATCTAAAGAAGCTCCGACCCGTCACCTTTCGCCCTTAAGACCGATGCTAAAGCTGGCCGTCAGTTTGGCTTGATCGCCGAGGAAGTCACCAAGGTGTACCCGGAGCTGGTTATCCGCGGCCAGAGGGGTGAGATCGAGGGCGTCCGGTACGAGGATGTCACGCCCATGCTGCTGAATGAATTGCAGCGGCAGCAGCAGGAGCTTCAAGAACTTAAACAGCAGGTAGCGGAGTTACGGGATCTGCAACGCAGAGCACATGATTAGATGCAGCCCGAAACTGCCGAGATAGGGTCAAATTCCTCTCACCTGGATTACTGGAGTCGATCCAATGAAGAGAACATTCACGGCCATCGCTGTGTGCTTATTGGCTGTTGGACCGGTGTTGGCTTCTGATCAGAATGACATCATGGCCATCTTGAATCAGTGGAACGATACCGACGACACAAAGGCCACAGCTGCCTGCGCGGATGATGCATCTGTAATCGACGATGTTCCTCCGTTCGAGTGGCACGGTCCTGGGGCCTGCTCCAAGTGGGTAAAGGACTACGAGGCCTTTCTGCAAAAAGAAGGGATGACCGATGTCAGCGGCACTATCGGGAAGCCTCGGCAACTAACCATCACGGGAAGCCATGCATTTGCGGTGGCTCCGACCACATTTTCCTACACCAAAAACGGCAAGCCTGTGAAAGTCAGCGCGACGACTACTTTCAGCTTGTATAAGACCGCTGCGGGTTGGCGCATTACCGGATGGGCGTGGACGCCGCTAACCACTAGTTAATCTGTATAAGGTCGCACTAATTCGGCTTGCGCGGCCGATCCTAAGTTAGTGGAACGAAGCTCATGGACTCATTGCGGAGTTAGCCACCCCTAGAGCTATCGCTTGCTGCTAACTGCCATATCGCGTGACACCGCATGTGAAAGTGATACGTCACCCCATCATTCCCGGTGAACTCATACCCGATTTGATTGGGCTCGATGGCGAGTTCGCACAGGCTGCACGTTGCACCTGTTGCGGACCCTGCCCAAACTGACCGAGGGACAGCGCGGGGCAGACTCCCGTTGGCAATGTGCTGCCGTGCAAGCGCAAAGAGCGCCTTTTCGGGTTCGGTTAGCGGCATGGTTCATGTATACCAACTCGCACCTGAACCAAGGTTCAACTACGGCGGAGTCACGAATAATCTGAGTCAGTGAAGTCTGACGGCACAATGCGCGAGCATCCGATAAATGACCGCAACGCACTATCCCTAACATCCATGCTCAGCGTCGTGATCCGAGAATGGACCCTCGGCTAGCTGTCAGGATGATAGACACGACGCTTTGAATTGACGGTGAGTATTGCCAGCCTCCAAACCCCGGCAATGCTTACCCTCTGGCGGCCAGTGGCACATACGCTGGCCGCTTTTATTGGTGCTTGCCAAAAAACAAGGAAGCGCTGCGCGCGGCTCGGGCCTTTCTAGTCATACCGAAAGCAGCTACGCCCGCCGCGCGGTGATGAACTGACCTCACATGGACGAAGCCGGCCGCCCTGCTCCTGATGGGTGAGTGAATCCTGCGGGCAGATCTTATCTTTGGGTCAGTGTCAGCTAGCACGCAAAGGGAAAGGAGTAACCTCTCGACCAAAGGGGTACCCTTTCAGCGCAAAACGCCGATCCTTCAGGTCAAAGCACACAGTGTTTTCCCGTGTTCGCACCAAACCCTAGGACTGCGTCTTACGAGTTCAAGGCTCCGCTCGCCAAGGAGTGGATAAAGTGCTCGCCCCGCGACGTTGACCGCCTGGATCGAGTGCGAATCCTGCGGGCGGATCGACAAGCCGGCACACGACTTTGCTTACCCCGTCGACATGACCGAGAACCATGCAGCAATTCGTGTGGATCCCGTGCGAGAAGTGCAGACGCGTGGCTAAGCTCCATCTACAGCGGGAAGTGAAGCCGGCGCACTGACTCAGTCGATCGGGCTTTCTGCCCGCGGGCGTTCTAGCTCACAGCGTCCTGCAGGCGCTCGCCCATCTTCTCGAGCACGGCCGCATGGAGAAAGTACACCGCGCGGTCGACCGCCACCGAGGAGTGTCCAGGTCGATGCGGGGACGCAAGTCGCGATCGCGACACCGAGAAACGAGGAAGCCATCCAGCTCGCGGAATCGGTGCCACACGCAGCGGGGGAGAAACAAAAATGCGGCTTCGTAGCGATCTCTCATCATGGGGGAGCGTCCTACGTCCGTATAAAGGCGCGGCAGTGTACGTCGCGGCCACATCATCGCCTGTCAGCGATCACGATTTTCGCCGTCGGCGATTGCCTACAAATAAATGATTGTTTGGCCGCTGTGGCTCATGACGCCCGGGTGGTAGCGTCGTCTGGTTCCAGGATGGAACGTACGACAACAACGATCCGCTTGCGCACGGAATCACTTCTTGATGGCGCGCAAGGAAGGCGCGCGCTGACCGACAGCGCCCCGCCGAGTTAAGGCCTCCCGCCCGCCCGGCGGGGCCTCTTTCTCCACCTCCGAACCGGCCTTGGAGGCGGCAAGGGTAGGAAATTTCACCCGACGACAGCGATCGAGTTGCCCATCGCGGCGATCCCGCGTACCGAGCGTCAGTAGATCTCTTCGCAGGTGAAGTGGATGGTGTGTGGGGAGCACCGCTCGGGCGGGCATCCGAGGCCGATCATGCCCTGCCCTTTGAGCTGTCGGATGTCCTGGCGTATGAACAATTGCTCTCCGTCGCCGGTCTCTACGAAGGTCCCGTTCGTGCTCTGGTCGACTAATACGAAGTTGCTGCGACCGATCACGATGTGGGCGTGAAGGCGCGAGCTCAGGCGGCCCCCAACCACGACGTCATTCTCCTTGGCACGGCCAATGGCGATGCAGAAGGGGCGCTTGTCCACCACTAGCTCGCGGGTATCGAACCGCAGCCGCAAACGCATGTCGCGCGCTGAGTCCGCATAGCCCACGATCAAGGGGACCATGGTGGTTTCTGTATCTGTGCGCGTGGAGCTATGCAGATCGTCGGTTGCCGGACGGCCTGTCCGCATTTTCGCTGGATTGGACATAATCAGCCTCCCTGTTGGGGTCAGATTCTCTCCAGCTACAACCGTTTGACAATGCTGCCGAAACGAAATGTGAGCTAGGTCTCAGAACCGAACCGGGGGCTGCACCTTCGCAAGCGATTGGCGCAGCTCCGTCAGCACCACGATGCCGCTCGACTAATGTGTCGCGAAGTGCCGCGAGCTGATATCTCGCAGCGAGTCGGACTGCTTCGACGCATGGCGCGAAGTCAGCAGTGAGAACCTCGTCCCTGCAGAAGTGCCAAGTGGTCTACCGGTTCTGCAGTTCCAGGCTTGTCAACGAGGTCGTGGGCGATAACCAGCTCGTGCGCTCATCGAAACGGCTGACGGCAAGCGCCCAGGCTGGCCTTCGATGTTGAAGCTGCGGACTCTGCGGGGCGGGGTGTCAAAACCGCCGCCCGCGCCTCTAACGCGTGAGACCTGCCGTCAGTTGCAGCTGAATTTAACGCTCGCCGTCGGACCTCCCCAGGAGGACGAGAAGGTCTTGTCTTCAAAGCCGTCGATGGCCGCGGATTTACCGCTCTTGGCACAGTAGGCGTTCGCTTCCTCGGTAGCCCTTTCATGAGCGCGCGCCATGCTCATTCCGCTCGCCATGAGCGAGTGTTTGCCGTTGCCCATGTCAAGCACCGGGCCACTACTCTCGCAGCCGGCCAGAAGGATCAGCACCAGCAGCATTGTTCTTGTTCCCATTGCAAGTCTCCCAAGCAGCGAGCGCTGTGGCCGCCATTCTACCGTGACAGGCTCCGAGCGCCGCCTTCGGGCGGCGTTTTCGCTAGCTGAATGGCGATTGGCTTAGCCGAACTTCGTGCCGCCGCGCGCCTAGCCCCGCGGTGGCCGGCGCCGGTACCGAGGTCGCTGTGAACTTCACCGGCTGCGGGTCGTTCGGGGCGCGGCGGATCTCGACGCACTCACCTAGCTTGTCCACCAAACGATGAACTCTTTGAATCCGATGTAGCCGTCACCCTCGGTATCGGCCACTTCGAAATCGAGCAGGCACTCCTCACGAGACACGTTCCCGTCGAGCTTCAAGAGCAGAGAGTGAAATTCGTCCCGATCAATGAAGCCGTCACCGTTGAGGTCGCAACCTTCAAATTGCCTGCGCAATTCTTCCATTTCTTGATCGGTTGGTTCAGCCATGAGCACTCCTCCAGTCAAACCGTGACGTTCCACGGCCTCCACGATGGTTTCCGCTAGCGACGTCGTGCAGGCCCGACGCTATCGTCCGAGCGGTACCAACCCCGAGCCGGCGACGCCCGAGTCAGAAACTTTCACTGGCACACCGCAGCGTGCGAGCACCGCCCGCAGATCCCGCAGCGGCGGAAACACCTCGTTGTTCCAGTCCGCGCCTTGCGAGTCATACGCCCGCTGCTCGTGCTCAACGATGTCTTTGTCCTCGCGAAAGATGTTCTCTGTAAACCACGTTACGAATGGCCATACCGCGTGAATGAGCCCCGGGATCCGCGGCTTCTTGACTGATAGATACCCGTAGGTGCGATTGGTGCGCTGCTCGGCATCGAGGGGCGTGTAGCCGAGCCACACATCCAGCACCGGGTCGCTGGATTGCTGAATGTCCCGCCCGACCCAGACCTTCAGATTCTGGTTCGGGTAGTCGGTACGGATACGCATGTGATCGGAGAAGTCCTTCTTCGCAGCGACACGCTTGCGCATCAGATCTACGATCACCTGCTCGGCGACGGAGGACTTGCCCGCGGCGCGGCTGAAGCTGTATTCGACCTCTGCCCAGTTCTCACCGTGGTTAGAGCTGAGGCACCGCGCCCGGATGGAGCCCATCCGCTTGCGATGCATGAATTGGTGGTTCATGTCGAAGAGATTCTCGTGCATGAAGGTGTAGTGGCAGGCCACCTCACGATTCAGCCGCCGCGTCTTGTAGTCCTTGCGCTGCGATGAGCCGAGGCTACCGGGCAGACGGCTCTGGGCCAGCGCAGGATCGCCGGGGAAAACGAAGATGAGGCCGTCGATCTCGCGGGCCGGGTAAGCCCTCACGCCGCCGAGCATTCGAACCGGCAACGTATAAGGGACCGACACGCATTTGCCGGTGCAGTTATACGTCCAACCGTGGTAGTGGCACTTCAGCTCGTCCCCATTGACCACGCCGAGGTGCAGCGGCACCTGCCGATGCGCACAGCGATCTTCCAGTGCGAAGACTTTGCCGCTCGCGCCGCGGTAGAGGACGATCGGATCACCGGCGAAGCGGCGCGCCAGGGTTCTTCCTACCCTCAGCTGATCGCACCAGGCGACCGGGTACCAGTAATCCGGATGCGCCCCCACCCGGCGCAGATCGATGGTGTTGGGCGACTGAGGGGGGCCCAGCGTCATCAGCCT
>Ga0075425_100003669_pt1 | contig 15626 bp, 19 predicted proteins | sample SoiMethybrSBSTD4_FD_75300 | JGI IMG/M metagenome (GOLD analysis project Ga0075425, IMG submission 75300) | Bulk soil microbial communities from a Populus tree surrounding site in Tennessee, USA - Soil MetaG P. TD hybrid SBSTD4 | ecosystem: Environmental > Terrestrial > Soil > Tree plantation... | reverse complement strand
CCGGTCGTGATCGACGGTCTGTGGGGACTGCGCTTCGCCCCGGCGACGCCGGGTGCAGGCCCGAACACCATGTTCTTCACGGCCGGCCTCAACCACGAGGCCGACGGGCTCTTCGGAACGATCGTGCCCAACCCATAGCAAGCAACCAGACGCCGCGCTCCAGGCGGAGTGGGAATGCGCCCCGCCTGGAGCGGCACCAGCCGAGGAGTGGTCATGGAGACCGTTAACGCTTACGAGCTCCGAATTCGCGGGCTCGACAACTTGATTTCGTTCGCTGCAGCGCGCTGGGAGCTCTTCACGTTCCCCGCAGTGCTCGATCTCGCTCGCGGCCAGGGACGCCAACGCTTCGTCGTCCTGTACGAGGGCGACCAGGCCGACCCGGACGCCTGGTGCCGACTGCTCACCGACGCGGGGTATCCGGCAGAGCCGCTGGGACCCGTCGGCAACACGGGCATGGCCGCGTGATGGTCAGAGGCGTCCTGAACTTTCGCTGCAGCGAAGTCGCCCACACCGGCGGCTGGTTCGCACTCGTCTTTGCGGTCCTTGCGCGGGGCCACCTGCAGGCGAGGCTCCGCCCGCGCGACCCCATGTGACCAATAGGAGGTTTCGATGAAACACTGGATCAAACTGTTGGCCGCTGTCGTCGTCTCGACAGCGTTCGCCGCGATTGTCGCCGGCTTTGCGCTGGCGAACGGAACGACCGGCGGGACGACCGTCGCGGTTGCGAAGTCCCGCCTCGGATCCATCCTCGTCGACAGCCGAGGAATCACGCTCTACGACTTCGTCAAGGACAAGCGGGGCACGAGCAGCTGCTACGGCGCGTGTGCCGCCCTGTGGCCGCCGCTGATCACCAAGGGGAAGCCGCATGCGGGCCACGGTGTTCGTGCCTCGCTACTCGGCACGACCAGGCGGAAGGACGGAAAGCTCGAGGTCACCTACAACCATCATCCGCTCTACTACTACGTCAGCGACCGGAAGCCCGGGCAGACGACAGGCCAAAGGCTGAACCAGTTCGGCGGCCTGTGGTGGGTGCTCTCGCCCTCCGGCAAGGAGATCCACCGTGGCTAGCGTGCGGGAACAACCTGCCCGCCGGCCTCACGGCCGGCAAGCCGCGTTGCGGGCCGTGCCGGCTCAGCCGACTCGAGTCAGCGAGGTAGCGGGCGAGGTGGCCCGCTACCTCGGCGCCGTCTCGATTCTGGTGGTCGGGGCCGTCCACGCCCAGCAGTACTACGAGGCGTTCTTCTCGGTGGTGCCGACGATCGGCACGCTCTTCCTACTCAGCTTCGTTGGGTCCGCCGTGGTTGGGGCCGTGCTCCTCGCTCCGGTCAGGCGCTTGGGACGGAACCTCGGAGACCTCATTCTCGTCTCGGCCGCGCTCGGTGCGATCGGGATCGCGCTCGGCTCGCTCGCGAGTCTGCTTTGGAGCGAGTACATGCCGCTCTTCGGCTTCATGGAATCCGGCTACCGACTGGCCGTCGTTCTCGCCCTCGTCTTCGACGCCTTGACGACCGTCTTCCTCAGCGTGTTCGTCCTGATCGTGGTGTCCGCGCGGCGTCGCCACGCCACCACCGGTTGATCATGTTCGGCTGGATTGCCGACGCTTGGCGGGCCCATGGGGGGAGGAAGCTCTTCCGCGCGACGGCAATCTTTTTCTCCGTCACCGCGGTCGCCTCCGGCGTCGTGCTCTGGCAGACGGCAAAAGGGAGCGGACAAGCAGCTTCCCTGAGTTCGCTCCCGCTGGGACCCACCTCGTCGCTGCGGTCGCTCTCGCCGGCGCCCGATCCAGGTCCGCTCGGGCCGGAAGGCGTGCCAATCCCCGCCGCCCATCCGCTTGCCCGTGCCGACGCTCCCGCTCCCGGCCAAGGCGTCGACGGGATCACGGCTGCGGCGGCGGAGCAGCTTGCCTTCCACATCCATGCCCACTTGACGGTCTTCGTTGCCGGTGCGCCACGCCAGATTCCCTACGGGGTCGGCATCGCTCCGCCACTCGAGGTCGAGCCGACCCCCCAAGGCCCTTTCGCGCTCGGTGGGGCCGCGTTCTTCTCGCTCCATACGCACGCCGCCGACGGGATCATCCACATCGAGTCGCCAATCGTCCGCACCTACACGCTCGGGGACTTCTTCGACATTTGGCACGAGCCGCTGGGCCCGGAGCGGGTTGGCCCGGCGACCGGGCATGTGACGGCGTTCTTCGACGGCCGCCACTATCTCGGGAACCCACGCGACATCCCGCTGCTCGCACACGCGCAGCTCCAGCTCGATGTCGGCCGGCCGCTGGTCGCGCCGGAGTCGATCGCATTTCCACCGGGGCTCTGAGCAGCAAGGGCATGACTTCACGACCGCCAGCTTCCTCGTTGAGCCTTGATCGTCCGCCAGCCCAAGCGGTCCTGCTACGTTCGCTAGACGGCGTTCACGACGACGCCGCCCGAGGCCAAGGACGCCTCTTCCGTGCAGCCGATCGGCTGCGACTTCTCGGAAGGAGAGGCGATGGCCCACACCAGATTCACCACCGGCACCGCGACGCGGCAGCAAATCACTGCTGCGCCCTACGCCGGTCGCATTCGGCGAAGGCGGAGCAACCGGCGACTCGTCCTCGTCCTGATTGCGTTCGCGATCGTTCTCCTTGCACTCGGTGGCTGGGCCGTCCAGGCCCTGCGGCTCGCGAGGTGATCGGCACGGCCGCACGGACAGCACACAACGAGAGCTACAACCCCAACCACTTCCCCCTGAAGGAGACTGACATGGCAACAGCAGCACCGAAACGCACCAACGACAAGACCGCAGCCCGAAGCGGCGGGAGCTCGAGCAACGCAGAAGCCGAAGCCGTTCGCGAGCTTTTCCTCGACATAACGCGCATCGAGCTCGCCATGCTCACCTCACTGACCAAATTCGTGGTCGGCTGGGCGCAATCGGCCGATCGGTATGCCCAGGCGATCAGCGATGAGCTGCTCGGTCGGGCGGAGGGCGAGACCGCGCCGCGTGAGCTGGTCGGCCGCCTCGCAACGGTGAGCAGCACGCACCTGCGCGAGGTCAGCATCTTGCCTACGGACGTCGTCAGCCACTTCAACAACGAGCTGGCCAAGCGAGTCGAGCCCCAGCCTGGGCAGCCGCACGCACGGCGTCAGGCTGCTGCTTGATCCACTCCTCGCCCGCTCTGCCCCTGATCGGGACGATCCTCGCTTTCGCGATCGTCCCGATCGGCGGTTACGCGCGTGCGCGCGATCCGCTTCGGGGTCGTCCTAGTGTCGGCGCACTGGACGCGAAGAAACGCTCGACCGTGTCGAGCGGCTCGATGGTCCTTTGAGCGCGAGCGAGGATGAGGGCGCCCTCGAGCGCAGCCATTAGCACCGTCGCATGTGCTTCGGCTTCCGCCTCCGGGGCCCCAAACCTGATGTAGGCGTCGGCGACCAGCGCTCGCCAGCTTGCGACCGACTCGCCCACATGGGTTCGGAGGCTGTCGTTGTCGGCCGCGTCGCAAATCGTCGCGGCCAGTGGGCAGCCCAAGGCGAAGTCGTGGTCGACGAGCAGGCGCCGCCAGGGGGTCACCAGCACGCTGATTGCTTCGGGGAACGTCTCGGCTTCGCCAAGCGTACGCTCGAGATCGCCGAAAAGATCAACGAGCGCAACATCGATCGCTTCGGTCACGAGCTGCGTCTTGCCGCCCGGGAAGAAGCGGCCGAGCGAGCCGCGAGGACCGCCGGAGTGGGCGACGACCTCGCGGAGTCCGGTGCCGTGGATGCCACGTTCACGGATGAGCGTTGCGGCACTCTGCACCATGCGCGCGCGAGCCGGAGATCGTCGGCGATCGGCGGCCGGATCCTTCGTTTCTTTCTTCACAGCCATAGCTTCAGGGTAGGTTATTTCGATGACGACCGTCATCGATTCTGCTAGGGTCAGGCTCCGATGACGACCGTCATCGAATGCCGAATCGGACCGGAGCGGACAGCCGTTCGGCACTGAAGGAGGAGACAGCCAGATGAGCGCAGAGGCGGGTTCGGCAATTACGACCTACTTCCGAGTCTGCGACGGAGTGCGAGTGCGGTTCGCCGACAACAAGGCGGACTCGGACGTCACCGTGTTGATGCTGGCGCCCTGGCCCGAAGCCTTTGGGCCTTCCGTCGCATCTGGGACCGCGTCTCGACAGTGGGGCGGGCGGTCGCCATCGACATGCCGGGCTTCGGCCACTCCGACGGTCGTCCGGAACTGATCGCCCCGGATGCCTCGGGAGCTTTTCTGGCCTCGTGCCGTGGTCGAACAACCAGTACCTCGACGACCTCCTCCCCGAACAGCGAGATCCATTCTCTTGAGGCCGGTCATTTCGCCTGGGAGCAAGCCGCGGAGGAATACGGCCGCCTCGTCGTCGACTGGGTCAGCGGCGGATACCGGCGCGTTCTGGCGGGCTAACTACATCTAGGCCGGAACGCTGCCCAGCATCGTACGATCACGTCAGCTTGAAGTCGGTCGCGCGGAAGCACCCGTGGATGTGGTCGTTCACCACGCCCACGTTCTGCATGAAGGCGTACACGCTCGTCGGCCCCACGAATCTGTATCCCTGCGACTTCAACTGTTTTGCGAATGCCTCCGCCTCCGGAGTCGACTTGGGGAGGTCGGCGAGGGACCGCGGTGCCCGCTTGCGCGTGACCTCGTATGACTGCGCGAGCGCCGCGAGGCTCGGCGACGCCGACAGCATGGCGCGGGCATTGTCGACCGTGGCCTGGATCTTGGCGCGGTTGCGGATGATCGACGGGTCCTGCACCAAGAGGTCGATGTCCCGGTCGGTCATTACCGCGACCTTGGACACGTCGAAGGCGCGGAATGCCTTCCGGAAGGCATTCCGCTTCCCGAAGACGATCGACCAACTCAGCCCAACCTCGAACACGCCCAGCGTCAGCGCCTCGAACAGTGCGGATTCGTGATGGGTGCGTGTGCCCCAGACCTCGTCGTGGTAGCTGCTGAAGGGGGTTCCGCCAGCGCCGGCCCAAGCGCAGCGTGGCCTTCCGTCGTGCCCGATGATGACGTCGCTACTCATCCAGCAAGTCACCACGGTAGGCCGACAGGACGCGGGCTCGCTTGGGTCCTTCGACTGAACTCGTCGGGCTTCTCTCTGCCAGGTAGCGTTGCCGCAGAGGAGGCGAGATGAACGTGGCTAGCCCCCGGGCTGATTTGCGAGTCGCCGAGCTTCTTGGCCGGGACGACGAGCTCGCTCGGCTCTACGACTTGATCGATGGGATCGGCCAACACGGCGGCGCACTTGTCGTTCGAGGTGAGCCGGGGATCGGCAAGTCCGCGCTCCTGGACGTTGCCCGCCGAACGGCGGTCGACCGCGAGTTAGCCGTTTTGACGACAGGGGGCGTGCAGTCCGAAGCCCGGCTTGCGTTCGCGGGTCTTCACCGGCTTCTGCGACCCGCTCTCGATGAGCTCGACCGGCTTCCCGACCGCCAGCGTCGCGCGATAGAGGTCGCGTTCGGGCTGGCTGACGGCGCGGCGCCTGACACGTTTCTCATCGCGCTTGCCGCTCTCGACCTGCTGGCGGAGATGGCGGCCGATGCGCCGCTGGTCGTGCTCGTGGAGGATGCCGACTGGCTTGACGCTGCCTCGCGCGATGTGCTGACCTTCGTCGCCCGCCGCGTCGAGCTCGAGCCCGTCGTCATGGTCTTCGCGGCACGTGAGGAGTTCAGCCAGGCGTCGGACCTTCCGGTGATCACGCTTGCCGGTCTCGACGAAGAGGCGTCGGCTGCGCTGCTCGATCGGACGGCTCCAGATCTCGCTCCGGATCTGAGGCGGCGGATTCTGGCTGAGGCGGCGGGAAACCCGCTCGCGCTGGGCGAGCTGCCGCGCGCGCTTCACGCAAACGGGTCCGACGGGCTGGCTCTCCAGCTTCCGCTCCCGCTGACGGAGCGACTGGAGCGGTCGTTCGCCGCACGCGCCGCGCACTTACCGTGGACAACTCGCGCGCCGCTTCTCATTGCCGCGCTCGAAGAGGGCGGCGAGCTGCCACGACTCTTCCAGGCTGCTTCGGAGCTCGCTGGGCGCACGGTCGAAGCACGCGACTACGCGACCGCGGCCGAGGCAGGTCTCGTCAGCCTCGAGGAGAGCGGCATTCGCTTTCGCCATCCGCTGATCCGTTCTGCCATCTACCAGAATTCATCACTTGCCGAGCGCCAGGCAGCGCATTCTGCGCTTGCGACGGCGTACGCCGACGATCCTGATCGATCGGTGTGGCATAGGGCTGCCGCCACCGTCGGGCCTGACGAGGATCTCGTAGACGAGCTCGAGCAGACGGCCGCAAGAGCGGAGCGGCGCGGTGCGCCTGCCGGAACGGCAGCCGCGCTCGAGCGCGCGGCCGATCTGACGAGCGACGACACCCGTCGTGGGTCTCTCCTTCTGCGAGCGGCCGAGCTCGAGACTGAGATCGGGCGCAATGAGGTTGCACTCGGGCTTTTGCGGAAGGCGCGCACCTTTGATCTGGACTCACGGAGGCGTCTGAACGCTTCGTACCTTTCCGAGCTCCTGGAGGGCGGGTGGTCCGGCGCGGAGCACGTCGCGTCCTTCGCCGAGGTGGCAGAGGAGCTCGAAGCTGCGGGCGAAAAGGCGCAGGCCCTTGAGGCGCTCGAGGCGACGTCGCTCCGTGCCTGGTGGGGAAACCCGGAACAGGCGACGCGCGATCGCATCGTCGCCGTTGCGGAGCGGCTCGGGCTAGCCGATGAAGACCCCAGGCTGCTGGCCATCCTCGCGGGCGCCGATCCGGTCAATCGGGGCCGAGTCGTGCTCGAACGCTACGCACGTGCGAGCGAGCTGGCCGCCGGTAACCCGGTCGCGATGGTCCTCGTCGCGCACGCGGTCGCGAGCGTGTGGGCGCCGAATCTCTCGCTCCCGCTCTGCACCATGGCCGTTGACGGTCTGCGCGCGCAGGGCCGTCTCGCGGCCGTTGCGAGGGTGCTCGTGGTTCAAGCGTGGGCGGCCGTGCACGTCGCGGATGCTCGCGTGGCGACGCCTGCTGCGGCCGAAGGTGCGCGATTGTCCGTGGAGACTGGACAGCCTCGCTGGACGGCTTCGGCGTTGCTTGCGCAAGCGACGATGGCGGCCGAACGCGGTGACCTGACCGGCGCTGAGCAGCTCGCCGCCCGCGCCGAAGGCGTCCTTCTGCCGATGGGCGCAAACCCGATGCTCTCGATGGTGCAGTTCGCCCGGGGCCGCGCCGCGGTTGCGCAAGGACGGTACTCCGATGCGTACGAACAGCTACGCCGAGTCTTCGATCGCGCGGACATCGCACACCATCCGTTCGTCGGCGGCTGGGCGGTCGCTGATTTCGTCGATGCGGCCGTCCACGGCGGGGGCAGCGTCGATGCCGCCGTCAAGACGCTCACCGACTACGAACGGATCGCGACACTGACGCTCGCGCCGTTGCTGCGTGCGCAGGTGGCATTCGCGCGTCCGCTTATCGCCTCGGCAAGCGACGCCGAGCCGCTCTTCCAGACGGCTTTGCAGGACGAGCTCTCCTCATGGCCCTGCTATCGCGGCCGCCTCCTGCTCGCGTACGGCTCGTGGCTTCGCCGTCAGAGGCGGGCCGCCGACTCACGGGTGCCGCTTCGCGCCGCCGCCGAGGCCTTCGATGCACTTGGCTTCGCCGAAATGTCCGAGCGCTCGCGTCAGGAACTGCGAGCCTCCGGCGAGACAGGCCGGCCGAGGGTCGCCGAGGCGTGGAACCGACTGTCTCCGCAAGAGCTGCAGATCGCCCGCATGGCGGCCGCCGGCATGACCAACCGGCAAATCGGAGAGAAGCTCTACCTCTCACACCGCACGATCGGCTCGCACCTCTACCGCATCTTCCCGAAGCTCGGCATCACGTCGCGCGCGGAGCTCCGCGACGCTCTCGAGGCCGCGCCCGGGGCCTGGCGGGAGAACAGTCACTCGACGTAAGCGAAGCGCGCCGCGCCGCCGTAGCCTCGATTCTGGGCTGTTCCCCAAGAACAGAAAGGGAGTGCTGACATGAACGGTCGGCCGAACATCATTCTCGTCCACGGCGCGTGGGCCGACGGGTCCTGCTGGAGCGACGTCATCGAGCGCCTGCAGGCCGAGGGCTTCGCGGTCCGGGCACCGCAGTTTCCGTTGACTTCGCTGGCCGATGACGTCGCACGCCTGCGCGAAGTGCTCGACTTCCAGGACGGTCCGACGATCATCGTCGGACACTCCTACGGCGGCCAGATCATGACCGCGCTCGGCGAAGACACGCCGAACGTGGTGGGTCTTGTCTACATCGCGGCTTTCGGGCTCGACGAGGGCGAGTCGCTGGGGGCGCTTCTCTCCCAGGGGCCGGTGACGCCGGCACTCGCGCATCAATTCACCGACTCGCGCGGCTACGTCTGGTTGTCCGAAGACGACTTCGTCAACCACTTCGCCGGCGACGTCGATCCGACCCGCGCACGAGTCATGTATGCCGTGCAGCAGGCGCTGGCCTCGTCGGCATTTGCCGACGTGATGGGGATCCCGGCATGGAAGTCGGTCCCGAGCTGGTATCTGGTCGCAGAGAACGACGAGGCGATCCCACCAGACGCCGAGCGACAGTTCGCGGCGCGGATGGGGGCGACAACGGTCGAGATCCCGTCGAGCCACGTCGCGATGGTTTCCCATCCCGCCGAGGTCGCCGACCTGGTCGAGAAGGCGGCATCGTCGGTAGGCGCAGCGGCTGCTCCCTGATGACCAACGCCGAAAGGACGGTCTGATGGCAGTCGCAGAAGGCCAGACAATGAGCTACGCCGACACGACCAGCCGGCGCGTTGCGGCCGACAACGCGATCGAGTACGCGTACCGCGATCTCGGCGAGAGCGAGGTGCCGCTCGTCCTGCTGCAGCACTTCCGTGGCAACCTCGACAACTGGGATCCGGCCCTCGTAGACGCGCTCGCGGCGGGGCGGCGCGCGGTGACGTTCGACAACGTCGGCGTCGGCGCCACAAGCGGTGCCACGCCGAGCACCGTCGAGGCGATGGCCCACGACGCGATCGCGTTCGTGGACGCTATCGGCCTGGAGCGGATCGATCTCCTCGGCTTCTCGATCGGCAGCTTCGTCGCGCAGGAGATCGCGCTGATCCGCCCCGACCTGGTGCGGCGACTCGTGCTGGCCTCGGCCGCCCCACAGGGTGCGCCGGGAATGCACGGGTGGGCACCCGAGGTGATCGCGGCGGTCGGCGGGCGGGAGCCAAATCCGCAGGGATACCTCGACGTCTTCTTCGCCAACACGGACACGAGTCGCCAGGCGGGTCAGGAGGCCGCCGGGCGGATCTTCGGGAGAACCACGAATCGAGACGAGCCGACCAGCTGGCAGACCCGCCAGGCCCAGTACGACGCCATCTGCGCCTGGGGCATCCCGAACCACGCGCTGCTCGAGCGGGTGACGGGGATCCAGCTTCCCGTCTTCGTCGCCAACGGCGACAGCGACCCGATGATCCTTCCCCGCTACTCGTATTTGCTGGCGGGGCTGCTGCCAGACGCGCGGCTGAAGATCTACCCGGACTCGGCGCACGGCTTCCTCTTCCAGCACCACAGCGAGTTCGCCGCCGACGTGCACGCTTTTCTCGGGGAGGCCGACTGATGCCGATGATCGACGTGTACGCCGCAGCGGGAACCTTCGCCGATCCGCACACGCTCGCTCGGGACCTCGCAACCGCAGTGATGCGCTGGGAACAAGTCCCCGACCTCCCCCTGTTCTCGAAGAACACGGCCGCGTTCATCCACGAGCTGGACGGAGCCGCGATCTCGAACGTCGCTGGGGAGAGCAACTACGTACGAGTCCAGGTCCTCACTCCGGCGGGCGTGCTCGACCGCGACAAGCAGCTCGGTGTGGTCGAGGAGCTGACCGAGATCGTCGCGGCCGCCGCCGGCGACCCGAGCCTACGTGAGCGGACCTGGGTATTGCTGACCGAGTCGCCGGAGGGCGGCTGGGGAATCGGCGGGCACGCGAATACGAATGCAGACATCGCGGCGTCCGCACGCGCCGCGCTCGCAGGCCAGTAGGTCGATTCCAGGGCCTCCGGCCGCCCTGATTCACGGCCGGAGGCACACGCGTGATCAGCGGACCGTGAACACGCCCTTCATGCCGGCCTCAGCATGGCCCGGCACGGTGCAGAGATAGGGGTACTTGCCCTTCTTCTTGAAGCTCACGACGAGCCTGGCAGTCCGGCCTGGTTGGATCAGCGGAGTCTGCTTGCCGTTGATCTTGAAGTCGTGCGCCACGTGGCCGATGTTCTTGAAGACGAACGTCAGCTTGCCCGGCTTCGCGATCGACTTGGTCGACAGCCGGAAGAAGAACTCGCCGCCCTTCACCTGAACTGCGGTTCCGCGAACGCTCGCCGACGAGCCGGCGTTGGCGCTCGCCCCGGTGCCGGCGTTCTTGGGGGGTGTCTGCGTCTTGGCACCGCCCGCGGGTGCGTTCAGCGAGTAGGCGACAACCTCGTATTGGGGGCTCCTGAAGCTCCCCGGAGCACCTGCGCCGACGATCAGCATGTTCTTTGTGACGGCCGGGAACGAGTTGACCCCGGCGGGAGCCTTCGTCGTCCAAAGCGTCTTGCCGGTCTTCGTGTCGAAGGCGTAGATCGTGCCGGCGTACGTGCTGGTGAAGACGACGTCGTTGGCAACGGTGGCCGCGCCGAAGTCCTCTGAGGGCAGCTTGTTCTGCCAAAGCACCTTGCCCGTGCCGGGGTCGAGGGCGGCAAGCCCGCCCGTGCCCGTCTTGAAGTTGAAGGCGAGACCGCCCGCCAGGCCGGTTGCGCTCGCGTGCACGCCGAAGTTCAGCCAGGGCACGAAGAGGCGGTTGGCGGCGAGCGCCATGGGCGTCTCGACACCGCCGAAGATGCCGGGGAGGACAGTGACGGGCTTGGCGGGCAAAAGCCCGTTATCGTTCTGGTGCTTGCCGACGGGGCGCGTCCAGAGATGCTGTCCGTTAGCGGCGCGGAACGCGTACACCTTGCCCATCTTCCCGGCGACGAGCTCGACCTCGGTCTGGACGCCCTTGATCGGGACCGTCGCAGTGATGGCGTCCACCTGCAGGTCGTAATCGCGCAAGTCGTGCGGAATTACCTGGCGGAACCAGAGCAGCTTCCCGGTCTGGCCGTCGAGGGCGACGAGCGAGTCCGTGTAGAGGTCAGGACCGGGGCGGCTCGACCCGTTCGGGAACTTCGGCGTGCCGTACAGAGGCGCCGGATTGGCGACAGATAGGAAAACTCGCCCCTGGCCGTCTACGGAGGGCGGGTACCAGAGGCCGCCGCCGCTGTTGACCTTCGGGTTGCCGAAGAGCTTGGCGCCGCCCTTGACCGTCTGGAAGCTCCAGATCGTGTTCCCGGTCTTGGCGTTCAGGGAGTAGACGGTGCCGAAGGCGCCACCCTGGTAGAAGTTCGCCGAGCTGCCGGGGATCGTCGAGATGAGCACCCTCCCGTCATAGAGCTGGGGCGCCATGTCGATCCCCTCGTTCTTGTTGCCGATCAGCTTCTGCTTCCAGATCTGCGCCCCGTTCTTCGGGTTGAGAGCGAAGGCAGAGCTCTCCGTCGCCCCGAAGAGCAGCCCGTAACCGAGTGCGAGGCCGTTCGGCCCGCCGCTCGGCGTCGGCGACTTGTAGACGTGCTTCCACACGACCTTGCCCGTCTGCTGGTTCAGCGCGTAGACGTTCGAGTCTGGATCCTCGATGTAGACGACGCCGTCCAGGACGATCGGGTTGGAGGCGTACGCCCCGAACTGACCGATGTATGGGAGCTTGAACCTCCACAGAGGCTTCAGCTTCGAAACGTTCGTCGCGTCGATGTCGGTGTTTGTGGTGGCCCGCGAGTTTGAGAGGTCGTAGTTATGCGCGGGCCATGCGTCGGCGTTGGCGGCCCACTCGGGCGGTGCGTTGCCTACCGTGCGCGCGCTGCTCGGCTTGGACGCGCTGCTGCTGCCGGATGAGCTCCCGCAGCCCGCAACGGCGATCACCAGCCCCACGAGGGCGGCGACGAGTGCGGCCCTTCCCAGTAGACCGGTTCGGAGCTTTGTCGGATCAGTAGCCATAGCCCCCGCCTCCTCCTGAGCTCGGTGCTTGGCCGGAGACTTGATTGCCCGCCGGCGAAAGGGCGTACCAGCTGCCGCCGAAGGCCGTCAGGCCCTCGCCGTTCGTGTCGCCGGACTTCTTGTCGCCCTCGAAGCGGTAGAGCGGGTGGCCGTTGTAGGTCACCTGCCGGGCTCCGTCCGAGCGGGTACTCGTCGAAACAAGCGATGCCTTTGCTCCGCTCCCGATCGTCGGCTTGCCGGTAGCCCGGAGCGGCGGCCAGTTGACGGCGCAGGCGCCGCTGCACTCGCTCGTGGTACCGCTGTCCTTGCTGAACAGGTAGACCGTGCGGCCCCGCGAGTCGACGAGGATCTTCCCGAGGCCCTCGTTGGACACGCCGACCGTCGCACTTCTCCCGTCCGCCGTCTTCGGCGGGCCTGACGACCCGCTCGACTTCCCCCCGCCGCCACAGCCGGCGACTGCGAACGCAGCTAGCAGGAACACGGCCCCGCCGGCGAGGAGGGTGATCATTCTCTTGTCCTTCATCGAGAAGCGCTCCTTTCGAATCCGTCTTTTCGTGACGGAGAGAGCGTCGTCGCAGAGCAACCAGCAGCACATCGCCGGTACCGGTCGTTGCGCCTTGCTGTTGACCGCCGTCCTCGGATTCCTGCCTGCGGGTAGTGGCCGCGAGGCGCGGGAGCATCGAGGTCACGCTGATCGTCGGCGGACGGCCGTGAGCAGCAGGTGGCGTGACAGCTACGAGATGGGGACCTCGGCGATCAGGTTCGTGCCACCGCCTGGGCGGCTCGCCCTCGTCCCGAGGCTTGACTCTCCCGTAACTGGATACCCGATGCTTGGGCTCGCCGCCGGACCCGGCGGCTGCCAGCCACCAATCGAGGAGGAATCATGAACATCTCGAGGGTCAAGCTCGACGGCGTCGTCGCCGAGTACGTGGCCGCTGTCAACGCGTTCGATGAGGATGCGGTCGTTGGGACGTTCGCCGAGGACGCTCTGGTCAACGATGTGCGCCGGGAGTTCTGGGGGAAGGATGCGATTCGCCGCTGGGTTCGCGAGGAGATCGTCGGCGACCGCGTCACGGTCGAGCCAATCGACGTGATCGACCATCACGGACTGACGATCCTGCGCGGCCGCTACGACGGCGAGTATGACAAGACCAACCTGCCTGACGAGTTGATCCTCAGTAGCTACTTCACTGTCCAGGACGGAAGGGTTGCCACGCTGATCATCATCCACAACGCGACGGCGGCTTCCGTGACGGTCTAATGCCACCTCTGCTGACGATCGGCGAGTTCTCGCGCGCGAGTTATCTCACGGTCAAGACGCTGCGCCATTATCACGACGTTGGCCTGCTCGAACCTGCCCAGGTGGGCAGCTCGAGCGGCTACCGGTACTACCGGGCCGAGCAGATCGCGACAGCGCAGACGATCCGCCGCCTTCGCGAGCTCGAGATGCCGGTGGAGCAGGTCAAGGGTGTGCTGCACGCCGCAGACGCCGGCGAGCGCAACGCGCTGATCGCGGCTCACCTGGAGCGCATGGAGCGGCAGCTCGAGCGGACCACGGCCGCCGTCGCGTCGCTGCACGCGCTGCTCCAGGACCCTGAAGGCGCGATCGCGGTCGAGTTCCGCGCGGTCCCGCCGACGCCTGCGCTGTCGATCTCAGCAGTCGTGAGCCTCGACGCGTTGGTCTCGTGGTGGACCGGGGCGTTCGACGAGCTGGCGCGCACGCTGGCCGCGAACGGCCTGCGGCCGGCGGGCAACAGCGGCGCCGTCTACGCCCAGGAGGTGTTCGAGCAGGCGCGCGGCGAGGTCGTGGTGTTCGTCCCGGTCGCAGAACGGGTCACGGCCGCCGGACGTGCGCGGCCGCGGACGATACCCGCGGCCGAGGTCGCCGTGATCATCCATCACGGTGCTCACGACGACCTCGATCGCTCCTACGGCGCGCTCGGGCGCTACCTGGCCGAGCACGACATGAAGGTCGAGGAGCCCGTTCGCGAGTACTACCTGGTGGGCCCGCGCCACACCGAAGACACCAACCACTGGCAGACCGAGATCGCCTGGCCACTCGCCCGACCGGCTGAAAGGACGCCATGAGCACCAACTCGTCGCCTGGCGAGCCGACTCCGGCTACACCGCGCAGTTCGACGAGATGCTCGCCCAGCCCGTGTGCATCCGCTACTTCGACGAGGTGTGCGCCTGGTAGCGGCAACCTCGTTGTTGGATTGCATTTCAACCGAGGCCTATACGTCGGGCCGGCTCTTTGCAGGCATTTCGAAGACGGGAGCGACGGGACTCGAACCCGCGACCTCCGGCGTGACAGGCCGGCGTTCTAACCAACTGAACTACGCCCCCAGGGCGAGTCGGAGTGTAGCTAGGAGATCTCGGTAAGGCCTAGCTGCCGCAGAAGCGTGATCGAGTCCGAATAGACGTCTTTCCGCGCAACGAGGCCTTCGCGGATCGGGATCACGTCCATTCCTTTGTACTCGACCTGCCGGCCGGTCGGCTCGACCTTGACGCCGCCGCGGGTCATCGTCCCCTCGTGCGTGCCGCGGGCGGTCCACTCCTGGACGACGAGATCCTCGCGGATGTATTGGCGGCGGCCCTCGAAGTCGAGGTCCGGAAAGACGGAGAAGATCCCGCGGATCGCGGCGCCGATCTGCTCCCGGCCGACGTTCACGTCGCCGGTGACGTGGTTCTCGAAGACCGAGTCGTCCGTGTGCATGGCGACGATCGCGTCGACGTCGTGGGCGTTCCAGGCGTCGTTGTAGCGGTCGATGAACTCCTGGAGCTCGGCGCCTTCCATGCAGGCATTAGCCTAAAGGCCACGTGACCTGGGTGGACTGGGCCGTGGTCGCATTTGCTGCGCTGATGGCGATCCGCGGGGCCCAGCAGGGGTTCATCGCGGGGGCGCTCGCTCTTGCCGGCTTCGTGGCCGGCGCGGTTGTCGGCGGGCGGCTCGCGTCCGCCGTGCTCCAGTCAGGGAGTCACTCCCGGTACGCACCGCTCATCGCGCTGGGTGGAGGGATCCTGCTCGTAGTCCTGTTCCAGGCGCTCGGCCTTCGGATCGGGCTCGAGCTGAGGGGCGAGGTGCTCCGGATTCCACCGCTTCGTTCGCTCGACACCGCCGGCGGGCTCCTGCTCGGCGCCGCGATGGGCTTGTTCCTGGCGTGGGTGGTAGGCGTGGTCGCGCTCCAGCTCCCCGGGCAGACGGCCTTGAGGCGCAACGTTCAGCGGTCCTTCGTCCTCCGGCAGCTGAACAGCCTGCTGCCGCCTTCGACGCTGCTGGAGGCGCTCGCGCGGTTCGATCCGTTTCCGGCACTCGGCGGCCCGATCGCGCAGGTTCCCCCGCCGAACCCGGCGGTCCTACGCGTGCCCGGCGTTCGTGCGGCTGCTCCGAGCGTCGTCCGCGTTCTTGGGACGGCCTGCGGGCTCGGGATCGAAGGCTCTGGCTGGGTCGCCGCTCCGGAGGTCGTCGTGACGGCGGCACACGTCGTCGCCGGTGAGGACGACACGACGGTCACTCCGTACGGGTCGAGCAGGAAGCTCGGTGCCCGGGTAATCCGTTTCGACCCGACGAACGACATCGCCGTTCTCCGCGT
>Ga0075425_100003666_pt1 | contig 15630 bp, 15 predicted proteins | sample SoiMethybrSBSTD4_FD_75300 | JGI IMG/M metagenome (GOLD analysis project Ga0075425, IMG submission 75300) | Bulk soil microbial communities from a Populus tree surrounding site in Tennessee, USA - Soil MetaG P. TD hybrid SBSTD4 | ecosystem: Environmental > Terrestrial > Soil > Tree plantation... | reverse complement strand
GCACCATCAGAAAACCGAGCAAATTCCAACTGTTGCGTTTCCGTCGTACGTTCAGGTGCTCAATAATGTGTTTGGTATAGATCCCGCTGGAAGTGAACTTCGCTCCTTCTTTGGCCAGTAAGCACAAGAGCTGTTCACCACACTTGTCGATGAATGTGACTTCGTTGAGATCCACGATGCAAGCACGTCGCACTTCGGTGCGGTGGTTCTTCTGCCAGCACGCCCTGAACTCTTGCACCCAGGGGTCGGTAAGCAGGCCATGCAGAATCCATCTCTCTTCGGCGGGTGTTTCACTGAAACTAATTTTCAACATGCTATTTTCCTCAGGGCTTGTTAGTGAAAAGACTCTTTGCGATCGCAAGGACGACGATACTGGCGGAGGGCTGAGCTGAGCGCGCTGTCGCACCGGACTAGAGAATTGCGAGTCCAAAGTCAGCTCGGTCAAATACCAACATGACTGCAACTCCGGCCCTCCAGAGAAACCACGTGGCGCCTCAGCGCTCTGCCTAGCTCCTTTCTCGCGTGGAACACGCGAGCCTTAATGGCGGCGACCGAGAGCCCCATCCTCCGAGCTGTCTCCTGGGTTGATAAATCTCCCAGTTCCCGCAACTCGACGGCTCTTCGCATTCCTGGCCTCAGGTGCCGTATCGCCGCATACACAATTCGCGCTTCCTCTTTCCGCAAGTAGGTGGCTTCAGGGTTGGGGCTTGCATCAGCTAGGTCGGGGCCAGTCGTGGTTTCGTTGTCGCCACTCGAATCCTCGGCTGGCACCTCGTGCAGTGCGCGTCGTCTGCGCAGCGACATCAGGGCTTCGTTGAGGGCAATACGCGTTAACCATGTGGAGAAGGAGGATTTCCCTTCGAACTTCGGCAAGTGCACGAATGCTTTCTTGAGAGTTTCCTGGACAATGTCTTCGGCATCTTCCCGAACTCGTGTGTAACGGAACGCGAGTGCAAAAATCCTTCGTTGGTGACGCTTGGCAAGACTTTCAAAACCCAGTTCATCTCCATTCTTGGCGGCGGCCACGAGTTTCTTGTCCGTAACGGCATCAAAGGAGCCTCGTTTGCCAATCTCGTTTCGAAGTTGACCCAGCATGATGCTTCACCTCTCCAATGGGCCCACGCTCTTGAACCGGTGGGTTTGCCCTTGCTCGAACTAAGGCAAACCACAGGCCAAATCCTGGATTGCGTAAGTCGTTGATTTCTGGTGGAACATCGGCTTGGAAGTCGAAGAAGTCGGAAAAGTCGAAAATGTCCAGCCGACTGACATTCGAATTTGCTGTCAAAGTCAGGAAATCAACCATTCGCGAATTGCAAGCTAGTCGGAGAGAGCTGCTTGTTCAGTTCGCTCACAAAACCTACGGAGCCGGCTAGGGAGAGAGCTAAAGAACGAAGTTAGACGATGATTTACTCGGCCGAAAAACGTGCTCTTCGTAGAAGTGGCGGATGTCTCCACTCACTCGTGCGATGCCAGACGAGCGCTGGCGCGTGGAAGCTCGACATTTTTGACTCCCGCTCGACTGCTTTCGACTGCCACTGAAAAGTCAGCCACTTACGCCTGAGCAAGTTTGGCATACGTATTGCCCTTGTCACCGGCGAAAGCAAAAAAAGCGGACTTGAACATGTCCGCTGCAGAGGTGAGTTATGGCAACCACCTTCGAGTTCATCCGTAAATGGAAAGCGTCGTACCAAGTGCTGCGTCGTCATAACGGATTCGGATTTTTTGCCTCTGTGCGCTATGGACTCTGGCTGGCACGAAGCTGAACGGAGACGCCGTCATGAGCACTGCACGAAACACGAATTCAGGACCGGGTACGGACCTTGCCCGCCGAGGCCGAGGTTCCTTGCTCGAAATCGACACTTGGACCCCGAGCGAGACCAAAGCGATTTCACCGCTCGTGGAACGGCTGATGCTACTGATCGAAGGATCGCAATGTATTACCGGCGAAGAACCTGCCGTCGAACTGGCGCTCCGGGAAGCGCTGAACAACGCGGTGGTTCATGGCAACCGGCTGGACGCTGACAAGTTAGTTCACGTCCGCTGTCGCTGCACGGTTGGCAAAGGAATCTTCATTACCGTCTCAGACCAAGGCCAAGGGTTTGATCCGGCCGCCGTTCCTGATCCTGTGTCAATTGAGAATCTCAGGGCCGAGCATGGCCGTGGCATCTATCTGATGAAGTTACTAATGGACGAGGTTTCGTTCGAACGGCGAGGTGCCGAGGTTCGTATGGTCAAAAGGCCCGCAAATCACACAAGAGCAAAGCTAAAGGAGTGACAAGTTGCACCGACTAGCAGTTTGAATATCGCCATCACCATTGGAAGCGCCTAGGGAGGGGCAGGATGCCATTCACCGTTGTGGAAGAGATCGACACATCGGAAGCGACCATTGTTTCGTCCCGGCACCTGGCAACGGAGGAGAAGCTTGTCGCTGCTGCCAAAAACGGCAACGAACAAGCATTTGAAATCCTCGTCAAGCGTTATGAAAAAAGGATCCAGGCGGTAGCGCAACGCTACACACGCGTTCACGAAGACGCCAAAGATGTTGTCCAGCAAACCTTCCAAAAGGCTTTCGTCCACTTGCAGCGCTTCGAATGCAAATCTTCCTTTTCTACCTGGCTGACTCGTATCGCCATCAACGAAGCGCTGATGTTGCTGCGACGGCGACGTGCGCTGCGGGAAGTGCCTGTCGATGAAGCGACTGACAGAGAAGGAAATTCATCGCGCGCAGCGATGTCCGATTCGAGTTCAGACCCTGAGGCAAGCTACGCGTCGCACGAACGCGTCCAAATTCTGATCGCGGCAATAGGAAGTCTCCGCCCCGGACTGCGAAGGGCAGTCGAGTTGCGCGAACTTGGCGAACTCTCTACGAGCGAGACAGCTCGACGCTTGGGCCTTTCCGTCGGCGCCGTTAAAGCACGGGTGTTCCACGCTAGAAGGAAGCTACGCCAAGCGTTAATGCGTTACGCGAAATCCTCGCGACTGCCCGGAAATGAAATCTCAGCTGATGATCCTACAAGCATTCAGACGGATCGCCTGAGCTACTCAGCCAGAGGTTGGTGCTGGGTACTTCTATGGTGACCCTTTTATTGATTCTCGCGCTCGCCATCTTGATATTTCTCTGCTTCATCGGTCCAGACGTGATCGGAAGCACTAAGCGTCGCTGAATCGAGTTTTAGCAGCTCAGAGCTTGGGTCCAGATCTAACAGGAGGAATATATATGCAACATTCGGACACCAAAGAGAAGTCGATTAAGAACGCACCCACTCCGGAAGAAATCCGTCGGCGAGCGTTTGAGATTCACATCGAACGCGGCGGAATTCACGGTTGCGACCTAGATGACTGGCTGCAAGCCGAACGCGAGCTTCAGGAAAAGTACAACAAGAGCAACGGCGCAAACCCCAAGAAAAAGTGAGGTGGATTTTGGGACAGTCATGGATTCTATGAGAGACGAAAGAAAAATCCAATTCTATCGGTGTTTGCCGGGGAAACTGGTCCTAATCGCCATATTCGCGCTGTTTTTCGAGCTGGTACTTGGCCCGTTCTTTATTCCTTCTGTTCTCTCTTGTTCAAACACAAGATCAAACGATTCCGGTCTGCCAATAAATTGGCGTTTCAGCCCCCCGCGGGAACTAACAAACCAAAACGAAACGTGAATTTCGGAAGTTCGCAGCTAGCGCGACCGAGGGCCCGCCGTCACCCGCAACCTCTGAGTTCCGGAGGGACCCACGTCTGCCGCATGGATGACGTAGTGCGTGTCAATGAAGTAGTATTTGTTGTCAAGAATGTGAGGAACGGATGGCGTGGAGCTTCAGAAAAAGCCTTAATTTCGGTCCATTGAGAGTCAACCTATCGAAGAAAGGGTTTGGATTCTCCGTCGGTGGCAGGGGGTTTCGCGCAGGTCGGGACGCACAAGGGCGCGGCTACACGCAGATGTCTGTCCCTGGAACGGGCATATACAATCGTCAGTACCTCTCATCCGGCGCAGGAGCGAAGGCATCCCAACCCACTCAGCATGCTGCCCCATTAACTCGTGTTCCATCAAAATTCGGCACATTACAAATCCGGGGAAAAATCTCTCCGTCGACGAGATACCTGGCGCTATTGATGGGTGTTGGTGGGCTTGTCTGGCTCTTGATGCGATTGCTGGCTCATTAACTCGCTCGGTAATTAGCCCCAGCCTGCGCCAAACCTTTGAGGGTGCTCAGCGATTGCTCAAAGTATATTTTTCGTCGTGCGGTAATACTTCCGTGTATCGAAATAGCTTCATTGACATTTTTTTTGATTTCGGCCTCGAGCGTGATTCGGCGTGATCGAATCTCGCGATCAATTTTGTCGATTTCCAATTTATTAAGTGCTTTCTGTGGATCAAATCGAAAGCGTGGTTCGATTCCATTGCGCCAGCTCAGAAGCCGACCGGCAAACTTCGGCCCAATCCCCGGTACTTGACTTAGGCTCAGCGGGGATATGTCCGCGGCGGTATCGACCCCGTATGAAGACAACATCTGCTTCCGGCCCACACCTATCCCGGCGATCTTCGCATCGCTAAGATTGAATTGATCTAGAAACTGAACCAGTTGCAACTGATATTTGTTTCTTTCAAGTTCCTGCAATTTGCGTTGTCGCTGCATGGGTAGATTAGTGTATTCAGCGCGAGCTTTCTGAACTTCAACAAGCTTGTTAGAGAAGGGCTGATCGGTACACTCCGCCGGGTACCGCGCTTGTATTTGAGAGTACTTAGCCTGGTACTCCCCAACAATCAAAGCCAATTTCTTGCGCTCGTTCTGCAGTTTTCTAGGAAGTAGGTAGGCAAATAGCACCGAGGCAACGAGGGCAGTCGCGGACACCAAACCATCCATTTTGAAGGTCGAAAGGTACATTACGACGGCAGCGATTGTAATGATACCTGCGGCCATGCGAATGCGACGATCCTTTCCACGAGCGCGGTATAGCGGGCTCGGCGTCACTGCAGCACCCACGATCGCGAACTCGGGAAGCGAAGGCAAATTCGACAACGAAGGAAGCATTGCAATCCGCCTCCACAAGTCATCGACGTTCGAGTCATATCCCACGATGGGACCAAGTTCTACAAAGAGGACGATTCCCTTGGCTTCAATTCCGCACCAGGGACAATCCGAGAGCTTTGAATAGTAGAGATGTGTTTGATGGACCTTGCAGCGAGACAATTCCGTTTTGGCGGTTACCAAGCGTTCCAGCCAGTCCAAAGCAGAGGGCCGTGATGCGCCGTTTGCTGCATCTATACTGAATGCCCGTTCGAAGGCTTGTGCTAAAGGTGAGGGTATCTGACCCAAAGTTAACGTATTTGGAGGTGGACTCATCTGGACCTGTTGTGCGCGCTGTCCGAATGGAAATCTGCACTCAGAGATCGCGCGCTCGATTGGCATTTCACCTCGACCTGAATAGCGGCCAGCAAACGGATGCCGACCCATGAACAGGAGATGAAACAAGAGAACAGCAAGTCCAAAGGAATCATGGTTCTGGTTACGCTGGATCGATCTGAATGGGCGGTTTTGAAGCTCGGGCGGAGTGTATGTTGGCACGCCCACTTCACAAACATAGACTCGCCCGTTCGACGTTACTTGAAAACTGTCGCAATCGATGAAGTTAGTGACACCGTCGCCGGCTACCAAGATGTTTCCGTGATTCACATCACCTACGACGTGCCCCGCTCTATGGATCGCTGCGAATCCGCGCGCTACGTTAGCGGCGACGTGTAGCAAGAAAAGCCAGTTAGCTTTTGGGAATTCGCGAATGCGCGTTTTAGGTGTGTAGAGCTCATGGATTACCCTCGTTCCGCGAGGTATTTTCCTCATCAGAAGCCCGACAATGCGGTTGTCCTTGTGAAGCGTCGAGATTGGCCACGCGGCAAACTTGAGTACTTCAGGAGTGCCGGAACTGACCATTGCGATCAGCTTCTCTGCTCTAGCTCCCTCAAGTGGGCGGTGGTAGAGCTTCGCAACCAGCGTGGAGTCCGTCGCGACCTCACGTACGACCCCTTCGCCGCCTTGTCCCAGTAGCGCGCCTAACTGGATTGGCCTCCCCTGGGCGTCCTGAACTGTAGCCAAAGCTTGCCTCTCTCACTCGCTGACCGCCAACACCAAAGTCTTGTCGTCGTCGGTTCGATCGTTAACTCGCGGCGAATCAAGATAGGCAGACAATTTTTCGAACATGCGGCACCTCCGTGGCGGATATTTACATGATCCGCAGAAAACGGCTTCGCAGGCCTGTTAAAACCCGCGATGGATTGTCTGGCAGTGCACGGGCCTACACAGGCCCACACGTTCAGAATTCTGAGGTGGCTAGGAGTAAATAGGGAGTAAGTGCTCCAGCTGCTCTCGCATGGGCGCACGTCAAATGAAGAAAAACGGCGTCAGTATTGACGAAATGAATGGTAGGCTCGTGGGGACTCGAACCCCAGACCTCCACCGTGTCAAGGTGGCGCTCTAACCAACTGAGCTACGAGCCTAGCGTTGTGAAATCAATCAGTTAGGCTGCTTCGATTCTATCTTACTTTCCACTTGGTGCACAATTTGGTTCACAGAGCGCTGAATTTCAGGGGTTGCGACCGCCACAAGAGCTTGTCTTTGTACCTCTGGCCGGATGTGTCCATAACGCTTCGTCATGCGTACAGCGGTGCTCGCAGACCAACCGAGAATCTGGGCCACGACAGCGATAGGCGTTCCTTGTTCGAGGAGCTTCGTGGCAGCCGTGTGTCTCAGATCATGGAAGCGCAGCCCGGCGAGTGAGCTTTTGAGGCCGCGAACGTCGGCCTTGCACTTGGCGTTCTGGCAAATTTGTCCCGGATTCTGTAACTCGCCGCAGTAGGGGCACTGTACGGCCCGCGTAAGGTGACGCCAAGCGGTGCGCCAGTTGGCGATAGACCTATCGGGGTCAACGTGTCTGTTCTGGCACGCGGGCTCCGGGCGTGTTATGGCGCGTCCAAGTCCGCGTGAAGGCCTATTTTGCCACCGCTATTGCCGCCACACTTTCGCCCATCAACGCGAAGGGGGGATAGGGGATAGGAGAGAGAGTCTTCTCCGAGAGCCGGATGCGGCAAATCCACACGTCCGGTTCGATGAGCGGGGTGTAAAAACGGAAGCATGGTAGGGCTAGTGAGGCACCGATAGACGAAAGGGTCGGCAACCGATAGGCTCCACCTAAACCACCGCGTCACACCTCGACTCCACACTTAGCAAGCCAGAGTGTCCCAACGAGCCTTCTGACTCAGAATAACTTCCGGTTTGCCCGTGATCCTCCCGCAATCAGAGGCAGGCTCCAAGCGGCGCAACAGAAGCCGCAGCGGGCAGTTAAGGTGTGCCGCAGATGCGGAGATTGAAATTGGTCGTAACCGCAAGTACGACGCGCGTGGTTCGACATTGAAACTAGATAAGAGTTTTTGGTTGGCACAAACCTGTTGCGCGGCAAAAATCGCGCTTTGGAATTACTAGTTGCAGTGAGTTTCTTGTATTCGGCTTTGGCTTGACGGAGTATCGGGGTATCCGGATTCGCGTCTTTCCAAGTGGTGAAGAAATCGTCGTAGGCTTTGCGGCTGTTCTCACGGTCCCCGTTCAGGGCATAGGCCCGTGCAAGACCGAGTTGGGCCAGCGGAGCGTACACTTGCCACCAGCCCCATCCACGGTGATGGATAATCTTCTCGAACTCCGCGGCAGCTTTTGCGTGCTCTCCTGCTGCCAGAAAAGCTTGCGCACGTCGATATGGAACGTCCATTGTCTGCTCGTATGGCTCCGCTTGGGCGAGCAAATCCGCAGCTCTAACGGCGTTCCCGCGTTGGCGCTCGATGATCGAACGAATCACCGGCAGATGAACTTTCTGTTCAATCGTATCCTCAGGACCCATCCGATCCAGTTTCGCGGCCAACCCCTCCGCCTGCGTCAAGTCGCCGGCGTCCCCGAATGCATCGCCACAACGCCAGAGCTCGCTAGTGCTGTCCTTGTCTAGCTCTCCAGCTTGGCGGCACACCATGCGCGCCACGCCATAGTTTCCTAGGAAGGATTCAAGCTGGCCACGCAGAGCAAGCTCATTGGCGACGTTTTCCATTTCGTTCGCGTGGCTCTGCTGACTGACCAGCGCCTCACTCAGCGAGCGGAACTTACCGAGGTCTCCGCGAAAGAATGCGAACTGCATTTGTAACTCAAGCCAATGAATATCATCGGCTGCGAATCCGTTGGCAAGGCGCTCCATCGTCGCAGCATCGTTCTCGAAAAAGGCGATTCGGTACAGCACATCTCTTTGATACGGGTTCAGGGAGCCAATCTGCTGCCACCGCTCCAGTAATCTTTTGGCATCGTCCAGGCGGTCCAAAGACATGAGCGCCTGGCTGGCATTGGAGTAGTACTGAGCAGAGGGCACAGGAGAATGGTCGATTGCCCAATTGAATTTCCGCAATGCCTCTTCCGCTCTGCCAAGCATTGCGTAATTGATCCCCAACCGGTTGGCAGCAAACACGCTGCGTGGATACACTTGCTGGTACAAAACAAGTACGGCGGTTTCCTTCTCCAGGTTGCCCGTTATATAGGCATGATAAAGCGCGGTAGTCTGGAAATTCTCTTCTTGTGTGAGTCGCCCATCCTTTAGCTTGTAGGCCTTGGCAAAATTCCTTCTGGCAGCTTGATCGTCGCTGATGCTGAAATAAGCACTGCCGAGCACGCCGTAAGCGGAACAGAATTGTGGGTCCAGCTCTACGGCTCTTTCAAAAAACGGAATGGCTTCACGTTGCTTGCCGGATCGAAACAAGCTTTGTCCCGTTCTGTACGCTTGTAGCGCCTCGAGTGAGCTTGTGGTTGCAAGATCGAGAGGAGCGTCGTACTTTTCGAGAGAACTCAGGCTTTCGCCCAATTGACGTCGCAGCTGCGAACCTGCCTTGCCCAGAGCCGCAATAACGTGTTCCTTGTTCTTCGCTTGTTCTTGCCATCGGGCGATTGACTTTTGGCTCCGTGCGTCAATCGCTTCCAGGGTAATTAGGTAGGTGCTCCCGAAGGCAGCAATCTCCGGCACGATGACCGCCTTCAGTCCTTGTCGCTTACAGATCTCGATACCTAGTTCCTGCGTCACCCGCTCGCTCGGTTCGTGACGCATCGTGCGCATCGTCCGGCGGACGTCTGCGTCTTGGAGCACGCTCAAGAACGGTGACTCTGTTAGCTTGACTTCAAGAGCTTTGTCCAAAGAGTTGTCGAAGATGGGATCACCTGTCTTGTTGACGAAGCTTGCCAGGAGGATGACGTCGGTTCCGGTTAGCGCGGGTCGAACGAAAAAGACGCGCCACGCAACCAGGGCGGCAACAGCGAGCGAGGCCGCGACACAGGCTGCAACAACAATGCGCCGCTTGTTGTCAGGCTCAGGCCTTGGCATTAAAGGCAGAGCCGGCACACGATGCTCTTCGACGATTGCCAACGTAGGCGGGGTGCCGTTTTCCACGCGAGCGATGAAGCGGTAGCCGCGGCGGGGCAAGGTCTCGATGTAGCGGGGTTCTTCGGCTGAATCGCCCAACACATCGCGCAGCTTCTTAATGGCGCTGTTCAGACCGGCGTCGAAATCAACAAAAGTGTCCGCTGGCCAAAGTTTCTGATGGAGCTCCTCCCTCGTGACCACGTCACCTGGATGCTCCAGCAAAAACGCAAGCACCTGGAAGGGTTGGTCCTGCAGCTTCAGGCGGATCCCGTGCTTGTAAATCTCGCCCGCACGCAAGTCCACCTCAAAGGCGCCGAAGCGCGTCCTCCGGATTCGGGCTGCGGCTTCCATAACAGGACTTCCGAGTGTTTCGCCAGTCTACCACCAAATTGTTTTAGTGGCCGAAAAAGGCGCCGGACCACATGAATGTCTCCCTGTAATTCCTTTAAATTTAAGGAGCTGCACGGTCAGACGCAGAACATTTACAGACCATCCCCCCGCCATTGCCTCAAATACTGCTTCGTGACAGTCTCAAGGCGCTCGCTGGGGCCGAAGAATCAGCTAGGCAGGAGACACCAAAAGGAATAAGAGCTTGCCATGAGGAAAGCCAGCATGAAGAAGCTAGTTCTGTTGGCCCTGTTTGCTTCGGGATGCGGTGGGGGTTACACAACAACTTTTCCACCTTCTACAACCCCACCACCAACCCCAGGTATTCAGAATGCCGGTCTCACTGGACGATACGATATATTTCTTACCTCCACGAACAGTAACGACCCGACATCCATCTTCACAAACTTTACCCCAACTGGCACGACATTTACGGGTGCGGCTAATTCAGTCGTCTGCCCCAAGGCTTTGTTGCAGTGCGTTGGCGATGACTCTCCAGTTGTTTCTATCATCCCGAGTGGGAGCGTGAGCGGCGCGGACGTCAACATCACGATGACTTTCCCGGGCGTGGCGGGGGACGATACCGTAACGATGGTCGGTGCCATGACGGGGCCAGGAAAAGACATCACTGGAACCTACACCGATAGTCTTGGCGACGCCGGGACCTTCACGGCATTCCCGTCTGGCGTGTTTTTCGGTGGTAGCGACACCCACAATGGGACGTTCAACTCGACTCCCAACCCCTTGGCGATAGCTCCAACTATTTTGATTAAACTTTCAGAGCTAGGTGATCTCGGTTTCCATGTGACTGGAACGGCGACCATCTTGAATTCACCGTGCGTCAATTCTCTCGCCCTGACCGGAGAAGAGGTTGGCGATGCTATCAAGCTGACCGATGAAGTCGCCAAAGCTCACTTCTTGATCGTGCCAGGCTCGACAAATTTCATCTTCAGCTATAACTTCGACTTGAACGCGCCCAGATGCGCCGGAGACTTTGGCCTCGGCATGACCACAGACCCGGACCCGTGGGGTTACCTTCAGCCAAGCCACTGAGCTAGTCATATCTTCCCGTCATCGCGGCTAATCCCGCGCGGCAAAAGGGCTGGCAGCGTCGATTCAACTCCCGATTAGCCCTAACTGCGTCTTCGACGCGTCGCTAGTGCCAGAAACTTGTCCACGGCGTTTTATGATTTGAAAGGACTCATCAACAAGTTCCTGGACGGTCGGCTTACCGGAGAAGTGGTTTTGGGCCCATTTTGACTTGTCCTGTTTGTGCGTTAATCCGGAGTTGAGCAGTGCCGCGTCGAGTACACCGAGCGGTTTTCGCGCAAGATAAGTCCAGCGACCGCTTTAACATTGATTGTAAAAACTTGTCTTGATCGAGGAGCGTCTGTGGCATCGGCCTTTTCACAAGCTGTGGCGGCCCTGGGTATCGGAGCGTGTTTCTATGAACGTCGCGTCCCGAAGCGAGTCTGGTTGATTGGCGCGGCGTGTTCTGTCATCCCCGACTTGGATGTGGTCGGGTTCCGATTCGGTATCCGATATGGTGATTTCTTGGGACACCGTGGATTTACACATTCGCTGGTCTTTGCCGCCCTTCTGGCAAGCGCCATCGTAGCCACTGGATTTCGGCGCGGAGTGCCTGGAATGAGCCAATTTTCTATATGGTTATACTGCTTCCTCGCGACTTCAAGTCACGGTTTGCTGGATGCCATGACCGATGGGGGCCTTGGAGTAGCATTCTTCGCACCTTTTAACAATCACCGCTATTTTCTTCCTTGGAGGTCAATTCGGGTCTCACCGATAGCTGTCGGTCGCTTTTTTACGGACCGAGGATTTGTTGTGCTCAAGAGTGAACTTATTTGGGTCTGGCTTCCCGCGGGGGTTCTGACCATTGTGGCGTTGGCGCTGCGTCGTCGCGGGTCTGCTGCGAAAAATCTAAAGCCATCGTAAGAGGAACAGCAAGAAATCTGTTCTGACGACAGCCCGGATTGCTCCTCAACTCCCGTGTAGTCGCCCAATCGGAGAAGTCAATTCAAATGGACGGTAAGCGCGTTCTCTCGGGCACCACCCTCATACTGTAGCTACATGACCCTTGCAGACTGGGACTAGGTCATCTATGCCCAAACGAAAACTCGATCCTCTGCCATTCACCGCCTTTCAAATCTTGCTCGCTCTTGCCGGCGAAGACCTGCACGGTTACGGCATCATGCGGCAAGTCGCAGAGCAGACCAACGGCCGCATCCGCTTAGGTCCTGGCACGCTCTACAGCTCCATTCAAACCCTGCTCGAAGAGAAGTTAATAGAGGAAGTGAGTCCGCGTGAGGACGCAGAGACCGAACGGAGACGTTATTACCGGTTGACTGCCGCTGGCCGCAACTTGGCTATCACGGAAGCGAACAGGCTCGCCGATGTTTTGCGCTTGGCACGCAGAAGAAAAATACTGCGGGGTGCACATGTCTGAAAAACTATTCCGCTTGCTGCTCCACCTCTATCGATCGCACTTTCGTGATGCGTCTGGGGACGAGGCGCTCCAGCTTTTCCGCGACCGAGTCCGCGATGAGAAGGCTCCGTCCGCCGTGTTGAGGCTATGGTTTGATCTCGTATGCGACGTCATTGTGGCTGTCCCGTTCGAGTATTTCCGGCCCAAACCTGCACTTGATGTCGAGATGCTCCAAAGATCTTCGGATGGAGCGCCATCGCTCTTCGTGCTCGGAAACGCACCGCCAAGCACTAAAGCACTTCTATCTGGGAGCGTAGTATCGGTTCTTGCGCTGACCGTGTTGTCGTTCTCTCCAGTGCAGACTAGAAGCGCGAGACACGAACCTAGTCCACAGTTGAAGGTGCCGCCATCACACTCGGCATGGAAGCGACGCGACAATTCTCAACAGTTAGGCGACAAAAAGACAACTGAAATCACCGCTACAAAAACCAGAACAGTCGCCGCTGCGGAACGCCAGCGTGTCATTGAAGCTGTAGCCGCTAACTTGAAAAAGCACTACTCCGATTTCACAAAACAGATAGGGGATATTGCCCCCGGTTCTAACTTGAAAGCGGCCTACCGTGCCGAGCCGTTGCCGCTCCAGCCCAGCGCAGAAACACCCGGGCAGACCGCGGCATTTACCAGAATTGAAGTCAAACCTGCTCGTTCAACGGATCCGCAAAGCAGTCGAGTGAGAGTTCTTCCAAACGGATATCTGACAGCAACTTCGGTCAACGTAATAATGCTGATCAGCGAAGGCTACGGTGTTCCAGCCAATCCATCGGGTCGGCTCTCCACTCTCCCTTCTTGGGTTTACAGCGAAAGATACGACATCGAAGCGCAGGCTTCGCCGACCGCAAAGCGCATGGGCCCGTCGGACATGTTTCGCCAAGTGCTCGCGGATCGCTTCCAGCTCGTAATGCGAACCGAGAACAAGAGCATGTCGGCATATGCTCTCGTCGTTGCTCAAGGTGGTTCAAAGCTGAAGCAAGCGCCCTCTTCCGATTGCATCTTCGACACCGCCCCGGAGGGCTGCCATACCTTCGTCATCGGCTTCGGTCACCCGCTGAATGCGAGAGCAGTCGATATGGATGACCTTGCTCACTACATTGAGAACTGGACGGATCTACCAGTTGTAAACAGAACTTCGCTCGCCGGTGTCTTCACCGTGAGCACTGAGGGTTGGCGGCCGATGCGGCTGCCCCCTCCTCCCCCAAATGGAGCAGGAAACGTGGACTTCACACACCTGCAGACTATCGACACGGTTCTCGGCAATCTCGGGTTGAAACTTCAAAAGAAAGCCGCGACCCTCCCGGTATACACCGTCCTGGAGATTCAACGCCCGTAGACATAGGAACAACAAGTCGGCTTCTTCGAGCAGAGGACAGTTGCTGGCTTTACAGCTCCCGAGCGAGTCGCGGGTACAAGAACGAGCGTTATGTGATCAAGACCTTGAACCAAAAAAGGACTGAAAAAGTTTCGCGATGAAACTCTTACCAGATCCGATGGCCCCACAAGACCAGGAGTTACGCGAGCGCGGGCTCTCACTGCGTAATCTTGCCCCATTGGACCAAATGGTTTTCACTCGCAGTAACGATTTGCCCATCGCTATTGAATCAGACTGCAAGACGAGCACAGTACGCGAGTAGAATAAGACCATGAAAAGGGGTCTGATAATTGGCTTTTTTCTCTTGATGGGTCTCTCGCGGCCAACCTCGTCGCAGCAAACCTACAAACCGCCTGAAGTTGCTTCGGCAGGTGATGCGTACATTCCCTATCAAGTTGTTGTTGATGGGCTGTTCGTTCTGGATGTCTCCCTTGACGAAGATGGCAAGATAAAAGAAGTCGATGCTTTGAGGGCCCCTGGGGCGATGCTCGGCGCTACCAAGACATCGGTGCGCAGTTGGACATTCCAGGCAGCGTCTAAAGAGGGTAAGTCAGCACCTTCCCGCATGACAGTGAGCTTTGTCTACCGCCCGGCGAATAACGATAGGGTGGGCGCAGTGCCACCCAAGGACTTTTCTCCGGTGTTGCATGCAGACCAATCGGAGTCCACTGCGCATGGCAACTATGTGCCGGTCGGCGTTCTATCGTTTACTTATCCCGCGTATCCGGCCAATAGCGTGGCCTGGGGGTCTGTTGTTGTGCAGTTCACAGTGGATGGGTCGGGTGCCATAAAGGACGTTGATTTTCTTCACCCCATGGAAGGCTTTAATAGCTTGGTTTCGGACGCCTTGAAAAAGTGGAGATTTCAAGCAGCCACATTCAATGGAAAACCGATTACGTCCAAAACCACTATCGCTTTTGTCTTTCAGACTCCTTCTTCAAACTGAACAGCTCTGGGATGCGCCCGAAAACCCTAGCGCATTCATACCGTCCTCCTCTAGAAGTGGGTTCCGACGGCGCTAGCTCCTGGTAAACGCGGAAACCGGAAAAGTTCCCTTTGGAGGTTGACACTTTACCGGTTACGCGACGCAATTTAAAGGGCGCCCCTTGTGGAGTAGGGTTTGAGTGCTAGCTCAACCGCTCCAGAGGAGGAACGCCCTTATGACCAGCACCAAATATATCGGGATGGATGTTCACAAGGAAAGTATTTCGATTGCCGTGAGGAATTCTGCCGGCAAGGTAGTGATGGAATGTGTCATCGAAACAAAAGCCAGCATGATTCTGCAGTTTATCGACGGGCTGCGCGGAGATTTGCAGGTCACCTTTGAAGAAGGAACGTCAGCGGCCTGGTTGTACGACCTATTGAAACCGCACGTCACGAAATTGGTGGTGTGCGATCCGCGAAAAAACAAGTCCATGAGGGAAGGCAACCAGAACGACAAGATCGACGCTCGCCGATTAGCCGAGTTGCTGCGCCTCGATCATCTCACCCCGGTGTATCACGGCGAGCATGGCTTACGAACGCTGAAGGAGTTGGTGCGCAGTTATCTGACCATCACCAAAGATCTCGCACGGGTCATGTCGCGGGTGAAGGCTATCTATCGCAGTTGGGCCATTCCTTGTACCGGCAAGCAGGTCTATGCAGCGCGCCATCGTGCCGAGTGGCTCGGAAAGATCAACGAACCAGGAGTGCGGCGGCGGGCGGAATTTTATTACCAACAACTCGATGCACTGCGAATGTTGCGCCAGGAAGCGCGGCGAGATCTGCTTGCGGAGAGCAAAAAACAGAAAGCCTGGAAACGGCTCTGTGAGATTCCCTCGATTGGCCCGATCCGGGCGGCGGTATTGCTGGGCATCCTGCAGACGCCACATCGTTTTCGCACCAAGCGGCCGTTGTGGAATTACGGTGGTTTAGCCATCGAGATGCACAGCAGCGCCGATCACCGGCG
>Ga0075425_100003665_pt1 | contig 15632 bp, 15 predicted proteins | sample SoiMethybrSBSTD4_FD_75300 | JGI IMG/M metagenome (GOLD analysis project Ga0075425, IMG submission 75300) | Bulk soil microbial communities from a Populus tree surrounding site in Tennessee, USA - Soil MetaG P. TD hybrid SBSTD4 | ecosystem: Environmental > Terrestrial > Soil > Tree plantation... | reverse complement strand
CGTCCGCTCGTGGACCGCCTTGAACAGGTCGGCGGCGCGGGTGAGGTCGTCCAGCGCGAGCTCGAAGAAGAGCGCCTCACCCGTCGACCCCTGACGCCGCTTGTCTCGGATGGCGGCGTCGTACGAGGTGCTGTTCTTGATCGCCTGATCGAAGATCGTCGGGTTCGAGGTCAGGCCCGTCACGGCCAGCTCGTCGATGTAGCGACGCAGCGTACCGGTCGTGAGGAGGTCACGGGTGATGTTGTCGAGCCAGATGCTCTGACCGGCGTCGTGGAGCTTCTGTGTCGCTTTCACGGCGTTCACCTCATGCGACGGCCATGCTGGCCGTGGCGAGCGGGTTGTGCCAGCCGCCGGGGCCGATGATCCGGTCGGCCTCGGCGGGACCCCAGGTGTTCGGCGCGTACGGGTATACCGGCGTGACGTTGCCGAGGATGGGGTCGACGATGCGCCACTGGGCCTCGACCGCGTCTTGCCGGGAGAAGAGCGTCGCGTCGCCCTCGATCGCGTCGCCGAGCAGCCGCTCGTACGGGGCCATCATCTCGCCCGCCTGCTCGACGGCGAGCAACTCGATCGGCGTGCCGACCATGGCCTCGCCGGGCCGCTTGGCCCGTGTCCCCAGCGCGATCACGATCTCGGGGCTCAAGCGGAACCGGATGTGATTGCCCGAGCCGGCGTCGGTGTCGTCGAGCACGGGCTGCGGCGGCCGCTTGAAGCGGACCATCACCTCGGTGGTCGTCACCGGCAGGCACTTGCCCGTGCGGATGTAGAACGGCACGCCGTCCCAGCGTGGCGTGTCGATCGTCAGGCGCGCGGCGGCGAACGTCTCCACCGGCGAGTCGGCCGCCACGCCGGGCTCGCGGCGATAGCCGACGAACTGTCCTCGGACGACGTCGTTCGGCCCGAGCGTGCGGACCTTGGCCAGGATGTCGGCGCGCTCGTCCCGCGTGGGCTCGTGACCGTGGCCGGCGGGCGGATCGATGGTGAGGCAGGCGACGATCTTCAGGAGATGGTTCTGCAGCACGTCGCGGATCGCGCCCGTCTCCTCGTAGAACTGGCCGCGCCCCTGGACGCCGAAGCTCTCCGCCATGGTGATCTGCACCGACTCCACGTGACGGTTGTCGAGCGTGGCCTCGATCAGCGGGTTCGCGAAGCGGAAGTAGATCAGGTTCTGCACGGGCTCCTTGCCGAGGTAATGGTCGATGCGGAAGATCGCCTCGTCGGCGAAGAACTGGTGCAGCGTCGCGTTGAGCTGCCGGGCCGAGGCGAGATCGTGGCCGAACGGCTTCTCCACGACCACCCGCGCGTTCTCGGCGCAGCCCGATCGGGCCAGCCCTTCGGCGACGGTGGCGAAGAGGCTCGGCGGGATCGCGAGGTAGTGCACCGGCCGCTGGACCTTTCCGAGCGCCTGGCGCACCGCCGTGAAGGTCGCGGGGTCGCGGTAATCGCCATCGATGTAGCTGAGCGTCGCGCACAGACGCCTGAACGCCGCCTCGTCGAGGCCGCCGTGCTCGGTCAAGCTGTCGCGCACCCGCGCGCGGAGCTTGTCGACGTCCCAGCCGGCCTTGGCGACGGCGACGATCGGCAGGTCGAGCCGGCCGTGACGGATCATCGCCTGGAGCGCGGGGAAGATCTGCTTGTAGGCCAGGTCACCGGTGGCCCCGAAGAAGACCAGAGCCTCCGAGCGGGCCGTGGTCATTCCTTTTCCAGGTGTCCGCCGAACCCGAAGCGCATCGCGCTCAGCACCTTGTTCGCGAACTCGGCCTCGCCGCGCGAGGCGAAGCGCTCGTCGAGCGCGGCGCTGAGGACGGGCGCGGGCACCGACTCGTCGATCGCCGCGATGACCGTCCACCGACCCTCGCCGGAGTCGGACACGCGTCCGGCGAACTCGCGGAGGTCGGGCGCCTTGGCGAAGGCCGCGGCGGTCAGGTCGAGCAGCCAGGAGGCGATGACGCTCCCCCGCCGCCACAGCTCGGTGACGTCGGCGAGGTTCAGGTCGTACTGGTACAGCGTGGGGTCGCGCAGCGGGGTCGTCTCGGCGTCGACCTCCCGCTGCTGCTTGCCCACGTTGGCGTGATGCAGGATGTTCAGGCCCTCGGCGTAGGCGGCCATGAGGCCGTACTCGATCCCGTTGTGCACCATCTTCACGAAGTGACCGGCGCCCGACGGCCCGCAGTGCAGGTATCCGAGCTCGGCCGTGCCGCCGAGCTTCTCGCGGCCCGACGTGCGCGGGATCTCGCCGCGGCCGGGCGCGAGCGCCGCGAACACGGGATCGAGGCGCTTCACGGCCGCCTCGTCGCCGCCGATCATCAGGCAGTACCCGCGCTCGAGGCCCCACACGCCGCCGCTGGTGCCAACGTCGACGTAGTGCAGCCCCTTGCCCGCGAGCTCCTTCGCGCGTCGGATGTCGTCGTGGTAGTACGAGTTGCCGCCGTCGATGACGGTGTCGTCGCGATCGAGCAGCGGGACGAGGTCGGCGAGCGTCTTGTCGACGACCGCGGCCGGCACCATGAGCCACACGTTCCGTGGCTTGCTGAGCTTGCCGACGAAGTCGGCGAGCGACGTCGCCCCCGTCGCGCCCTCTCGGGCGAGCCCTTGCACCGTCTGAGCGGACACGTCGTGGACGACACAGCGGTGGCCGGCCTTCATGAGACGTCGCACCATGTTGGCGCCCATGCGACCAAGACCGATCATTCCCAGTTCCATGGCTATCCTCGCTTGCCGGCGACCTGCGCCCGGGCGGCGGCGACCAGATGCTCGGGCGTGAACCCGAACTTGGTCTCGAGCGCCTTGAGCGGCGCGGAGGCGCCGAAGGTCCGCATGCCGATGATGACGCCGGTGGCGCCCGTATAGTGCGCCCAGCCGAACGTCGACGCCTGCTCCACCGCGACGCGCGCGGTCACCGCCGGCGGGATCACGCTCTCACGGTACTCCTGGCTCTGCCGCTCGAAGAGCTCCCACGACGGCATGCTGATGACGCGCGCCTTCACCCCGGCGGCGGCGAGCTGCCCCTGGGCGCCGAGGCAGAGCGCGACCTCGCTGCCGGTCGCCATGAGGAGCACGTCGGGCCGGCCGCCGGGCGCGTCGGCGAGCACGTAGGCGCCGCGGGTCACGCCGCTCGCCGCCGCGTATTTCGTCCGGTCGATGGTGGGCAGCGCCTGCCGTGTGAGCACGAGGACCGCCGGCTCGTGGCGGAGCTGCATGATGAGCCTCCACGCCTCGACCACCTCGTTGGCGTCGGCTGGCCGCAGCACGATGAGGCCGGGGATCGCGCGGAGCGAGGCCAGCTGCTCCACCGGCTGGTGGGTGGGGCCGTCCTCGCCGACGCCGATCGAGTCGTGCGTGAAGATGTAGATGACGGGCAGCTCCATCAGCGCGCTGAGCCGGATGGCGCCGCGCGCGTAGTCGCTGAAGATGAAGAAGGTGGACGCGTAGGGGCGGACCTTGGACAGCGACAGCCCGTTGGCCGCCGCGCACATGCCGAACTCGCGGATGCCGAAGTGGAAGTTGCGGCCGCCGTAGCTGCCGGGCTCGAAGTCGCCGGCGCCGTCGAAGGTCAGGCGCGTCTTCGTCGAGGGCCAGAGATCGGCCGCGCCGCCGATGAGCCACGGCACGTTCTTGGCGATCTCGTTGAGGACCTTGCCGGACGAGTCGCGCGTGGCCAGCCCCTTGGGGTCGGCGGGAAACGTCGACAGCCCCCGGTCCCAGCCTTCGGGCAGCTCGCGGCGCTGCATGAGGTCGATCTGGTCGGCTTCCCCGGGATACTGCGCGCGGTACTTCGCGAAGAGATCGACCCACGCGCGGCGCAGCTCCGCGCCGCGGGCACCGATCCCGGCCTTGAACCGGTCGTACACGCCGTCGGGGACGAGGAACTTCGCGTCCTCGGGCCAGCCGTAGCGGCGCTTCGTCAGCCGGATCTCCTCCTCGCCGAGGGGCTCGCCGTGGGCCGCGCTCGTGTCCTGCTTGTGCGGGGCGCCCCAGGCGATGTGGCTGTCGACGATGATCATCGTCGGCCGGTCGCTGGTCGCCTTGAACGTCTGAAAGGCCGCGGTCAGCAGGTCGAGGTCATTGGCGTCGCCCACGCGGACGACGTTCCAGCCGTAGCCCTGAAAGCGCGTGGCCACGTCGTCGCTGTACGCGAGGTCGGTGTGGCCCTCGATCGTGATGTGGTTGTTGTCGTAGATCCAGCACAGGTTGGAGAGCTTCAGGTGGCCGGCCAGGGATGCCGCCTCGTGGCTGATGCCCTCCATCAGGCAGCCGTCGCCGCAGATCGCGTAGACGTCGTAGTCGAAGAGCGTGAACCCGGGACGATTGAATCGCTCAGCGTACCAGCGGCCGGCGATCGCCATGCCGACGCTCGTGGCGATGCCCTGGCCGAGCGGCCCCGTCGTCGTCTCCACACCGCTCGTCCAGCGGTACTCGGGATGGCCCGGGCACTTGCTGCCGAGCTGGCGGAAGCGCTTGATGTCCTCGAGCTTCACCGACGGCTCGCCGAGGACCTCGTACTTCGGATTCACGCTCTTCACGCCGGCCAGGTGCAGCAGGCTGTAGAGGAGCATCGAGGCGTGGCCGTTCGAGAGCACGAAGCGGTCGCGGTTGGCCCAGATCGGCTGCTCGGGATCGAAGCGCAGGAAGCGCTGCCACAGGCAGTAGGCGACGGGCGCCAGCGCCATGGGCGTTCCCGGATGGCCTGAGTTCGCCGCCTGGACGGCGTCCATCGAGAGCGTACGGATGGTGTTGATACTGAGGAGATCGAGGTCGGGTGCGTCGCTCATTGGGGGACCTTTCGATACGGAGGCCCCATTTTGACCCAGCGCGGTAGGTTCGGCAAGCGGGAAGGATTTGGCAATCGGCGCGGCCGCATGAGATAGTCCGGCGACGTGGCGCATCGATCGATCCTCACGTCCTGGGCGGTCGCGGTCGCGGCGCCCACCGTCGTGCTCACGATCGCGCTCATCGCCGGCTGCGGCACGACCCCCGGCGGGACCCGACTCTCCGAGCGACCGGAGCGGCCGAAGCCCGCGCACCAGAACCAGTTCCTCGGCGCCTCCGGCTGCGGCGACTGTCATCCCAAGCAGTACCAGGAGTGGCGGACGTCGATGCACGCGTACGCCCAGCACAGCCCCGCCGTCATTCACTTCATCGATTTCGTCCTCAAGCAGAGCGGCGGCACGCTCGGAAGCTTCTGCATGCGCTGCCACACCCCCATCGGCATCTCGGAGGGCGAGAGCACGCTGATACCGAACACCAAGCGGTCGGCCGAGGCGCTCGACAGCGTGAGCTGTACCGTCTGCCACGCCGCCTACACGTGGGACGGGCAGGCCTCCGGCGTCTTTCACGTGCCGATCGCGGGCGATCCGGATCCGACGATGCACGGGCCCTTCTATGGTCCCGACGAGCGCGCGCCGGCGGGGGAGACGCGCCTCATCGCGCGCGTGCCGCACCAGGCGAAGCACTCGAGCCACATCACGGAGAGCCGGTTCTGCGGTCGCTGTCACGACGTGTTCTTCCCCGACGGCACCCGTCTCGAGGAGGCCTTCATCGAGTGGAAGAACAGCCCCTACGCCCGCAAGGGGATTCACTGCCAGGACTGCCACATGAGCCCGGTGCCCGGGAAATACGTCCCGCGCGAGCAGTGGCCGCTCGAGGCCATCGTCGACGACTCCGTCTTCCCCGAGGCGCCCAAGCGCCGCCGCTCCAGCCACAAGTTCACGGGCCCGGACTACTCGCTCATCCCGAAGTTCGGGCAAGCCGATCTGCAGCTCGAGGACGACGACTTCAAGGCGCTCGAGACGCAGCTGGAGGAGGACAGGAAGACGCTCCTGCGCAACGCCGCGACGATGCGGGTCGAGCATCCCAAGCGGGTGCCGCCGGGTGAGCGACTGCGCGTGCGGGTCGACGTGACGAACTCGGGCGCCGGGCACAACCTGCCCACCGGCTTCGCGTCCGAGCGACAGGTGTGGCTGGAGGTCCACGTGCGCGACGCCGCCGGCAAGACGCTCTACATCTCCGGCGACGTCGATCGGTTCGGCGATCTGCGCGACGAGAACAGCGAGGACGTGCAGAAGGGCCGGCTCGCCAAGGACCGCGACCTCTTCAACGCCCAGGCGCGGTTCGTCATCAAGGACTTCCGCGGGACGGAGGTGGAGGCGATCAGCCCGACCAACCGCCTGCTGGACAACGTCCCCTACGAGGTGCCCTCCCCGTGGCCGTCGTCGATCCTCGGCGTCGCCCAGGGCTCGCGCGTGTTCAAGAATGGAATCCCGCCGCACGGCACCAAGGGCGCCACGTACCGCGTGCGCATCCCCGCGGAGGCGACAGGGCCGCTCGCGCTGTCGGTACGCCTGCGCTACCGCAACTTCCCGCCGCATCTCCTGAAGGAGATCGGCATTCCGGAGTACCGCTCGAAGCTCCGGATCATCGACATGCAGACGTACGAGACCACCATCCCCGTGGCCCGGTAGCGATGGCCGCGAGGGGGTGGCTCAGCGGAATCGTGGCGGCGGCGATCCTCTGCGGTTCCCCCGGCGCGGAGGCGTTCACGGTCTTCGGCAAGCCGCCGCTCGTGTCCTCGGGCCAGGTGGAGAGCCTGCCGTTCACGCTGTTCGGCGAGCAGGTGACCCCCCGGCTCGACGTCGACGGGTTCCTGCGTTATCAGATCATCGGCTCGCGGATGAACGGGGCCACCGGCGGGCTCATGGCGCCGGAGCTCAATCTCGACGTGAATCTCCAGCTCACCGCGCAGCAGCGGATCCATGCGCTCTTCCGCCCGCTCGATCAGGGCAACGGGCGGCCGACCGTCTATCAGTGGCCCGACAACGCGGGGTGGACGGTCCGCGCGGAAGGCGAGCCGGCGGCCATCTGGTACGAGGGCCAGCCGTTCAACTGGCTGACGCCCCGCGATTCGTTTCCCCTCGACGTGTCGGTCGCGGGCGGACGGCTGCCACTCTTCTTCCACAACGGCCTGTGGTTCGACAACATCATCGACGGCTTCGCGCTGGCCAAGCTGAATCTCGAATTCGGCAACCTGTCGAACCTCGGTGTCGTCTACTTCCTCACGCGCGGCCAGACCCAGGGCGGAACGACGCCGGCCGAGCGCCGCGAGGAGCGGAAGAACGTCACCGGGCTGGTCAGCTACGTGGACTGGTACGCGTATCACATCGAGGCGAGCTGGGCGCTCAGCTACGACAACGGCTCGCGACGATTCGGCGAAGACCTCGATCGGCACTTCTGGGGCGTGTCGGTCACCCGCACCTTCGGCGACGCGGGCGTGTCGCTGCGGCTGCTCGGCAGCACGGGCAACGGGTCGCGGGGCGCCGGCGTGCTGTTCGTGGTGGAAACGGCCAAGGGGTTCGACGGCTGGCGGATCTATGCGAACGGCTTCGTGGGCAGCGAGAACTGGCTGCCCGTGTCGGAGCAGGGCTCGCGGACGAGCCGGCTCGGCATCCTTTTCACCGAGGATCGCCTGCTGCCGTTTCCCGGCCTGCGCGGGTTCGCCAACGACAGCGTGGGCGGCGTCGTGGGCGTGGTCCTCAATGCCAAGGGCACGATCACCGTCACGCCGGAGATCGGCGCGGTGCGCGACAATAGCCGCCAGCGCAACGACCAGATCGGAGGCGCCGTGCAGGTCTCCGCCGACCTGGCGAGCCTGCTGATGCCGGGGACGACGCTCGAGGACACGCGCCGCCGCGGTCTGCTCTACGGCCTGCAAGGGCTGCTGACGCTGGCCGCGGTCGGCAACCGCGACGACGGGACGGGTCACGGCCGGAGCGACTACGGCGCGCGGCTCGAGCTGATCTACAAGTTCTGACGTGAAAGGGAGGATCCTCATGATCACGCGTATCGTCGGAGGCCTCGTCGTCGTGCTCGCGCTCGCGCTCCCCGTCGCTCCCACCGAGGCCGCCGACGTGGCCAAGGGACGCAAGCTCAACGTCCAGAACTGCGAGAAGTGTCACGGCAAGACCGGCAAGGGCGACGGCTCGCTGCTCAAGCGGATGAAGGCCGACGTCAAGCCGGTGGACTGGACGGACAAGGCCGCGATGACCAAGTGGTCGGACGCCGACATGACCAAGATCATCAAGGATGGCGGCAAGTCCGCCGGCCGTTCGAAGGTCATGCCCTCGTACGGCGAGAAGCTGTCCGACGCGGACGTCGGCGACCTCGTCGCCTACATCCGGTCGCTGGCTAAGTAGACGCCGATCGCGATGGTCGCGCAGATCGTCGGCGCCGTCACGCGCGGGCTTCCGTCCGGCGGCGAGCCCGTCCGCTGGGGCAGCGCCCTCGAGTGGTCGATCTGGCTGAGCCTCGGCATCTCCGTGCTGATCCTCGTCGGCATCGTGGTGTCGCTGATCCTCTTCCGCGGCCGGCAGACCTACGGCAACGCGCTGTGGCTGCACCTGCTGGTGCTGGCGGTGTTCCCGCTGGCCCTGATCCCGATCGGCGGCTTCGCGGTCTTCGAGGGCTCGACCCAGGTGCGGTTCTGCGGCACCTGCCATCTCGTGATGAAGCCGTACGTCGACGACCTGCACAACCCGAAGACCGATTCGCTGGCCGGCGCGCACTTCCAGCAGCGCAGCATGCCCGGCACCGAGTGCTACGGCTGCCACTCCGACTACGGCATCCACGGGACGTTCGCGGCGAAGCTCGAGGGCCTGCGGCACGTCTACAAGTACTGGACGAGCACATACACGTTTCCCATCAAGATGTACCCGCCGGGCTTCTCCAACGAGCTCTGCCTGAAGTGCCACAACGGCGCCAAGGCGTTCATGCAGCAGGCGATCCACCTCGACGACAACAACCAGGTCTCCTCCGACCTCTTGACCGACAACATGAGCTGCACCCAGTGCCACGGCCCCGCGCACGAGCTGCCGAAGGGCAAGGCGACGGCGCGAGCGAAGGCGGTGCGCTGATGCGCGCGCCGCGGGGCTACTGGCAGGCCAAGCTGCTCGCGCTCTCGCAGATCTGCGTGGGGATCGCGGCACTGCTCGGGGTGGCGGGCATGGCCACGCGCCGGCCGATCCTCATGCTCGCCTTCATGGCCGCGCAGGGCCTGCTGGTGCTGGGGGTCGTGCTGTTCGCGGTCGTGGCGGCGACGGCCCAGCGGGCGATGATCCGCGAGCGCTACGCCGCCGGCGACGTCATCGTGCGCGAGGGAGACGCACGGGGCGACGTGTACGTGATCAGCTCGGGAACAGTCGAGCAAGTCGTTCCGGGCGCGGATGGGCGCGAGACCGTCGACAAGCGCTTGAGCATCGGGGAGCACTTCGGCGAGACCGCGTTGCTGGGGCCGGGCGTCTTCCATCACACCTTCCGCGCGGCGACGCCGGTCGTGGTCATGCGGATGACGCCGGACGCGTTCGTCACGCTTTGCGCGAGCCTGCCCGGCTTCAAGGAGCAGTTCAAGGACGTCCTGGCGCAGCGTCTGCAGCAGGCCGACCGACGACCATGACGATCGGCGCCTCGCCCCTGCGCAAGGAAGACCGGCGGCTGCTCGTCGGCGGCGCTCGCTATCTGGACGACCTCGTCCGCGACGGCGTCGTCCACCTCGGCGTCGTCCGCAGCCACGAGGCCCACGCCCGCATCGTGAAGATCGCCACCGCCGAGGCGCGCGCGATGCCCGGCGTGCTCGCCGTGTGGACCGCCGCCGATCTTCCAGAGGTCCGTCGTCCCCTCGTGGCGTCGGGGGGCGAGCGCCGGCGCCCGTACAGCATGCCCGTGCTGTCCGTCGACGTCGCCCGCTACGTCGGCGAGCCGCTCGCGGTCGTCGTCGCGGACACCGCCGCCCGCCTGGCCGACGCCCTCGGCGCCGTCGCCGTCGAGTACCAATCGCTGCCGCCCGTCGTCTCGGCTCCGGAAGGGCTCGCCGCATCGGCGCGTCTGCACGACTGGCCCGACAACGCGGCGCTCGTGGCGCGCGGACAGGTCGGCGACCCGCAGGCCGCGCTCGCCGGCGCCGACGTCGTCGTTCACGAGACGATCCGCCACGCGCGTCTCGCCGGCCTCGCCCTCGAGCCGCGCGGCGCGCTCGCCTACCGCGACCGGGAATCGGGAGCGCTCGTGGTGTCGTCGTCCACGCAGAATCCGTATCGCGTGCGCGAGGCGGTGGCCACGATCCTCGGCCTGCCCCTCGAGACGGTCCGCGTGATCGTCCCCGACGTCGGCGGCGGCTTCGGCCCCAAGGGCGGCGCCTATCCGGAGGAGGTGCTGGTCGCCGCGGCCACGCTCCGGCTCGGCCGGCCCGTGAAATGGGTCGAGACGCGGCGAGAGGACTTGCTTGCGACCGGGCAAGACCGCGAGCAGGTCCACGACATCACCGTCGGCTTCACGCGCGACGGCGTCATCGTCGGCATCGAGGGGACGTTCGTCGCCGACGTCGGCGCCTATCCGCTGCAGGGCGACGGGCTCACGCTCAACACCGTGAACCACATGCCCGGGCCCTATCGCGTGCCGGCGTACCGGAACGCGGGCACGAGCGTCGTGACCAACAAGGCGCCCAACGCCGCGTATCGCGCGGCCGGCCGCCCGGAGGCCGTCCTCGTCATGGAGCGCCTCATGGACCTCGGCGCGCGCCGGCTCGGCCTCGATCCCGCCGAGCTGCGGCGCCTCAACCTCATCCGTCCCCAGGAGATGCCGTACCGGCCGGGGCTCACGTACAAGGACGGCATGCCCATCGCCTACGATCCCGGCGACTTTCCCGCCGCGTTCGACCGCGCGCTCGATCTTCTCGGCTACGACGACTGGCGCCGGCGGCAGAAGAGACCGCCGTCCGACGCGAGGCGTCTCGGCATCGGTCTGGCCTGCTACGCGCAGGGCACCGGTCTGGGCCCGTTCGAGGGCGCGACGGTGCGGGTCGATCCGAGCGGCAAGGTCTACGTGTTCGTCGGCGTCGCCGCGCAGGGGCAGGGCCACGCGACGACACTCGCCCAGATCGCCGCCGAGGAGCTGGGCGCTCCGCTCGAGGACGTCGAGATCGTCGCCGGCGACACGACGCTCTTTCCCTTCGGCATGGGCACCGGCGGCAGCCGCGTCGCCGCCAACGCCGGGCCCGCCGTCGCGCGCACCGCGCGTGAGGTCCGCCAGCGCGCCGCGCGCGTCGCCGCCGAGCTGCTCGAGTGCGCGCCCGACGACGTGCGCGTCGAAGGCGGGCGCCTGCACGTCGCCGGCATGTCGGAGCGGTTCGTCACGCTCGGGCGCGCGGCCCAGGCGGCGGTGAAGTCGAAGGCCTTGCGCGAGACGGGCGAGCCCGGCCTCAACGCGTGCACGTACTTCTATCCGGATACGGTGACGTGGGCGTTCGGGATGCAGGCCGCGGTCGTGGACGTCGACATCGAGACGTTCGCGGTCCGGCTCTTGAAATATGTGATCGTCCACGACCCGGGGCGCGCCATCAACCCGATGATCGTCGAGGGCCAGCTCCAGGGCGGAGCGGCGCAGGGGATCGCCGCCGGCCTCATGGAAGCGGTCGTGTACGACGGGCACGGCCAGCTGGCGAGCGGCAGCCTCATGGACTACGCGATCCCGCGCGCCGACGATCTGCCGGCGCTCGAGGTGGAGCTCATCGAGCACCGCTCGACCATCAACGAGCTGGGCATCAAGGGCGTCGGCGAGAGCGGCGCCATCCCCGGGGCCGCGGCGATCGCCAACGCCGTCGAGGACGCGCTCACCGAGGTCGGCGTGACCGTTCGCGAGGTGCCGGTGACGGCCTCGACGCTGTTCGATCGGGCCGCGGCGATCTTGCAGTACAATGGCGCCCGCTGATGGACCAGCCGAAGCGACGACGAAAGCCGCGGAGCGTCAAACCGCACGGGGCCAAGCCCCACCGCGCGGGGGAAAGACGCGCCCCCTCCCCGGCGGGCGCGCGCGGTCGCGTGCTGACGCTCACGCTCACGCCGGAGCGGATGCTGGAGCGCGCGACCCGCAGGTTCCTCAAGCAGCCCACCGACGCGTGCGTGAAATGCGGGAGCACCTTCATCGTGCGCGAGCCCGCCTTCATCCACTGCCACTACTGCGGCGCGATGTTCCGGATCGCCAACGCGTCCCTCGGCGCCCAGGAGCTCTTCGAGCTGCGCCTGGGCCTCCGCCTCGCGTCCTGATCTAGCCGAGCTTCCACCCCTCGGGGTCGGGGCGTCGGGCGTGCCAGTCGGTGGCGCGCTCGTAGGCGCGGGCGATGCGGAGCACGGTCGCATCGTCGAACGGCCGGCCCACGATCTGGATCGAGACCGGCAGTCCCTCGCGGGTGAACCCGCAGGGCACGACCACGGCGGGTAGCCCCAGCAGGTTCCACACGTTCGTGTACCGCGAGCCGGGCACGATCACCGACTTGAGCGAGAGATCCTCGAACCGCTGGGCCGGGACGGCCTGACCGGGGAAGACCAGCGCTTCGAAGCGGTCCAGCAGGCCCAGCACCTCGCGACGCAGGCGCGCGCGCAGGCGCTGGGCGCGCAAGAAGTCCGACGCCGTGACGAGCGCGCCCATCCAGGCGCGCGTGCGCAGGCCTTCGCCGTACTCCTGCGGCCGATCGCGCAGCGTCTCCCGGTGGAACTCGTAGACTTCAGAGAGGAACGTGACCCAGATCGCGCCGGCCAGATCGAGCGTCGGCGCGTCGGCGTCCGCGATGGCCGCCCCCTGGCGGCCGAGCTCGTCGAAGGCGGCGAGCGCGGCGGTCTTGACGTCCGCGTGCAGCCCCGGAAAGTCGACGTAGAACCGGCGAAGCAGCCCGAGCTTCATGCCTCGTACGCCGGCCTCGAGCTCGGCCGTGTAGTCGGCGACGCGCGCGTCCCGCGTCGACGGATCGCCCGGATCGCGGCCGGCGATGGCCTGCAGCAGGATCGCGGCGTCGTGCACGCCGCGGGTCATGGGGCCGACGTGGTCGAGCGACCAGCTCAGCGCGACGACGCCCCGCCGGCTCACGAGCCCGTAGGTCGGCTTGAGGCCGACGATCCCGCATCGCGCCGCCGGGCCGCGGATGGAGCCGCCCGTGTCGGAGCCGAGCGCGCCGGCGCAGAGCCCGGCGGCGACCGCCACCGCCGAGCCCGAGCTGGATCCCGCAGGCTCGCGCGTGACGTCCCACGGGTTCCGTCCCGTCGGGAATGGACCGTCGGTCACGGGACGCCCGAAGGCGAACTCGTGCATCGCCAGCTTGCCGAGGACGACGGCCCCGGCGGCGTGCAGGCGCTCCGTCGCGTCGGCGTCGCTCTCGGCAACGTGGTCGGCGAGCACGCGGGAGCCCGCGGTCATCCGCACGCCGGCCACCGCGATGAGGTCCTTCAAGGCGATCGGCACGCCGTGGAGCGGGCCGCGGCGTCGGCCCTGCAGCAGCTCGGCGTCCGCCCGCTTCGCCGCCTCCAGCGCGCGGTCGGCCATGACCGTGATGTATGCGCGCAGGACGCCGTCGTGGCGCTCGATCCTCCGCAGGTAAGCCTCCGTCGCCTCGACGGACGACACCTTGCCCGCGTGGACGGCGTCGCCGACGCCACGGAGATCGAGGTCGCAGATCGCCTCGCCGCTCACGCGTCGGGCTCCTCGGCGGGCGCGGGCACGGCCGCCCGCAGCGCCTCGCGCTGAGGCAGGTGCTCGGCCCACATCGCGAACAGCAGCTCGTGCTCGCGCTCCGGCAGGCGAAGACCGGCGGTCGTCACCTCGGCGTCGAACTGCGCGCGGAGATAGGCATCAGCGCTCATGGGGCTACTCCTTGTCGATGTCGGTGTCGGTGATGCGGCGATAGATGTAGGCGTTGATGGCGTCCTTCAGGCCGACCATCTGCTCGGCGATGCTCCGATACTGGCCGAGGAACTCGTCCCTGAACATGCTGACCTCGTCGGTCATCAGCTTCTGCAGCCGCAAGTTCTCCTGGCGGCCTCGGTGGGGGCGAAGGCGGGATCCTTCATGCCGCCCTCGGCGAACGCCTTCAGCTTGCTGTCGATGACCCTCAGCTGGGTCTGGATGTCGATGAGGTTCGATGCGGCACGGGTGACGAGCGGGTAGTAGACGTTTCGGATGCTGATGATCGCGCGCATCAGGTCTTGCTCCAGCTGCGGGTTGCGCAGATAGGCGCTTGTCTTGACGACGGCGAGCCGGACCGCGAAGAACAAGCGCTTGTCGCGCTCGTACAGCGTCCTGACATCGGCGCGGGCCGGATCGAGCATGCTGAAGTCGAAGACCGCCGTTTCGAGAAAGTACTGCCACTTCTCCACCGCCACCCGCAGGGCGACGAGCTCTTCGCGCTCCTCTTGCCGCAACCCCTTCTTGATGTCGAGGGATGTCTTGCCGATCTCGTCCATTCTCCGGATGAGATCGTCCTCGGCGCGCTCACGGCGCTTGAAGGCGGCATCGATCACCTTCTCGATGACGAGCTTGGCGAAGTAGCCGACCACGAGGACGACGAGGAGAACGAACCCGGAGATCTTGAGGGCATCTTTCACCAGCGCTTCCATCAGTAGTCCCTCGGATCCAGCAAGTCCCGCAGCCCGTCCCCGGCCAGATTGAACGCCAGCGTGAGGGTGAAGATCGCGAGTCCCGGCCACCAGGCCATCCAGGGCGCGCTCTCGAGGAACTGCTGCGCGGTGTTCAGCATGGTGCCCCAGCTCGGGCGCGGCGGCTGGACGCCGAGGCCGAGGAACGACAGGATGGCCTCGGCGATGATCGCCGTGGGGATCGACACCGTCGCCTGCACGAGGAGCACGCTGACGATGTTGGGGAAGATGTGGCGCGCCATCACGCGTCCGTCGCCCGCGCCCATCGCCCGCGCGCTCTGCACGTACTCGTGCGCGTCCGTGGCCAGGACGAGCCCGCGCGTGAGACGGATGTACAGCGGCGTGGCGCCGAGCCCGATGGCGAGCGTGGCGTTGATGAGCGACGGCCCGAGGATCGTCACGAGGCCGATGGCCAGGATCAGGAACGGGAACGACAGCCACGCGTCGGTCAGCCGCATGATGAGCTGGTCGAAGGCGCCCCGATAGTAGCCGGCCACGAACCCGGCGGGCACGCCGATGGCCATGGCGAGCAGGATCGAGAGCACCCCCGCCTGCATCGAGATCCTCGTCCCCCACACGACGCGGGCGAAGATGTCGCGGCCGAGGTCGTCGGTGCCGAACGGGTGCGTCCAGCTCGGCGCCTTCCGGATCTGGCCCCAGTCCGTGCGCACGGGGTCGGCGCCGGCCAGCCACGGCGCGGCCAGCGCGATCGCCGCGAACGCGAGCACGACGAGCGCGCCCGCCAGCGCCGGCGGGCGGCGCCGTGCGCGTCGCCAGGCGCCCCGCAGCCGCTCGCGGAGGTCAGCGCTCATGGCCCCGGCCGGCGACCCGGATCCGCGGGTCGAGGACGGTGTACGAGACGTCGACGAGCAGGTTGATCAGCACGTAGGCGCTGGCCGTGATCAGGACGACCCCTTGCACGAGCGGGTAGTCGCGGGTGAAGACCGCCTCGACGATCAGCCGTCCGAAGCCGGGAACCACGAAGATCTGCTCGGTCACGACCGCGCCGCCCATGAGCGCCCCCATCTGCAGGCCGAGGATCGTCACCACCGGGATCAGGCCATTGCGGATCGCGTGACGGAACACGACCACGCGGCCGGCCAGCCCCTTGCTGCGCGCGGTCCGGATGTAATCGGCGCTGAGGATCTCGATCATGCTGTTGCG
>Ga0075425_100003663_pt1 | contig 15634 bp, 9 predicted proteins | sample SoiMethybrSBSTD4_FD_75300 | JGI IMG/M metagenome (GOLD analysis project Ga0075425, IMG submission 75300) | Bulk soil microbial communities from a Populus tree surrounding site in Tennessee, USA - Soil MetaG P. TD hybrid SBSTD4 | ecosystem: Environmental > Terrestrial > Soil > Tree plantation... | reverse complement strand
GATGCAACAACCGTCTTCAGTTGCGCCATCGCCTCAAGAGGCTTGAGAGGCGTCACCAGTTCCGTCAATCGCATGCGCTTGCGCGGAAAGACGAGGATATCGGTCAAACGATAGTAATCTGAGACCGCGCTGTGATGAACGCGGCCGACGAAGCGAACGTAATCACCAAGATCCAATTCGTCGACAAGTCGTTTCAGCCGCGTTTCCTCCGGTCCGCCGCCAACCAGAAGGACGATGAAATTGACGCCACTCACGCTCAGTCGCTTGGCGGCTTCGAGAAGCAAGTCCAAGCCTTCATAGGCATAAAACGAACCGATGAAGCCAAGGACGATTTGATCTTTGATGCCGAAGCGATCGCGCAACGATGCCTCAGAGGTTTGCGGCGGGCCTGAAGTCAAAAGCGATCGGTCCACGGCATTGGGCACGATGGCGACGCGAACCGCCGCAATACCACGACCCACGATCTCCTTCCTGAGTGGCTCACAAATGGGTGCAACGAAGTCAACACGTCGCATGGCCCATGTGTCGAGCATGCGCGACATGCGGTAGCGAAGTGAGCCCTCGTGGGCTGTGCCGTGATCCACTGCCGCATCTTCCCATAGAGCGCGCACTTCGTAGACGATCGGCAAGCCGAAATGTCGTGCGGCCGCGAGAGAGGGGATGGTATTCAGGACCGGCGAGTGCGCGTGGATCACATCGGGCTTTTCAGATTGTACAATTTCGAAAAGTCGCCGCTTGGTCGCGCGAATTTCGAGCAGTTCGCGCACAATGGGTGTTGTCACCGAGACCGCTCGCGTGCGGTGGAACAAAAGACCATCAACAGTCTCGGTCGCAGCGATGCTGCGGTGCTGTCTTGGCGTTGTTACATGGATCGTTTCCCAGCCACGTGCGCGCTGGCTGCGAATGATTCCGAGCGAGCGCGTGACGTAGCCGCTCTGGAACGGCAACGAGTGGTCAAAAACATGCAAGATGCGCATGGCCAAAGGGCTCACATCAACAAATTCATGTTCATGCAGCAATGGAATAACGAACAAAATCAAACAATTACTAAACAAGAGGTTGGAAAGCGCAAGGTCCTACAATTGAGTTGAGATTCCGGATTGGCGTACGACAGCGAAATGCCGCGATCGAGGGCTAAGGACCGCCGGTAAAGGGCACGTTCATCAAACTCTTTCGACGACAGGCGCGCACGTTAAACCAGTTCCGCCTTCACGGCAGAAAAGCGCGACACACTCGTGGTAGTAGTATCCGCCAAACTATGAACTGGCTGATAACGCCCCGTTGAACGCATGAATTCTGATCTCTTCATCCTGGCCTATGAGGCGGCATTCGTTGCCTATGCCTCTTTCGCAACGCTGATCATTTTTCGCGGTGCACGAACCTGGCTGAGCGGTGCGCTTTTTGCGGCCATCGCGGCAACCGCGCTTTGGGCGCAAATGTGGGTTGCCGTGACGTTTGGGATTGTCCCGGCATGGCTGGACGCGGTTTGCGGCGGATTGCGCGACGCAGGTTGGCTTGGTCTTAGCCTTGCCCTGATGTATCCGCGCGGCGGCAAGACGCTGCCGTGGCGCGCGCTCCTGGTCCTCGCCCTCGTCCTCATCGCCTTTCAAATCGGCTTGGATGCACGCGGCACCGACGTAGGCAAAGTCGCCGGCATCCGCGTCGACGGCACGCTCGCTCGCATGGCCGTCACAATTCTCGGTCTCGTTCTTGTCGAGAACATCTATCGTAATTCTTCCAGTACGGAATTTTGGACCCACAAGCACCTGCTGATTGGACTTTCGGGCGTCCTGGCTTTTCAACTCCTGTCGCGCGTACCTGAGTTCCTGACGCACCAACAGGACCCCAGCATGGTTCTGGCGCGTCCACTCGTATTTCTGCTTGTTCTGCCGCTGTTCGTCGTGAGTTCGATTCGCCTTCCCAACCTGCAAATGCGGGTGCACTCGTCGCGATCCTTCGTCTTCTACTCGGCAACACTCATTGCTGCTGGAATCATGCTGCAAGGCGTTGCAGCCGCCGCCTGGTATGTGCGTTCCTATGGCGGAACGAACAGCACCGTTCTTGCTGTCATTCTCGCTTTCGGTGGCGTGGTGGCCGTCGCTGTCGGACTCGTATCCGGCGGCTTGCGCTCGCGCGTGCGAAAATACATCAACGAAAACTTCTTCAGCTTGAAGTACGACTACCGAGTGGAATGGGAAAAGGTGATACACGCATTGTCGTTGAACCCCAGCCAGGGGAGCGCCGAGCGCGTTCTGCGAACCCTGTGCGAACTTTTGGATAGCCCTGGCGGCGCTTTGTGGATTCATCGCGCCAGCTGGCATCAATATCTGCCGTCGGCAAGGTTGGCCTTTTCGGGTGCGTTTGTTCCGATCCCCGAAACAGATCTGCGACTTGAGCCATTCCGCGACGAGAAGAGGTCATACAGCGCACTTGCCGACGCGACAGGAGACACGACGGCTGAACTATGGCGAAAAGACTTTCCGGCCGCATGGATTGTCGTGGCTTTGCGCTACCGTTCAAACGTCGTTGGGCTCGCCATTCTTGCCAAGTCACGGGCTCCGAAGACGCTTGACTGGGAAGACGAGAACCTCATCCGCGTCGTAGGCCTTCAGCTCGGTGCTTATCTCGTTCAAGAAGAGACCGCGCAAGCGCTCGCCGATGCGCGGCAACTCGAAGAGTTCAACAAGCGCTTTGCCTTCATTGTGCACGACATCAAAAACACGATCGGACAGTTGAGCCTTTTGGTGCGCAATGCGGCGCAGTTCGGACACGAGCCGGAATTCCGCGCCGACATGATTACGACCCTGGGAAACGCCGTTGAGAGGCTTCAGGAATTGCTCAAGAGTTTGACCCTTGTCGGCGAAACGAGCGTGCCCGGGATTAAGAGCCTGGAAACCGTTGATTTAATTGCCTTTCTCCGAGAATTTACTAAAGAAAAGGGTAATCTCGGACAAGGTGTGGTATTAGATACAAAATACAATTCCTTGGGCTTGAAACTATCTGACAGCACAAACTTGCGCCGCGTACTCGAACATGTCGTCACCAACGCGTCCGATGCGTCTGACGGTAAAAGGCCCGTGGAAATCGCCGTGTCGACGGCGCGCGAGGTCGTCCACATCGACATCACCGACCATGGTCGTGGCATGACCGACGCTTTCGTTGCCGAGGAACTTTTCCGGCCGCTGCGGTCTACCAAAGACGGTGGCTTCGGTATCGGTGCCTATCAGGCGCGTGAATTGATGCGCGATCTCGGTGGAGACATTTTGGTCAAGAGCAAAATCGGCGAGGGAACCTGTGTGACGCTCGAGCTTCCACTGCCGGCGCCCCCGGAAATTCGTTCCCCATGAAGCGAAGCGCACCCCAAGCCCTTCAATCGGAATCCGAGCCGGACGAGCATATCCTTCTCGTTGAAGACGATGTCGGCCTGCAGAAGCAGATGCGCTGGGCACTCGCTCCCTACAAAGTCGACATTGCCGGCAACCGCTTGGAGGCGCTGGCCAAACTTTCTGGGGAGCAGGCTTACCACATCGTTGTTCTCGATTTGGGATTGCCACCTGATGAAAATGGCGCGAGTGAAGGGTTGCGCGCGCTGGACGACATTTTGAGCAGCCACACCGACACAAAAATCATCGTAGCGAGCGGCAATGTCGAACGTGCCAATGCCGTTCGCGCGGTCGCCAGGGGCGCGTTCGACTTCATAACCAAGCCGATCGACGTCGAAGTTCTAAAGCTCGTCATTCAACGTGGCTTTCGCATGTACGAGCTCGAGGAGGAGAACCGCGCGTTGCGCGAAGAGTCCGACCGCACATCGTCAGGGATGATCTTTGCCTCGAGCCGCATGGCTCAGGTCAGGCAAATGATCGACCGCGTCGGTCCCTTGGACGTGAGTGTCCTGCTCGTCGGCGAGACCGGTACCGGCAAGGACGTTGTCGCAAAAGCCTTGCATGACGTTTCTCCGCGCAAGGGTGAACCGTTCATCGCCATCAACTGCGCTTCCATCCCGGAAAATCTGCTCGAAAGCGAACTTTTCGGCCACGAGCGCGGTGCCTTCACCGGGGCGATCAAGCGGACGCACGGCAAGTTTGAACTTGCCAACAACGGCACTCTGTTTCTCGACGAAATTGGCGATATGCCGCTTGCGCTCCAGGCCAAGCTCCTGCGCTTCCTGCAGGAGCGCAAGCTCGAACGGGTTGGCGGTCGCGACTCGATCTCCGTCAATGTGCGCCTGATCTGCGCTACCAACCAGAAGCTGGAAAAGCTGATTGCTGAGCAACGCTTCCGTGAAGATCTATTCTACCGCATCAATGACGTTCGGTTGGAATTGCCGCCGTTACGCGAGCGCGAAGGCGATTGCGCTGTCCTTGCGCAGCATTTTCTCAACACGTTCAACCGGCTTTACTACAAACAGCTCTCGGGATTTGCAGAGTCGGCACTGCAGGCTATGTCGGCGCACCGTTGGCCAGGCAATGTGAGAGAATTGGAAAACCGCGTGAAGCGCGCCGTCATCATGTCAGCGGGAAAGCGGATAACCGCCGAAGACCTCGATCTGGCCGACGTCAAGCCGGTTGCGCAAAGCCTCGACATCAAAACCGAAACGGAAAAGTTGGAAAAAAAACTCGCGCGCGAAGCACTCGCCATCACACAGGGCAACGTTTCGAAGGCAGCGAAATTGCTCGGCGTGAGCCGCCCTCACCTCTACAACCTACTCGGCCAGAGCTAGCTTGCTGTATTTCAATTTCGGGAGCGACCTTTTGAAGAATCCTGTCTCGCCTGTGGCTCAGCCTTGCAAGATGCGTAAGCTAATGATGCTTGCGCCAGTCGTAATGTTCGCCGCGATGGCGGCTGCGGTACCGGCTCGTGCCGCGATTTCTCCTGCGACACAAAATGGCGCGAATGCGGAAGCACCGGTCAACAATGCGGCAGTCAGACAATACGTTCAGGATGCACAGAAAGCGCTGAAGGAAGGCAACGTCCGACTCACCATCATCTTGCTGAAGAACGCGCTCAACGCAGCGCCCAAGAATGCGTTGCTGCGCGCACAACTGGGTTTGGTCCTGCTGCAATCGGGCGATCCAGTCTCTGCGGAACGCGAATTGCGGCAGGCACGTAGCGATGGCGCCCCTCCACAAGCGACCACGCCTGCGCTTCTGCAGGCGATGCTCCAGCGTCACGAGGAAACGAAACTGTTGGAGGAATTTCCCGACCCGGGGCCCTCTGCACTGGGCAATGACAACGCCAATATCCTGAAAGGGAGAGCATTGGCTTTGCAGGCCATTGGAAAACCGGCCGACGCAAACGCTGCCATGGACCGGTCGCTGACGTTGCATCGAGACATTTCGGGTCTTCTTACCAAGGCGCAAATCGCCGAGTTGCAGAAAAATCTGGACTTGGCCAGGCAGCTCACCGACGAAGCGCTTAAATCCGACCCCAAAAATTTGACCGTCCTGATGTTCAAACTCGGCGTCCTGATGCAGGCGAAAGACAACAATGGGGCATTGGCGCTGAGCAACCAACTTATTCAGAACAATCCGAACAATATCACTGCCCGCCTCGCTCGGATTGAGATCTTCCTCAAACTCAAGCAGGACAAACAGGCAAAAGCCGATGTCGATACGATTTTGGCAAGGGCGCCGAATGCGCCCATCGGCCTCTACTACAAGGCTCTGCTCAGAGCCCGTGCGAACGACACCAAGGAGGCTTGGCGTATCGCTCAGTCGTTGCCGCCCGAGTTCACGCAAGCCTCACCCACAACTGCCATCATGGTCGCGCAAATGGCGATCAGCAGTGGCAATGTCGATACGGGCGCCGCAATACTGAGCGCGGCGCTGGCGAAGGCGCCCAACACAGCAGAGCTTCGCATTCGGTTGGCCGCCGTAAGACTGCGCCAAAACAGTCCGCAGGACGCCCTGAGCGTCCTCGAACCGATCAAGGATTCGTCTGATCCGCGCGTGCTGGCGCTGCTTTCGCAAGTGTACTTGAAACTCAATCGGTCGAGCGACGCTATCGATGTACTGAACAGATTGAATGCAGTCGCCCCATCGAACATGGGGGTCAAGCGCGAACTTGCATTGGTTGAACTGCAGGCCGGACAGACGGACCAAGCGCTCAAGGACCTGATTGAGCTTGGCGCCAAACAACCGACCGATCCAACAGTAGTCGGGCCGCTCGTCGCGGCATTGGTGCAAGCCAAGCGTTTCCCGGAAGCTTTGGCGGCGGCAGATCGGCTGGGTAGCGATCCCAAGCAGCGCACGCAGGCGCTCTTCTTCCGCGGCCAGGTGCTGCTCCAGCAAGGCGACGCTGACGGCGCGCTCAAGGCCTTTCAGAACCTGCTTCAACTCGATCCCAAAAACGTCGCCACGCTTTATTTCCGCGCCCAGGTGTTCAACAAACAGCACAAGTTGGTCGAAGCAACGCGCGACCTGCAGGCAATCCTGACAATCGACGCCAAGAACGTCTCTGCTCTCATTCTACTGGCCGACGTCTCAGCACAACAGAACAAGGACAAGGATGTCCGCTCGCTTCTGTCGAAGGCCACGGCGCTAGCGCCTTCAAACCCGGCGCCACGTCTCGCTCTGACACGATATTTGTTCAGCCGCAGCGACCTGAAGGGGGCACTATCAGTGGCTTCTGACGCTGTCCGCGCGCTGCCCAACAATCCAGATGCCCTCATAATGGCAGGCCAACTACAACTTGGGCTTGGTCAGAAAAAGGAGGCCATTGCGACCTTCAAACGTCTGGCCGCCCTACAGCCTCGCTCGGCCAAACCGCTCATCCAGCTTGCCAATGCTCTGTTTGCCAACGGCGATCGGGCCGGAGCGGCCGATACTCTGAACGCCGCCGCCGCTCTGGAACCGAGCTCTGGCGAGGTCTGCGCCGCACAGATCAATCTCATGTTCGCGCAAGGCGATGTCGACGGCGCTGTTGCAAAGGCCAAGGCGTTCCAGATGGCCAATCCCAGCGCGGCGGCGGATGTTCTCCTCTCCGATGCGCTGGTCAGGGCCAAGAAACTCGATCAAGCCGCGACCGTATTGACGCAAAGCTATGCCACCCATCCCACCAGCACTACGCTGGCACGCCTGGCACAATTGAAGATCGCGACCGGTGACACCAAACAGGCACAGGCCCTCCTCGCAAAATGGCTGACGTCAAATCCGCGCGATCTCGACGTGCGAGTTCAATACGCGACGATGCTGATGATGACCCGGGATACGGCACCGGCGGCCGCGCAATTCGAACTTATCCTGCGACAGGATTCCAAGAATGTCGCGGCGCTGAACAATCTCGCTTGGCTCCTGCAACGCAACGATCCAAAACGCGCCCTGTCGCTTGCCATGCTTGCCGACAAGCTGTCGCCAAACTCCTCGGACGTGCTCGATACGATCGGCATGATCAAATTGGGCCAGAAGGACGTGAAAGGCGCGCTTGATGCGCTGAATCGCGCCCATGCCATGCGTCCGAAAGATGGCGAGATCACCTATCACGTCGTTCTCGCCCTGGACGCGAGCGGAAAACGCGAATCCGCCAAGGGTCTCCTGGCGGCTTTGATAAACAGCGGCGTGAAGTTCACGGATCTCGCCAACGCGACCCAGCTCCTGGCGTCGTGGCATTGAACCAGCGTCTTTTCCCTATCCCAGGCCCCGCACCAGTAGCGGACCGATGAAATTGGCTAGGGGGAGAGGAAGACGCTTCCACGCTTCGACAAGAAGCGCGTATTTGGGGTTGAGCGGATTCTTGTCAGGTAAGGCTACGCCAGGCTGCAGGCGGTATTCATATTCCAACCAGGCCGGGTCGAACCCCCAGTTCTTCTTGAATGCGAATGCACCGGTCCCTGTTTTGCTGCGCCCGAAATCGAATCGCGTGTAGCCTCGTGCCGCTGCGCGGCGAATCACTTCCCAATAGAGAAAGTCGTTAGCGCCGCTGCGGCGCGCCGCCGGCGTGCCGCCCCCGTAATAAGGCAGCACCGTGTCCTTGAAATAGAAGTTGAGCACCGCGCTGACGGCGCGGGCTCCGTCCTTCACGACGACGATGTCGCAATCGCCTCCGAATACCTGCTTCAACGCCGCAAAGTATTTTTTTGGGAACACCGGCGTCCCCAGGTTGCGCACGCTTTCCGAATAGACGTCAAAAAGTTGATCGACATTGGCATCGACCTCGCTGGTCAGATCACCTTCAAGAGTTTTTCGAACCACGGCGCGCTGCTTGCGCGGAATCGCAAGAAGGTTGGCTTTGTCGTCGGCGCTGATGGGACCGGCAAAGGTGGCGTAAAGGTCCTTCCGTGACAGCCAATCCGGATGCGCTGCCCGCTTGCTCCGGAACTCGATATAAGGTGCGCCAAGCTTGTCCTGGAGCGCGGTCGCTGCGGCAGTAAGCGCTGCATCGGCTTCGTCGTCAGAGGCCGCTGGTCCGCCTTCGACGCAGAACGGCGCGGCGATGAGCGCGGAGCCAAACAAAAGGCTGCGTTGATAGACGAGCGGCAGGACACCAGCGATCGTCGAATTGCGTTCGGCGACGAGATAGTGCGGCTCCAGTTTGAAGACGTCGCTGAAGATCTTTCTCCAGCCAATGAGGTGAAAGAAGCTCGCTTGCGCGTTGCTCTGAACGAATTGATCCCACGCGGGAGCGTCGCTATCGTCGAATTCACGAACCGTCAATGACATTTTTGTCGGCACCACAGTCGCCATCTGACGAGTTGGCCCACAAAGGAGCCTAAAATCTGCGGCTCAAGTAGAGCGTGAAGCGGTAGTCGCTCAAGCTTCCCGTAAAGGGCGACAATTTCTCCAACACGATGGATGAATGACGATCCAAGTAATCTCCGCGAAACGACACTTCCATATCGGGCGTCAGAGAATAGCGCAGGTCAGCACCGGTACTGAAAATGCGCGCGATGCCGCCTAGTTCCTGGGTGGTGTTGTATGAGGCACGCACACTTCCGACGAGGACGGGGGTTATGTCGCGCGAGAACGAGGCCCGAGCTCCCCAGGCGTCGGTTTGGGGCGGACCGAACAGAATCCCGCTCAAGAACGTCCGCCTCAAGTAGAAGGCCGAAACATTGAAGTGATTTCGATCGAGGTCTGAAAGAAAAGCGAGCGAAGCGGTTTGATCGCGAGAGATGTTTTGATCGAATGAAAGATTCCCGAGAGACTGGAAATCGAATGACGACAGTGACGCTGGCAAACCGTTGCCAAGCAGGTTGTCGTTCGATGTCAAGTCACCATTCGGCGTCGTGGTCAAATTATCCAAGTTGTCGAGCAGTTCTCCCTCTGGGGTGGTAATCGTGTCATTCGCAGATCCGACTATTGAGGTCCTGGGACTCAAGTTGTAGCGCAGGCTACCGAGGTAACTGATGCCCCCATATTTCTGACCAACTTCGATTTCCAAATCGAGATCCGGACCGAGATTGAGAGAAAAACCTCCCATCGCAATCAAGCCCGAAACGTTTTGTGCAAGCGGCGTCGTATTGGTTATTGCTGCATAACCCCAAGTGGCAAGCAGCGAGAACTCATGACTGATCGCGTACTTGAGGGTGTTTGAACCTTCCTTGTCGGACAAGAGGCCCTGCTTGCGCTTCGTTTCGACGAAGACGCCAATGACGTTCCAGGACAGACGGCTGAAATCTTCGCCGCTCGTAAAACGCTGCGTCACGCCGCGTGTCGTCATGTCCTCGGGACCGCTAACACCCGGTATGATGACGTCGGGTTCCGAGCCGGCGGGGCGCGTAAAGAAGGTCGCGCCATAGAGTGGTATTGTCTGAGAGTCGGCGAAGGTTCCAAAATTAAGCTTCAGAATTGGTTCGAGGACAAATCCGTAGGAACTGTGAAATCCGTTTGCCACGAGCCGATCCCCGGCCGTGATGATGCCCAGATTGCTGGTCACGACCGGCGTTGCAAACGCCTTTGCACCGATCGACAAATATTCGGGAATTGCGCTTATGTCGGCCAAAGCCAGAAGGCGGTTCGTGAATTGAGTCGGCTGGCGTCCGTTCGCATAGAAGTCGGCATTGAACGTATAGTCGCCGACCAGAGTCGCACGACTCGTCAAGTCACGGACATGGGCACCGACTCCAAGAGAGGTGATGAGGTCGGATCTGGAGCCTCCTGCAAATCCGCTCGCATTGTTGACATAGCTCTCGGAAAGATGTGCCTCGGCGTAGAATTGGTAGGCCGGTGCCGGAGTTGCGCTGTTCGTCGTCGCGTCCGTCGGCTTCTTGGCGGTCGCCGCCGGTCGATTCCTGGTTACCGTCGACTGAGCGACTTTCACGCCCGTGGAGGCATCCGTCACTCCGCCTTCCTGCGCCAAAGCAAAGGTGCCTGTACCCGCGCACACAACGCCTGCGATCGCCGTGAGCCTCGCTACCTGCACGACACGTGACTTCATAGCGCGATTCATTGGCTGTGGATGTCGCAAGAATAGCTTCCCTCGGACGAGCACGCGCGCAAGCAACGCGCACGCAATCAGAAGTAGGACTGCGGAATGATGATTACGTCGCCAGGCTGAAGATCGGTGTTGGCGGTCATGTCTCCGTCCTTCAACAAATCTGTCAGCCGAATGATGGTCGTTACCTCCTGGCCGTTGACATTGCGCACGAGCTTTGCCCGATTTCCTGCTGCATAGGCCGTCAGTCCGCCCACCGCGATCATCGCGTCGAGCGCCGTCATATGGGCCTGGAAGGGGATCGCTTTCGGCGTCACAGCTTCCCCGACAATGCGGATCTGTTGACTGTACGGCCCGACAAAGCTGCTCACGATCACGGTTACGATCGGATCGGAGACGTATTTCTTGAGCCGGACTTCGATGTCGCGACCAAGTTCGGCGGGCGTGCGACCGGCGGCCACGATGTCTTCGACGAGCGGGGTTGAAATGCGGCCGTCTGGCCGCACGGGGACTTTGGTCGACAGTTCGGGACTGCGCCAAACCGAAATTTCGAGACTGTCCCCCGGCCCGATGATGTAGTTGGCCGTATCGGCTGGCGTTGCAGAGACAGGCGGTGCTTTGGAGCCACCGGCTGAGCACCCTGCCAGGGCTAGGAGGCCAAGAGAAGCCAAGGCGAGCGCCAATTTGCCGACGCACCGTTTTAGCGAAGAAGATGATCGCATGAGATTACCCCCGAAAATGGCGCTGACTCCCTCGGGGTCAGAGCAACTGTAAAGTATTGAATCTCAGGGGAGATGCAAAGCATGATCGCACATCCCGATTTCAATAGGTCCGGAAAGGCTTCCCCTCGAAACGCGAGGCGTCCCGATTTGCCCCCGTCTCTCAGGAATCCCTTCACGCTTTGGACGTGCGGTTCGTCGCATTCCCCACCGGATCTGAGAACGCGCCAACCAATTCCAGAAGGTCCACCTCCGGGTCCCCGGAGTGAGGTGGTACATGGCATTTCTGTAACCAGATTTGACAAATTTGCGAATTTTAACTTTAAGACTCCGCGCCAACACAGGCATTTTACAATGGCACGAGGCTTGCGTGTCCGCTCTCGGCGTTAACGTCGACGTTTCAAGGCATCCTTCCCGTCAGGGGGAAACGGCGAGCTGATGGTTTCGGCGCATTCCAAGCATGGCCACGAGGATGTTGTTCTCGGGCGCTCCGAGTGGAGCCGCCGGCGAAGTGCGGCTTTTTTGCTCGCCGGAGGCACGGTTTTCTGGACGATCGTCTTGCTTGTTCTGGTAGGGCTTGGACTGATTTAACGCGCCCTAAGTCTCCCTAATCCGCCCCGCGCCACGTCAACTCCGAATTAGTTTCCCTGCCCATCTCATCCAGGCCTTCCTTGTAAAGGCCGTTGACACATTTAGCAGAGGATTACTGCGGTGTAAGCGTTAATTATAGTCTTTTCAATTGGTTACGAAGTTGGCGTGGGACTTGCTTTGTTAGACTCAGGTCCACTTGGGGTTAGGCATGCGGCATTCAAAGCTCTTGTTGGGCGCGGTGGCGATCGCGGTTTCGGTTGGTTTTTCAGCTCCGGCCGCGGCGATACCCGTCGGATGGACGGGTCCCGTCGATCTCACGACGGGTCCGAAAGATTGCGCGAATGGCACTGGTGTCGTTTGCACCCCGACGCCACCCAAGACTCATGTCACCCTCGGGGGTACGGAAGTCGGCTATGCAGGCCCGCTCACAGTGTCGCTTGGGGCCCCCGTATCGGTCGACAATTTGATCGTCTGGTGCGACGACATCGAGGCGCAAACTGCGTTCAATACGACGTTTCACAATTATTACGTGTCAGACCCGGCTTTTCCGCAAAACGTCGTCAACTACTTGAACGTCGGCAGTCTCACCATCGCACACGAGATCATGGGTCTCACAGCTCGGGGAACATTCGACGATATCAATGGCCTTCTTACGCCCGAACTGGGCGCTGCATTCCAGGCGGCGATCTGGGAGCTCGAGTACAATATTAGCACCGCGACATTGTCCACCGATGCAGGCTTTCAAACCTTGATCGACCAGCTAATCGCGGATGCGACGAGCGACTACAGCTTCTTCACGAACACGTCGATCTGGCTGGTGCCGTGGACATTCTCGCAGATCGAACAGCCGTGCGACGCAAATAATGTCGGCTTGGTCACCAAAGACGCGCCGCAAGGTGCAAACATCGGTGAGTTCCCCAATCCGAACTGCCAGCGCCATCAGGGCTTCATCGTCGCAATTCCTGGCATTCAGCGGGAAAGCATTCCCGAGCCGATCACGCTTTCGCTTTTCGGCGCAGGGATTGCCGGCGTGGCTGCCTATCGGCGTCGGCGCAAGAGCTTGGCATAGAACAACAACGATACTTTGGGGCAGTGCATTTTTAAGTAGTGACTCTTTCAGGAGATGGATATGAAAACGCTTTTCACGATTGCTGGCGTCGCTCTGGGCATGTCGCTTATGGCAGGACCGGCGCTCGCGGTTGTTCCAGTGCCAGTTCCGGAGCCGGTATCGCTCTCTCTGGTCGCCGGCGGTGCCGCTGCGATCGCAGCCGTCAGGATGCTGCGCCGCAAGTAGTACCGTTCCGGTCCGAGAGGCCAACAAGGCTTCTCGGAGGCACGACGAGCATATGAGCGAATTCTCAGAACGCTCGGTCGGCCGTTGGACGCAATAAAAAGGGGTCGCCGTTTCCGGCGACCCCTTTGTTTTTCAGTTCATCGCGTGCTTTACAAACTCAGCTTCAGACGGGCGATAACCGTCGCTGCGTTTCGACCTGTCTGGCCACCCACGTCCATCTGATAGGCCGCGTTCGACTGCAGCGACAGTCGGCCATCCAGGAACGACTTGGTGTAGCCGATTTCCAGATCCGTCTCGGGCGTAGCTTCCGCAAAATTGACCAGGCCGTGCCCGATGGTGAGGTTGCCCATGCTATCGGCATCCGTCGCGACCGTGAGCCTGCCGCTACCGCCATAGAGGTGCATGGGCCGCGTGAGGGCGAAGCCGAGCGAGTCGTCGCCGAACACGTTGCGCGTTGCAAGAGCGATGCCGTAGGAGCGGCTTTGCAGCGCGCTGACCGAGCTGAGCAGCCCGCCCGATTGGCCGTTGAGGTGCGAAATGCCCTCGCCATAGGCCATGGTGGCAATCCAGTTGTCGCCGAGGCTGAAGCGCAAACTTGCGTCAATGGCTGATGTGCTGGCCGAACGAGCGACGTTCAGTGCGCCGGTGGTCGTGCCGCCGAGGAGTCCGTTGGACTCGCCCGTTTGTGACGCGACGACGCCCAGCCCGCCCCAGTCGGCGAAACGCCATGAGACGCTCATCACCGCCGAGTTGGCGCCGCGCAAATCGTGCTCACCAAATGAGTCTGAGCGCACATACCTCGCAAATTCCGAACTCGCGGCGAGACCGAGTTGCTGATATTGCGGCGCTAGCCACGCATATCCGGTACGGACGTCAAGTCCTTCCGCCAGGTTGATCGTTGTGCCGGCATAATTGCCGCCGTCGGTCAATGACGCGTAAGGCGAGTTGACCGCCGAGGCCGAGAGGAACAGTCCCGCGTAGGCCGGACTCGTGGCCGCATCATATTGGTTGAAGCGACCGGAGAGGCGCAGATTGTAGCCCAGGTCGAAGCTCACATGGTCGAACGGCGTCGCACTGACGGCGACGTTGGACATGTAGCCATGCACGACGTCTTGCGCGGTAAGTCCTGAGGCAAACGCGGCCGGCGTTGTGACGGTGTTCACAAGGCCCGACATGGTGACGAAGCCGAGCTGCGGTGAATAGGTTTCACTCGACACTGCTTTCAGTCCGCTCTCCGTCGTACCCGGCGCGCTTGATTGCGCCAGAACCTGGTCGAGCATCAGGAACGATGCAGCGTCGAAGCCATCGTTGTGAATGCCCTTGGTAAGATCGGCGGTGTAGTCGCGGCCGAACTTGTCCAGCACGACCACACTTTGCAACAGCTTGCTGCCGGCGAGTCCGACGCTCAGCACGCCACTGACCGATGTAGTCGAGACGCCAGTGACCGTGCTTTGCGTCGTAGTGACGTTCGTGCCGTTGGTGACGACACTCATGGTTCCCGACGGCAGTAGCGCCTTGGCGAGGTTCACTTCGCCCATACCGTAGATTGGATCAGGTCCAGGGGCGCCGAGATCGATTGTCGTGCCAAGTATGACGCTCGCGACCTGCGACGTGGATAGGTACGGCCAAAGTCCCTTGATGTCCGCGGCAACACCAGAGACGTACGGCGTCGCCATGGAGGTACCCGACAATTTGCCATACCCGCCGCCGCCAACGGACGAAGCGATGCCAACACCCGGTGCGACGACGAAGTAGTTCATCATGCAATACGTGCCGCCGGTCTGAGCCATGCAGGTGCTGCCTGGCGTCTGACTCCAGGACGCAATGACGCCGCTATTGTTGACGCCGCCGACGACAAGCATCGAGCCACGCACACCATCATACAGCGCAGCACCAGCCAAGAAGCCGCCTGTCGGAGTCGAATTGCCCGAGTTACCGGCCGCTACGACAAGCAGCGATCCATTCGATACTGCCGTTCGGGCTGCCGAGAGGTCGCTCGATGTCAGTGTTGAACCGCCCAGGCTCACATTGATGATGTCGGCGCCGTGCTGAGAAGCCCAGATGATGCCTTGGTCGATGTTGCCAGGGCACTGGCCAGTCGAGGAGTCGCACACGCGCACAGGAAGGATCGATGCATTGTTGGCGAGACCGGTTGTCAGTCCGGCGGCGATGCCGGCGACATGAGTTCCATGCGTCACTGTTGGCCAAATCGCATCGTCGCCGCCCAGCTTGTTGTCGGCAGTCGAGCACAGGGTGGATGAGAACCCGGCGAAGCAAGCGCCCGGAAGAACACGCGAGGCGCCCGATGCGTTGAGATATTCCGGGTGATTTAGATCCACACCGGTGTCGACCACGCCAATGATCACGCCAGTACCATCGGCATTGCCAAGGAAGCCCATATTGCCGGCGATCGCTCTGGCGCTGGCTGGATAGGCTGAGAACGGAGCTGGCGCTGGTGCCGGTGCAGGGGCCGGAGCAGGCGCTGGTGCGGGAGCCGGAGCAGGCGCTGGTGCCGGAGCAGGTGCAGGTGCCGGAGCAGGCGCTGGTGCCGGAGCAGGCGCTGGTGCCGGAGCGGGCGGGGGAGATCCGCCCCCGGGAGGTGGCGAGGACCCGCCGCCACCACCGCCGCCACCGCAACCTGCGAGGGCGACTCCTAACA
>Ga0075425_100003662_pt1 | contig 15635 bp, 7 predicted proteins | sample SoiMethybrSBSTD4_FD_75300 | JGI IMG/M metagenome (GOLD analysis project Ga0075425, IMG submission 75300) | Bulk soil microbial communities from a Populus tree surrounding site in Tennessee, USA - Soil MetaG P. TD hybrid SBSTD4 | ecosystem: Environmental > Terrestrial > Soil > Tree plantation... | reverse complement strand
GCGGCTCAGCGACGAGAAGGGTATCGCGGGTGTGGAGCGGCGAAGTGCACGGCGGCTACGCGCGAAACCGAAATGCGGAGACCGCGCAGGACTTGGGGAACACGAGCTACGACTCGTTTTTTGGCGGAGTTTCGGCGGCGAGGCCGCTGGGCCGGAACGCCATGTTCAACGTGGGCTACACAGCGTATGTCGAAAGAACAGAACTGTCCGGCTGCACAGGCTCGTGCAGCGCGAGTTTCACGACAAACCAGATATCGGTGGGCGTGAGCTGGCACGCGCGGCCATTCGTATTGCGTTAGAGAGGCAGGCAGGCGGAAGAAAGCGAAACGGAGACGCCACAAGTTTATGTACAAGAGCTTCTTTGGGCTGAAGGAAAATCCGTTCAACGTAAACCCGGATCCCCGGTATCTGTTTCTGACGAGACAGATCGAGGAAGCGCTGTCCGGGTTGATGTACGGTATTCAAACGCGCAAAGGTTTCATCACGCTAACCGGCGAAGTGGGCACTGGCAAGACGACGCTGGTGAACCGGCTGCTGGACTGGCTGCACCTGAAGCGGACGAAGACGGCATTTCTGTTTAATTCGCGGATGAATACGAACCAGCTGTTCGATTTCATCATGGCGGAATTCGATATCCCGTGCGACAACAAGTCGAAAAGCCAGCAGCTGATGAAATTAAATCACTGGTTGTTGGAGAGATATCGCGCCGGAGAAACCGCAGTTTTGATCGTGGATGAGGCACAAAATCTGACTTTTCCCGTGCTGGAAGAGATCCGGTTGCTGACCAACCTTGAGACTTCCACTGAGAAATTGTTGCAGATTGTGCTGTCGGGTCAGCCTGAACTGGAAGAAAGGCTGAAGCTGCCGCAACTGCGACAACTGCGGCAGCGCATTACGCTGCGCTGCAGAACCATGCCGATGACCAAGGAGCAGACGCATGATTACATTCATGAGCGGCTGCGCATTGCGGGAGCGGATCCGCAGCAGGATATTTTTTCAGGAAAAGCGGTTGACTCGGTGCACTACTTTTCCATGGGTATCCCACGCGTAATCAACCTGCTGTGTGAACATGCCCTGATCAATTCCTTCGTGGATCAGCAAAAGATCGTGGAAGCGAAAGTCATTGAAGACGTGGCGCGTGAGTTTCAGCTGGACGAGGTGGAACCGCTGGCGCCACCGGCGAGCTTGCGGCAGGACGCGGAAGTTTTTCAGTCGGAACAGTTCATCCAGAACCTTGGCGAAGCGCTTTCGCGGTTTCGAGTGGGCGCCCCAGTCCAATCGTCGACGCGAGAGCGGAAATAAAGCGATATTGATTCGTGGTAGAGGCGTTGCAGGAGATTCAGGCGGAGGGATGAATCACGATGCGATACCTGGTGACTGGCGGTGCCGGTTTCATCGGATCGAATATAGTAGATGAGCTGGTGCGGCGAGGTCACGACGTCGCCGTGCTGGACGACTTGTCATCCGGCAAGCGAACAAACCTGGAACAGGTCGCCGGGAAAGTTGACCTCCAAGTGGGAAGTATCACCGACTTGGACACCATACAGAAAGCGTGTGAGGGCGTGGACTACGTTATTCATCTCGCCGCACGCACTTCTGTTCCCCGGTCGGTGAAAGATCCGATCGAATCCAACCGTATCAACATCGACGGCACATTAAACGTACTGGTGGCGGCGCGAGATGCCAAGGTGCGCCGCGTGGTCTTTGCCGCGTCGTCGTCCGCCTACGGTGAGACCCCCATACTGCCGAAAATCGAAACGATGCCGCCGGCGCCGATTTCCCCGTATGGCGTCACGAAGTATGTGGGAGAGCTATACGCTCAGGTTTTTGGCCGAGTGTATGGCCTGGAAAACGCTTGCGTGCGGTACTTCAACGTGTTCGGCCCGAGACAAGATCCCACTTCTCAATATTCCGGAGTGCTCTCGCGATTCATGCTCGCTGTGCTGGAAGGAAAAAAGCCGGTGATTTACGGCGACGGCGAGCAGTCGCGCGACTTTACATTTATTGAGAATGTTGTTGATGAGACGCTGCGGGCGTGCGAGGCGCCGGACGCATCGGGGCGGGTATTCAACGGGGGAACCGGATCGCGTATTACCTTGAATCAAGTCATCCATCTTTTAGCTAAAATCAGCGGGCAGCCAATTGAGGCCGTTTATGACCCGCCACGAAACGGCGACATCCGCGATTCGCAGGCAGACATATCCTTGGCGCGGAGAGTACTCGGCTATGAGCCGAGAGTGCAATTCGAAGAAGGGCTGCGGCGGACTTGGGAATGGTATCGCGGAAAATACTCAGCCAAGGCTGAGTGTGTGGCGGGTTAGACCGGGTTGGGCGAGGAATCCAGCGGCCGAGTGCGAAGCACTGACGCAATTTCTTTCGAACCGCGCAATGCAACTCACAAAAAAGTATTGATCGCAACATGTGTACTGGTTCTCGTAACGACACTTGCGGCCGGGCTGTGGCCTTTCTCCTTCCGGGAAAAAAATAATGTGTCCTGGAATCAGACGGGCAACGGATTACATTTTGGCGATCCGGGAATGGCCGTCAGCGAGGAAACATTTCAAGGGCTCCCCGGCGATCAAGGCCGAAGTATAGAACTCTGGATCGAGCCAGACTTGAGCTGGGAAGCCAGCACGATTCTTTCTTTCTACGCTCCGAAGACCAGGCCCGTTCTGCAAGTGAGGCAGAGCGGCGATGATCTTGAATTCACCAGTGCGCGCGGTATCGGCGACAACCTGAGCAAGCCGCGAAACGTTTTCATCGACCATACCTTTCGCCGCAACGAAACCGTCCTGATTACGTTGTGTTCTTCAGCAAACAGTCTGGAGATTTATGTAAACGCCGTTTTGAAAAAGTCGATTAGTGGAATGCGGATCCGCGGCGAGGACTTTCAAGGCACGCTGATTGTGGGGAACGCGCCTTACGGAAATCTGAGCTGGAAAGGCGAATATCGGGGACTGGCATTTTACAATCACGCACTGCCTGCTGACGCCATCAAAGAGGACTACGCCACCTGGCAACGAAATCGAGCGGAGATCGCGCAGCGAAATCCTTCCACGTTATATCTCTTTGCCGAGGGGAAGGGCGAACGCATTCGGAATCGTGGCAGAACCGGACCCGACCTCATAATTCCGACAAATTACACGATACCCGAGCCTGGGTTTTTGGTTCCCTTCTGGCAGGAATACACGCCAACGGGGGCGTACGTAAGAGACCTGGCGATTAACGTGTTCGGCCTCGTGCCACTCGGGTTTTGCTTTACGGCCTTATTTGCATGGATAAATGGTCGCCAGCGGAGTTGGCGCTACACGGTCGTACTTGGTTTCTTGGTTAGCCTGACTATTGAACTGATTCAGGCTCATATGCCCACGCGCTTTTCCGGAACGACGGACCTGATCACGAACACTGCGGGAACGGCCTTGGGTGCCTGGGGCTACTTGAATTGGCGCACGCAGAAATGGCTGGAACAATTGGGCATCTTTGCTTCGATCAAGCCCGCCGAAACGCCGCCAGGTACAGTCGATCAGACAAGTTCCGGTACGAGCGGCGCTTGAACTGTCTCGGGCCTAGCGATTCGTTTCTCGGCCACAATGGCGACCATGCCTTGCGCGAGCCAAGCCGCCCAATCACCGGCGGCCGAGTCCTCCTCGCTCTGTCGTTTCCTCGGCCCTCTGCCGCCAAGCTCGGTCACGCCAAGATCTCCGCGCGCCAGCGGCGGTGAGATAGACTCGTCCAGCGAACGACTTCAACGGATTGTGCACCCGCTTGGCGGCATAGTCGATCAGCGCCTTCCAGTTGGACTGATTTACCACGTTGGCGGAAACGGAGATACAGGGCGTCAGCATTTTTGTTGTGTGCCACCACCCGCTTGGAATAAAGAACAGTTCACCAGCCTCCAAGACAAACGTTGTTGCGACCGCTTTGTCGAACAGCGGGAATCTTTCGCGATCAGGCTGGTCGACGCTATTGATCGTTGATAGGTTTGGCTTTTCTGATGACGGATAAAGGAATTCCGTCTGCTCTGGCGGATAGAGGATGAATCGTTTCCGGCCGTAGATTTGCATCAGGAATGCGTGCGCTGCCGCGCCATCGTAGTGAAGTACCGGAAAAGCTCCACCCTTGCCTCCGATATAGATTTCGATCGCAGCACCGCGGTTGAGGATATCGCCGACGGACTTCAAGAAATAATCGTCGGGCAGCCAGTTTGGCTGAAGATACTCCGGAAGCGGTTCGATATCGCCTCTCAATGAGGGGAACTTCTCATATAGGATTATGTTGCGCAGGTAGGGGGCTGGATTTTCGTCGGTCGAATTTAGGACCAGATCGATGAGACGCGTCATGCTGTATTCCGTGACGCCGCCTGCTTGGTACCCGGATTTCGCTTTCGCGTCGGGCAGGGTGAATGTCATGGCGCCAAACTCTTTCTGGAAGAATTCGGGAGTCCAACGCGTGAGCGCTTTCCATTGACGGATCGCGTCTGTCACAATCACCGGCTTATTGGCGTAGAGATATTGTTGGGCGAATTCCTCGTATGAAAGATTGCTCCTACGGTCTAGGGGTATTTCCTTCCGCGGTTCCGCCGACACCAAGGGCGGATGCTTTCTGCCAGAGTAGTATTTCATGATCGCTCCTATGCCCGGACGCTACGCCTCCGGGCGTTGTTTACCGGAAAGTTCTCCACTCTCTGCACCAGAGGAACAGCCAAGTTTTTGTTCACGCTCGAGCCAAATTTCCCGCCACCACATGAAATCTTCGCGTGGGCAGCCGCCCACATGGTTCTGCCAGCAAAGGCAATTGAGACCGTCCAGGATTACCGTGCTTTCCACTTGCCGCATTTCTCCGGTGGTTTCTGCGATCATGCGCTCGAGCCTGCTCCTCACTTGGTACCTGCCGCCGCAAAACCGGCGCATTCCCGAGTCACAGCGCAGGCCGCGGTTACATGCGCGGCTATCCAAAGTGGCGGCGATTTCAGGTTCCAATTTTATCCGGACCCATTCTCCGGGCTGAAGGTTGAGGCGCCCCACCGGGGTACGCTTCAGATTGGCCACAAGCAGCCGCGGAGATCTTGCTCGCACGTATTCGTACAAGGGAACAAAAACGTATTTCGCCATTTCGAACAGACCCCGGCTTCCCGAGAAAACATCATAGAAACACTTCAGAACGACCCGGGCACGAGTCAGCGTGTGAGTAGACTGGGCGAGCGCGGTCGATTGACAGAGGTAGCGACCGGGCCCCTGCGTGGTCTTCAATCGTGCGCGCAACTCTTGCTGTTGAGCGAGCAGATTGGCTGGGGCGGTAGGTGCCCTGCTGGTCTTCCGCAGCCACGCTTGCTTCCAGAAGAATATGCAGGATCGCTGGCAGCCGGCATGCGCGTCGCCCGAACAGCGCGGCATCTCTAACAGGACGACGTCGTTGTTGTGGAATTCCCGAATTTTGTAAACCGGGCCACCCGGAAATTCAACACAGGTCTTCTCTGCACGCCGTAGCACGCGAAAGCGTTTGCCGCAGAACTGCATCATCTCCGGCATGAACGGCAGCCCGTCCAACAAACCGTCTGCATCCAGCGTTTGAGCAATTTCCAACGGGCTTTTGACTTCAACCCAGGTACCTGCCCGCAACTTCAAGCCCGCCCAGCTCATGCCCCACCTACCTTAGATTCTACCCCCAGTCTTCCCATGCGCGGGGATGGCAATGTCGCGGCTACGAGCCTATCCACCAGGTCAAGGTAACTCTGATACTTGTGGCGCCAACTGTTACGTTCGGCATATTCTAGGCCCTTCGCAATCAAGTTCTCACGAAGCGTATTGTCTTGCGCGACACTCAACACAGCTTCAGCCAGCGCTTCACTATCCCCGGAGGCGAAGAACCGAACAAGTGAATCATCGTAGTAGAAGCAATCGATCTTGGTGCGAGATGCTACCACCGGGACACCTTGGGACATGAACTCCATAATCTTCGTGCTGTACGCTTGGTTGCCGAATGAGTTGGCGCGCTTCGGCACCACGCCAATATCGGCATTCGCAATAACCTCTGCTATCCGTTCGTAAGGCACTCCGCCGAGAAACTTGACACTTCCATTGAGTTCAAGCCTGGCCGCCTGCTGGACGAGATCCGCTTCCACACCCCCGCCACCATACAGGTGCAACTCTGCGCTTGGTATTTTCTTCTTGATATGCGCCAGTGCTTCGATAGCAATATCCAAACCCTGGTGCCACTGGAAAGTCCCAGGAAACAGGAGAATCAGCTTTCCGTCGTAACGGGTGCGCTTGCGACGACGGAAGATGACTGGATCGACATGATTTATGAAAACCGAGCATCTCTCTTTCGCTACCGAACGGGAGGTCAGTGTTTCGTACCAGAGATGGTTGGAAACGATGACATGATCGGCAAATGCCGCCGACGCCTTCTCAATCAGCCGTAACAACCAGATGTACAGGCTGTCGAGTGTTGCGCCGAATTTGCAAGCAAACAATTCCGGCACGATGTCGTGTACATCGAGAATTACCCTGGCACCTCTAAATCTGGGGTACCAGGCGGCGAACACCAGAAAATCGGGTACATTGTGCACGTGTATCAGGTCATATCGAACGCGTCGCTGATATCGCACCAGAAACAGGGAAGCGACGAAAAGAAAGCGCAGCAAACGCCACAAATAGCTCCACTTGTGGCGTTCGTCGTGTTTACGGTGCTGGACTCGGTAAAGCGTGACGCCATTTAGCTTCTCCACCCGTTGCCAAATCGTCCCAATGCTTAAGGCAATGACGTCTACGTGATCGCCGCGGTTCGCCAGGGCTTCGGCATAGCGCCTGACTCTTCCATCACTCTCGTAGGCGGTATAGGCCAGCATACAAACCCGCTTATGGCGGTGCTTCGCCGACTCCGCACCGCGGACACGGCGGGCCGGGTCAGAGCCAGTTGTGGTCTCGGCTTGGGGGCTCAAGCTCAGAATCGCACCTCCGAAACTCACAGATTGCGCAATGCCGTCGAGTCCTGGCGGTGCGCTGGCTGCGAGAGATCATTTGAGGGAACCGCGACGGGTTCTGCGGGCATAGCTTTTTCGGGGAGCAAGGTTGTCAAAGTCATTGCCAGGTGACGGCAGAACGGCTCGATTAACATCCCTTTCGGGTACATCGGGAGTTCGTAGATCTCCAGGCTGTTGTTGACAACCCGGTCCCACCCGTACTGCGGATCGGAGAGTCCCAAGAAGTACCCCTTGGGTCGAATAACCGCCACACGCCCACGATACGGCGTGGGCACATAGCTAAAAGCTGCGGCGTCATTAGCGTGTTTAATCCTGAGGTGAGGATAGTCCCGCAGAGCGTCGGCGGAGCCGAGTTGGCGCAGGGCGTGGTATGACGCTTGGAGCCTAATGCGCAGTCGGGTCAGTTCAATGTCCAATTTCTCCCTCAAGAACCTCGCGCGGTCGCGAGCGTTGAGAGTGACAAGATTCATCGCGTGAAACCAGAGATTCTGCAGGGCATGCACCGGGGCCATCAATCGAGCCTGCGGAGAGGAAGCAGCTCCGTAGTTATACGTGTCCAACAGTATGACAACTTCGACGCTCTCTCCCGTGGCGACGAGCTGCTTTGCCATTTCAAAAGCGATGGTTCCGCCCATACAGTAGCCACCTAGAAAGTATGGCCCGCGTGGTTGAACAGTCTTTATCTCTTTAATATATTCAGCTGCCATCTGCGGAATGCCGGTGTAAAAAGTCCCGGCGCCATTCAGACCACGCGATTGCAAGCCGTAAACCGGCTGATCCGGCTCAAGGTGTTGAGCGACCCCGCGGTACAAGAGCACATTGCCCTCAGCGCCGTGAGCCAGGAAAAGCGGCGGCTTTGCTCCAACGGTTCGGATTGGCACAAGCGATGACCAAGAGGGCTTCCAGTCGTTGTTGCGAAGGAGTTTGGCAAGCGCCTCCACCGTGGGGGCTTGAAAGAGTGTGGCCAGGGGCAGATTGCTCCCGGTCAGATTCCGAACTTCGATGAGTAAGGTTACCGCCGCAAGCGAATGGCCCCCGACTTCAAAAAAGTTATCGCGAACGCTGACGCGCTCAATTCGCAAGACTTTCGACCAAATGTTGGCGAGAGCTTGTTCGAGAGGATCGCGCGGAGCAACAAAGTCGTTTTCTGATTCGACCCGTCCGGCCTCGGGATGGGGCAATGCTTTGCGGTCAATCTTGCCGTTGGGAGTGAGCGGTAGCCGATCGACCGCGACGAAAGCGGAGGGAATCATGTATTCGGGTAATTTCGCCTTCAAATGAGCCCGCAATTCGCCAACAGATGGCGGTGCATGGCCGGCCTCCGTTTCAAAGTAAGCGACCAGAACTTTGTCGCCGGGAAGGTCCTCGCGAGCAACCACGACGCATTGCTTTACCCCGGCGTGAGCAACGAGCACAGCCTCGACTTCGCCCAACTCGATGCGAAAGCCGCGAATCTTGACCTGATTATCAATGCGGCCAAGACATTCAAGCTTTCCGTCAGCACGCCAGCGCGCAAGATCGCCCGTGCGGTAGAGGCGTGATGAAGCGTCGAAAGGGCTCTGAACAAACCGTTCGTGCGTGAGTGCGTCACGTTGGAAGTAGCCGCGAGCCAGGCCTGCACCTCCGATATACAGCTCACCGACGGCTCCCGGCAGCACGAGATTTCTTTTGCCATCAAGCAAGAAAACCGGAGTGTTCGCAATTGGACGTCCGATGGGGACGGGATTGTCGGATGACAGAACCTTATGGACGGTGGACCAGATCGTGGTCTCCGTGGGCCCGTACATATTCCACAATTCCCCACACCGGGAAAGGAGATCCTTCGCTAAGTCGTGAGGAAGGGATTCGCCGCCACACAACACTTTCAGATGGGGATCGCCGCTCCAACCGGCGTAAAGCAGCGCACGCCAAGTGGCCGGCGTCGCTTGCATCACGGTGCAACGCGAGTCCCGTAAACGCTCGAGGAGCAGCGCGGGGTCCCGTGTATCTTCACGGGAGGCGATTACAACCATACCTCCAGAGATAAGGGGCAGGTAGAGTTCGAGCCCCGCGATATCAAACGAAATGGTGGTCACCGCCAACAGTACGTCGCTCGCCGAGAACCCTGGCTCAAGTTGCATGGAAAGCAGGAAGTTCACAACCGCGGAGTGACTGATCTCCACACCCTTCGGTCTGCCCGTCGAACCCGAGGTGTAGAGCACATACGCGAGGCTATCGGGATCCAGACCCGGCAAGTGTGCCGCGGTGGCGCTCTGCGCTGCAATCTCTTTCCAGTCCGAATCCAGGCGAATGACCGATTTCGGCAGAACCGACATCCCTTGCTCGAGATTGCGATGAGTGATGAGAACCTGCATGGCGCTGTCCTGCACCATGTAAGCCAGGCGGTCTTGCGGGAATGAGGGATCAAGAGGTACGTAAGCTCCTCCAGCCTTCAGAATCCCCATCAAGCCGATGAGCATCTCTAGAGACCGCTCGACATACAGCCCTACCAGTACGTCCGAACCGACCCCTAGTTTCTTTAAGTGATGGGCAAGCTGCGTCGAGCGGCGGTCGAGCTCGCCATAGGTCAGAAACTGCTTATCGAACTTTACCGCGCGGGCGTGCGGAACTCGCTGGGCCTGACGCTCGAACAACTCGGGTAGGGTTAAGTCTTTTGGGAACTGCACAGCCGCGTTGTTCCGGGCAACAATAAGTTCCGTGCGCTCGGTTTCGGAAAGGATTGGAAGGTTGCCGAGCGTCTCCAACGGGTTCGCTGTGACGGCTTCCAGCACGGCCTCATACTCTGCCAACCAGCGCTCGATTGTCCCGGCATTGAAAAGGTCCGTGTTGTAGTCGCACTCCAGGCGCAATACATTCGTCCCTTCCACGAGATTGAAGAACAAATCATAGTGGAGAGCCCGCTTCGGGTTGCGTTCACACGAAAAGTCCAGGTCATCGAATTTGAACGAGCCTGGATCACGATCCAAGTTGAAGATAACCTCCACCAGCGGAGGGCGGCCCGCACTGCGCGGCACCCTGAGTTCCTGCAGGATACGGCCGATTGTAGTCTGGTTGTGATCATAGGCGTCCAGCACGCTAGTCTTCACCGCCGCCAGATTCTCCTGGAAGCTAGCTTTTGCGAGAAGCCGAGTACGAACAGGCAGGAGGTTTACGCAGTGCCCAACCAAACAGTTCTTGCCGCTCACGGCCTGGCCGGCAACTGCCAAACCGACGACGAATTCCGCTTGGCCAGACAGACGGTGAAACAGCGTCTCGAGCGCCGCCAGCAGGAGCACAACAAGCGTAGTCCGCTGCTGTCCAGCGATCCGCTTGAGTGGCAGCAAAGAGAGATCGACGCGGCGCGTCGCGGTGGACGCCTTGGCTGATCGCACTGGCGGACGTGGATGATCCAGGGGCAAATCGAGAGGCGGTGGCAATTCCATGAACTGTTTGCGCCAGTAAGCCATGGCGCCGCGAACTGCGCTATCCCCGGACTGAGTGGCCAAAGCATAGTCACGGAATATTTCTGGCACCTCCAAAACGGGCTCCACGCGTTGTTTCAAAGCCGAGTAGATGGTCGCAATCTCGCTAATTAGAAGTCCAGCGGACCAACCGTCACAGACGATGTGATGAGCCGTCCACACTACGACGTGATGTTGTCCCGACAGTCGCACTATCTTGACTTTCAGTAGGGGCCCGGTGCAGAGGTCGAATGGCTCAGAGACTTCGCGTTCGATAACGCCCCGCAGCTGTTGCTGCTTGGTGGCTTCATCCAAACCGCTGAAATCCAACTGTGGAATTTCAATCTGTGTACCTGAATCTACGTGCTGCGTTTGCCCGTCTGGGCTGATCTTGGCTAGCAGCATGGGATGCCGCTCGATGGCTCGACGGAGCGCCAGGGTGAAGAAACCTACATCGAGAGCACCACGGAATGTAAGGCTCAAGGACTCGTTGTAACCTAGCGCGGCCTCGCCGCCCATCTGCGCCGCCAACCAGATTTCCTTCTGCCCGTCAGTTAGCGGGAATGCGGTTGTGAACTGCGGGGCTTGCTCGCTCGGCGATGCGATGTGAACGGGGCAGGTCGTCGCAACTGGCGAGCCTGGCGATGGCGGAGTTCCTTTGGAATGCAAAGGCGCCGGCAGGAATCCCGCAGCCTGCATCTCCGCCAAGCTCTCGCGCAGAGCTCTGGCCAGCTGTGCGACGTCTTCTTCGCTGTGGGACGTGGTCAAGACGAATGCGCGGTTATCCCAGATATGAATGCCCTTCAGACGAAGGAAGTAAAAAAGCAGGGCAGCAAACTTCTGCTCTGGCGGGTAGTTAACGTGAATGAGCGAGCTAAACTGCGTGACCACGTACGGGGCTGCAAACTCGGCAATTGCGGAGCGAAGTTCTTCGGCGAGCCGCTGCGTGCGCGTTGCGAGGGCGGCCTGCAACTCTGGGCCGGTTTGCTTGAGGTGAGTAAGAACCGCTCTGGCGGCAGCGAGAACGAGAGGGTGCCGAACGAAGGTTCCGGCAAAGAAGGTTACGCCGACTTCCGGAAACGAGGAGTCACCGTACTGCCATTGACCTCCGTCGAGTGCATCCATGAATTTGCAGGAGCCGGCGACCACGCCAATCGGCAAGCCGCCACCGATGACCTTTCCGTAGGTGGCGAGATCGGCGCGAACGCCGAAATAAGCCTGCGCTCCGCCCGGCTCGACACGGAAACCCGTTACAACCTCATCGAAAATTAGGGCAGAACCAATCTGTTCAGTGACGCGACGTAGATCATGAAGAAATTGCTTTGGCTGCAGGTCGAGGTGCCGGCTTTGCACCGGCTCGACCAGGACGGCGGCGATCTCCGAGGCGCGCGCGCGAAGAATTTCGAGAGACTGGGGATTTCCGTAGTCCAAAACGATGACTTCGCTGACAGCGCTTTGCGGCACACCAGGCGCAATCGGAGCAGTGCGCATTTCGCCATTGACGGTCAGCGGCCGGAACAAAACTTCGTCGAAGATGCCGTGGTAGGCGCCAGCAAAGACCGCGATTTTGTTGCGTCCGGTGACGGTGCGAGCGACTCTGGTGGCGGCAAGCACCGCTTCCGATCCGGTATTCGTGAAAGCGACGCGGTCCATTCCGGTGAACTCGCGAAGCAGAGCTGCAACTTCACCGACGATCGGTTGAATTGGCCCGATCTCGAAGCCCAATTGGAGCTGTTGCTCGACCGCCTTCAGGACGAATGGAGGACGATGACCGAAAAGGCTTGCGCCGAATCCCATCACGAAGTCGACATACTCATGTCCGTCGACGTCCCATATTTTCGAACCCTCCGACCGCGTGGCGACAATCGGATAGACCATTTCCTTCCAAAGCCGGTTGAAGCCCGCGACCGATCGTGGATCAGCGAGAATCGGCCGATTTCGCGCGGTGAGCTCCTTAGACTTTGCGGAATGAGCCGTATACCGGTCGATCAAATCCTGCAATGCCTTCGCTTGGCCGGGATCTAGAGCCGTGGTTGCGTGGCGATCGAAAGGCTTGAACGGACCATGCGGCTTATGTCCCTCCGTTTTCGCTGCGGTCGCTGGAGGAGTCGGCGCTGCGGGTGCTACCGGCTGCGCCATCTGGACACTGGCAGTGCCCGGCGGCCTGCCCATGAGCTGGAGCAACTGTGCCGTCAACTGCTGTTGCTGCTGGAACAAATATTCGAGAGTGAGTGTTTGCGGCGTCGCAGTCGCCGCGGACGGAGGAGCTGCGATAACCGGAGACATTGCGGGCCGGGACTCTGCAAATGCCTCAGGTGGCATCTGCTCGTCTAAATAGCCGGCAATGGATTGAACAGAACTCAAATCCTCCATCAGCTGACGAAAGGTGATGGCGACGCTGAACTTCCGGTGGAGCACCTGCGAGGCCTGCGTCAGGAGCAGGGAATCAAAACCCAGCTCCATGAGCTCCGCGGAAGGGTCAGCGCCAGATAAGTCATAGCCAGAAAGTTCACTAAATAGCGTGCGAACGGCGACGAGCAAGCGCTCCATGCGAGGAACAACCGATGAATCGTTCGCTTCCGCAGGAGAAACTGCTGGTGGAACAGCTGCCGGAAGCGACAAATCATCGCTAGGCTTGTTTTCGGGCGGCGCGGCCGACAAAGCGAACTTGGCGGCGCCTTGTGGCCAATACCGCTTTCGATCGAACGGATAGCTGGGCAACGTCACGCGTTGACGAGATTCATTAGAATAGAACATCTTCCAGTCAACCCTGACGCCGCTCATCCATAGACGCCCGAGCGTTTCGTAGAATCCGCGCAGCTCCTGTTCACCCGACAAAGCCAGTGAAGCAAATACATTTTGTTCCGCACGTTTGGCCGGGTGCTGGCGCGCGAGAGTGCTCAGCGTTTGCCCGGGTCCCGCTTCGAGCAAAATGTTTCGCGGCTCTTCCATCAGCTTGGCGACGCCTTCGGCAAATCGAACTGTTTGTCGAACGTGGCCGGCCCAGTACCCAGGATTGGTGGCTTCCTTAGCTGTTATCCAGTTCGCTGTCACGTTGGAGACGTAGGGAATCTGCGGCTCGCGAAGAGGAACTTTTTTCAGGAGTGCGCCAAAGGGTTCCAGCACCGGATCCATCATCGCGGAATGAAACGCATGCGAGGTCTGCAGACGCTTGGTTGCGATGCCGCGGGTCTCTAAAATCTTTTCCAGCGATTCGACGGCGCTATAAGGGCCCGATACGACGCAAAGATTCGGGGAATTCACGGCGGCAATCCCCAGCTCCGGAGTCAGGAGCGGCAGCACCTCCCTTTCCGCCTGGCGAACGATCAGCATGGTCCCGCCAGGCTGCGCTTGGACAAGAGCACCTCGGCGAGCGACGAGCGAGAGCGCGTCCTCCAATTGAAAAACTCCAGCAAGACAGCCCGCAACGTACTCGCCAACGCTGTGGCCGATCATTGCCGCGGGAGCAATTCCCCACGACATCCATAGTTTGGCGAGCGCATACTCGATCACGAACAGAGCAGGTTGCGTTAAGGCAGTCTGCTGAAGCTGCGCTTGACAATCTTTTTCCGAGCCGTTCTTCGGAAACATCAAAGCTCGTAAATCTGTTTCGAGCAATGGCTTTAGGATCGCAAGGCAGCGGTCTACGTTTTCGCGGAAGACGGGCTCGCTGTTGTACAGCGATGCACCCATCCCTGGATACTGGGCGCCCTGGCCGGGAAACATGAAGACAACCGGAGGATCAGAATTTTGTTCGTGCTGAGAGAAGACCCGCTTGGAATCGCGCGCCTCCAGAGCGGCCGCACCATCGTTGAGGTCACGGCAAACGACAATACGGCGATAGGAAAAAACTGCTCTGCCAGATTGCAACGTGAATGCGGCGTCAGCCAAAGCAGCTGGCTGACTCTCAAATGGCGTACTGTTCGCCGCTTTTTTCAGGTAATCGGAAAGCTGCGCTGTCGCTTTCTCGAGAGCCTCCGGTGTTTTGGCCGACAACGGCAGTAATTGCCAGGGACGTCCCCGGTCGGAGAGCGGAAGTTCCGGCGCTTCTTCCAGAATCACATGCGCATTCGTTCCGCCGGTTCCGAAGGAACTGACGCCCGCACGGCGTGGAATTCCGTTTTCGCGTTCCCAGTCGCGAAGCTTGGCGTTGACAAAAAATGGGCTGGATTCAAGATTCAGCTTTGGATTCGGCGAGCTGTAGTGAAGCGATGCCGGAAGTACTTTGTGATGAAGTGCGAGGGCGGTCTTAATCAAACCGGTTACGCCCGCCGCCACGTCCAAGTGTCCGGTGTTCGATTTTACCGAGCCGATCGCACAGAACTGTCGCGCATCGGTACCTTCGCGAAACGCCTTAGTCAGCCCCGCCACTTCGATCGGATCGCCCAAAGGCGTAGCAGTTCCGTGCGCCTCCACGTAGGAGATAGAACGCGGTTCGACGCCAGCAAGAGCATGAGCCAGCGAAATAACTTTTGCCTGGCCATCCACACCCGGCGCGCCGAAGCTTACGCGCTGTGAGCCGTCGTTGTTGAGCGCAGCACCCTTGATGACTGCGAAAACCTGATCGTGATCCCGGATGGCGTCTTCCAGGCGCTTCAAAACAACAATGCCAACGCCATTGCCGAAAGCCGTGCCGCTGGCTTGCGCATCGAAGGTACGTGTGTGGCCGTCTGCCGACCCGATGTTGCCTTCGTCGTGAAAATAGCCGCGCACCTGAGGCACCGTGACCGACGCACCGCCGGCAAGCGCGAAATCGCACTGGTATGTGAGAAGGCTCTGGCATGCTTGTGCAACGGCAACCAAAGAGGTCGAACACGCCGTACTCACATTGAGAGCGGGACCCTTGAGCCCCAATTTGTACGCCACCCGCGTGGTGACGTAATCCTTTTCGTTGCCGAACATCACTTGCTCGGGACCGACCATCTCCAGCAGATCAGGACGGCCGTGGAGAGCGTACAGATAAAAAGTGTTGAACGAAACGCCACCGAAGACGCCTACGATCGCATCAATCCGATTGGGCGCATAACCAGCTCGCTCCAATGCTATCCAGCACGTTTCGAGGAAGATTCGTTGCTGCGGATCCATGACTTCAGCTTCCCTCGGATGAATACCGAAGAAAGCTGCGTCAAAGCATTCGATGTCTTTCAGAAGTCCACGGGCGGCAACGTAACGTCCGCGCGATCGAAAAGCATCGGGATCCAAACCGGAATCAC